>Ga0209676_1000489_pt1 | contig 63909 bp, 64 predicted proteins | sample AraplaCvi_mLB_r2_FD_184282 | JGI IMG/M metagenome (GOLD analysis project Ga0209676, IMG submission 184282) | Arabidopsis root microbial communities from North Carolina, USA - plate scrape MF_Cvi_mLB_r2 (SPAdes) (version 2) | ecosystem: Host-associated > Plants > Roots > Endosphere | place: USA... | reverse complement strand
CTTCAACTGTTAATGGTACATTATTTTCAAAAGCATTAATCACTTTGTGCTCAGCACCATGATATTGGAAAACTCTTTTGATAAAAGGAGTTAAGGAAACTAAATAAATATAGGTTAATAAAAAAAGTAATTTTATTATACTTTCTACAATTACTTGCTGAACATCAGTTTCGAAAAATGGTCTAAGTGTTGCTGCTAACAGAACTGGAACTAATGTAAAGATAACTTTCCCTACTAAAAATGATAAAACTGCTAATACAGATATTCCAATATATGTAGCAATCGTACTTTTTTGGTTCTCACGTTCTAAAGCAACTTGTTCATCATCATTTGGATCAATTCCATATCGTTCTGTTGAAAAGTTTAAATGCTTTGATCCATTAATACTAGCTTGAATAATCGCAACAACTCCTCGTACGAATGGAACTTTCTTTAGTTTTTGCATCGTAGGATTCGTTTGAATTGGTTCTTCGAAATACTGAATAGAGTGATCATTTCTTCGGATTGCCGAAACAGTGTGTTTTTTACCACCAAACATGACACCCTCTACGATCGCCTGCCCCCCATAAATTGCTCTTTCTTTCTCTTTCATGTTGCACCAACCTAAATTCATTTTTTACTACATAAATATTTCTATTTGAATCTATTGTAAATGGAATAACAATAATGGTGCAAGTATAAGTAAGTTTTAATATTTTTAATATTCTTACAACCATTCTATTCACATGAAAGAATATCACTTGGACATACTACAATAAGATAATTAGCAATGTATGGAAAGGGTCATGATACATGGATAAAGGAAATATTCAAGCTCAAGGTGAAAAAGATGAAAAACAACAAGATCAAGGCAAAAACCAAGGCGGTGTAACAGATCAAGGACAAAGTCCGGATTATGCAAAAGGTGCAATGAATTTTAATAAGATTGCAAGTATTGGATTTTTCGGTGGAATATTTTGGTCAACAGTATCTTTCGTACTAAGTTTTTTTGATTTCACACAAATCGGTCCAACATTTGTATTAGAAAAAATTCCTCTTGGAAAATGGGCTAATTTTTACATTGAGGTCTTATTATCTATTTTTTGTATTGGTATTATTTCAATCGTCATTGCATTCATCTTTTTCTTTATAGGAAAAAAATTTACAGGTGTATTGCCTGGAGTGTTCTATGGATTATTGTGGTGGGTTATTATTTTCCTTGTATTTGGAAGAATTGCGTTTGATTTAAAACCAATTAAAGAGTATTCAACTGACACGATGGTAACAAGCATTTGTATATTCATTCTATACGGAACCTTTATTGCATATTCGGTTTCTTTTGCATCTCTAGAAGAAGAACCCTCTTTGCGTGGCTATTCAAAATAGTCTGGCCTATGATAAAATAAGGATGAGTGTTCCATATTATGTTAAATTGGAGCAAATATGCTGAAATGATAGGTGGAGACAAGAAAATTGGCTAAGTTTTTATTATTAAATGGACCTAATTTAAATATGCTCGGCCAGAGAGAGGTTTCAATCTATGGTTCTACAACACTTAAGGATATAGAAAACCATTTATCTGATCGGGCTAGTGAGTGTAATGACATAATTGATTGTTTCCAGTCTAATCACGAAGGTCAGATTATTGATCGTCTACATGCAGCAAACAATGTTTATGATGGAATTATTTTTAATCCAGGTGCATTTACACACTATAGTTATGCAATTCGCGACGCGATTGCAAGTATTACAGTACCAACTATTGAAGTACACATTTCAAATATACATAAAAGAGAAGAGTTTCGTCATACATCAGTATTAGCTGCTGTAACGGTCGGACAAATTGTTGGATTAGGTGTGTACGGTTATGACTTAGCTTTACTTGCATTACAACAGATTAGTAGGGGAGAGAAAGTTCATGGGAAAAATTAAAAAATTAAGAGAAGCTCTTGTAGAAAAAGGGTTGGACGCACTTTTAGTTACTAGTACATATAACCGTCGTTATTTAACAAATTTTACAGGTTCATCAGGTGTGGCACTTATCACAAAGGATAAGGCATTATTTATTACTGATTTCCGTTATGTTGAGCAAGCAACTAGCCAATGTGAAGGATTTGAAATCGTTAAACACGAAGGATTAATTTCAAGCGAAGTTGCATCACAAGTTGAAAAAAATGGTGTAGCTAAAATTGGATTTGAACAAGATCATATGACGTTTTCTGAGTATGGTACATACCGTAAAGTAGTAGCAGGAGCAGAACTTGTACCTGTAAATGGAATCATTGAAAATTTACGTTTAATCAAAACGGATGCTGAAATTTCAATTATTAAAGAAGCAACTAAAATTGCTGAATCGGCTTTTGATCATATTTTAGGTTATATCCGTCCAGGTGTTACAGAATTAGAAGTATCAAATGAGCTTGAATTTTATATGCGTAAATTAGGCGCGACATCAGCATCATTTGATATTATTGTTGCTTCAGGTGCGCGTTCTGCATTACCACATGGAGTTGCTTCAAGCAAAGTTATTGAAACAGGTGATTTTGTAACACTTGATTTTGGTGCATACTACAAAGGATATGTTTCTGATATGACAAGAACAGTTTCAGTAGGCGAGCCAGATGCAGAATTAAAGAAAATTTATGACATCGTATTAGAAGCTCAATTACGTGGTGTAAATGGAATTAAAGCTGGAATCACGGGTAAAGAAGCAGATGCGTTAACACGTGATTATATTACTGAAAAAGGTTATGGCGAATATTATGGACACTCAACAGGTCATGGAATTGGACTTGAAGTACATGAAGGCCCTGGATTATCATTCCGTTCTGATTTAGTACTTGAGCCAAATATGATTGTTACATGTGAGCCAGGAATTTATATTCCAAATCTTGGTGGAGTTCGTATAGAAGATGATTTAATCGTTAAAAATGGTGGTAACGAAAACTTAATGTCATCACCTAAAAACTTAATCATTCTATAAGTTTTCACTATAATTGAAAAAGAACTACACAAACGAAGTAATATACATTATCATATAGAAATGTGGAGGCGCATGAACAAAGGTTTCATGGCGCTTAATCTAGACATTAATTCAAGGTAAGCGAAATGGTTCATACACAGGTACATAAGTAAATCAGAACCATTTCATTTTTTAGGAGGATATTTAATGATTTCAGTAAACGATTTTCGTACAGGTTTAACAATTGAAACTGACGGTGGCATTTGGCAAGTAATTGACTTCCAACACGTTAAACCAGGTAAAGGGGCTGCGTTCGTACGTTCTAAACTTCGTAACCTACGCACAGGAGCAGTACAAGAAAAAACTTTCCGTGCTGGTGAGAAAGTTGCGAAAGCACATATCCAAAATCGTAAAATGCAATATTTATATGCAAATGGTAACCAACACGTATTCATGGATAATGAATCTTACGAACAAATTGAATTACCAGAACAAAACATAGAGCGTGAATTAAAGTTCTTAAAAGAAAATATGGAAGTTTATATCATGACTTATGAAAGTGAAATTTTAGGTGTTGAATTACCTAACACAGTTGATCTAAAAGTTATTGAAACAGAACCAGGAATCAAAGGTGATACTGCTTCAAACGTTACAAAACCTGCTACAATGGAAACTGGCCTAGTTGTTCAAGTACCTATCTTCATTAACGAAGGTGAAGTATTAATTATTAATACGACTGAATCAAGTTATGTTTCTCGTGCAAAAAACTAATTTAACATTTAGTGTAATAGAATGAAAAGTAGAGGCACTTGTAAAAAGTGTCTCTTTTTCTTATGAAATATCATCTATTTGATGGAGGGTTGATATGTTAACATCAATTTTACTTTGGACATTGATTATTATTTGTTTCGTTTTAGCTTTTATTGCGTTAATCAAACCGATTATTCCGGGAGTACCTGTACTATGGGTAGGATTTTTAATTTATCACTTCGGTATTAATAGAGAGGAACTAGGTCTATTCTTTTGGACCATCATGGTAATTTTTACTGCTTTCATATTTATAGTAGATTTTATTGCCAATAAATACTTTCTTCAAAAATACGGAAGTACGAAAACTGGTGAAAGAGTAGGCTGCTTAGCTGTGATTGTTGGTTCCTTTATTTTTCCACCATTTGGTCTAATCATTGTTCCGTTTATTTCAGTGTTTGTAACAGAAAAAGTTCAAGGTAAAACGACTAAAGAAGCTTTGAAATCTTCATGGGCAACTGTTATATCATTTCTAAGTAGCTCGCTTGCCAAAGCAATTTTACAAATCATCATGGTAATCCTATTTTTTATATTTGTCATTATGTAAGAGAAGCACTATGCTTCTCTTTTTTTTTGTCTTATTTTTTTATAGGGTGTCTTCGTAAACTTTCTAAACACCTTGGATTTCCTCACTAGTATGCTCCTATTTATTGAGGATAGCGGAAAGTCAACCCGATTCCAACATTGGTAGTAGGAACCTAACACGCTTAAACTACAAGATTCTCAACCATCGATTCCTCAGAACTCATTTTCCAACAAAGGCTTTTAAGAGAAAACATCCTTTATAAATGACTGCTTTCTTAAAGTACTAATAAAAATCAAATGATGAAATATCTTCTTAAATGGACATGTTCTGCATATTAGTAATAAAAAGACTGAAAAAAAGGTGTGTAATGTATGAAGCAATGGATTGATTCAATGGATAAAGCTGTACTTGGCATGGGTTTGTTGAGAGTGGTTGGTGGTAGCTTAGAATTGATGGCAGCAATTACAATACTCTATTTCAATGACATTAAAAAAGCATTAGCACTTAATAGTATTCTAGCAACTGTTGGTCCAATCATCCTCATATCGACTATGACGATTGGGATTATTGGTGTAGCTAGTGAGTTAGATCCAATCCGACTTGTGCTTGTTTTTTGTGGGGTATTTTTAATTTTATTAGCGGTTTTTAAATGATTAATAGGATGTGAACTGCTATGGAAGAGGTTTTCAATGTATTACCTACAATGCTGAAAGAGAAATTATTCCTTTCTTTTTCAGATTTAAACGAAGTAGAAGAATTGCGTTTAAGAGTCTCAAGACCTGTAGAGGTAATTGCAAATAATCATTCAACATTTTTACCGTATATTGTGACAGAGGAAGATGGTAGTCAAATTCTTGGGAAACTTAGTCAGTTTTCTATTTATACAATTGAGGAAGAGTTGAAAAAAGGATATATCACGATTAAAGGCGGCCACAGAGTAGGACTAGCAGGACGCGTAGTGACTGAAAATGGAATGGTAAAGATGATTCGAGATATTAGTTCATATAATTTTCGAATCGCAAAAGAAAAAGTAGGCATAGCAAGTCCATTTGTTAAGTATTTATATGATGGAAGATGGAAAAATACAATGCTGATTGGGCCACCACAAGCCGGAAAAACGACATTATTACGAGATTTTGCAAGAGTTGTCAGTCAAGGAGATCATGTTAGAGGAATTAAACCTCAAAAAGTAGGAATCGTTGATGAACGCTCTGAAATCGCTGGTTCGGTTAAAGGTGTACCTCAATATACTTTCGGAGAACGCATCGATGTATTAGACGCTTGTCCAAAGGCAGAGGGTATGATGATGCTCGTTAGATCGATGAGTCCTCATATCATTCTAGTTGATGAGATTGGTAAGAAAGAAGATGTAGATGCAATTTTGGAGGCGATTTTCGCAGGTGTTCAATTAATCGTAACCGTCCATGGTTATTCTCTTGAGGAAATTCGAAAAAGACCGTCATTACAGCCTTTATTTCAAAATGGAACATTCGAACGATTTATAGAAATATCCAATCACCCAAGACCGGGTAATGTCACTGATATTAAAAACAGAAAAAATATAAGCCTTTTTTCACAAAAGGTGGTGTATTAGATGAAATGGATTGGCGCACTATTTATTATCTTTTCTACAACATGGCTTGGTTTTTATTTTGCAGGAAGATTATCTGAGCGAACGAAGGAATTACGCGCTTGGAAGTTAGCACTTCAATCACTTGAAGCTGAAGTTATGTATAGTCAATTACCTCTACAAGAAGCAAGTAGGCGAATTGCGAAACAATTAAACGGACAAATCCAAATATTTTTAATCGGTTTTGCGAATCAACTTGAAACAAGTGCCATATCTGCAAAAGAAGCATGGAAACATTCTTTACAAGAATATGCCAAAAAAGTATCGATTAAAGATTCTGATATCCAAGTCCTTTTGCAATTTGGCGAGACAATCGGAATGCATGACAAAATTTCACAGCAAAAGCAAATTATCTTAGCGTTAAAACATTTAGAACGGGAAGAACAAGAGGCAATTGACTCTCAATCTAGTTATGAAAGAATGTCAAAAATGCTAGGCATTTTAAGCGGGATCTTAATTGTTATTTTATTAATTTAAAGGAGGGAATTCGATGATTACAAATTATGCATTAATGTTTCAAATTGCCGGGATAGGCATAATCGCAGCGATTATACATGCAGTCTTAAAAAAAGCAGGTCAGGAAGAATTTGCTACATGGACAATCATTACAGCCTTTATCATTGTATTCTTTCAAGTCATTACGAAAGCAGGCGATTTGTTTAATAAAGTCAAGGATGTATTTCTATTTCATTAGATTAGGAGTGAGTTAGTAATGGAAATCATCCAGATTGTTGGCATCGGGTTATGTGCTACATTTTTAATTCTCCTTTTAAATCAATTTAAAATGGATAAATTTAATTTGGCTATTACAGTTTTTATCAGCTGCGTATTATTTTTATTCTTATTAGATAAAGTTCAATTTTTATTAGATGAAATTCAAAAATTAGCGAATCAAGCAAGTATAAAAAACGTTTATGTAGAGACTTTATTGAAAATTATTGGAATTGCGTATATCGCCGAATTTGGCGTTCAAATAACAAAAGATGCTGGGCAAGGTGCAATTGCCTCCAAAATTGAATTAGGTGGAAAAGTGCTCATTTTAGTATTAGCTGTGCCAATATTAACAGCACTAATCGAAACAATATTAAGTTTTTTACCTAAAATTTCTTAATAAAGTGGGAAGGAGGACTTTATGAAATATAAGATTCGATTTTTTCTTCTTTTCCTTTTTCTCCTTTTTTTTATCCCAAAAAATGTACAAGCTGCTCCTCCACCTGCTGAAATTGTCAATGAACAAATCAAAAAACTCGGTATTGATGAAGTTCAGCAATACTGGGATGAAGTAGTAACGAAATATGGTGGATTTCTTCCAGAAAGTCAAAAAGGAGATTTTATTGAATTTATTAAAGGAGAAAAGAAGTTTTCAATTCAAGAATGGTTTATCGCCTTTGGTAAATATTTATTTTTTGAGCTATTAAGTAATGGGAAAATACTTGGGATACTGATCATGCTCGTCATTTTTAGTTCGCTACTACAATCATTGCAAAATGCATTTGAAAAAAGTTCGATTAGCAAAATCGCTGACAGTGTTGTGTTTTTAGTGCTTGTTGTATTTGCTTTAAATAGCTTTTATATAGCCACACAAGCAACTCAAGAAGCGATCACAATGATGATTAACTTTTTAAGAGCATTAATTCCAATTTTATTAGCATTAATCGCGACTTCAGGTGGAGTAATCTCTGTAGGGTTCTTTCATCCGATTCTGATCTTTTTAATGCATACAAGTGGATTATTAGTAACCTATTTTGTATTACCACTTATTCTCGTTTCAACGATTTTAAGTATTGTCAGTATTATCAATGATGAACTCCAGGTTACGAAACTAGCAGCTTTAATTAGAAATATAGCAGTAGGTGTACTTGGTATTTTTTTAACAATTTTCCTCGGTGTGTTAAGTGTACAAGGTATGACAACTGCTGTAACTGATGGTGTAGCTATCAAAACTGCAAAATTTGTGACAAGTAATTTTATCCCGGTAGTCGGTAAGGTGTTTGCTGATGTAACAGATACTGTTATCAGTGCTTCACTTTTATTAAAAAATACTGTCGGAATCGTCGGATTAGTCACGATGCTTGCGATCATTGTCTTTCCAGCATTGAAAATATTAGTTTTGGCACTTATTTATAAATTTTCAGCTGCCATTCTTCAACCAGTAGGCAGTAAAGCAATCATTAGTACGATTGATGTGATTGGAAAAAGTGTCATCTACTTATTTGTTTGTTTAGCGATTGTATCATTAATGTTTTTCTTAAGTATGACATTGATCATTGCGGCAGGAAATATTGTCGTTATGTTTAGGTAGGTGTGAAGATGGATTTCTTTATTCAATGGGTATCAAACATAATCGTCTATATCTTAATTGCAACTATTATCATGATGTTAATTCCGAATACTGGATTAGCAAAATACGTTCGTTTTGTTGCAAGTCTATTATTAATTGTCATGATGCTCCAACCAATTTTTCAATTATTTAAAGTGAATATAAAAGAAGTGCTTGCCGGATACCAGTCAACAACATATGAAGCAAGTGGTGAAATAAAAAATGAAATAAATAATAAGAAAAATGAAATACAAGCAACAGAACGTGCATATATATTAAAACAAATGGCTGTCCAAATGAAAAAAGAAGTTGAAGAAAACATTACACAAGATTTCGAACAGGTTATTACAAACGTTGAGTTAGAAGTAAAAGAAGGCGTAACAACAATTAAAACTGCGCAAGATTTATCAAAAGTAACAGTTTTTGTAAGCGCCAAAAAAGATGAGACAAGCAATGTAGAACCTGTTCAAGAAGTAAGTGTTAATACAACTGAGCCGATCCAAACAGACAGCGAAAAAATTAAACAACAAGAATTACAGAATTTTTTAGCAGATAGATGGCAACTTGAGGACAAGCAAATCGAAGTTAAGATGGAAGGAGGGGAGTAATGGCAAATGAAAAAGAAAATACCACCAATAAAACTAGCAGACTTTTTAAAAGGAAACAAAGATGAAAATACCTCTTCTGACAAAGAGCATAGTCCATTTAAACTCACGAGGAAATATGTACTAGCTCTACTCGGACTTGGAGTTTGTTGGATGATCGCAAGTAGTCTATTTGCAAATTCAACTGGTAAAACCAATTCGATGCTTTCACCGATTTCAACTGAAACAAGTGCAAGTCCTAAAAATAACGAAGAAGCTGTTGAAACTCTTAAACTCGGTGGTGAAAAATCATCAGGAAGTATAAATGATTTTGAAAATAAATATGAACAACAGTTAACAGAAACTTTAAATCAAATGGCTGGCGTTAGCAAAGTAAAAGTTGAAGTGAATGTAGACGGCAGCGAAAAAAATGTATACCAATTTAATAGAACTGACCGTACACAACAAACGGAAGAAGTAGACAAGCAAGGTGGGAAAAGGAATATTGAAGATGAATCCCATGAGACGCAAGTCGTCATCATAAATGACGGTGAAAAAGAAATTCCAGTTATTGTGCAAACAGAAATGCCAGATATAAAAGGGGTTCTTATTATCGCTAAAGGTGCTGAGAATCTTGCAGTAAAAAATATGATACGAGAAGCTGTCACAAGATTACTTGATGTACCAAGCCACCGTGTCGCTGTACTACCAAAAAAATAATAGGAAGAAGGTAAAATGAAAATGAAAATGAAAAGACAAACGATTTGGTTATTAACAATGTTAAGTTTAGTAGTGGTACTATCTGTATATTACGTAACAACACCTGATCAAATGAAAACTGCAGGAATTATGAATATGACTAGTAATAACTCTTTAGACTCTACTCCATCAAAGGACACTAATAAAAATGATGTTGGAAAAGAAACGACATCTAAAGAAGAAGCAACAAATGAAGTATTCTTAAAACAACGTATGGAACAAGAAGATAAAAGAGCTCAATTAAAAGAAGAACTTCAAACAACGATTGACTCAGCTACAGCATCAGCAGAAGAAAAAAGCCAAGCATTTACAAGCTTAAAAGAACTTCAAACATTAACAGCACTAGAAGCAGACGTTGAAACAATGATCAAAGAATCAGGTTACAAAGATGCATTAGTACGCGCTGACAGCAACGAAGTAAATGTATCAGTTAAATCAACAAAAAAACATAGCAAAGCAGCAGCAAACGAAATCATCCAAATGGCAAGAAGCGTACTAGGAGAAAAACTAGTAATCGTAACATTCCAGACTAAGTAAATAGAAAAGCGGAAGGCGTTCGCTCAGCCCCGACAAGCATAATACGGAAACCAGAAAAGGTGCTCTTTACCTTTACTGGTTTTTGGCTTATGATCTCGAGGAGTTAGGAGCCGGAACTAGACAAAAAGAAAAGTGGAGGCGACTGGTCAGCTCCGACAAGCATAATGTGGAGCAAAGCTCAGCTTCTGTCTTTAGGGGAACTTGACATATGACCTCAAAGAACAGGTTATAATATTAGAAAAAGATATTGAACAAAAACTCTCACATCATTCAAAGCACTGTCTACAAAGTTGTAGGTAGTGCTTTTGTACGTTAAAATAGATATGCAGTCCCTAAGTTTATAACGAATTAGTTTTGGTAAAGAATAAGATAATTAATTTGGTGGGAAAATGGCTAAAATTAGAATGAGACATGCTCAAGGAAAATAATTTGTTGAAAAGTTTAGTATTAGGTTATAAGATTAGACTATATGTTTTTAAGGGGTGAATGAAAATGAAAATTCATGAAATTAGAGAATTAATTAAATTAATTGACCAAACAACGATAAATGAGTTTGAATTTGAAAATAATGGTGCCATCGTTAAAATTAAAAAAGGTGGACAAACAACTGTTGTTACTCAAGCTGCTGCTCCAGTAGTTCAACATGAAGTAATGCCTGTTGTATCTGCTCCGGTAGCAACTTTAGAAAAACCAGCTGAAGCTGTTGCACAAGAAGTAGTGAAAGAAGATACAAGTAATTTACATAAAATTACATCACCAATGGTTGGTACATTCTATGCATCTCCATCACCAGATTCAAAAGAATATGTTGCAGTTGGCGATCGCATTAAAAGTGATTCAATTGTATGTATCGTAGAAGCAATGAAGTTATTTAATGAAATCGAAGCTGAAATTGATGGGGAAATTGTTGAAGTATTGGCTAAAAATGGCCAGTTAGTTGAATACGGCCAACCATTATTTTTAGTAAAAAGCTAATAGACATACAGATTAAGTTACAGTACTTTACTTAAGAAGGTGAAGAAATGAAGAAGGTTTTAATTGCTAATCGTGGGGAAATAGCGATTCGTATTATAAGAGCATGTAAAGAATTAAATATTGAAACAGTTGCAATTTATTCTGAAGGGGATAAAGAAGCATTGCATGTTCAAATGGCTGACGAGGCTTATTGTGTTGGTCCTAAATTGTCAAAAGATAGTTATTTAAATATGACTAATATTATCAGTATTGCAAAATTAACAGGTTGTGAAGGAATTCATCCAGGTTATGGTTTCTTATCTGAAAATGCTAGTTTTGCAGAATTATGTACAGAGTGTAATGTGAAGTTTATCGGACCTACTGCTGATTCCATTTCTAAAATGGGTACAAAAGACGTAGCTCGTGAAACGATGAAAGAAGCAGGTGTACCAGTTGTACCAGGTTCACAAGGTATTATTTCTAGTATTGAAGACGGTAAAAAAATCGCTTTAGAAATCGGATACCCAGTCATTATTAAAGCAACTGCTGGTGGTGGCGGTAAAGGTATTCGTGTAGCTAGAGATGAGAAGGATTTAGAAAAAGGTATTCAGATTACTCAACAAGAAGCTCAAACAGCTTTTGGTAATCCTGGAGTGTACCTTGAAAAATATATCGAAGACTTTAGACATGTTGAAATTCAAGTTTTAGCAGATGAGCATGGTAATACAATTCATTTAGGTGAACGTGATTGTACTATTCAACGTCGTTTGCAAAAATTGGTAGAAGAAGCTCCATCACCTGTTTTAGATGAGGAAACTCGTGCTAAAATGGGGCTAGCTGCTGTACGTGCAGCTGAAGCAGTTAATTACTGGGGTGCGGGTACTGTTGAGTTCATTTATGAGCCACATACTAAAAACTTCTATTTCATGGAAATGAATACTCGTATTCAAGTTGAACATCCAGTAACAGAATATATTTCTGGAATTGACTTGATTAAACAACAATTATTAATTGCAAAAGGTCATCCATTAAAAATTACTCAAGCAGACGTTAAATTAAATGGTTGGTCGATCGAGTGTCGTATTAACGCTGAAAATCCTGATAAAAACTTTATGCCTTCGCCTGGTAAAATTATTTCGTATTTACCACCAGGTGGTCCTAATGTTCGAGTTGATTCTGCAGTATATAACGGTTACACAATTCCGCCATATTATGACTCAATGATTGCAAAAGTTATCGTTCATGGCAAGACAAGAGACGAAGCAATTGCTATAATGATAAGAGCACTGGAAGAATTTGTAGTAGAGGGAATTTATACAACAATTCCTTTCCATTTAAATTTACTGCAAAATGAAATCTTCGTAAAAGGGAAGTATAATACTAAATTCCTTGAGGAACATGCGCTTGTGACGAAAGGATAAAGTGGAGGGATCTACATGAATGAAAATCAAATGTTAGAAATGGGTAGCGCGACTCTTGGTCGAGTAGAAATAGCACCTGAGGTTATTGAAGTAATTGCTGGTATTGCAGCTGCGGAAGTAGAAGGCGTATCTAGCATGCGTGGTAATCTTGCATCAGGTATTTCTGAAATTATCGGTAAGAAATATCATGGTAAAGGTGTTCGCGTTGATTTATCAGAAGAGAGAATTAAAATTGATGTTTACATTTTAGTGAAATTCGGTAAATCAATTCCAACAGTTGCAGGTAATGTTCAAGATAACATCCGTCAAGCATTATTAACAATGACTGGATTAGAGTTATCAGAAGTGAATGTACATGTAGTTGGTGTTCAATTTGATACAAAAGTAGAACAGGAAGCTCCAATCGAGCTTTAATTAATTCCGTTTAAAAAGAGTTCCATATTCGTATGGAACTCTTTTTTTTATTCGGTGTAAAAATTAATGTTCGTGTTTTGGTTGATAAAATTATATAAAGTGTAAAAAAACTTTAAAAAATATTAAAAAACACATACATTAAACTATTATTTTTTTAGATTTTAAGTTAAAATGTAGAAAATACTTTAAAAAGTATGGACTTAGCTTAAATACGTTAATAATAATAAAAAATTAGTTAATATACATCGTTGGAACTTATTAAAAAAAATGGTAAAATAACGTGTTACTATATAAAAATTAGAATTCGTTATAACCTATGCAACGAATTGTGAATTTAGCTTAAAGGAGTTTATTATTTTGATGAAACGTAGAAAAGCAAGAGAACTTGCATTACAAACATTATTTACAATGGATTTAAGTGAGGCGGATGCTTCAGATGCATTACAGCATGTTTTAGAAGAAGCTGAAGAAAAAGAAGACGCATTTCTAGAGTCAATCGTTTCAAACTTTGTAGAACACAAAGATGAGATTGACAATAAATTATCTTCAAATATTGAAAGCTGGACAATCGATCGTTTAGGGAATGTGGATCGTAATATACTTCGAATTGCACTAGTTGAGATTGACTTTTTAGAAGATGTTCCAAAAAGTGTAACAATTAATGAAGCAATCGAAATTGCCAAAATTTACGGGGACGATGATTCAAGTAAATTTATCAATGCGGTATTATCAAAATTCTAAATAGATAAAGTGTTTACATGCATAGGGGGAAATGAAAATGGTAGCAGCATTAATTAATGGTAAAGAAATTTCATTATCAATTCGTGAGGAATTAAAACTTGGGGTTACAGAACTAAAAAACCAAGGAGTAATTCCAGGACTGGCTGTTGTGTTAGTTGGAAATAATTCAGCATCAAGAACTTACGTTAATTCAAAGCATAAAGCTTGTAATGAATTAGGTATGTACTCAGAAGTAATTGAATTAACAGAGGCTGTTTCAGAAGATGAATTATTATCGGTTGTTAGAAAGCTAAATAACGATGATAAAATTCACGGTATTCTAGTTCAATTGCCTTTACCAGCGCATATTTCAGAGAAAAAAGTTATTGAAACTATTTCACCATTAAAAGATGTTGATGGATTTCATCCGATCAATATCGGACGTATGATGACAAATCAAGATTCATTACTACCATGTACTCCTTTTGGTATATTAAAATTAATTGAAGCTACAAATATTCCAATTAGTGGAAAACACGTTGTTGTAATTGGACGTAGTAATATAGTTGGAAAACCAGTTGGTCAATTATTCTTAAATGAAAATGCAACTGTTACTTATACTCATTCACGTACAACTGATTTAAAACATATTACGAAACAAGCTGACATTTTAATCGTTGCGATTGGTGTTGCAAAATTAATTACGTCTGATTATATAAAAGAAGGTGCCATTGTAATTGATGTTGGTATGAACAGAGACGAAAATGGAAAATTATGTGGAGATGTAGATTTTGAAAATGTGAAAAGTGTCGCAGGTCATATAACGCCAGTACCAGGTGGAGTTGGACCGATGACGATTACTATGCTACTTCACAATACTTTAAAGGCAGCATCTCAAATTGAAAATAAAAGCAATTTAGGTGTGAAGCTTTAAAGATTGCTCCACAAGAATGAAAGAGGGATCGGCATGACGGAAAAGTTGCCAGTTACTGTTACCGCATTAACTAAATATTTAAAAGCTAAATTTCAAGCAGACCGAAATTTACAAAATATAATGCTTCGTGGGGAAATTTCAAACTTTAAACGTCATTCTTCGAGTGGACATTTTTATTTTACTTTAAAAGATGACGGAGCTAGAATTGCTGCAGTCATGTTCCAATCCTATAATTCAACAATTGCTTTTCAACCAACTGACGGTATGCAGGTTATTGTCCAAGGTGAGATAACTGTATACCCTCAGTCTGGTAGTTATCAAATATATATTCGTGACATGCAACCGGACGGTGTAGGTGGACTTTTTGTTGCATTCGAACAATTAAAGAAAAAATTATTAGAAGAAGGACTCTTTGATCAGAAATTTAAGAAAAAGATTCCTTCTTTTCCTAGTGTAATCGGGGTTGCCACTTCTCCGACTGGAGCGGCAGTAAGAGATATCATTACGACAATCCAAAGAAGATATCCTATTGGAAAAATAATTGTTATTCCTACACTTGTGCAAGGTGATGGAGCTCCTGCGTCTGTTGTAAAATCTATTGAAACTGCCAATAAATTAAACAATATTGATGTTTTAATTGTTGGGCGTGGTGGTGGTTCAATTGAAGAACTTTGGGCGTTTAATGATGAAAAAGTAGCAAGAGCAATCTTCCAATCGAAAATACCGATTATTTCTGCAGTTGGTCATGAAACAGATACGACAATAGCTGATTATGTAGCCGATTTGCGTGCTCCAACTCCAACAGCTGCGGCTGAGTTAGTATCTTTAAGTCAACGAGAAATCCTTGAACAGTTTGCAGTCCGAGAAGCAAGATTAAATAAAGCAATGAATTCGATATTTGATAAAAAGAAATTGCAATTAAGTACTATTCAAGAATCTTATGTATTTAGATATCCAAATTCATTGTTAAATCCAAAACAAGAACTATTTGATCGAACACTTGAAAAACTAGAACAGTCGATGAATGAAATTGTAAAAGGGAAATCGATTCAATATAAAGAATTGACTTCTTCTCTTCTAATCCATCATCCGAGCAATAGGGTGAAGCTTGAAAAACAAAAACACGAACAATTACATATGAGCTTACAAAAAGAATTTAATCGACTGATTACACATAAGCAATTTATGATGGAAAAGGTCATACATACATTAGATGCCCTTAGCCCGTTAAAAGTTATGGCAAGAGGATATTCATTAGCATACAAGGAAAATGAAGTACTAGTGAAATCAGTGAAGCAAGTGAAAAACGGAGATCAGTTCGAGTTGCAAATGACAGATGGGAAATTAAGCTGTGAAGTACTTGAGGTAAAGGAGCAGTGATGAAAAAATGGAACAAAAAGATTTATCTTTTGAAGATGCAATAAAAGAGATTGAAACAATTGTTCAGAAGCTAGAACAAGGTGACGTGCCACTAGAAAAAGCAATCGATTACTTCCAAGAAGGTATTAAGCTTTCTCAAATTTGTAAAGAAAAGCTTACAAAAGTTGAAAAACAAATGACATCAATTTTAAATGATCAAGGTGAAGAAGCTCCTTTTACTGTTGAGGAGGAATAAGCATGAGTACTTTTAAAGAATTTATGGAATACTCCAGTAAATTAGTTAGTGAATCAATGGTTGAATCGGTTCAGAAATTAAAAGCGCCAGAAAGATTAAAAGAATCGATGACATATTCCCTTCAAGCTGGGGGTAAGCGAATACGACCTTTGTTATTATTTGCAACGTTAGATGCGTTCGGTAAAAATGTTGAAATTGGTATCAAACCTGCCTGTGCACTTGAAATGATACATACGTATTCATTAATTCATGATGATTTACCTTGCATGGATGATGATGATTTTCGTAGAGGAAAACCTACAAATCATAAAGTGTTTGGTGAGGATTTAGCTGTATTAGCAGGAGACGGTCTACTTACTTATGCATTTCAACTTATAACGGAAATGAATGACCCTAATGTATCAGATCAAGTTAAAATTCGATTGATCAGTGAATTAGCAATCGCAGCAGGTCCTGAAGGGATGGTTGCAGGGCAAGTAGATGATATGGATGGTGAAAGTAAGCAATTAACAGGAGAGGAATTGCAATATATCCACGAAAGAAAAACTGGGAAAATGCTTATGTACCCTGTTATCGCTGGTGCCATTTTAGCTAATTCAACAGCTGAACAGTTATCACATTTAACACAATTCGCATATAAATTAGGCATAGCATTTCAAATTCAAGACGACATTTTAGATGTAATCGGTGATGAAGAAGTTTTAGGCAAGCCTGTAGGCAGTGACATCGAAAATGATAAGACAACTTATGTGAAATTATATACAGTTGAAGGTGCCAAAAACCGACTTCATACATTCATATTTGAAGCAAAACAACATATTAAAGCATGCGGTATAAAAGATGATCTATTACTTTCTATCTGTGACTTTGTAGAAAATCGCAGCTTTTAACTGCTAATTGTACAGGTTCTAATGTATATGATTGAATAGATTTAAACATTTATGTATAATGTAACTACTTTAATCGCAATGTTGTTAATATAATATACAGAAATGTAAGCCGTTAACACAAATGTGCTAGCGGCTTTCTTTTTATGAAAGTATATGAAGTTTCGTAAATAGATTCACATTTATCTACTTTAATTTAATTGAATAGTATGGACAAGTAAATAGTAATCAAAAATTCGTTATAATGATATTGAAACAATTCTTTTCATTATTTAACGTTTGTATTTACGAGCTCAAATATAATGGTATTATGATACATGGTGTTAAGAGTTAGTACTCTAAGACTTAGCGTTTAACTGCAAGTATGGTAAAATCATTTTAGAGATAGTATTAAATAATCATTAATTTTTATTAGAATAGATTTAACATCTAGGAAGGTGAGTGATCCAATATGGATCTTACGACGATTAAAAATCCAAGTTTTTTAAAAAATAAATCGATTGAAGAATTAGAACTATTAAGCGAAGAAATCCGTAAATTTCTTATACAGCAGTTATCTGAAACAGGTGGGCATATTGCACCGAATTTAGGTGTAGTTGAGTTAACGATTGCCTTACATAAAGTGTTTGATTCGCCAAAGGATAAATTTTTATGGGATGTTGGACATCAATCCTATGTACATAAAATTCTAACAGGTAGAGCGAATGAATTCTCTACTTTAAGACAATTTAAAGGACTTTGTGGATTTCCAAAGCGAATTGAAAGTGAGCATGACGTTTGGGAAACGGGCCATAGTTCTACTTCATTATCTGCAGCAATGGGTATGGCGATTGCAAGAGATATAAAAAAGACGAAGGAATATATTGTTCCGATTATTGGTGATGGTGCCCTGACAGGTGGTATGGCTTTAGAAGCAATGAACCATATTGGACATGAACAAAAAGATGTGATTGTGATCCTAAACGATAATGAAATGTCTATTGCGCCAAATGTGGGTGCTTTACATAGTATTCTAGGTCGTCTAAGAACGACTGGGAAATATCGTTGGGCAAAAGGTGAGCTTGAAGGAGTTATTAAAAAAATTCCTGGTATTGGTGACAAATTATCAAGTACTTCTAAAAAGTTAAAGGATAGCCTTAAATACTTAGTAACTCAGGGGATGTTCTTCGAGGAAATGGGCTTTACGTACTTTGGACCAGTAGATGGTCATAATTACGAAGACTTATTTGAGACACTTGAGTATGCTAAGAAAACAAAGGGTCCTGTACTAGTTCATGTTCTTACGAAAAAAGGAAAAGGTTATAAGCCAGCAGAGAGTGATGATATTGGGACTTGGCATGGAACAGGTCCATACAAAGTTGAATCTGGTAAGCTCATCAAGCCTGATAAAGCGCCACCTGCATGGAGTAAGCTTGTCAGTGATACTGTATTAAAGTTAGCTTTAAAAGATGAAAGAATTGTTGCTATAACACCTGCTATGCCAGTTGGTTCTAAATTAGAGAATTTCCAGGCTCAGCTACCTGACCGAATATTTGATGTGGGAATTGCTGAGCAACACGCCGCAACGGTTGCAGCAGGACTTGCAACTCAAGGTATGAAGCCGTTTCTAGCAATTTATTCAACGTTCTTACAAAGAGCATATGACCAAGTGCTACATGATATTTGTAGACAAAATTTAAATGTTTTTATTGGGATAGACAGAGCTGGTTTAGTTGGAGCGGATGGGGAGACCCATCAAGGGGTATTTGATATTGCCTTTTTACGTCATATTCCTAATTTAGTATTAATGATGCCTAAGGATGAAAATGAAGGACAACATATGGTTAATACTGCAATTAAGTATGATGATGGTCCTATTGCACTACGTTTCCCAAGAGGAAATGGTATTGGTGTACAAATGGATGATCAGTTAAAAGAAATTCCAATAGGTTCTTGGGAAGTATTAAGAGAAGGATCTGATGCAGTAATTTTAACATTTGGTACAACAATTAAAATGGCATTAGATGCAGCTGAAAAACTAGAGAAAGAAAATATCTCAGTGAAAGTTGTAAATGCAAGATTTATTAAGCCGATGGATACTGCGATGTTAAATGATATATTTAAAAACGGCAAACCAATATTAACGATTGAAGAAGCTATGTTACAAGGTGGCTTTGGCAGTGCAGTACTAGAATTCGCAAGTGATCATAACTATCAAAATGTACGTGTTGATCGAATTGGGATTCCTGATTTATACGTTGAACATGGTGATGTAGATAAATTGTTAGATGAAATTCATTTAACGATGGAAGAATCAGTTAAGAAAATTCGTGAAATGGTATGTAATAAATAAGAGGATGTAATAATCATGGCAAAAAAGGAACGTATTGACGTACTTTTAGTAGAACGTGGATTAATTGAAACACGTGAAAAAGCAAAACGTGCAATTATGGCAGGTCTAGTTTATACGAATGAACAAAGACTAGATAAACCGGGCGAGAAGATTGATATTGAGTTGCCTCTTCAAATTAAGGGCGAGGTAATGCCATATGTTAGTCGTGGTGGTTATAAATTAGAAAAAGCATTAAAAACGTTTAATGTCACTGTAGAAGATAAAATTATGATAGATATTGGATCCTCTACTGGAGGATTTACTGATTGCGCGCTCCAGAATGGTGCAAAAAAATCTTATGCACTTGATGTAGGGTATAACCAGCTTGCATGGAAGTTAAGACAAGATGATCGTGTAATTGTAATGGAACGAACTAATTTCCGTTATGTGAAGCCAGAAGATCTAATTGCTGGCCTACCGCAATTTGCGTCTATTGACGTTTCATTTATATCTCTACGCTTAATCTTACCTGTTTTAAAAACATTATTAGTTGCTTCGAGTGATGTTGTTGCACTAATAAAGCCTCAATTTGAGGCTGGTAGGGAACAAGTTGGTAAAAAAGGAATTGTCAGAGAGCCTAAAGTACATGAAGACGTAATCGATATGATGATTGATTTTTCGTTACGTCAAGGATATGATGTGAAAGCTCTAACTTTTTCACCTATAACAGGTGGAGATGGAAACATTGAATTTTTAATTCATCTTCATTGGGAAGGTTCAAAGGAACTTGGGGACAATGAATTAACTTATACAACAAAAGAAGTTGTGAAAGAAGCACATTCTGAGTTGAAAAAGGTGAAATAACAAAAAAGGGACCATAATAGGTTCCTTTTTCCTTATGTGAGTAAGAAACAATATTGTTTTCAATACTATAGAAAAATCGTTTTTGTGAAAACGGTTAAAAAACTGTATACAATATACATTAGATTAGTTAAGATAATCTTACATATGTAAGATATTTGTCGTAATTTGCAAAGAGGTGTATTATGAATAAAGGTCAACGTCATATTAAAATACGTGAAATCATCGCAAAAAATGAAGTCGAAACACAAGATGAACTAGTACAAGCATTACGAGATTTGGGCTTCAAAGTAACGCAAGCTACGATTTCTCGTGATATAAAAGAATTACATTTAGTGAAAGTTCCTTTATCTGATGGTCGTTATAAATATAGTTTACCGGCAGACCAACGTTTTAACCCATTACAAAAGTTAAAAAGACTATTAATTGATTCGTTTATTAAAATCGATAGTTCAAGTCATTTAATCGTTATGAAAACTTTACCTGGTAATGCAAATGCAGTTGGAGCTTTAATTGATCATCTTGATTGGCCGGATATTATGGGAACAATTTGTGGAGACGACACAATATTAATCATTTGTCGTTCACCTGAAGATGCTGAAATTTTACAAGGTAAATTTATTGACATGTTGCAATAAAGGTTGACATATCCCTCTGTTGGGGCATTAGCTAATGCACGGTTAAACTGATTTTAGTTGTACATGTCTAATGCCTCTACAGAGATTAATCTTAAAATTTAGACATTAAAAGGTGAAGGTTTTATAAGAGGAGAGAAACTCATTGTTATCTGAACTGATCATTAAAAACTTTGCAATCATTGAGGAAGTTTCTATTTCATTTGAAAAAGGATTAACTGTTTTAAGTGGAGAAACTGGTGCAGGTAAATCAATCATCATTGATGCAATCGGCTTATTACTTGGCGGCAGGGGTTCTGCTGAATTCGTAAGATACGATACTGAAAAAGCCGAAATTGAAGGTTTATTCCATATTGAAGATGAAAACCATCCAATTTATATAAGATGTAAAGAGCATGGCTTTGATATTGAAGATGAGATGTTAATCTTAAAAAGAGATATTACTGCCTCCGGTAAGAGCATTTGCCGAATAAATGGAAAATTAGTCACTACAACAATTTTAAAAGAAATTGGTGGATTACTGGTTGATATACACGGGCAGCACGAAAGTCAGGATTTGATGAATCACGAACATCATCTTGCAATGCTACAGCAGTACGATGGAAAAGGTTTATTGCCGTTAATTGAAAGTTATCAAGGTGTTTTTAGTCATTATTCTTCTTTAAAGAAGCAATTAAAGCAACTAACTGAGAATGAACAGCAAATGGCTCATCGATTAGATTTAATTCAATTTCAATTATCTGAGATTCAAAATGCAAATCTTAAAGAAAATGAAGATGAGCAGTTAACAGAAGAAAGACTAAAAATAGCGAATTTTGAACGAATATATAAATCATTAGTAGAAGCATATCAAAGTTTATCTCAGGATGGTTCTGGTTTAGACTCTGTTCGATCTAGTATGTATTCATTAGAGTCAGTTGCATCGATAGATCAAAATATAAAAGAGATGCATGAAGGCATTAGTAGTAGCTATTATTTATTGGAGGATATTTCGTACCGTTTGAGAGATTCGATAGAAGAAATGGAATACGATCCTAATCGCTTAAATGAAATAGAAAATCGTCTGAATGAAATATCGATGCTGAAAAAGAAATACGGTGCAACTGTAACTGATATTTTGAAATATGCTGAGGGAATTGAACAAGAACTTGATAAAATTCAGCATAAGGATATGCATATTGAAAAATTAGAGAAGGATCTACAAAATGCTACTCAAAGTCTAATTGAGGTTGGGTTAAAGCTTTCTGAAAAACGTAAAGAACTTGCTAATCAATTAACTTCTGATATACATAAAGAATTAAAAGAGCTTTATATGGAGAAAACGACATTTGAAATTGTATTTTCATTTGAAGAAGGCTCAAGTACTGATCCATATTTTAATAATCAACATGTTAAATTTACAAAAGACGGTTTTGATACTGTAGAATTTTATATTTCTACGAACCCAGGTGAACCTTTAAAGCCATTAGCTAAAGTTGCAAGTGGTGGGGAATTATCGAGAATGTTCCTTGCATTAAAGAGTATTTTCACAAAGCATCAAGGAATTACTTCCATCATATTTGATGAAGTAGATACTGGAGTGAGTGGTAGGGTAGCACAAGCAATTGCTGAAAAGATTCACAAAGTTTCAGTTAATTCACAAGTACTATGTATTACCCATTTACCACAAGTAGCCTCTATGGCTGATACTCATTTGTTTATTGCGAAGCTCATCGATGGGAATCGCACAAAAACATCAGTGACACCTCTTCAAAATGAGCAGAAAATCAATGAAATCGCGAGGATGATTGCCGGTGTTGAAATCACGGACGTGACGATTCAACATGCGAAAGAATTGATCGAGCAAGCAACATCTACGAAGTACCAATCTCAGTGAATATAATAAGGGAATATTTAATGTTAGAACATTTTTTTCTATACATTAAATATTCTCTTTTTTTGTGGGAAATATTGATAATTTAGTAATTGGATAATGTGAATTGAAACATACTAATACAACATTATACCTTTAGATTTATATTATATTTTTACAATTATAATTTGCTTTTATGAAGCTAACATTAACTATACAGCCACGAATTAAGAAACAAAAAATCTGGCACTAGGAGAGTGATTCGATTGTGAAAAATGTAAATGTTCAACGAATAATTAAAATTCTTCTCCTTTTATTCATAGTTGGTATTGGCGCGTTTAATATAAATCAAAAAAATGTATTCTCATCTACAATCAAAAGTAAAAATCAACATGATGAACTAATTGATGTTGCCCTTGGACTAAATGATATTCCAATTAAAAAAGTAGATGTGAAAGTATTAAACAATTTAAGAGTAATACCAGGAGGCCAATCAATAGGAGTAAAACTTAACTCAGTTGGTGTTTTAGTTGTAGGTCATCACTTAGTGAATACTAGTGAGGGTCAAAAATCTCCAGGAGAAATTGCAGGAATTAAAGTTGGAGATATGATCATAAAAATGAATGGAAAACAAATAGAAAAAATGTCTGATGTTTTACCTTTTATTCAAAAAGCAGGTAAAAATGGTAAACCGATTAAAATTGTTGTAAAACGCGAAGGCAAATATTACACAAAGCTTTTAAAGCCAATTCGAGACAATGGTCAAAATAATTATCGTATCGGCTTATATATTAGAGATTCTGCATCAGGAATTGGGACAATGACATTCATAGAACCAAATTCATTGAAATATGGTGCATTAGGTCATGTGATCTCTGATAGTGATACAAGAAAAGCGATTGAAGTTGAAGATGGTCATATCGTTTATTCAACTGTAACGTCAATTGAAAAAGGTTCTGATGGGTCCCCAGGTGAAAAAATTGCTCATTTCGCAATGGATCGAGGAACGATTGGAAACATTACATCAAATAGTCCTTTTGGTATTTTTGGTAAGGTGAATGATAAAATTGACAATGGCGTTATGTCAGAGCCATTACCAATTGCTTTATCTAATGAAGTTAAAAAAGGCCCGGCTAAAATACTTACGGTGATTCATGACAATAAAGTTGAGCAATTTGACATAGAGATTGTAAGTAGTATTCAACAAAAGTTTCCTTCTACAAAGGGAATAATATTAAAAGTCACAGATAAGCGTTTATTGAAGGAAACTGGTGGTATTGTACAGGGGATGAGTGGATCGCCAATTATCCAGAATGGTAAAGTGATTGGAGCGGTTACGCATGTCTTTGTAAACGATTCTACTAGTGGATATGGGGTTCATATTGAATGGATGCTTGATGAGGCTAAAGTTCCTATTTATGACTATCAGGATAAAAAAGCGTCATGATGAAAAGGCACTTAACAATTGTTAAGTGTCTTTTTGTTCTTTTAAAACACTCTTAATGGCTCTGATAAAGAAGAATGTTGAATTCCACTTCAGGATGCTCGCTTTCCATGGGGGGTGCGCTGTGCCTCCTCGTCGCATACGCTCCTGTGGGGTCTCAGCTGTCCAGCATATCCCATAGGAGTAGAGCGCCTTATGTTCCATTCAACTTCTTGAAAAGCTAATATAAAACCAAATCTAAGTGGCTCTTAGAAAGAAGTGTGTTAAATTCAACTTTAGGCTTTCCATGGAGCTGGCGCTAAGCCTCCTCGTCGCATAAGCTCCTATGGGGTCTCAGCTGTCCGGCATATCCCATAGGAGTCGAGCACCTTCCGTTCCATTCAACTTCTAGAAAGGCTGATCTAAAAACAAATCTAAGTGGCTCTGATAAAAGAAGAGTGTTGTATTCCACTTCAGGATACTCACTATTACATTGGACGCGTGGTGAGCCTCCTGGGCCCCACAGGATGTGGTTCATGCATGCGTTAAGAGAGGACGATGTGGTTTTAAGAGTGCCTAAAATCTAAATGGCACTTTAAAAGATATTGGAGTCGAACATCTTGTATTCCGACAACACCTTTTTAAAATTTTCAAATGAAAACTTCAATCTTTGCCATAAAAAGATTTTTTTTCTAAAAATAAAATTGAGTTTTTATATTAATTTTATTAAAATTTACGGAATCTTGTAATGGTTTTGTAACTTTTTATTAAAAATTATAAATTTACATACTATTTAATTTTCTATATAATGAATATTATGTAAAATTCGACTTAATACATACTAGTTTTTAACACAATCGTCGAATGCTAGAAGAAATTGAGGAAAACTATCTATATTAATAAAAATATTCAGAATTTATAATAAAAACAGGAAATAAATTTTTATTGTCGAAATAATCGGTAATAAGATATGAAATTCACTATAGAAGATATAGGGAGGAACGGTTGTGGAGAAAATAAAAGTATTATTAGTAGATGACAATAAAGAGCTTGTTATCATGTTAGAAAATTACATTAACGCACAAGCTGATATGGAAGTGGTTGGTGTAGCATTTAATGGACAAGATTGCTTACCTTTAGTTAAGGAAAAGAAACCAGATGTACTTGTATTAGATATTATTATGCCTCATTTGGACGGATTGGCAGTATTAGATCGTCTTCGTGCAGGTTTAGTTGAAAAAATTCCAAATGTAATCATGTTAACAGCTTTTGGACAAGAAGATGTTACGAAGAAAGCTGTTGATTTAGGTGCTTCATATTTCATTTTAAAACCATTTGATATGGAACATTTAATCAGTAATATTCGTCAAGTTGTTGGTAAAGGTAGTTCAATTACGAAACGTAATTCACCATCTTTAGTGTCTAATTATGAAAATAAGCCTCGTAATTTAGATGCTAGCATCACAAGTATCATTCATGAAATTGGCGTGCCTGCACACATTAAAGGTTATATGTATTTACGTGAAGCGATCTCAATGGTTTACAATGATATTGAGCTATTAGGATCAATTACAAAGGTCTTATACCCAGATATCGCTAAAAAGTTTAATACAACTGCAAGTCGTGTAGAACGCGCGATTCGTCATGCGATTGAAGTAGCTTGGAGCCGTGGAAATATCGATAGTATTTCTACATTGTTTGGCTACACTATTTCGATGTCAAAAGCAAAACCAACGAATTCAGAATTTATCGCAATGGTTGCTGATAAATTACGTTTAGAGCATAAAGCTAGCTAAGGTATTAATATCATTAGGGAATTCGAAGAAATTTTGACGGTTAATTCCGATAAATTTTTGACAGTGTTTCCGATGAATGATCTTCGTTATAGCGACTAACTTTTCGAGAAATTATCGGTATTTATCGCAATAGCACTTATAAAATGTAAAACGTTGCCTTATAAAGGGCAACGTTTTTTGTTTTCATCATATATGTATTGGGCTCTATGAATTCGCGAATAAAAAAACCCAATATTAACATTTCGTCGAATAAATACTATTGTTGTTTTGTCTCAAGATGAAGTGGTGGTGGAACTAACCAACCTTTATTTTTTGTAATTTGTAATAATGCTGCACCGTCTTTTGCTTTTTTTGCACCCATCTGAGCAAATAATAAGCCAATATCTTCACGTATTGATTGGCTAACTCCTTGGCCACAAGCTATAACACTAGCAGCGATATCTGCACCAACAATATAAGCTATTTGAGCATCTTGGAATCTAGCTCCAACGGGAATTTGTTCAAGATCTGCTTCAGGTCGCTCTGCTGGCGTAGGAGGAACTGCAATATCATTATGTAATAATACTTCTTCTAGTTCCTTAATTGATGGTTTAATTGATGTTTCAATAACTTGTTTTAAAAAAGCTCTTAATTCTTCGTCACCAGTATGATTAATATACACTTGATAACTATCTAATCTAAATTTTGCAACTGATAATGATGTCCATAATGCAAATACCTCGCCATAATGTAAAGGCTCATCTTGTGGATTTCCACTTAAAATTCCCATAATCATCTTACTTCCTTTCAAAAATAAATTCATACTAATCTCCTTGATGCAGGGATTTAGATACAAAAATTATTATGTAATTAAAAAAAGTAAATATTCATTGAATAATTTAAAGTTCATGTTTCATTCCAAACGATAAACACAGGTGATATTAAAATTAGAAAAGAATGTATTTAACATATTAATTGAAGAAGAATTTGCTTTTGTAAATTTACTATGCTATAATATTTTTTGCGCCACTATTACAATAAAATATATGATGTTATTACTTGAGAATTAGGAAGAAAATTGGGCGTACCCATGACGCGCTAGCTATTTCGACCGGTTCTAAAAAGGTAGTAGTATCTGTTAGTGAAGATTGTTGTGAAACAAGCTGCCTAATGGAACGGCCCTGGAGCCGAATTGCGAAAGAGAGGTAGGGCTTTCGCCAATAGACAACAATTTTACTTTTAAAAATACTAACTTAAATATATTAAAGGCTATTCGTATACGTTGTGCGAATAGCCTTTTTCCATGTCAGAAGAGCTCTGCTCACGCCAAAAGTAGTCCTGGCTCAGTTAAATAGCAGTATTACAAATAAAAAAGGAACTTCAAGTGAAGTTCCTTTTCGTCGTCTTTAAAAGATAAATACGATTGTAAAAACAATTGCTACGATAAAACGGTAAATAGCAAAGCCTGTTAGTTTTACTTTTTCTAGTAGTTTTAAGAATGTTACAATCGCAAGTAATGCAACAATAAACGCTGTAATAAAACCTGATGCAAATAAAGGTAAATCTGAAGCACTTAAAATATCCATATTTTTAATTAAATCTAACCCACTCGCTGCAATCATCATTGGAACTGCTAAGATGAATGTGAATTCAGCTGAAGTTTTTCGATCTAATCCAAATAATAATCCACCGGCAATTGTAGAACCTGAACGTGAAAAACCTGGCCATAGTGCTAGCATTTGGAAGCATCCGATAATAAAAGCTTGTTTATATGAGATATGATCTAAGTCTGATGATCTAGGGTGTTTAGATACTTTCTCAGCGACAATTAATAAAATACCACCAGCAACTAATCCGATTACTACAGTTTCAGGTGAAAATAATACGTCCTTAATAAAGTCGTGGAAAATCACACCAACGATACCTGCTGGAATTGCTCCGATAAAAATATGACCTAAATTTAAATTTGTTTGTCTATATCCTTCTGATTTAACACCAAGAACTGACCACAGTCGTTTCCAAAATACTACGACAACTGCTAATATTGAACCAAGTTGAACAACTACTTCAAATACAGTAGCTTTCGTACCAGTAAAATTTAACAAGTCAGCAACTAATATCATGTGACCAGTTGAAGAAACAGGTAAAAATTCCGTTAACCCTTCAACTAAACCCATGATGAATCCAATTAACCAATCAGGTAACATGTTTAGAACCTCCATAAAATCTTGTCTTTTCACAATACTTTACATTTTACTTGAATTCTTAATTGATTGAAAGTCAGAAAATGTTAAAAAAAGTTAATCTATCATTTCATTTTGACTAAATTGTGAATAAAATAAAAAAACCACTAAAAGTGGTTTTGGAAATTTACTTTCCCTCTGTATCAGTTTGAGGTTCCTGATTGTCTAATTCCATTAACTTTTTCATTAATATGTGTTGTGGCATATGCATAATTTGTTCTAAAGGAACATTTAATTTTTTTGAAAGTAAGATTGCTGTTTCTGCTGAAATTTGCAATGGACGCATATTATCCCTCCTTTGTTTCGTAAAATTAGTATACAATAAGGTAAGAAGGAAAGTACATATATAATGCAGGGGGTATTTGATGGTCGCGATTATTGGACATAGAGGAGCTGCGGGAACTTTTCCAGAAAATACGATGGTATCTTTTATTGCTTGTGAAAAACTTGGTGCAGATGGAATAGAATTAGATGTTCAGTTGTCAAAAGATGGAGAGATTGTCGTCATTCATGATGAAACAATCAATCGAACCACAAATGGAAAAGGATATGTAAAAGACTATACATTATCAGAATTAAAACAATTTGATGCTAGTTATAAATTTAAAGGTCAATTCGACAATTGTACGATTCCGACCTTAAGAGAAGTATTTGAATGGGCACAAGGGAATAACTTTAGTGTGAATGTTGAATTAAAGAATGATAAATTAGAATATCATGGATTAGAGGAACGAGTCATTAATTTAATTCGTCAATTTGAAATGGAAAATAGAGTTGTGTTATCTTCTTTCAACCATAAAAGTATGTTGAAGTTTACTTTAATGGCACCAGATATTGAAACTGCAGTACTTTATAATAAAAGAAATAAAGAACCATGGAAAATTGCTGAGGATTATAAAGCGAGGGCGATTCACCCAAACTATCGCATCATAACCGATGATTTGATCGAAAAAACTCTAAAATATAATGTTGCTGTTCGACCATATACAGTAAATGACGCAAAAATAATGAAACGTTTAATAGATGCTAAATGTTCAGCGATTATTACTGATTACCCAGAAATGGCATTTCAATTAAGAGGAGAAATTCTAAAATAAAAAAGTGCTTACTTTTTGTAAGCACTTTTATTTTGACTAAAATATTAAACTTTTCTCTTTAAAAATCTTCCTTGAACTTTTTCATGCTTACGGTCTCTAAATAGTACGAAGCTTCCGACTAGATAAAACCCGGCACCTAAAGATATTAATCCTATTAAAAGTTGAAGTGGAAGATAAGGTATTCCAAAAGAATGAATTAAAAACATTGTATCGCGAAGTAATTTAATTCCGATAACTGCTAAAGATATGGGTATAAGTATAACGACAAATGCAAGCATTCTAGTTAAGGATTCTCTCATTTTGTTTGATGCCCCCGTTTGAAAAATAAAAATAATCATTAAGTTGTATAATTCTCTCTTTATTCATAATCGTATACAAGAATTGCGTTGTCAAGACTTTAGAAATAGACTCAAATGGAACTATGTATATATAATGATATGATGGCTTAATAATTAGTTGGGATTAGTAGGTGAACGAATGTGAAACAAAACGTTATGATAATAGGGATGGGCACTGGCGGTACAGCAGTTTTAAAACTACTTTCGCATTCTGATTTATTTAAGATTGTTGCAGTAGTAGATATTATTAAAGAAGCTAAAGGTGTTGATTTAGCTAATAGTTTACATATCCCTGTTCTGAAGGAATGGAAAGAACATTTAAAAAACGATATAGATGTTGTATTTGATACTACCGGAGATGAATCAATACATCAAGAAATCTTAAAACATAAAGCAAAACATACATTAGCGATTCCGGGCTCTGTTGCGAAAATTATTGCAAATCTAGTACAAGAAAAAGAATCCTTGTTTCATTTAATAAATAATAAGAAAAGACAACAAGAATTAATCCTTGAAAATACTCATGATGGAATGATTGTAGTAGATCGGTGGGGGAAGATATTACTTTTTAACCGATCTGCAGAAAATATTTTACAAATAGATAAAGAAAATGCAATTGGAAGAGATATTATTGAGGTAGTACCGACTAGTAAATTACCTCGTGTATTACAAACGAAGAAAAAAGAAATTAACCAAGAACATATTTTAATTAATGGAAGTAAGATTTTCACTACGAGGATACCGATTTTTCGTGAAGACGGAGAGCTTGAAGGAGCAATCGCGGTATTTAAAGATGATACAGAAGTATTCAACTTAGCAGAAGAAGTTACAAATTTAAAAGAAGTATATAGCATGCTCGAGGCTGTCATACAAAGTTCTGATGAAGCGATTTCAGTTGTGGATGAGTTAGGTAATGGAATGATTATTAACCCTGCCTATACTCGATTAACTGGATTGACGAGTGAACAAGTAATCGGACAACATGCAACGATTGATATTTCAGAAGGTGAAAGTGTTCATGTTAAAGTACTGAAAACAAAGCAAGCTGTCCGTGGTGTAAGGATGAAGGTTGGTAAACAAAATAGAGATGTATTGGTAAATGTTGCACCAGTAATCGTTGATGGGAAACTTAAAGGAAGCGTCGGTGTTATTCATGATGTTTCTGAAATCTCACAATTAACAAATGAGCTTCATCGTGCTCGTCAAATTATTAGAACATTAGAGGCAAAATATTCTTTTGAAGATATTGCTGGAGAATCTGAGGGGATTCAATTAGCAATTATGCAAGCAAAGTTAGCTGCTAGTACACCTGCAACTGTGCTATTAAGAGGTGAATCCGGAACAGGGAAAGAACTGTTTGCGCACGCGATTCATAATGAAAGTGATCGAAAATATAATAAATTTGTACGTGTAAATTGTGCGGCAATATCAGAAACCTTATTAGAAAGTGAACTATTTGGCTATGAGGAAGGTGCTTTTTCAGGAGCAAAACGTGGTGGAAAAAGAGGTCTTTTTGAAGAAGCGAATAATGGTAGTATTTTCTTAGATGAAATTGGAGAATTATCACCTGCTATGCAAGCCAAACTATTGAGAGTACTGCAAGAAAAGGAAATTAGACGTGTTGGTGGTACGAAAGCAATTCCAATTAATGTACGAGTCATTGCTGCAACGCATGTACATCTTGAAGAAGCGATTAGAGAAGGAAAGTTTCGTGAGGATTTGTATTACCGTTTAAATAAATTACCTATTACGATTCCAGCACTAAGAGAACGATTAGAAGACATTTTACCAATTAGTGAAAGATTATTGGCGAAAATAAATCAAGATTATGGTCGAAATGTAGATCAGATTTCTCCATCTGCTGTAAAAAAATTGAAGTCGTATCACTGGCCTGGAAATGTTAGGGAGTTAGAAAATGTATTAGGACGAGCAATCATTTTTATGAAAATACATGAGAAACAAATGCTACCTGAACATATTACTTCCATAACGCAGGTGAAACAAGAAAATGGAATAGAACCGAAAGTTCCGTTAACAGACCACATTGGCTCACTTGATGATATGGTGATTAATTTTGAAGGTGAATTGATTGAGCAGGTTTTAAATAAAAATAATGGAAATAAAACGAAAACCGCTAAAGAATTAGGAATATCGGTAAGAAATCTGTATTATAAGCTCGATAAATATAACTCTGCAAAAAATAGCACGCAATAATTTGCGTGCTATGAATTATTCTGCATACAATATCTGTTATTTTTTTCAAATATAGTGTATGATGTATTTAGCGGCTTTTACTAGTACCTGGTGCTAATAAATTATTTGAATATTGATTATGTAAGGCTTTTCATAAGACTTTCCAACTGTTTTTCAAAATATTTCTCTCTTTATTTAAAAGTTGGCACGCTAATTGCTAATATTAAGAGTAAGGGGATGAAAGGAAGGGCTTTCAATGAATTTAGCAGATATCATGTTACAAGCTAAAAGTCATTCAAGGCAAACTGTAGCAGTTGCGATCGCTGAAGATATAGAAGTGAAAGAAGCGGTTACATTAGCTTTAGAAAATGACTTAGCAAACTTTTTACTTTTCGGTAATGAACAAGCTATTCATGAGATGTATGTAGATCTTTTAATAAATAAGGACTATGCTAATCGATTGAAAATTGTTCATGCTGATTCAATGCAACAAGCTGCAAAACTTGCAGTAGAAGCTGTAAAATTAGAAAATGCTTCTATTGTCATGAAAGGAAATCTTTCGACATCAATACTTCTTAAGGAAGTTTTGAATAAAGAATATGGTTTAAGAGATAAGGGTGTTCTTTCGCATGTTGCGATGTTTGAAGTACCTGGTAGAGAAAAAGCTGTTATTGTGACAGATGCTGCCATGAACATTGCACCTACATTAGAACAAAAAGCAAAAATAATTGAGAATAGTGTTAATATAGCAAGAAAAGTAGGAATAGAAACCCCTAAAGTTGCAGTACTAGCTGCAGTTGAAGTTGTAAATCCTGCAATGCAAGCTACGATTGACGCTGCATCGTTAACAGTTATGAACGCAAGAGGACAAATTAAAAATTGTGTAGTAGACGGACCGTTAGCTCTTGATAATGCTATTTCAATTGAAGCAGCAGAACATAAAGGGTTAACAGGCGAAGTAGCAGGTCAAGCTGATATTTTATTAGTACCTACAATCGAAACGGGAAATATTTTATATAAATCGTTAGTCTTTATGGCAAATGCTGAAGTAGCTGCGTTAATCGCAGGAGCAAAGGCACCGATTGTGTTAACATCACGTTCTGACACTGCGAAGACAAAATTATATTCATTAGCTTTAGCTATATGTAATTCATAAAACTTCTCAAAATTAAGGGAGCTGTTAGTACATGGAAATCTTCAAATACTTAGAAACTTACGATTATGAACAAGTTGTTTTTTGCCAAGATAAAGAATCAGGATTAAAAGCGATTATCGCTATACATGATACAACTTTAGGTCCAGCATTAGGTGGAACAAGAATGTGGACTTATGAATCAGAAGAAGCTGCTATTGAAGACGCTCTACGTTTAGCTAAAGGTATGACATATAAAAATGCTGCTGCTGGTTTAAACCTTGGTGGTGGTAAAACTGTAATTATCGGAGATCCACGTAAAGATAAAAATGAAGAAATGTTTAGAGCATTTGGTCGTTATATTCAAGGATTAAATGGTCGTTATATTACTGCAGAAGATGTTGGTACAACTGTTGCTGACATGGACTTAATTCACGAAGAAACTAATTTTGTAACAGGTATTTCACCTTCATTTGGTTCTTCTGGTAATCCTTCACCTGTTACTGCATTTGGTGTATACCGTGGTATGAAGGCTGCAGCAAAAGAAGCTTTTGGAACTGATAGCTTAGAAGGAAAAGTAATTGCAGTACAAGGTGTAGGTAATGTTGCTTTCAATTTATGTAAATACTTACATGAAGAAGGTGCTCAATTAATCGTTACTGATATTAACAAAGAATCAGTTCAACGCGCTGTTGAGGAGTTTGGTGCTACTGCTGTAGATCCAGACGATATCTACAATGTTCAATGTGATATTTATGCGCCATGTGCATTAGGTGCAACAATTAATGATAAAACAATTCCACAACTGAAAGCAAAAGTTATTGCAGGTGCTGCAAATAACCAATTAAAAGAAACTCGTCATGGTGATCTTATCCATGAATTAGGTATTGTTTATGCTCCAGATTACGTAATTAACGCAGGTGGCGTAATTAACGTTGCTGACGAATTATATGGTTACAACCGCGAACGCGCAATGAAAAAAGTTGAAGGTGTTTACGATAACATTGCAAAAGTTATTGAAATTTCAAAACGTGATGGTATCCCAACTTATTTAGCTGCTGACCGTTTAGCTGAAGAGCGCATTGCTCGTATGGCAAAATCACGTAGCCAATTTTTACAAAATGGACACCACATCTTAAGCAGAAGATAAGTTAAAATTTACAATAAATAATTTAGTCCTTTATTTTTAAGCTAGAAAGAAAGAGTATATTTTGCTCTTTCTTTCTAGCTATAAAGGTAAGGTAAGAAAAAATATTAGTTACGATATTGCTTTAAATATTAGGAGGTAGAGTGTTGGCAATGCATCGCATATTAGTAATTAACCCAGGCAGCACATCGACAAAAGTTGGTGTATTCGATGATGAAAAACCAATTTTTGAACAAACAATCCGTCACGATGATGAAGAGTTAAATCAATACTCATCAATCATTGATCAATACGAATTTAGAAAACATGTTATTTTGGAAGTTTTGCACAAAGAAGGAATTAACATTTCTAAATTAAGTGCTGTATGTGGTCGAGGTGGATTATTACGACCAATCGAAGGTGGTACTTACTCTGTAAACGATGTAATGCTTGAAGATTTAAGAAAAGGCTATAGTGGCCAGCATGCTTCTAATTTAGGGGGCATTATCGCAAATGAAATTGCACAAGGCTTAAATATTCCTGCGTTTATCGTAGATCCAGTAGTAGTTGATGAATTACAACCAGTCGCAAGAGTCAGCGGGCTTGCAATGGTGGATCGTAGAAGTATTTTCCATGCTTTAAATCAAAAATCTGTCGCACGAAAAGTAGCAAAACAATTAAACCAACCATATAACGAATTAAATGTGATTGTAGCCCACATGGGTGGCGGTATAACTGTCGGAGCTCATAAAAAAGGTCGAGTAATCGATGTAAATAACGGGTTAGATGGTGAAGGTCCTTTCAGTCCAGAAAGAACCGGAACAGTTCCAGTTGGGGATTTAATAAAAATTTGTTACTCTGGCGATTACTATATTAATGAAGTACAAAAAATGATTGTAGGTCAAGGTGGACTTGTAAGTTATCTTGGAACTGCAGATGCAATCAAAGTAGAAAACATGATTGATCAAGGTGATGAGAAAGCTGCATTAGTTTATGAAGCAATGGCTTATCAAGTTGCGAAAGAAATTGGCAGTGCCGCAGCTGTATTAGAAGGCGATATTGATGCAATCATCTTAACTGGTGGGATTGCATATAGTGATTTTATTGTAAATGAAATCACAAAACGTGTTAAATGGATGGCACGAGTTATTGTATTACCAGGTGAAAATGAGCTTCAAGCACTTTGTGAAGGCGCATTACGTGTTCTTCGTGATGAAGAAGAAGCTAAAATTTATCCTGGGGAATTCGCAGTAAAATCTTTAGTATAAAGAGGAGAATATCATGGCAACAGAATATGATTTAGTCGTACTCGGTGGCGGTACTGGTGGTTATGTAGCAGCGATTCGCGCCTCTCAATTAGGTTTAAAAGTAGCAGTTGTTGAAAAAAACAAATTAGGCGGAACTTGTTTACACGCCGGTTGTATACCAAGTAAAGCATTATTACGTAGCGCAGAAGTATATTCAACTGCTAAAAAGAGTGAAGAGTTTGGAGTAGAAACTTCAGGAGTAACTTTAAACTTTAGTAAAGTGCAACAACGTAAAGATAATATAGTTGACCAACTTCATAAAGGTGTAGAGCATTTAATGAAGCAAGGGAAAATTGATGTATATAATGGTTTAGGTCGTATTTTAGGACCTTCAATCTTTTCACCAATGCCAGGAACAATTTCTGTTGAAATGAATGATGGTAGTGAAAATGAAATGTTGATTCCTAAAAATGTGTTAATTGCAACTGGATCAAGACCAAGATCATTACCTGGTTTAACAATTGATGGTGAATTTGTAATGTCATCTGATGAAGCATTAAAAATGGAATCATTACCAAAGTCAATTATCATTGTTGGTGGCGGAGTTATTGGTATAGAGTGGGCATCTATGTTAGCTGATTTTGGTGTTGACGTAACGGTTATTGAATATAGCCCACGTGTTTTACCATTAGAAGACGAAGAGATTTCAAAAGAAATGACGAGATTATTAAAGAAAAAAGGCATTAAACTTGTGACTGATGCTAAAGTATTAGCTGAATCATTAGTAATTGATAATGGCGTTACGATTTCTGCATTACACAAGGATAATGAAAAGTCATTTACTGCTGAAAAAATGTTAGTTTCAGTTGGTCGACAAGCAAATGTTGAAGGGATCGGAATTGAGAATACTGACATCGTAATCGAAAACGGTTTTATTCAAACAAATGATTTCTATCAAACAAAAGAATCGCATATTTACGCTATTGGAGATGTAATCGGTGGATTACAACTTGCACATGTTGCTTCAAGAGAAGGAACGATTGCAGTTGAGCATATTGTCGGCAAAATTCCACACAAATTAGATCCAACAATGGTTAGTAAGTGTGTGTATAGTAATCCAGAAGTAGCTTCAGTCGGATTAACAGAACGTGAAGCAAAGGAACAAGGGTTTGCAGTTAAAACTGGTAAGTTCTCTTTCCGTGCAATCGGTAAAGCGCTTGTTTACGGTGAGCATGATGGATTTGTTAAATTAGTTGTTGATGAAAATACTAATGATCTATTGGGCGTTCATATGATCGGACCTCATGTGACAGACATGATTTCAGAAGCAGGTTTAGCAAGAGTATTAGATGCAACACCTTGGGAAATTTCTCATACAATTCACCCTCATCCTTCTTTATCAGAAGCGATTGGTGAAGCTGCACTTGCAGTTGAAGGCTTAGCAATACACTCATAATTTAACTTTCAAATGTGAAATGTAGAAAAAACTTCTGCATTTCACATTTTTAAACGATGAATAGGATTAATTGAATACATTTTTACAATCGCTTCCATTCGTGGGGCTAACAAAGCTAGGGGGATGTTTATGGAAAAGGTTACAGCTTCAAATCGTCATGATCAACTAGGTTTATCAAATGATGATGTGCTAAACATGTATGAAACAATGCTATTAGCGCGTCGTATTGATGAGCGTATGTGGTTATTAAATCGTGCTGGTAAAATTCCGTTTGTTATTTCTTGTCAAGGTCAAGAGGCAGCTCAAGTTGGAGCGGCTTATGCTTTAGATAATTCAAAGGACTATGTTCTTCCGTATTACCGTGATATGGGTGTAGTTTTACAATTTGGTATGACTGCAAAAGAATTAATGTTATCAGGATTCGCAAAAGCAGAAGATCCAAACTCAGGTGGACGTCAAATGCCTGGACATTTTGGACAAAAGAAAAATCGTATTGTGACAGGTTCATCACCAGTTACTACTCAAGTTCCACATGCTGTTGGTGTTTCATTAGCTGCAAAAATGGAAGGTAAAGATATCGTATCTTGGGTTTCATTTGGTGAAGGTTCTTCTAACCAAGGTGATTTCCATGAAGGAGCTAACTTTGCTGGTGTACATAAGTTACCAGTCATTTTCATGTGTGAAAATAATAAATATGCAATTTCAGTACCAATCGAGAAACAATTAGCTTGTGAAAAGGTTTCTGATCGTGCAATTGGTTACGGTATGCCTGGATTTACTGTAGATGGAAACGATCCTTTAGAAGTATACCGCGTTACAAAAGAAGCAGCAGATCGCGCTCGTCGTGGTGAAGGACCTACATTAATTGAAGCAGTTTCTTACCGTTTAACTGCTCACTCAAGTGATGATGATGATCGTATTTACCGTTCTCGTGAAGAAGTAGAAGAGGCAAAAAGTAAGGATTGCTTATATACATTTGCTATTTATCTTCGTGAAGTTGGCGTACTGACTGAAGAAATCGAAAATGAGATGGATTCAAAAATTAGAGCTATTGTTGATGAAGCGACAGACTATGCAGAAAACGCTCCATATGCTGCAGCAGAGCACGCATTGAAGTATGTTTACGAAGAACAATAATAGGGGGTAGGACAATATGGCAGTAATTTCTTATATAGATGCAGTAACTTTAGCGTTAAAAGAGGAAATGGAACGCGATCCAAAGGTATTTGTATTAGGGGAAGACGTTGGATTAAAAGGTGGAGTATTCAAAGCGACTCACGGTCTGTATGATCAATTTGGTGAAGATCGCGTATTAGATACACCACTTGCAGAATCTGCAATTGCAGGTGTTGGTATAGGGGCTGCAATGTACGGCTTACGTCCAGTAGCAGAAATGCAATTTGCTGACTTCATTATGCCTGCAGTCAACCAAATTATTTCAGAAGCATCAAGAATTCGTTATCGTTCAAATAATGATTGGACTTGTCCAATCACAATCCGTGCACCATATGGTGGTGGAGTTCACGGTGCATTATATCATTCCCAATCAGTTGAAAAAGTATTTGCAGGTCAACCAGGTTTAAAAATCGTTATGCCTTCAACTCCTTATGATGTAAAAGGTTTATTGAAAGCTGCAATTCGCGATAATGATCCAGTTATCTTTTTTGAACATAAACGTGCATATCGCTTAATTAAAGGTGAGGTTCCTGAAACTGATTACGTTTTACCAATCGGTAAAGCTGATGTTAAACGTGAAGGTGATGATATCACAATCATTACTTACGGTTTATGTGTACATTTTGCACTTCAAGCAGCTGAAAAACTTGCACAAGATGGCATTTCTGTTCACGTTTTAGATTTAAGAACAATTTACCCATTAGATAAAGAATCAATTATCGAAGCTGCATCTAAAACAGGTAAAGTTTTATTAGTGACTGAAGATAATAAAGAAGGAAGCATCATGAGTGAAGTTGCAGCGATCATTGCTGAACATTGCTTATTTGACCTAGACGCGCCAATCGCACGACTTGCTGGTCCAGATGTTCCAGCTATGCCATATTCACCTACTATGGAAAAATTCTTTATGGTAAATCCAGATAAAGTTGAAAAAGCAGCAAGAGAGCTTGCAGCATTTTAACCACACGCTTTGAAAAGGGGGACATGACCTATGATCGAAAATATTAATATGCCTCAATTAGGTGAAAGTGTTACGGAAGGTACGATTAGTACTTGGTTAGTAAAAGTAGGAGATCGTGTAAATAAATACGATCCATTAGCTGAAGTAATGACTGATAAAGTAAATGCGGAAGTACCATCTTCATTTACTGGCGTAATCAAAGAGTTAATCGCAGGTGAAGGTGAAACGTTAGCTGTTGGTGAAATCATTTGTACAATCGAAGTTGAGGGGGCAACAAGTGAAGTTGCTGCTACAACAGTAGAAGAGGTAAAAACAGCTGAAGCACCGGCACCTGTAGCTGCACCAGTAGCACAAACTCCTGAAAAAGCACCAGTTAGAGAAATTGCTAAAACTGATGAGTCTGGAAAAGTTCGATTCTCTCCAGCTGTACTTCGTTTAGCGCAAGAAAACGATTTAGATTTATCATTAATACCTGGAACAGGTACAAATGGGCGTGTGACACGTAAAGACGTTTTAAATGCAATTGCAAACGGAGTTCCAGCAGCGCCTGCTGCACCAGCTGTTTCAGTTGAAGTTGTTTCACAGCCTGCTGCACAACAAGCGACTGCTCCTTCAGTTGAAGTTGCAAAAACACCAGCTGCTCCTTCAGTTCCAGTTACTTCTGCAGTAGGAGATATCGAAATTCCTGTTACAGGCGTACGTAAAGCAATTGCTGCTAATATGCTTCGTAGCAAGCATGAGGCACCACATGCTTGGATGATGATTGAAGTTGATGTAACAAACTTAGTTAATTACCGTAATAGCTTGAAGGATTCATTTAAACAAAAAGAAGGCTTCCCATTAACTTTCTTTGCATTCTTCGTAAAAGCAGTTGCGCAAGCATTAAAAGAATATCCACAAATTAACTCAATGTGGGCTGGAGACAAAATCATTCAAAAGAAAGATATTAACTTATCGATCGCAGTAGCTACTGATGATGCATTATTTGTTCCAGTAATTAAAAATGCTGATGAGAAGACAATTAAAGGCATTGCTCGTGAAATTACTGAGCTTGCACAAAAAGTACGTACAGGTAAGTTAAAATCTGAAGAAATGCAAGGTGGAACGTTTACTGTAAATAATACTGGTTCATTTGGAAGTGTACAAAGTGCTGGTATTATTAACTATCCACAAGCAGCGATTCTTCAAATTGAAAGCATCGTAAAACGTCCTGCTGTTGTAAATGGCATGATTGGTGTACGTGATATGGTTAATTTATGCTTATCACTTGACCACAGAGTGCTTGATGGATTTATCTGTGGTAAATTCTTAGGAAGAGTTAAAGAAATCCTAGAAAATACAACAAAAGAAAATACAAGCGTATATTAAGAATAGACCTTACTTCTAATTAGAAGTAAGGTTTTTTTGTATGCAATGATTATACTTTATTTGATTCTAAATAATAGAATAATTTGTATAATTATATTATTCTGAATAAAAGGTTTTAAGAGGAGTGATACAAATGCTTGCTGAAAAAAATGGCTTTTATATATCTACTAATAAAGAATATTTAGACAAAGGTGTTATTCACCAATTTTTAGATCATGATTCATATTGGGCAAATGATATTCCATATGAATTTGTTGAAAGATTCATAGAGGGATCTTTTTGCTTTGGTATCTATGCTGGTGAGCCGAGTAGTACCAATTCACGCCAAGTCGGGTTTGCTCGAGTTATATCTGATGGCGTAACATTTGCCTATTTAGCGGATGTATTTGTATTACCAGATTATAGAAACTTAGGTTTATCAAAGTGGTTAATGGAAGAAATAATGAAGTATGAGAAGCTAACAACAGTGAGAGTATTTATGTTAGGGACAAAGGATGCGCACACTTTATACAATAAATATGGATTTGAAGTGATCGATAATAGTTCAAATCGTTTTATGGGGATCTTTAAAGACAATATGTATAGACAAATGAAGTTAAGTGAAAAAAATAATTCATAAAAGACATTAACTTATTTAGCAAAGTGTGATAAATAGAATAACATACATAATGGCAACTAATTAACATTTAATTGGTTGCTATTTTTTATTGGCTTTTCGATTCTTAAGTTCTTTTTATTCATCTCAATAGAGAGTAAATAGCGTGATGGGTTGATGGAATGTCCTTACAAGGAGTCAAATTTAAAAATGACTAATTAGTCTAAAAAACTTGATAAAACTTAACATTTGTAAGATAATTTTAAAATATGTGACATCTTAGGAATAGGGGGGAATAAGATGTTTAAAAATTTATCAGCGGTACATCCAGTTGCTTGGAATATCGTGATAGGAACATTATTTGTACGTTTTGCTAGTACAGTGAGTATGCCATTCTTGGCGATATACTTAACTTCAGAAAAGCATATTTCTCCAGCGATGGTTGGAATTATGTTAACGGTATCTGCATTTTTAGGCGTGTTCTTTAGCTTCATAGGAGGATCTCTTTCAGATAGAATAGGACGAAAGAAGATTCTACTTACCAGTATTTTTCTTTGGTCTCTGACCTTGATAGGATTTGGATTAGGAGATAGTTTTGGTTGGTTTTTTATCCTCAATTCAATTCTAAATATATGCTCATCTTTCTTTGAACCATCTTCAAGGGCCTTACTTTCAGATTTAACAGATGAAAAATCAAAGCTTCTAGTATTTAATTTAAGATATGCTGCTATTAATGTAGGTGTAGCAGTAGGACCTTTAGTTGGGTTATATCTTGGTAGTTCGCATAGCACATTACCATTTGTTTTATCAGGTATTGTTTATTTCTTCTATGGAATCACTTTATTTTACATGCTATCGAAATACAAGATTGGTGAAGATCAATCTTCTTCAAGTGGACAAAAGGTTTCTATGAAAGAATCTTTATCGATTTTACGTAAAGATGTTGTTTTTGCATTGACTATACTGACTATTTGTATTTACGGACTTGGCTATTCACAAAGTTTCTCTACAATGTCTCAATACTTTGCAAATGCACCACAATTTCATGAGGGAATTAAGCTTTATGCTTACTTAACAACAATTAATGCTGTAACAGTCGTTTTATTACAGTTTCCAATTGTAAGTCGAATGAAAAATTTCCCACCAACTGTATCAATGATGATTGGGAATATTATCGTCAGTCTATCAGTAGCTGGGTTTGGCATATTTACGAATTTTTACCTTCTAGCAATTGTCATGATTGTTTTTACAATCGGAGAAATATTTGCTTTTACCTTTACTGATGTATTTGTAGATCAACTTGCACCAGAAGAATTAAAAGGAACTTACTTTGGTGCAATGGGCTTTTCGAAGTTTGGTTTCGTATTTGGTCCAGCTTTAGGGGGAAGTTTATTATCCTATTTTGGATATGAAAAAGGTGGATATGCATTTATTTTAATTAGTATAATCGCATTTTTTAGCTTTCCAATGATGTTATTTGTGAATAGACTTTTTCAAAAAAGAAAAAAAGTCGAAATGCAAAGTGGTGCGAAATTAACAGTTAATTCTTAAAGCGATTTAAATAGAGTTTGTCTTAGTGTGAAAATGAATCGAGATACTGATTGAAAACGTAAAAGCGTTTCTCCTTCTTTGTTTGAAGCGTGATGATTAGTTACCTTAAAAGGTAATGAACATTGTAAGTAGACGATACAACGAAGAAGGCGAGCGTTTGTGACTAGTTTGAAACCGCTATTAATAGCGGTTTTTTTTATTTCAATTTTATCCTTTTCTAGTCTGCTTTGTTGTGTACCTTCATACATATGGTAATAAACACTGTACTGGAGGGACTAAAGTGGACAAACTCCTATTAAATTCAAATTTATTTCAAGCTACTGCTTCTGACTGGATCAAGTCAATTCCAATGGACTTAGAATGTTATGTAAAGGAACTATATACTCAAATCACGATTAAGCCACTATATTATGAGAATCAAAATAATATATTATCTTTCATAAATGACACGAAAAAAGTTCAATTAATAGAAGAAAAAAATGATAATGAACATTTAGTAACTACGAAGGAATTTCATCAAAAAGGTGCAAGCTTGATTCAAGAAGTTGGTTATACATTAGCACTATTATCAGATATTTTACATTCAAAAGAAAAGAATGAATTAGAACAATTTATCAAGGAGTTACAATTAGAGGTTTATATTGATACAGATTTTTTCGGCTCTATTTCAAAATTACAAGTTTTCCGTTTGCTACTCCCAACTATATTAAGAGAGTTTATTACTGAAGAGCATATGGAAATTGACATACCGATTAAAGCTGTGACTTCGACAAGAACGATTACGAAAGAAGAACCTCAATTAAATTTAATTAGAAAAACAGTAGAAGTGATTGCCGGTATGATTGGCGAGGCTAATTTCATAGAATTGATTCCATATGTGAATACAGATGATGCTAAAAGATGGTCAGAAAATATTTTTCATTTATTGAACTATGAAAGTAAATTAAAAGAATTCGGTAATATTGTGAAGGGTTGCTATTATTTGGAGGAATTAACACATGAACTTTGTGTCGGTGCCTGGGATCTCTTTTTACAAGTCGAAAGCAATGGTGGCTATAAAGAATATATTGAAACTGGAGAACTAGATAAAGAGATTGCGGTCGAAAGGGAGAAATCGATTGAAAAAATGATGCTAGGTGATGTGAAACTTGTAGGTTTAAATTCGTACCGAAGACATGAACCGTATAAAAATAATGAAAAAGATCAAGACGAATTGGATCATGAACCAGAAATCTATCATTTTAGTAATTGGATTGAAAAATGCCATCAACTAGCAAATGCAAGCTGGGATTGTTTGATTCTTGAAGGAGCAAGTGAACAGGAAGAAGACCTTATGAAAAATATTCTTTTTACGTTACATTCCATCGGATTAAAAAATAAAATTGATGCTGATGTATTATTTATCGCTGGTGATGAAAAGAAAGTGAATTTTTTTCAATTAATGAATCCAAAGAAGAAATTAGTAAGAGTAGTTGAAGAAGTTAGTGATGAGGATCAATATTCTATGTCAGAAATAACCCATTTACCAAATTTAATTAATGAATTAATGAAGATCGAGGTGCAAAAATGAGAAAGACCTTTAATAAGAAACCTTTTTCCATAGCGACACCTAATCTACATCTAGAAATGAATATTCCAAAATCCTATCCTGGTCAAGTTCCATTTGTAAGAGGACCTTATCCATTAATGTATGTTACACAACCTTGGACAATTAGACAATATGCAGGATTTTCAACAGCAAAAGAAAGTAATGCTTTTTATAAACAAAATTTAGCAAAAGGGCAAAAAGGTTTGTCAGTTGCTTTCGATTTACCAACTCATAGAGGATATGATTCTGATCACGATCGAGTTGTTGGAGATGTTGGTAAAGCAGGAGTGGCTATTGACTCAGTAGCGGATATGAAAATACTGTTTGACGGAATTCCATTACAAGATATTTCTGTATCAATGACAATGAATGGCGCAGTACTCCCAATTTTAGCGTTTTATATTGTTGCAGCAAATGAGCAAGGGGTAGATACAGCTAAACTCACTGGTACGATTCAAAATGACATACTCAAAGAATATATGGTAAGAAACACATATATATATGCTCCAAAAATGTCAATGCGAATAATCGGTGATATATTTTCGTATTGCTCAAAAAACATGCCGAAATTTAACCCAATTAGCATTTCTGGTTATCATATGCAAGAAGCAGGAGCGTCAACTGAAATAGAGTTGGCTTATACAATCTTAAACGGTATAGAGTATGTAAAAACCGGATTAGAGGCAGGTTTAACTGTTGATGAGTTTGCTCCACGATTATCATTTTTTTGGGGAATTGGAATGGATTTTGTAACAGAAATTGCTAAATTAAGAGCGGGACGACTTCTTTGGGCACAAATGATGCTCCAATTTAATCCGAAAAATAAAAAGAGTTATATGCTTAGAGCACATTGCCAAACTTCTGGATGGAGTTTAACAAAACAAGATCCGATGAACAATATTGCAAGAACAACAATTGAAGCACTCGCTGCGGTATTCGGACAAACACAATCATTACATACAAATGCCTTTGATGAAGCAATTGCTCTTCCAACACCGAATTCGGCTTCAATCGCAAGAAATACACAATTAATTTTACAACATGAATGTGGTCTGACTAATGTTGTCGACCCATTTGGCGGTTCAAATAAAATAGAAGAGTTAACCTATGAATTAGTTCAAAAAGCATGGGTATATATGAAAGAGATAGAAGAATTGGGCGGTATGGTACAAGCGATAGAAAAAGGGATTCCGAAAATGAGAATAGAAGAAGCTGCGATCGCTAAACAAGCGAAAATAGATAGTGGAGAAGATGTCATTATAGGTGTGAACCGATTTAGTATAGATGAGGAAGAAATTGAAGATGTACTGTCGGTTAATGCCAATGAAGTAAGAGAGCAGCAACTAGATCAATTAAAACAATTGAAAGAAAGCAGGAATACAAAAGAGGTTCAATACTGGCTAGAAACATTAGAAAACTGTGTAAAAACGGGAGAAGGAAATTTACTTGAAATCGCTATACAATGTGCAAAGGTACGTGCGACGTTAGGTGAAATTTCTACTTCGATTGAAAAATATGCGCCAAGACATATTGCGAAGGTTGAGACTGTGACAGGGGTGTACTCGTCTGTGCATAAAAACGAAGATGAAGTAAAGCGTATTCAAAATTTAGTAAGGGACTTTACAGAAAAAGAAGGGCGCCGACCAAGGATATTTATGGCAAAGATTGGTCAGGATGGTCACGATCGTGGGATTAAAGTAGTAGCTTCTGCATATGCCGATTTTGGATTTGATGTGGATGTTGGTCCACTTTTCCAAACGCCTGCAGAGGTGGCAAAAGCAGCCGTTTTATTTGACGTTCATTGTGTTGCGATGAGCTCTCTTGCTGGAGGGCATAAAGAATTATTGCCACTTTTAAGAGATGAATTAAAAAAATTAGGAAGAGATGATATGACGATTTTTGTAGGTGGAGTTGTTCCAGAAAAGGATTATGATTTCTTATTAAATAATGGCGCAAGTGCGATTTTTGGGCCAGGAACAGTATTAACCGAAGCTGCAGAAAAGATTCTACTCTGTTTATCTAAAGAGGATTAATCAAATGAATGGAAGGCGGTTATCTATTCAAGAAACGATTAATCGGATTCTTTCTGGCGATCTGTCAACTCTTGCAAGAACGATTACTTTAGTTGAAAGTCAAAAGTCTGAAGATAAAATGTTTGTAAATGAATTGATAGGTAAAATTTTACCGTATACAGGAAAGAGTTTTCGAATCGGTTTTACTGGAATTCCTGGAGCCGGTAAAAGTTCATTTATAGAATATTTCGGTAAAGATTTATGTGAGTCTGGTAAAAAAGTTGCAGTTTTAGCAATTGATCCAAGTAGTCCAGTTACCGGTGGGAGCATACTTGGAGACTCGACTCGAATGACGGAATTATTACATCATCCACTTGCATTTATAAGACCTTCTGCATCGAACGGGACAATTGGTGGAGTACATGCTAATACGTATGAAACAATACTATTATGTGAAGCTGCTGGATTTGATTATACATTAATTGAAACAGTAGGAATCGGTCAAAGCGAAGGAAGTATTAGAGAGCACGTTGATTGTATGGTCTTATTAACATTGGCTAGAGGTGGCGATGATTTACAAGGCATTAAAAGAGGCATACTAGAACTTGTCGACTTTGTTATTATTAATAAATGTGATGGGGAGTTAATTGAACTTTCAAAGTATACAGCCTCATTAATGAAACAGACGATGAAACTTGTCTCTTCACCAACACCTAACTGGAAACAGGTAGTTATGCCCACTTCGACGGAATCCGGTTTAGGCATGAGCGAATTTTTACAAAAGACCAATTTGTTTTTAGAATTGACGAAAATAAATAGTTATCATTCTGATCTAAGAGGTCTACAAAATAGAAAATGGTTTCATCGTTCTGTAAAAGATCGAGTCATTCAATCATTTTTTAATAATGAAAATGTTAAAACGAAACTAATGGAATGTGAAGAAGAATTTATGAATAAAGGAATTGATATGCAAGATGCCGTTGTAAAGATCATTCGTTCCTTTAACGAATAAATATTCGAGTTCAAAAGCTTGAATAAAGAGACGTTCAATTGGTAAGATGAAGAAAAGGTATATAAGGGGTAGATAAATATGAATATGAATTTTAATTTTTTTATGAATGATGTTGTTCATACAGCGCGTCAAGAAATTTCAGCAGCTGGGTATACAGAATTAAAAACACCAGAAGAAGTAAATGAAGCTCTTGCTAAGAAGGGAACAACTTTAGTCATGGTAAACTCAGTTTGTGGTTGTGCTGGAGGGATTGCACGTCCTGCTGCTTCTCATGCTGTTCATTATGACGCAAGACCTGATCAACTTGTTACGGTATTTGCAGGGCAAGATAAAGAAGCAACAGCAAAAGCTCGTGAATATTTCACAGGTAAAGCGCCATCATCACCTTCATTTGCTTTGTTAAAAGACGGTGAACTAGTTGCAATGGTAGAACGTCATGAAATTGAAGGACATGATCCAATGCAAGTTATTCAAAAACTTCAAAACTATTTTGATCAATACTGCGAACAAATCTAAAAAAAGAAAAGTACAAAATGCTCAGCATTTTGTACTTTTTTATGTATTTAAGATTTTTTAATTGAGAAAATTGAAGATAATATAAAATATAAGAAAAAAAGTTATAATTCCAATTGAACATGTAACGATTAGAAGCATAAGTGCATCAATATGAACTGATTCATCATGTTCTGCTCGAAATGCAAAGGAGCCTATTCTGTGTTTGCGTAATTTTCGATATTGATTTAAATCAATTACATTTGATTGGTCCACTTATACCCCTCCAATTTCATTTATATAATAAATTTTAAAATATTCTAAATAATTAGTAAAGTTAATTTAGCTGACAAATTAATAGCAAATTATGCCATAATAAGTGGAAAAGAACCAAACTAATCATTGAAAGGCTCGTGTCAATTTTGAAATATACCTTATGTTTTATACAGCGTAAATCGGAATTATTAATGTTAAATAGATTCAAAGCCCCAACAATGGGAATCTGGAATGGGGTTGGAGGGAAAATTGAAATAAATGAAACAATAGAAGAATCGGTACAAAGGGAGATATTAGAAGAAACTGGATTATTCATAGAATTAGATCAAATTACACATAAAGGATTAGTCACATGGCAGGAAAAAGATCATGTTTTTGGTGGGATGTATATTTTCAAAGCTGATGTTGCTGAAGATCTGTATTACAATACTCCAATCAAAACAGATGAAGGTATATTAGACTGGAAGAGGATAGATTGGGTAACAGACAAGCAAAATGAAGGTGTTGGAGAGTGTATACCATATTTTCTTCCTATACTATTAAATGACGATAAAAAGTATCATCATGCTTTTTATTATGAAGGATCTAGAGTAGTAGATGTCGTTATTAAAGAACAAATTAGTATGATGAAATAATTTATGAGTTGAATATTATACACATTTTGAAGTGGGTGCCATTTAAAAAATGGCGCTTTTTTTGTGTATATGAATGAAAACGCTTTATTTATAGGGTTTTTCTTGAATAATATTGATTCTCACTGGGATTTTGCAGTATTTGTCGAAAAAAAATTATCAAATAAAATTAAGTGAGTTATATCGCGGTTATTCACTATTTTTGTATAAATATATAAATATAGTGAATGTGCAAAGAAAATATTTTTATATAATTTCGTTGGTATATAAGTGTTTGTGAAGGTGTTTTGTCGAAAAATATAAAATTGTGTTTGCATAATTATTAGTATGTGTTAAAATTCATTTTATAAAATAATTATTCATCGAAAAAAACTAGTTGTTTAATCTAAATTTAATCATGATAATAAAGATTAGTAGTTAGAATTTTTCAAAAATTAAGGGGGAAACAATAATGAAAAAATTAATCGGAGTCTTATCTGCAACAGTATTATCAATCGGAATGTTATCGGCATGTAATAGTAAATCTGATGACAAAACATTAATTTTAGGAACAAGTGCTGACTACAAGCCATATGAGTTTATCGATACAAAGAACGACGATATTATTGGTTTTGATATTGATTTAGCAAAAGAGTTAGGTAAAAAAACTGGATATGAAATTAAAGTGAAAGATATTGATTTTGGCTCACTTATTACTGCAATGAATGCTGATAAAGTTGACTTTATTATGGCTGGAATGAAAGAAACACCAAAACGTGCGAAAAAAGCAGATTTTACAGATTCATATTTTATTGACCAAAACCAAGTTATAGTAAATAAAGATTCTAATATTAAGACTCTAGCAGATTTAAAAGGAAAAACAGTTGGTGTACAAGCTGCATCAATCCAAGAGACTAAAGCTATTGAAGTTTCAAAAACTGCTGGATTTAAAGTAGAAAATCGAAACAGAATTCCAGAAATGGTTGAAGAATTAAAAGCTGGTCGATTTGATGCAGTGATTATTGAACAAACAGTTGCAAAAGGTTATTTAGATAAACTTGATACGATGGAAGGCTTACTAATTGAAGATTTCTTTGAGCAATCTGGTTCAGCAGTTGCATTTCCAAAGGATTCTAAGTTAACAGCTAAATTTGATAAAGCATTAGCAGAATTAAAAGAAGATGGAACAGTAGATAAATTAATTAAAAAATGGTTTGGGGATCTTAAATAAACGTCTTAAGAAGGATTCGTTTAGATCAGGAGGAATGATTTGATGGAGAAAGATTGGAGTCACTTACTTGAAAAAATGCCTTTACGCTTAGCGCCTAGTATGGCGAAAGATCACCCAAATTTACCAGTTGTTAAAGAAGAAGGTTGTTACTACTACGGTGTTGATGGGAAGCAATATTTAGATTTTACTTCTGGTATTGCAACTACAAATGTTGGACACCGTCACCCAAAAGTAGTACAGGCTATTAAAGATGGAGCAGATTCACTAGCGCATGGACCATCAGGCGTTATAATCTATGAATCTATTTTAAAATTAGCTGATCAATTAGCAGAAATACTACCAGGAGACTTAGATACATTCTTCTTTGGTAATAGTGGTACGGAAGCAATTGAAGGAGCTATAAAATTAGCCAAACACGCGACAAAGCGCCCGTATGTCGTTTCTTTTATTGGTTGTTTTCACGGTCGTTCAATGGGGGCATTAAGTGTCACGACTTCAAAAAGTAAATATCGTAAATTTCTAAATCCTTCTGGTTCATACCAGATTCCATATGCAAATGTTTCAGAATGTCCTGAAGGAATGGATGAAGAAATATTTGTTGTAGATCGTTTAGAAAAAGATTTTAAAAGACTATTTAATCATCAAGTAACGCCAGAAGAAGTTGCAGCCGTAATTGTAGAACCTGTATTAGGAGAAGGCGGATATGTGGTTCCTCCTAAAGCATGGTTGAAAAAGATCCGTGAAATCTGTGATCAACACGATATTTTATTAATATTCGATGAAGTACAGACTGGATTTGGTCGTACAGGTAATTGGTTTGCAGCTCATACATTTGATGTAACACCTGATATTATGGCAATTGCTAAAGGGATTGCAAACGGGATCCCGTTAAGTGCAACTGTGGCATCTAATGAATTAATGAAACAGTGGCCACTTGGTAGTCACGGGACAACTTTTGGTGGAAATCCAATTGCTTGCTCGGCTGCACTTGCTGTACTAGAAATTATTAAAGAAGAAAAATTATTAGAAAATACAAAAGAGGTTGGGGCTTATGCTGTTGAGAAATTGCATGAGTTAAAGAAAAAGCACCCAGTAATTGGAGATATTCGTTCAATCGGTTTAATGATCGGGATTGAAATCATCAATCCATCAACAAAAGAACCGAATGGGGATGGCTTATTTAAAATTCTTGATATCGCTTTAGAAAAAGGAGTTTTATTCTATTTCTGCGGAAATAACAGCGAAGTGATTAGAATGATCCCACCTTTAACAGTAACAAAAGGTCAAATTGATGATGGGCTAAACATCCTAGATGAAGCACTAACTGAATATGAGCAATCAATTGGCTATGAATTATTTGAAACAAAAGGCATTGGTTTCTAAACCAGTGCTTTTTATCTAAATTTACAAAAACGAACAGTAATAAAAGTCGAAAAAATAAAGGAGTACTAATATATGAACTTAGATTTCTCGCAAATCGTTCCTTCGATCCCGTATATCTTAGCTGGATTAAAATTAACCATACTAGTTGTTGTATGTTCAATTTTATTAGGTTTAGTTTTAGCAATTCTTCTTGCATTAATGAAAATTAGTCGTTCTAAATGGTTAGTATTAATTGCAGATTTTTATACATCAATCTTCCGTGGTACGCCAATGGTTTTACAATTAATGATAATATATTTTGGACTTCCACAAATAATTGGTTTTGAAATAGAACAATTTCCAGCAGCAGTTTTAGCCTTTGGGTTAAATTCGGGTGCATATGTCTCGGAAGTAATCCGTGCTGGGATCCAAGCAGTTGATAAAGGTCAACAAGAAGCAGCTTCTGCTCTTGGAATTCCGTATCGCAAAATGATGTCAAAAATCATTTTACCTCAGGCATTTAAAAATATTTTACCAGCACTTATGAATGAATTTATAACGTTAACGAAAGAATCAGCAATGGTAACCGTAATTGGTGCGTCCGATTTAATGCGTAGAGCTTATTTAGTTGGTGGAGAATCGTATTCTTACATGGAACCATTAATCTTCGTAGCAGGGGTATACTATGTTTTAATTATGCTATTAACACTCCTAGGTAAAGCAGTTGAAAGGAGATTACGTACAAATGATTAAAATTAATGATTTATATAAAAGCTTTGGCAATGTGAATGTATTAAAAGGTATTACGACTACAATCGAAGAGGGGTCAGTTGTGGCTGTAATTGGACCCTCGGGTTCGGGTAAATCTACATTTTTAAGATGTATGAATTTATTAGAATCACCTACATCTGGTCAAATTTGGATGGATAATGTGGAAATTACAAACCCTAAAAGTAATATAATGAAAATTAGAGAAGATGTAGGAATGGTATTTCAACATTTCCACCTTTTCCCTCATATGACGGTTTTAGAAAATATTACGTATGCACCGATAAATGTTAAAGGGATCAGCAAAAGTAAAGCTGAAGAAATTGCGAAAGAATTACTTTTAAAAGTTGGTTTAAGTGAAAAGGCAGGGGTTTATCCACCGAAATTATCTGGTGGACAAAAACAACGTGTAGCAATTGCTAGAGCACTTGCAATGGAACCGAAAGTAATGCTATTTGATGAACCAACATCAGCATTAGACCCTGAAATGGTTAAAGAAGTTCTAGAAGTAATGAAATCATTAGCTCATACTGGTATGACTATGGTGATCGTAACGCATGAGATGGGATTTGCCAAAGAAGTAGCAGACCGTATTCTTTTCTTAGATGAAGGAAAATTAGTGGAAGATGCTACACCAATTGAACTATTTACAAAACCAAAAACAGATCGAGCTAAGCTGTTTTTAGAAAAAATATTATAAGTTTAAGATAAAACTTAAAAAAACATACGAAAAGGCAACTAATTAACATTTTAATTGGTTGCCTTTTTTTATGTATTTATTATTTTTCAAAGTTAAATAACTGTATAATAACATTTGGAATAATAACATTTGGAATAATGGCTTTTAATATAATGCGATTTATCTAAGAATTTATTAAAATCGGAATAGAAGAAACAAATCTGAGTGAAAAAAGGAGTAAAAAGTATGACTGAAAATGTAAAACAGAGAAGAATCATTTTAGATTTAGCAGTTACATTAGATGGTTTTATTGAAGGGGAAAATGGTGAAGTTGATTGGTGCATTATGGACCCAGAAATGGGGTTCACTGATTTTTTGAATGAAATTGATACGATTTTATATGGTAGAAAAAGCTATGAATTATGGGGACAATATACGCCACAACCGAAAGACTCAGATACTGAAAAAGAAATGTGGAAATTGGTTCATAGTAAGGAAAAGTATGTGTTTTCCAGATCAAAAAAAGAGGATCCTCAAGCAAAATATATCACTGAAAATATTCTTGAAGAAATAATTAAATTGAAGAGTAAACCTGGTAAAGACATTTGGTTATATGGTGGCGCAAGTCTCATTACAACTTTTATTAATTTAGGGCTAGTAGATGAATTTAGATTATCTGTTCACCCTGTTATTTTGGGAGAAGGAAAACCAATGTTTATTGATATAAACAAAAGAGTGAATTTAAAAATGGTGAACACACGAACATTCTCTTCTGGTGTTGTGCAGCTAATCTATCATTTGGATGGAAATGTATAAATTAATCTATTCCAATGAAAATGTCAAAATAACGACAAATAGAAATTACTTAAGAAAGGGGAACCTAATTTGTTTTCCCTTTTTATTTTTGGTTATATATCCGTTTTGAAATCATTCATGATAACAACTCGAAAGAATTCGAGTAATTTTTTTAGTTAAAATATACACTCTAAGAAGTGTTTTCTTTCAATTACTCTATCTAAAAGAGAAATTTCATATTTTTTGTCATACGAAAACATTTTATTAATCTCTAACAAATGAAATACAATAAAAATAAGTTTCTGAATATTCTTTCGTTTAGTTAGGGTTTTCTAACTTTCTTCTTATTCTTTTTTGGACTTGTTTTTCTACTCATATTCAAGAAACAAAAAATTGAAGGGAGATATGTGAATGGAAATTGAAAAAAATAATGTAAAATCTGAAAGCGTTTACTCCGAAGTGGCGAAATCCCCAGAATTTAAAGAACTATTAAAAGCGAAAAGAAAATTTATTTTACCAATGTCAATTTTCTTTTTATGCTTTTACATCGCTTTACCGTTAATGACGTCTTATTCTAAAGTACTAAATACGAAAGCGATTGGTGATATTACCTGGGCTTGGATTTTTGCTTTTGCGCAATTCATTATGACATGGGGATTGTGTATGATCTATCATAAAAAGGCAAAATCATTCGATGAAATGTCTGAAGGAATTGTAAAGAAGTTAAATAAGGGAGGAGAGTAATTTTGAATACGTATGCCTTTACGCTATTTTTAATCATTGTATTAGGGACACTCGTCATTACATATTACGCTTCTAAAAAAACGAAGGATGCAAAGGACTTTTACACTGCAGGTGGTGGTTTGACAGGCTGGCAAAATGGACTTGCAATTGCTGGTGACTATATGTCTGCTGCTTCATTTTTAGGTATAGCTGGTGCAATTGCTTTAACGGGATTTGATGGATTCTTCTATAGTATCGGCTTTTTAGTTGCTTATCTTGTCGTACTCTATTTGGTAGCAGAACCATTAAGGAATCTTGGTAAATACACTTTAGCGGATATGATTGCTGCAAGATTCGATCAAAGAAAAGTACGAGGTGTAGCAGCTTTAAATACAATGACAATTTCTATTTTCTATATGATTGCACAGTTAGTAGGTGCAGGCGCACTGATTAAATTATTATTAGGAATTGAGTATACAACTGCAGTATTAATTGTAGGTGTACTTATGACTGTGTATGTAATTTTTGGTGGTATGACAGCAACAAGTTGGGTGCAAATTGTAAAAGCTGTTCTACTAATGCTTGGAACTTTAGTGATTTCAATTATCGTATTTGCAAAATTTGACTACAGTATTACTGAAATGTTTAGTCAAATGAAAACAGCAACTCCTCTTAAGGAAACTTTTTTAAATCCTGGTGTGAAATATACAAATGGCTTAGATACACTTTCGTTAAATTTAGCTCTTGTACTTGGTACTGCGGGTTTACCTCATATTCTTGTTAGATTCTTTACCGTACGAGATGCAAAAACAGCACGTAAATCTGTTGTATATGCTACATGGTTGATTGGTGCTTTCTATATTATGACGATTTTTCTTGGTTTCGGAGCTGCAGCATTTGTAGGGAACGCAGAAATTATTAAAGCAAATCCAGCTGGAAACATGGCAGCACCATTATTAGCAGAAGTATTAGGTGGTAATTTCTTATTTGCCTTCGTTTCAGCAGTTGCTTTCGCTACGATTTTAGCAGTAGTAGCAGGATTAGTCTTAACAGCGGCATCTGCTTTTGCCCATGATTTCTATAATGAAATTCTAAGAAGAGGCAAAGCAACAGAAAAAGAACAAGTATCAATGGCAAGATATGCATCTATTGGTGTTGCTATATTGTCAATCATTCTAGCGATTTTTGCTCAATCATTAAACGTTGCGTTTCTAGTTTCATTAGCATTTGCAGTTGCTGCAAGTGCAAATCTACCAGTTATTTTATTTACAATTTATTGGAAACGGTTCAATACTACAGGGGCAATTGTGGGAATGTTAACAGGCTTGATTTCTGCAATTATTTTAGTAGCGATTAGCCCAAATATTTGGAGTCCTATTGAAGGAAAAGCTATTTTTGTTGGTGAACCTTTAATTAGTTTAACGAATCCAGGAATCATCTCTATTCCTTTAGGCTTTATTGCGGCATTTTTAGGTACAATCCTTTCTAGCAAAAAAGAAAGCGAAGCAAAGTTCGATGAGATTCTAGTTAAATCAAATACTGGTCACGGTGTTGAAGGTGTTTCATCTCATTAAACGATTAACGAATGATTCAGCCGTTTAAAAAATTGGTCGAATATAAAAAGCTGAAGGAGTGGTTCCTTCAGCTTTTTTAATTTATGATTTATTCCTCATTTTGTCTTAATTTTAATGGTTTTGTAGAAATAATACTTGCGATATTTTTACTAATCAGTTTGTTGTTTTTTCGATTTTCAATTCTAGCTTTTGCAATCTCAGCTAATTCTCTTTCTTCTTCAGTTTCTAAAATGATTGATGGAACTGGTACAGTTTTGTCATCTTTCATGCCTACAAATGTTAGGAATGAAGTAGCAGCAACTCGACGATCTCCAGTTAGAAGATTCTCTGCAATGGCTTTTACAAAGATAACCATTGATGATCTGCCTGTTAAAACAATAAATGATTCATAAGATATACAATCTTGTTCAGTTACTGGATGTAAAAAGTCAACGTGATCGATTGACGCTGTTACACATTTTGTTCTTGCATGTCTAGAAGCAGTAATAGAAGCTGTCATATCCATATCAGCAAGAATTTTCCCCCCGAATAATGTACGGTGATTATTTAAATCAGTAGGGAATACGCGAATAATTAAAGTAGCACGAGATTCGTGGCAATATTTTGAACTCATAAGCTCACACCTTTTTTTAGATTATTTCTATTTTCACCAAACTAAAAAGCTGATAAGCATGGTTTTATAAAATAGAGTCATTGATAGAAATAGTTAATTCATAATAAAAGAGAATTAAAAACTGAAGAAAGTAAAATCATAGAACTAGGTGATTTTATGTATAGAATAGGTTCTCGAGTAGTGAAAACTGCATTAGGTAGCTCAGTGGCTATCTTTGTTGCTCAAACGCTTGGTTTAAGTTTCTACGCTTCAGCGGGCATATTAACAATACTTTGTATTCAACCAACTAAGAGACGATCTTTAGAAACAGTATTAAGACGATTCTTAGCATGCTTGTTAATTATAATGTTTTGTTTCATCATATTCCACTTAATAGGTTATAATCCCTTTGCCATTGGATTACTATTATTATTTTTTATCCCTACTTTGGTTTATTTAAAAATTCAAGAAGGGGTCATTTCCAGTGCAGTCATTATGCTCCATTTATATGGTTTAGAAAAAATGACATTATCAATCGTAGTCAATGAAATAAGCATTATTTTAGTTGGGATGGGTATTGCACTGTTATGTAATTTATATATGCCAAGTTTGGAGGACGAAATAAAAATATATAAAGAACAAATTGATTCGAAGTTTTGTTTTATATTCGAAAAGATTTCTATTTTTTTAAAAGATCCTTCCAAAAGCAGTCATTTAGTAGAATATGAAGAAACATGTGCTTTGCTAGAAAAAGCAAAAAAATTGGCTAAACTTGAAATTGAAAACCATTATATACGAACGACAAACGATGAAGACTATGATTATTTTTTAATGAGAGAAAGACAGTTAGTCATTTTAAAAAGAATCATTAATACATTGTCAGTCATTCAAGTAAGTAACGAACAATCAGATATTTTAGCAAGTTTCTTCAAAGATTTATGCTATTCCTTAAATCCTAGAGTTACTGGTGTAATTTGTATTCATCAATTAGAAGAAATTTATAAAATGTTTCGATCAATGCCACTACCTCATACACCAGATGATTTGGAAACGAGGGCTGCCATATTGATGATCATTCATGAAATGGAAAGTTTTTTGGTTATGAAAGCTAAGTTTAAGGAAAAATACGCGAAAAGTGTTTAAGAGGGAGGGGTACTAATTGCTTAAGTTTGTTATTTCACTATTTCTTGTCATTAGTCCCGTTTGGCCACTTGGGCAAAACCCAAAGCTAGGCGATCCATTTATCATTATTAATAAGAAAGTAAATCAATTAGCTTTCATTGATGACGGGAAAATTCAAAAAGTATATAAAGTTGCAACAGGAAAAACAGCCGACTTGACACCTGAAGGCATGTTTAATGCTATATATAAAGCTAAGTTTCCTTATTGGAAGAAAAAAAATATTCCAGGAGGCGATCCAAAGAATCCATTGGGCTCGAGATGGATTGGGTTTGATGCATTAAACACTGACGGATCAATTTATGGAATACATGGTAATAATGATCCATCTTCTATTGGTAAATACATATCAAATGGTTGTGTAAGAATGCATACTAACGATGTAAATGAGCTTTATGACAAGACCCCCTATGGAACTAAAGTATTTATTACAACTACCACTAAAACATTCGTTCAAATAGCGAAAGAAAAAGGAGCAATTAAATAAAGAAAAGGTTGCGTAAAACTAGAAAAATCCAGTTTCGCGCAACCTTTTTTACTTGTTTATAGAAATGAAGAGATTCCTGCTAATAAAGTAGTCGCAAGCATTGAAATTAACATGATTATAACGACGATTTTTTGTGTTCTTTTTCTCATATGTTTATTACCACCTTACTAATTAAATAAACTTTCACTATAAATTATTAAAAATTATACAAGTCTTGTCCCATTTTAGCATATGAATGATAGAAAAGCATTTGTTTTGAGGGAGAGGACAAGCAATGTTCACAAATATTGATCATATGGCAATTTGTGTAAAAGACTTAAATAATAGCATTTATAAATATGAAACTGAATTACAGCTAAATTGTTCTTATCGAGAAATTGTTGAAGAACAAGGTGTTGAAGTTGCATTCTTTGAAACGGGAAATGTAAATATTGAATTAATTCAGCCACTTTCTCCAAATAGCCCAGTATATAAATATATTGAAAAAAAAGGCGAAGGACTGCACCATATTGCTTTTAGAGTTGAGAATATCGACGAAGCCATTACAGATTTAAAAAAACGTCAATTTCATTTGCTACAGGATACACCTCGAAAAGGTAGCCATGGTTCGAAAATATTTTTTATTCATCCGAAACAATTTGGAATGTTAATTGAAATTGTAGAAAAAGGAGAACTTTGAGATGAGTAAATATGATGCAATTTATGAATTGTATGAAAAAAAGTCTGAAGTTGAGCTTGGTGGTGGGTATGAGCGGATTGAAAAACAACATGAACGAGGAAAATACACGGCTAGAGAACGGATCGAGCTATTACTTGATGAGGGTAGCTTTGTTGAGTTATATGGGTTTGTACAGCATCGTTGTACCGATTTTGGAATGGACGAACAAAGTGGTGCGTGTGATGGTGTAGTAACTGGATATGGGAAAATTAAAGGAAGAACAGTTTTTGTATTTTCACAGGATTTTACAGTGTTTGGTGGAGCACTAGGTGAAATGCATGCTAAAAAAATAAGTCAACTGATGGATATGGCAGTACAATGTAAGGCACCAATTATTGGATTAAATGATTCTGGTGGTGCACGGATACAAGAAGGGGTATTATCCTTAGATGGTTATGGTCACGTATTTTATCGCAATACGATTTATTCTGGAGTCGTCCCACAAATTTCTGTAATTATGGGACCATGTGCTGGAGGAGCAGTATATTCACCAGCAATTACTGATTTTGTCATCATGGTCAATGAAAGTAGTCAAATGTTTATAACAGGACCAAAAGTAATAGAGAGTGTGACTGGAGAAAAAATTTCTGCAGAAGATTTAGGTGGCGCAAAAGTTCATAATGAAATAAGTGGAAATGCACATTTTCAAGCGAAAACCGAAGAGGAAGCACTTCATGTAGTTAGAAGTTTATTAGATTATTTACCTTCTCATTGGGAAGAAAAAACACCTAGTTATTCAAAAAATGACAAAGATTTAGAAGATTTATTAGACTGTATTCCAGATGACAGTAGTCGCCCCTATGACGTGAAAAATATTGTTTCAATGATTGTAGATGATGCTTCTTTCTTAGAAGTACAAAAGGATTTTGCTAAAAATTTAGTGATCGGATTTGCTAGGGTAAACGGTGAAGTCGTTGGGTTAGTTTGTAATCAACCGAAAGTAATGGCTGGGGGATTAGATATCCATTCAGCTGATAAGGGAGCGAGATTCATTCGTTTTTGTGATAGTTTTAATATTCCTCTTATTACATTTGTTGATGTTACTGGATTTTTTCCCGGTGTAAAACAAGAGCATGGAGGTATAATAAGACATGGTGCGAAACTGCTATATGCATATTCTGAAGCGACGGTCCCAAAAATTACAGTTATAACTAGAAAAGCTTTTGGTGGTGCATATGTAGCTTTAAATAGTAAGTCTATTGGAGCGGATTTAGTTTTTGCTTGGCCAAATGCTGAAATTGCAGTGATGGGTGCTGCAGGAGCTGTTAATATACTTTATGGCAAGGAAATCAGTCAGAGTGAAAAACCTGAAGTACTACGAGCTGAATGGATGGACCAATACAAAGAAAAATTCTCTAATCCCTATGTAGCAGCAAAATATGGTTTAGTAGACGATGTGATTGATCCTCGTGATACTCGTAAAAAGTTGATTCAGTCATTAGAAGTATTAAAAACGAAAAATGAAAAGCGCCCAGCCAAAAAACATGGTAATATACCCTTATAGACATTTTTCTACATACTTTTATTGGAGGCGTATCATATATGATTAATGAACAACGTATAGTTGACGAATTTTTAGAATTAGTACAAGTTGACTCTGAAACTAAGTTTGAAGCTGAAATTGCAAAGGTTTTAAAACAAAAATTAGAAGCGCTTGGAATGAATGTATTTGAAGATGACACAATGGGTGTGACTGGTCATGGTGCTGGTAACATTGTTGCAACTATTCCTGCTACTAAAGAAGGAGTAGATGGTATTTTCTTCTCATGTCATATGGATACAGTAACACCAGGTAAAGGCATCAAACCTTCAATCGTTGATGGTAAAGTAGTAACTGATGGCACAACAATTCTTGGTGCTGATGATAAAGCTGGTATCGCTGCATTTTTAGAAGCGGTTAAAGTAATCAAGGAACAAAATATTGAACATGGTGAAATTCAATTTATCATTTCAGTTGGTGAGGAATCAGGATTACATGGTGCAAAAGCTATGGATCCAAAATTAATCACAACTAAATTTGGCTATGCTTTAGATAGCGATGAAGAAGTAGGAAATATCATCGTAGCTGCTCCAACTCAAGCGAAAGTAATCGCTACGATTTACGGAAAAACAGCTCATGCTGGTGTAGCTCCGGAAAAAGGTGTTTCTGCAATTACAATCGCTTCAAAAGCTATTGCTAGAATGCCATTAGGTCGTATTGACGAAGAAACAACTGCTAATATCGGTCGTTTCGAAGGCGGAAGTGCAACAAACATCGTTTGTGATCAAGTGAATATTCTAGCAGAAGCTCGTTCATTAATTGGCGAGAAAATGGAAGCACAAGTTGCTAAAATGAAGGCTGCATTTGAAGAAGCAGCATCTGAAATGGGTGGACGTGCGGAAGTTGAAGTTCAAATTATGTATCCAGGATTCAAATTTGGTGAAGGTGATCATGTTGTAGAAGTAGCAAAACGTGCTGCTGAAGCAATAGGTCGTACTCCAGCATTACAACAAAGTGGCGGTGGTTCTGATGCGAATGTATTTGCAGGACACGGCTTCCCAATTGTAAACTTAGCAATTGGTTATGAAGAAATCCACACAACAAATGAAAAAATGCCAATCAAAGAATTAGTTAAATCTGCTGAAATGGTTATAGCAATTGTTAAAGAAGTAGCTAAATAATAATAAAAAAGACGAAACGTTTGTTTCGTCTTTTTTTATTGATTAAAAGATACAACTTTATATAAATCATTTGTATATTCTAGAATGGTAATACTTGAGTTTTTAATTTCAACTTGGATATCTACATCTTCGGAAAATTTTTTAACAATATTTCTAATAATATTTCCATGTGTGACAAGTAGAATATTTTCAACCTGATTCAAGCTTTCAGAAACGACTTCATTTAAACCTTTTTCTAATCGTTCCCATAGTTCGTGATAATCTTCTGCATGATGATATGGATCAGACTTTTTGATGAAATTCGTTATTTCTTCAAGTGAATGATTACGAAACATTTCTTTAAAGCTGCCATAACCTTGGTCACTTGCTACTTTACCCAATGCAACCTCCGAAAATTCTCCCTCAAAACTACCGAAAAAAGTTTCCCGGAATGCTTTTCTTTTTTGAACGACAGGAATATTGAATTGATTTTGTTGAAGTAGGATTTCAGCAGTTTCAACTGTACGACCAGAATCACTTGTATATACACGATCGAAATGGATAGTAGAAAGCTTTTTGCCAGCCTCAATGGCCACTAACTTACCTTCTTCAGTTAAAGGACTATCAGCCCAGCCTTGCATTCTTTTGTATCGATTTAAATATGTTTCCCCATGTCTAATACAATATAAATTTATTTTCTTTTCGATTGGAAACACCTCATTTATAAATGTTTAGTTTTTTACATATTTTATAATTCTCAGTATTTTAAAACAAATGATTTGAAAAATGATTAAGAAAAATTCGAATCAAATAATGAATAAGCATGCGTGGGACTACTTATGAATTTCAAAAGCGAAAAAGGAAACTATAGGATACCTACTTTAAAAAATAATTAGTAACAACATTACACATGTTAAATATTATATTAATAAAATGTTATGTGTTTTTGGAATTTTATTTGTATTAATGAATGTTTATTTAAAATCTGTTTTTTGTTGATATAATTGCGTTTTTGTTAAGAATTTTTTATAAAATGAATTTATTAACTATATTCTTGTTATTGTGATATAATATCGTTATCTTACAAAATATGAAACTTTTTCACATATAAGTTAAAATAAAGTGATTGATGGGGGAGAATAATGAAGCCTAATCTTACTCCTATTAAAAAGCAAAAAAATACAAAATACTATTTTACAATCCAAAAGAAATTTTGGTTTAGTCACACGATGTCCTTCATGTGGTTAATACTTTCTATATATTTATCTTTACCATGGTTATATGATTTATCTGATGTTGTGACGATGCCTGGTGCAATTTTTATTATCACTGGAATCGCATATATCCCTGGATATATGAGTGCATTTTTAATCGTTAGTTTGATTTTAGATAGGCAACCTAATTTTAAGAATGAGTTTCCAACTGAATCAGTTACGTTACTAATTGCGGCTTATAATGAAGAGAAAGGCATTTATCAAACTTTAAAGTATGTTACAGACCAAGATTATACTGGTGAGATACAAGTGATTGTGATTAATAATAACTCCTCAGATAAAACGACTGAAGAAGTATTAAGAGCCAAAAAGGAATTAATAGCTAACATCTCAATTTTACATGAACAAAATCCGGGAAAATTTAATGCTTTAAATACAGGTTTACAATATGTGCAAACGCCATATGTTATTACATTAGATGCTGACACTTTAATTCACCCATCGGCAGTACGTTATTTAGTTTCAAGAATTAAAAGTAGTCCTGAAGATGTTTGTGCTGTAGCCGGATCAATGCTTGTACGAAATAGTCGTGAAACAATTTGGACGAAAATTCAGGAATGGGATTATTTTTTAGGAATTGCTTCAATCAAAAGATTGCAAGGGTTATATCAAGGAACATTAGTTGCACAGGGGGCATTTAGTTTATACAAAACCCCATGCGTACAAGAAGTCGGCGGTTGGCCAGATGCAATTGGTGAAGATATTGTTTTAACTTGGAGACTGTTACAAAAGGAATGGAAAGTATACTTTGAGCCTTTAGCAGTAGCATTTACAGATGCACCTACAACGCTTGCTCATTTCGCAAAACAACGCTCAAGATGGGCAAGAGGAATGGTTGAAGGATTAAAAGAAATCAAACCTTGGCAACAACCACAAGTTTATACAAGATACCTTACTGGGATTAACTTACTAATGCTATATTTAGATTTAGTATATACATTATGTTGGCTACCAGGCTTAGTTTTAGCTTTTTTTGGTATCCACTGGATTGTCGGACCAATGACCTTATTGGTTTTACCTCTTACATTTGTTAGCTATTCAATACTTTATTTATATCAAAAGCATTATGTTTTTAGACATTTAAATTTAAGAATAAGAATTAACAAGTTAGGTTTTATATTGTTTATTCTTTTTTATCAAATGATTATGTCTCCTGTTTCATTATATGGATATTTACAAGAATTCTTCAAATTAAGACGAGTTTGGAAGTAAAAGCATTTAACATAGTTAAATGCTTTTTTTAATTAATAAAAAAAATAAAACCACTGTCAAAAGACAGTGGTTAGATGATGAACTTAATTTGATTCTTTTTTAGAATTATCTAATTTCATTTTTAATTGAATTTCTTGATCAGCGATAATATCGTCATCTTCTGCATTATCACGAACTACTTTTTGAGTTAGAATTGCACCAACAGCCACTAATAACATAACCGCGATATAATATCCTTTTTCATTAAGTTCCATGTCTGCATTATATAATCCGATACAAAATAAAAGTACACCTG
>Ga0209676_1000488_pt1 | contig 64408 bp, 52 predicted proteins | sample AraplaCvi_mLB_r2_FD_184282 | JGI IMG/M metagenome (GOLD analysis project Ga0209676, IMG submission 184282) | Arabidopsis root microbial communities from North Carolina, USA - plate scrape MF_Cvi_mLB_r2 (SPAdes) (version 2) | ecosystem: Host-associated > Plants > Roots > Endosphere | place: USA... | reverse complement strand
CGGTTTAGGGATCATACGTGAGATTGTTCTATCCCACGAGGGTACTGTAAGATTCATAAAGCCCTCAGAGGGGTGGAAAGCCGAACTAGAAATTGAAATGCCATGACAAAATTACAGTTTAAGTGGATTGATGATGATCCTGTGCGCGAGAGAGCAGCGATAACATTAGGTGAGGCACTTAATGTAGACGTCGAATTCATTGACGCTAGTTTAGAAGATTCGACTATGAATTTTTCGAGCTTCTTAGAAGAACAAGAGCCGGATTTGATTATTATTGACCACAATTTGGCGGACATCAAATCTGGTGTGTTTCGAAAGGGATCAACGGTCGCTACGTATATCAGAGAAAGGTGGTCTGATTGTCCGATAATTTCTATTTCCGGCAATATAGTGGAAGTTGATTCGCAGCAGCGCTCTCTATACGTTGATTTGTTTCCAATTGAGAGAATATCGGATTACTATCCAAATATTCTCTCAATCGCTGAATCGTTCAAAGATCTAAAATCCAGAAGGCCGTCAAATGTAGAGGAGTTCTTGGAACTGATTGGGACTCCGGAGGACGATAAGCTCAATTTGATAACCGTGTTACCTACGGTACTTAAGCATGATTTTTCGAACAGAAGCTTATTGGTGGAGATAGCGCAATGGATTAAGTTTGTGCTGTTAAAGAGACCTGGATTCTTGTTGAGCGAAATTTGGGTTGCGACGTTACTTGGGATAAAGCAAAGTAGCTTCCATAAAATAGAAAACTTATTTAAAAAAGCGGAGTATCAGGGTTATTTCGCAAATAAGAATGAGCGCCGATGGTGGAGAAGTGAAATTTTAACTATCATTTATGAACTAGTTGAAGAAGGAACTTATCCTTGGGAGAAAGGAAGGTATTTGGATGGGATTGTAGATGAGGATTTTAGTGTTTGTTATTCATCGGATGAGCCATTTCCCGAAACCGTTGCATTTACCGATGATACATCTGAGGCAATAGAGGTTCCCATAAAGCTAAAATACTCTTATCTCCATCCTGGCTATGAAAGCCTGTTAAATTTCGAAGATATCAGATTAATGACACCTGCTGAATGAAGTTCCCATCTCACCCAAGCTCAGCCGCGTTCAAGCAAAACGAGTTGCAAACACTGCAATATATTAATGCCAGAGCCAGACTCCTCAAGGACTACACTGGACTGGCAGACGCTATTCGTATCGCCTACCTTAAATATAAGTCAAAGAAGGACAACACTTTCGATTTTGATTTTCATGTTGAATTCGATATGGAAGTGCAAGAGAATTTTCATAGAGTGGTTGTAGGAGCCTATGTTACTGGTGACTTTGATATGTGCACCTACTTCCTTGCAATCTTAGGAAAAGATAATGAGGAAGTAATCAGGAAATATCATTTTGATTATGCTAAGCCGTCCACTCCAACTAATCAGCCAGTGCCGACATACCATTTGCAGTACGGTGGAGAGTTGAGTAAGCATTTTGAAAACAAAAAAGATACTCACCTTTCTAGCTGGCTTTCTGTACCAAGGTTACTTTATACGCCAGTAAATCTTGCGTTGTTGCTTGATTTGATGTTTTGTGAATTCCATACAATGGACACAAAGCGCGTGGTGCAGGATGTTGAATGGCGCTGCCTGATACTTAATAACGAGCAATTTTTACTAAAACAGTATTATTCGTCAATTTATCAGCATATAAATTCCGGCGATTACAAAAAAACTAATTTGATACGTGATTACTGCTACAATTAACGGGCTTGAAGCTAGTCATGCATAGCGCAAGATTGAACAAACGTCATTGCCTCGTTTTTAGCATCTGTCGTTCGCTGGTTGTCTATCAGCATGGAAATATGGTCAAAATGGTTATCGACTAAATGACAAAAAACTTCGGAGAAACTTTCGGGAACAATTATCGGTATATTTGAGGCATCACTTGGTTCATACTTCCTTATCTTGTCTCCATATTGTCTCGCCAAATCTAATATTTCACTTGAAAATAGACCTCCAAACAACTGAATAGCAACCCATTTTATTATTGTAATGTTATTTACATATGGTTCTTTGAGGTACATTCGATGAACCGAGTTTGTCGCATTTAATTCTTTTCCCTCATTTAATATTAATCTTGGAGTTTCTCGTGAAAAAAAAGTAAAAAACGCATCCGGATGATTGAAGTCATCATAACCGAAAAGGTTTGCCCTCGACTTGAAAGTAACATTTAGCAGCGTTTTGGAAGGTATGCTGCTCAAAAGCTGGAGAAAGAGACCTGGATTGTCCTGTTCTAGTTTCAAACCATTAACCAAATATACAGGCAGGTCTTGATTACGAAGGAGTTTTTCTCGAGAAATGCTTAGCCCATCGAGCTGTTTTCCTTTGGTAATGATTGGGTATAAGTAATTTGGGAAATAGGGGTTTGTCTCTATATGTTTGTTTTTATATGTAAGAAGTTTAGTTGCACCAATGACGATGCCTATTCTAATTGTGAATACGTCTCGAAGTAACTTCATGCTAAATCCCTGGTGTAGACGGGCGGCCTTGGCAGGAATATAGTTTGATTGAAGCGGGCCCTCGGGGACCGGTTGGGCTACAAAGACTTCGCTTAGACCATCGTTGAGGGTATTTACGGCAACCGACGTAAGAGTACAACTACCAATCTGATATCCATCGCAGATAAGTATAGATGTTTTCTCTTTTGTACCTGCTTGTTGAAAAAATCGCTCATTGATCCTGATTAATTTGACGAATCGGAAATTGCCAGCAAGATATTTTAAAAAGCTTTTCCCGTATTCAGTGAACGATATACTATCCGGTACAATCCATGCCATCCGTCCTCCCTCTTCCAAATACATGAGCGAATGAGCTATGAAGTAAATCCACAGGCTTGACCTTCCTGGGATTTTGTGGGGAAAATCTTTAAACTTCTCGAAGATGTTGGCTTTGTAATGTGCTTGCAGCTTATGAATCGGCAAAAATGGAGGATTTCCTAAAATTGCTGATACTCTGAATTCAAGATCCTTTGGCGAAGAGTCAAGAAAATCCTCTAAGAAGAAGTTTCCTCCATTCAGTTTCTTTTCATGGACAAAATCAAAGGCTCTCGGATCAATATCAAAGCCGTATATCCTAGCTTCGGCATTTGTTGAACCGAATTCTTTCAAGCGTGCAAGGGCGGATATTAAGAAGTTACAACCGCCGAAGCTAGGTTCCAAAATATGGTCTTCGCCTGATCGAATAGTCCAGTTGCTGAGGGCATCTGTTACTTCGGAAGGAGTGTAAAACGCACCAAACTTTTTTTTCCTTTCTATATTCATTATGCGAATTTAACCAGCAAAGGTGCATATTTTACGCGAAATTTTCTTCGCCACCCATCGATCAATTGGTGGATTTCTTCTCGGGCTCTGGTCACACGATTTAAATCTTTGATATCCAGCATTGTCTAACCTCTGGACTTTGCTTATGGAACAGACTGGGTACAAACCAAGTATGTTGAAGCCGGGCTTCTTGGAATGTTCCCAGAAAACCCGGTGTTAAAATCTAAGCCTCCTTCAACCGCTCTCTTAACCCTCTCATATCTTCACTAATCTTCACATCCAATATTTTCGCGTAAATCATAGTCTGCTTCAAAGACCGATGCCCTAGCATTTTAGAAACCGTCTCAATCGGCACCTTATTACTCAGCGTCACCGTCGTAGCAAACGTATGCCGAGCAATATGAAATGTAAGCGTCTTTGAAATCCCGCACAGGTTGGCGATCTCCTTCAAGTAAGCATTCATCTTTTGATTACTGAGTACCGGCAGCACAACGCCCTTATTGCAGCATTGCGGATGCTCTTTATACTTTTCAATGATATCAAGTGCCGTAGGTAGCAAAGGAATGCGTGTAGGTGCATCCGTTTTCTGGCGAGTGGTGTCAATCCAGGGCTCGCCGTCCATGCCGACAACGATATCCGTGGTCTTTAACTGCTTCACGTCCACATAGGCAAGTCCCGTATAACAACAGAACAGAAAAATGTCGCGGACCTGGCTGATCCTTTCCACTTCAAAGACCCTTTCAGTAAGTCGTTTCAGTTCGTCTCTGGATAGTGGGTTTTTAACGACTTCCTTCTTGGTTAGCTTGAACCCTTGAAACGGATCTTTCTTCAACCATTTATTATTGACACAAATCAGCACAACCTTCTTCAGGTTGCTCATGTACTTAATCGCCGAGTTGTGGTTGCAACCTCGCGTGCTACGGAGCCAGAAGTTAAATTCCGTAATGAACTCGAAGTTCAGATCTTTGATCTCCATGTCGTCTTTCCTGTACTTCCATTTGATAAAGGCAGCAGTATGCTCCTTAGCGGTCTTGTACCGCTTCAAAGTAAGCGGTGCGAACTCCTGGCCGACCAGCGCTTCCATTTGTTCGTTATGGCGCTCGAAGACTTCAAGGATTGTGCGGGTTTCATTGCTCTTGCCAAGCAGAATGTTTTTCAATCCTTCCGCAGAAATTTCTTTGTCATCCTCGGTAAGAATTTTTTTGGCCTGGTAAACTTTGGCGGTCAGCATGTCCAAATACGCATTCAGCGTTTTCGCGTCTTCCTTGTTTCCGGCAGGTCGTCCGACTGAGGAATTCCACCTTTCGGTGTTCCATAGCTTCTTGGTGGATAGCTCGGCGACCTTGCCGTCGACGGTGATTCTCAGGTAAACGTAGCGAACTGTTCCCTTCTGATTTCTGGCGGGCTTTAAATAGAAAAGCAGGCCGAATGTTTTCTCCAACATAACACAAGCGTTTAAAAGTGGTTAAATATCGAGTTACCACGCTTGTCAGTCAAGATGTCCATGCGGTAAACATGCTGTCTATCAATTCGTTATGCCGTTTCCAGTGAGTCTTTTTCTCAAAGTGAGTGAACTACACGAAAGACTCACTGGAAACATGGGAATTTTTGCATTTTTTGATATAATCTGAAAAACAAAAATGCCCGCAAATCATTGATTTACAGGCATTTTCTTTGACTTTGAACTTATTTCAAGGGAGGGAGACGGGTCTCGAACCCGCGACCTCTAGAACCACAATCTAGCGCTCTAACCAACTGAGCTACAACCTCCGTTTACTCTTTTCGATTGGGGAGTGCCCCGTTTCGAGGACACAAAATTAGGAAAAGGTTTGCAGCTTGCAAGAATTTTTCGCAAAATTTTTACAAACTGCAAACCCTTTCGCAAGCCGGAGCTTGATTATTTAGCCGCAGTGTACAGTGCGTCAGCAGCTTTCCAGTCTACAACGTTCCAGTAGGCGTCGATGTAGTCGGGCCGCTTGTTTTGATATTTCAGGTAATATGCATGCTCCCATACGTCGAGGCCGATCACCGGAGTGCCTTTTACTTCCGCGATGTCCATCAATGGGTTGTCCTGGTTAGGAGTTGAAGTGATCGCGATTTCTCCGCCTTCTTTCACGATCAGCCATGCCCAGCCTGAGCCGAAACGGCCGATTGACGCTTTTTTGAATTCGTCTTTGAATGCCTGGAATGAACCGAATTTAGCAGTGATGGCTTTGCTTAGTTCACCGGTTGGTTCGCCGCCGCCGGTTGATGACAATGATTTCCAGAAAAAAGTGTGGTTCCAGTGACCGCCGCCATTGTTGCGTACAGGAGCCGGAGCTTTGCTGATGCCAGCCAAAAGTTCTTCTATGGTTTTGCCTTCCAGCTCAGTGCCTGCTACTGCTGCATTCAGGTTGGTAACATATGCCTGGTGGTGACGGTCGTGATGTATCTCCATGGTCAATGCGTCGAAGTGCGGCTCCAAAGCATTGTTTGCGTAAGGTAAGGGATCCAGTGTAAATGCCATTTTCAGTGTAGTTTAATGATTAATAAAATTGTTTTACCAGATAGGCTAACAGCAGAATGCCGCTTTATGTTCTTAACTCCCTGAAAAATTTGAGTAGTAACTGCTGGGATTCTATCGCCATTATGCCGGTTACAAGCTTGGTTTTCGGGTGTAGCAACGGTTGTCCGATCCTCGAAAATCCCCGCTTCTCGTCTGTCGCGCCCACAACCACCCGCTTTACCTGCGTCCAGTAGAGCGCGCCCGCGCACATCACGCAAGGTTCCAGCGTCACGTACAGCGTGCAATCGGTGAGGTATTTGGAGCCCAGGTGGTCGGCGGCGGCGGTGATGGCAATCATTTCGGCGTGGGCGGTTACGTCGTTGAGCCGCTCAGTTTGGTTGTATCCCTTTCCGATAATCCTGTCCTTGGCGACGACAATTGCGCCCACGGGGATCTCGCCTTCTTCGTATGCCTTACGGGCGAGCACCAGGGCCTCTTCCATAAAGTAATGATCGGTAATATCTGCCTGTATGTCCATATGCCGGTAAAGAAAACGGGACATCCATTGCATTGCAACAAATGTCCCGTAGTATTTTATTCAATCAATGATCAGGGCTTCATCACACGCTGAACGGTGCTCAGATTGCCATTCTGAATGCGCAGCAGGTAAAGTCCGGAAGGATAGTTAGCGAAGTCCACCTCTGTTTTTTGTTGTTTGATAACCTGTGTCGAACGGGGGCGACCGTTGAGGTCTACCACTTCGATTTTCGCTTGTTTCGGTGAAATGGTGCCGGTTACCTCCACGGTGCATTTGCCGTTGATTACCGTCGGGTAAACCTTCGCCCAATCTGCCGGAGCAGGCGGCTCCACGCCCAGGATTGGATCAACCTGTACTCTTGCAGTTCCAACACCCGTACCGACGCCGCAGCCATTGGTCACTTTGGTGATCGCGTAGGTTGTCGTCGTTTTCGGCGCCAGTTTGAAATTGAAAGGCGTTGCATTTGCGGTGATCAGCGTATCTTTTGTTCCATTGTTCAATGTGATTGTCCATGGCGCTTTTCCGGTGATGTCGGCTTTCAGGTTGGCGGATTCACCTACAAGAATGGTTTGTGTTCCTGTCAAAGTAGCAACCGGTAACGGGCTTACGTTGATTGTGATGGAGCTCACGCTTCCTTTTACGGTGAAATCGGGATTCGCACCCGAGCTGATAACCCTCACAAAATAGGTTCCGCCTTTGGTAGTGTCCGGGAATGTAGCCGAAACGGAGTTCGCTGTGGCCGTCGACGCAATCGTATAGAACTTAGCATCGGCATTTTCTTTCGCTACCTGCAATTTAAAGGTATTGCCGGCAGGGAAATCGCCCGACTGCTGGAATGGCACCGTAAATGCCTTGCTCGCGCAGATTTCCGATACAGACGGACTTCCCGAGTTGATGGTCGGTACTTTTACGGTAACAACCGCCAGACCGTTGATAGTCCCCTTACCGCAAGCATTGGAAACTTCCGTGAGAAGGTAGCTTGTGGTGGTGCTTGGCTTAACCTGTACCTGGTGGTCGGCCTGATCGGTCGTGTCGGTCAATCCACTCGACAAGATGTAAATCCACGGTCCGTCGCCGGTAAATTTGATATTGATCGTCGCTGTTTGTCCAAGGTCGATGGTCGGGTTACCCGAAATTGTCGCCGAAGGCAGTGATTTGATGTGGATCTTAATCTCTTCTTTCGGACTTTCGCAGCCATTGGAGCCGGTCTGAGTCACATAGAAAGAGTAATCCTGAACCTTCTCTGTGAACGGTGTGAATGGAACTCCCTGGAAGTCGGTATCATTTGCTCCGCGGTACCATTTGAGGATCGTTCCGGTTGCATCCAGTACCGGTGCCACTTCATTCTGGCAGTATTCCAGGTATGTTTTGGTCGCAGGTTTTGGAGTCGTATTGATTTTGACATCGATCTTGGCACGATCGCCAGCGCAACCTGCCAGTGTTTGTCCCACATAGTAGGAAGTAGTTCCACCCTCGGCAGTCGACGGGGTGGGTGGGTTAGGGCTTGCAGAACCGCCGGAAGCGTCCGTTCCGTACCAATCCAAAGTCGCATTGGCGGATGGCGTAGCTGTTAAGGGTTTTGCCGCGACAAACTGGCAATACTCGATCAGAGACTGAGAGATGCCTGGCAAGCCTGGAAGGGGTTTGACGAGGACTCTTTGTGCAACGCGGGTGGTGCTTTCGCAGCCTTTGTTGCTCAACTGCGTTACATAGAAAATTGTTTCTTTCGCATCTTTCAGGTTGATCGAAGGCGTCGTTGTACTCGCAGTTCCACCGGTGGTCGCTGTATACCATTTCAGCGTGTTACCCGCCGATGCCTGTGTAGGGAAAGTATAGTTTTTATCCGCGCGCTCCTGGCAGAATTCCTGCGACAATGGGGTTACTCCGGCGGGAGTTGCGTTGACGGTCACATCCAGCTTCGCACGCGGGCTCTCGCATGTAAGACTTCCATAGGTGTTGGATTGGCTAACATAATAGGAAGTTGTACCAACAGTCGTAGCAGTAGGTGTCGGAGCTGTGGTTGTTCCGGTACCGCCGGTTGGGCCGTTGTACCATTTGTAAACGGCACCCGAAGGCGTCAACTGAAGGGGCTTCGCGCCAACGCAATAATCCAGTGGAGTGACGGCTGGCGCCGCGGGGGTATCTTTAATTACTACTTCAATTTTTGCACGCGGACCTTCGCATAGTCCTGCGGAGGTTTGGCTCACATAATAGTTTGTCGTTCCGACAGCCGTAGTAACCGGTACAGGGGCACCATCCAATGCGGTGCCGCCGCTTAGACTGGTATACCATTTAAGGCCGGTACCGTTCGCCGTCAGAGCAGCAGGCGATGAGTTCTGGCAAAGGTTTACGGTTGCCGTTACGGTAGGGGCGGTTGACGGATTTTTCACTATAACAGCAACTTCTTTTCTCTGCTGACTTTCACAGCCATTGACTGTTTGTGAAACGTAATAACGTGTTGTACCGGTTGCGGTGGTAACAGGTGTTGGGGTGCTAGCCAATGCCGTTCCACCACTGGATGACATATACCATTTCAGGCCGGAACCAGAGGCGGTCAAAGGTGTGGCTGCTTCATTCAAGCAGTATTCAACCGGCGATGTAGCGGTTGGAGCAGGAGTTTCACGAATAGTTACTTTAATTTCCGCCTTCGCGCTTTCGCAGCCGGGAGCGACTGTTTGAGTAACAAAATAACTTGTGACACCTGCCGGAGAATTCGCTGGTTTTGGAGCTGCCGGAAGCGCCGTTCCCTCGCTATCATACCATTTCAGTTTTGTGCCGGTCGCAGTCAACACCGAAGTGGACCCATTGAGACAGAACTCTACGTCGGCAACAGTCGGCTTGGCCGAAGGCGTACACGCGGTAACGATTACATCAATTTTAGCGCGCTCGCTTTCACATCCGCTGACGGACTGGCTTACATAATACGAGGTGGTTCCAACCGCATCTGTTTCAGGTACGGTAGCATCGGGGGATGCTGTTCCGCCGGTTGCATTGGGCCCGTACCAGTTGTGTGTTGCTCCACTCAGGAATGTTGCCTGTAATGGGGTAGCAGTTGTATTAACCACATAGTTAACGGGGGTTACTACCGTTGGTTTCGCTGGTGGAGGACATGCGGTAACTACGACGTCGATTTTAGCGCGCTCACTTTCGCAGCCATCAACAGTTTGGCTTACGTAATAAGAAGTGGTTCCAACCGCACTTGTGGACGGTGTCGGGGCGGAGGGAGAGGCAGTACCTCCCGTGGCACTAGTTCCGTACCAGTTTCTTGTCGCCCCCGAAACAACCGTTGCCTGCAATGGAGTTGCAGTCTGGTTTGTTACATAGTTTACAGGGCTCACTACTGTCGGTTTCGCGACGGGCGGACAGGTTACTACCACGTCAATTTTGGCGCGCGGGCTTTCACAAGCGCCAGGCTTCTGAGATACCCAATGGCTCGTTGTTCCCGGAGTTGTAGTTATTGGTGTTGGGGCAGTTGCCGAACCGGTTCCGCCGGTAGCATCGCTATACCAAAGTAAACCAGTGTTTGGGGTTGCAGACAATGCAGTGGCGGTGGCACCCCTCGTATAATTTACCGGTGTAACCACAGTCGGCGCAGCCGGCACAGCATTCACAGTCAACGCGGCGCTTTCAGAGCCGGTAACTTGTATTACGGTCAGAATTCTAGAAATAACCCTAATTTTATACGCCGCACCAGCAGTTGTTCCGCCTGGTATTGTTGCGGTGATGGGCGAAGTTTTTGCCGAGCCGATTTCTGTGGGAGTTAAGCCAAATGCTCCCGCCGCATCCGATAATTGTGCGATAAAGTCTGTATTGGCTGCGGGGGTACCGGTGAAAGTAAATGCAACGCTGACATCGCTCCCTGCACAAACGGAAGTTGGCGTTACTGCTCCCGTGGTAATTGTAGTCTGTCCGAATGAAGCTGCCAGGCAGAATAGCGTGGCGAAAATGGTAAGGAAACTCTCTTTAATAAATGTTCTTTTCATGTATCTGTCTAAATATCTTTCCGCTAACCTTTTGACTGGTAAAGTTAGAGATATTTTTCAAATACGCTGAAGGTGATTTAAGGAAGCTGGCTTTTCCGTTGAATCAAAGAACTGTACACTACATCCTGGATTTTCCGACGCGTACGCTGGGTTGTAATAGCCGTATTTTCCGCGTCAGGGTTCACCCGGTTGGACAGGAACACAAACACGAGGTCTTCCTCCGGATCCACCCACACCATGGTGCCCGTGAAGCCCGTATGGCCGAACGAATTGACCGATGCTTGGGGCGAAACGTAGGAGCTATTGCCGTCTGCCGGTGCCTTGTCCCAGCCCAGCCCGCGGTGGTGCGATTCGTCATACATACGCGAAAAGAGCGGCACGGTAGCCTGTTCGTAATAGCGTTTTCCGGCATAATTACCCTTCCAGAGGTTCATTTGAAGTAAAACAGCCAGATCGCGGGCGGTACCGAATAGGCCGGCATGGCCCGAAACGCCCCCTACAATAGCGGCCATCTGATCGTGCACGGTTCCTTGTAGTAACTGTCCGCGGAAACGGTAATCTTGTTCGGTAGGCGCAATTTGTTTTTCAGGAAAGCGGCGCAGCGGGTTGAAGCCCAGGCAGGCCAATCCCAGCGGCTCGTAAATATTGGCAGCCACAAAAATATCCAGCGGCTGCCCGGTTACTCTTTCTACGATTTTTTGGAGCGTCAAAAAGCCGAGGTCGCTGTACAAATAGCCATAATTGCCGGCCCGGTCGCGGCGGTTGTTCATGGGCGATTCTACCACCCATTTCCAGACGGAATCGCGCAATGCACTTTTAGCAAACAGCTTCGGAGCTACTTGCAGATAATAGGCAGTATCCTGCTTCGAACTGTAATATTCAGGCAGAAGTCCACCGGCGCTGGTTTTGGTCCTGTCCCAAAGCGATGGGTAGAACGAGATCAGCCCTGAGCGGTGCAGCAGCAGGTCACGAACGGTGAAGTTCTGTTTGGAAGTACCCGCAAGTTCGGGCAGGTATTTGGATGCTTTTTCATCCAGGCTGATCTGCTTCCGGTCATAAAGCAGCATTACAGCCTGCAATGTTGCCGAAACCTTCGTAAGCGAAGCCAGGTCGTAAATCGTCTCGGGCGTAACACGGTCGTTGGTGCGATAGCTTAACCCGCCGAATTGTTTTTCATAAATGATCTTGCCCTGTCTGGCCACGAGTACCTCACAGCCGGGAAAAACATGGTCATTCACCGCCGCGGTGGCGATTTCATCGATTTTTTTTAGGGAAATACCATCCATGCCTACGCTCTCCGGTGTGCCGAATGCAATGCGGTTAATGGAAGTGGTGTTCACGCCGGTGCCCGTTTTGTAAGCCAATACCGACACCGGTAGGCGGCCTTTCGAGCTCAATGCGCCGAAAATAATCTGCGGCACAATCTCCTGTTGGTCCTTTCCGTCCTGGTTCGCGCAGATCAGCACGTCGGTGGCAGGGAAATACTGAATCGCGTAAGGCGTTCCGAACAGACAAAGAATCACTTTCTTGTTCTGCTGTTTGAGCTGGTTTACAAAATCAACCATACCTGTGGTCACGCCGTAGTTCCGGCCCGGCTTGGAGCTGATGCCGTGAATGTCGACGATAATTGTATTGTAAGGTTCCAGGTAACCCAGCATTTCGGTGATCTGCTCCTGCGACGACGGGCCGTCGTAAAACGAGTAGTTCCGCATGGGTTTATAGGTCGAAAGCATTTTCTGAAATGCCGTGCTGCTGCCCTCTCCAATGCTGACCGACGCCATATTGTTGTCTACTACCGAGCCGATCGGGAGCAGGTTATTGTCGTTTTTCACGACGGTCACGGCCGCTTCGCACAGTTCGCGGTACAGCTCCTTGCTCTTCTCGCTATTCAGGTCGGAATACAGGTTGTTAATGTCAATAGGCTGGTATTTGCTCAATCCGGCCCAGTATTTCGCCTGCAAAATGCGTTTGACCTTATCGTCGATGATCTTCTCGCTGATTTGTTTCGAGTTAATGGCGTCCTTAATGCGCGCCACCGTCTCGGCAATGCTCTCGGGGTAAAGCAGCACGTCGTTGCCTGCAACCAGTGCTTTGAGATTCACATCGGCAGGTTTGCCGTTTTTGAGCACACCACGCATATTCATCGCATCGGTAAATACCAGTCCGCGGAAACCAAGGTCTTTGCGTAGCAGGCCGTTCACGACCTTATCCGAAAGGGAGCTGGCCTGGTTGGGCGTGTTATCCAATGCAGGAATGTACAAATGGGCATTCAGAACGCCCATGAGGCTATCCGCGATCATCTCGCGGTAAGGGTACAGGTCCGTGTTGCTGAGTTGTTCCAATGAATGCGTCAGCACCGGCAATGTGAAATGCGAATCCGCATCGGTGTCGCCGTGGCCGGGGAAATGCTTGGCGGTAGCGATAACACGGTTGTGCTGCAAGCCCTTCATGTACGCGATCGACTTTCGGGCAACATTCTCCTTCTCTTCGCCGAACGAACGTATACCGATCACCGGATTGGCCGCATTGCTGTTCACATCCGAAACCGGCGCGAAGTTGATCTGAATGCCGAGGCGTTTGCATTGGCGCGCGATATCGCCACCCATGCGGTAAATAAGCTGATCGTTTTGGATCGAGCCGAGTACCATTTGTTTCGGGAAGGAAATCGTGCTGTCGAGGCGCATTCCGAGGCCCCATTCACCGTCGATACCGATGAAAAGCGGGATATTCGAATGCGATTGGTAACGGTTGGTAAGCTGGGCCTGTCCCACCGGACCGCCCTGGAAGAATATCAGGCCGCCGATCTGGTAATCGTTGATCAGCTTATCAATGTATCTGTAATGAGATTCGTCGCGGTTCGAGAAAGTCGCCACCATGAAAAGCTGGCCGATTTTCTGCTCGATGCTAAGGGATTGAAGGGTGCTGTCCACCCACTGGTTTTCAGGGAGAACAATGACCGGGTCGCGGTGCTTTTTAGGGGCTTTGTGCTTCACTTCCGGAATGGCAGCAGGCACAGGTTTGACAGCCACTGTTTTGACCGTCATCATTTTCCACGCGACAGAAGCCATGGAGGTGAGCACTACCAGCGCCACTACGATCACTGCAACACGAAACCGGCCGAACCACCAATTTTTCATACCTGAAAACACTGACTTAACGAGGGAATGTTAGGTTTTACAACTTCAACAACTGATTATCAAAAGTTACAATAATAACAATTTTCCGGCGCTTTGAGTCCTGCAAAATATCGTTTTAATGCAATTCTAATATTTGCCTGGCCGAATATCGTCTTGGTAATTACTGTTGGTACATCAAACTTGCTGCGTGAGCTTTTTGAAAATATCTTCCAGTGAACCGCCCGTTTCGCGCAGTGCCTGCAAGGAGCTGTCGCTTACTACTTTTCCTTTGTTAATAATGATTACCCGGTCGCACAATGCTTCTACTTCCTGCATAATGTGCGTAGAGAAGAGCACTGTTTTGTCCTTTCCGGCCGTGCGGATCACCTCGCGTATCTCCTGGATCTGGTTGGGGTCGAGGCCGGTTGTCGGCTCGTCGAGGATCAGCACATCCGGATTGTGCAAAAATGATTGCGCCAGTCCCACCCGTTGCCGGTAACCTTTCGAGAGTTGCCCGATCTTCTTCCTGCGCTCCGGTTCCAGCCCGCACATCGCGATCACTTCATCGACCCTTGCATTCAACGCAGCACCGCCCATTCTGTACAGTTTTCCTGAAAAAAGCAGGAATTCGGTCACATACATGTCCAGGTACAGCGGGTTATGCTCGGGCAGGTAGCCAATGGCCCTGCGTGCAGGCATAGGCTGCTGGATCACATCAAAATCCGAAACTTTGGCCACGCCCTCGGTAGGTTTGAGGTAGCCAGTCAGGATCTTCATCGTAGTGGATTTCCCTGCTCCATTGGGACCGAGAAAACCTACGATTTCGCCTTTTTTGAGGGTAAATGAAATCCCGTCGACCGCGCGCTGCGTTCCGTAAACCTTCGTCAGATTGGTGACTTCGATCATGCTTTAATTTCGAATGAGTGACCGGGTCGCCGGTACGATAAGTGAATGACTGAATGAGTGAATAAAGAAGTCAGGAATTGTCATGTATGGTCATGTGTTGTTTCTTTTATCCTGACATAATGGGCTATTCCTGACCACTCCTGACTACACCTGACCCAATGACTATTCATGACTACACCTGACTACACCTGACTATTCCTGACCATTCCTGACTCTTCTTGGCATCCATTACACTTTCAGGAATAATTTGTTTTTGTAAAGTAAATACATAAACGCCCATTGTACCGCGATAAATGCAATTACTTCACCCACCATTTCCACCGAATGCGGGAAATAGCTGAGCAGGCCGCCGAACAATGCACGGGCCGTGTAGCCGAAGTCGATGAACCTGCCGACCATGTATATCACAATCGAATTCATGCCTATTACCACGAAAAACAGCGTCCATTTGCGGTAGTTGAGCACATCCACGATCCAGTAGAACAACGCCAGCAGCAACGTGCTGAACCCGCCTGCGCAAAGCACGAACGAGCTGGTCCAGAGGTTTTTGTTAATTGGGAAAAAGTAATCCCAAACAAGGCATAGCAGCAGGCTGACGACTCCTGCAAAAACCAGGTACGTAACTTTGCTTTTCTGAGACATGACTTCACCACTGGTCCGCAGCAGCTCACCGGCGAAGATACCCATTAGTCCGGTTGCAATGGCGGGGATCGTCGATACGAGCCCTTCCGGATCGTGAATCGTGAGGTGCAGACGGCCCGGGATCAGCATTTTGTCGATGTAGCTGGCCGGGTTGCAATCGATGGTGAGCATGCCGGCACCGCAGCCGGGCACGGGATAGAACATCATGAACAGGTAATAGCCGATCAGCAGTCCGCCGAACCAGATCCAGCGTGCGCGGTAGCCGAAATAGAGGTAGATGATCTGCGCGAACATGCCCGCGAGCCCGATGCGCGCGAGTACGCTCGGATAGCGCATCTGCGACCATTCCGTTTCGAAAAGGCCGTTGTTATAAATGATCCCTAAAATGACGAGGATAATGCCGCGCTGGATCACCTTGCGGATCAGCTGCGACGGCGGTACGCCTTTTTCGAGGCGGCTTCCGAGCGAGAAGGGTGTCGAAACGCCAGCCATAAAGAGGAATGTGGGGAAAATGAGGTCGTAAGCCCGGAAACCGTTCCAATCGGGGTGGGTAAACTGATGAGCCAGGAATATCGCCCACGACCAGCCGGTGGCTTTGGCGAGCACATGGAAAATTTCTTCGCCACCCGAAATCCAGAACATATCAAAACCACGCAACGTATCCAGGGACAATAACCTTTGTGAAGGAGCACTATCTTTCATCTGACAAAACAGGGTGTAGGGAAATAAAATTTGGAAAATAGAATGGAGTTTGAAATAAAACCAATAGCAACTACTGTAAAGATTGCAAAAAATACCATCCGTGGTTCCGGCAAAAACCATATTTATTTGAATAAGCCTATAAGTGTCGCGGATAATGAAAAACGGGAGTGATATATGATGGTCGCCGGAACCACCGTTATATGCATCGAATTTTTAACCCATTATCACCCCATGAAAAGAATCCTGACGCTGATTTTCGCTTTCGGTCTGCTGCTCGGCAGTCTTGTAACTTCCAACTCATTCGCACAAAACAGTCGCGGTGGCGACCGCCGCACCGACGTCAGGCGGAGTGACGATTTCCAAGACGACGAGGCTGTAACCAACAGCAAGCTCAACAACCGGCGCCTCGAAAAGAACATGGACAAGTACGCCGACCAGCTTCAACTCACGAAGCGTCAGCAGAAACAGCTCAAAAAAATCGACCGCCGTTATGCCAGGATGGAAAGGAAAATGAAGCGTCGGGGCGATAACAAACGCAGTGACCGCCGGCGCCTGGCCGAAGAAAAGCGCATTGAAATCATAGAAATACTAACACCCGAGCAACAGCAGACGCTGGAAGCACTATCGAAAAAGGGGCGGTTTAGTTTTGATCAGTTGTTTGGAAGATAGGGCGTCCGTGATAGTCAAATCATAATAATTTGGGATTCAAATCCAGAATAATCTTAATATTTTTGGATTTGAATCCTTAAATATCATAATTTTATTGGATTCAATTCCTGAATTATGATAGTCAGAAGTCAACAAGAGGTGGCATTAGCCTATCTTTTTAGAGGTAAGGCGCTTATTATTTACGGTCCAAGGCAAGCAGGGAAAACCACTTTCTCTGAACAGCTGCTTGCAATCGTTGCTAAAAAGACACTGAGACTCAATGGCGACGATGCCGATACCAGGGAAGCTTTTCTCCGCCCGAATGCGACGCTCATCGAAAGAATAATCGGGGATAACGAGGTTATATTCATCGATGAAGCACAGCGCATTCAGGATGTGGGGCTTGTGATCAAAATTATAGTCGATCGCTTTAAGCAGGTACAGGTAATAGCAACGGGCTCCTCATCCTTTGAGTTGGCTGGCAATATTAATGAACCACTAACCGGTAGGCGGTATGAAATGCAGTTGCTTCCCATTTCATATGAGGAATTGGTCAAATACACCGATTACCTCACTGAACAACGGCTTTTGGAACAACGACTGATTTATGGCTCGTACCCGGAAATCGTCACCGATCCTGTGAATGCTGAAAAGCATCTCAAACTGATTGCCAACAGCTATTTATATAAAGATTTGCTCGTGCTCGAACAGATCAAAAAGCCTGTTTTACTAGAAAAGATCGTTAAAGCGATTGCCTTGCAGGTGGGGAGCGAGGTGAGCGTTACAGAAATCGGGCGGCTTGTTCAGGCGGATAATAAAACCGTGGAAAAGTACATCGATTTGCTGGAAAAGGCATTTGTACTCTTCACCGTTCCTGCATTTTCAGGCAATGTGCGCAATGAAATAAAAAAGGGACGGAAGATTTACTTCTATGACAACGGAATCATCAATGCGGTTACCAATAATTTCAACCCCATTAAAAACCGAAATGATGTGGGTGCATTGTGGGAAAACTACCTGATCAGCGAGCGCAAGAAGTTTTTGAACGCGAAAGAGCTTGATGCAAAAATATACTTCTGGCGGACTACGCAGCAACAGGAAGTAGATTATATAGAAGAGGTAAAAGGAGAATTACGCGCGGTTGAATTCAAGTGGAATCCGGATGCGTCTGCAAAGTTTCCGTCGACCTTTTTAAACAACTATCCCAAAGCAAAAAATACGCTGGTAACTCCCGCAAATCGCGACCAGTTTCTGACCTCGTCGGAGTTCTAAACGCTTAACGAACATCGAAACCTACAATTCTTGACCATTCCTGACAACACCTGACCCCTACTTCAACCCTTCCAACCAAGCCTCAACGGTCGGGCCCGACAAGTCGAACAGCAGCCCCGGCAGAATACCAACCAGAATCGTAAGGATCACCAGTGGCACGAGCATGAACTTTTCGCGGCGCGTGAGGTCGGTGAGGACTTGCGTGGTGGCGTTTTTGTACCAGAAGGAACTGAAAAACATGCGCTGGTAGGTCCAGAGGAAGTAGCCTGCGGCAAGGACTATACCCAATGTGGATAGTGCAGGAATCCAGACGGGCAATGCGTCGGACTGGAATCCACCCATGAGTGTGAACAGCTCTCCCACGAAGCCCGAGAAGCCTGGTAGGCCCAGGGAGGCGAAGAATGCAATACCGGTGACGACGGTATATTGCGGCATGACGGTGATCAGGCCGCGGTAATGGTCGATGCGGCGGTCGTGGGTACGATCATAAAGCACGCCGGTGAGCAAGAACAGCATTGCCGACAATATACCGTGGCTAACCATTTGGTAAATGGCGCCATTGAAACCTTCGGGCGTGAATGCAGCGATCCCGAGCAGCACGAAGCCCATGTGCGAAACCGACGAGTAGGCGATCATTTTTTTCAGGTCGCTTTGCCCCAATGCATTGAAGCCGCCGTAGACAATGGAGATCATCCCCAGAATGGCGAGCGGAATGGCGCTGTACAGGGCCTCGGCCGGGAAGAAGCCATCGACGATCCGGATGAACCCGTAACCCCCGATTTTCAACAAAATACCCGCGAGCACGACCGATATGGGCGTAGGCGCTTCCACGTGCGCGTCGGGTAGCCACGTATGCACGGGCACGACGGGCAGTTTCACCGCGAAACCGATAAACAGGAACCAGAATGCGAGCAAACGTACCGGAATATCGGCAATGAAAAATTCCGATGCGGCGCTCAGAATCGAGCCAGGAATATAATTGCCAGGATCAGCCAGGTAGGTGAAACGGAATGTGTGAATGAGTTGTTCCGGCGCGATCTTTCCATCAAAAAGCCATTGCTGGATCTGCGGGATCATGTCGGGGTGCACCGCATCTTCGGGCCCAATGAGGCCTACCATGCGTGCGGTTTCGATCGGGTCGATCACCGAAAGGTAGAGGCCGATCATGACGATCAGGATCAGCAATGAGCCGAGGAATGTGTAAATAAAGAATTTCAATGCAGCATACTCGCGCCGCGGGCCGCCCCAGAGGCCGATGAGGAAGTACATCGGCAGGAGCATGAATTCGAAGAAGAGGTAAAATAGGAAGAAGTCCTGCGCCAGAAAACAGCCCATTACGCTGCCGCTGAGCAGCAGGTACAGGCCAAAATACGCCCTTGATTTGTGGTTGACATTCCACGAACTCACAACGCCCACGAGCAGTACCACCACGGCGAGCAGTACCAGTGGGAAGCTGATCCCATCCACAGCCAATGCATAATCAATGGACACCACACCCAGCGAGCCGATTGGTAATGTGATCCATTCGCGGACTTCCGAAAGTTGCAGCGCAGCGTCCTGACTACTAAATGACAAATAACTGACAGCTGTAACCACTACTTCCAACAGCAATGCAACCAGCGCGATGAGCCGGAAATTATGCTGGCTATCGACCGGCCAGAATGCGACGGCAGCGGCGCCCAGTAATGGTATGGCAATTAAGAAGGTGAGTATATGATCAATCATCAAGCATTAATTTAACCGGCAGGGCTGCGTTACATCGCAACCAGCCACAATATCAACAAAAACACGCCCATTACCGTCACGATATAGTACGACTGTATCCGTCCGCTCTGCATGTTCCGCGCGGCTTGTCCTGCTGAGCGGATGGAGAAAACGGTCAGATTTACGGCGCCGTCGACAAACATCCTGTCGATCCAGGCAATAAAGTGCCCGAACACCAGGCTGCCTTTGGCTACCAGATCGACAAGGGCGTCGACAATATTCTTTTCGAAGGCTTTGAGGTACTTCGCAATCAGTTCGAAGGGAATGAGGAAATATTGCTCGTTGGAATAACCGCGCAGCCAGTTGAGCGGGCTTTGCGCAGGCTCGCCGGCTGGTATCGGATCATTCACTTTGAATGGATTATCGGCAGTTGTTTCGCGATAAGCCAGGAAGATCGAAGCAAACGTAACGGTGCTCGCTACGAACGGCACCCAAATCACATGCTCCCCATGCTCCTTGCCGATCCAATGCAGGAACCAGCCCTCGGCATTGAATGGATTGATCGAAAACCAGAAGAACAGCGACAGTGCCGAAAGCAGCGCCATAGGCAGCCACATTGCTATGGGCGACTCGTGCGGGTGCACAGCCGCGGGAAAGCGCTTTTCTCCAAAGAATACCAGCCAAACCTGACGTGTCATGTAAAATGCAGTTAACCCGGCCGACGCAATGACCAGTATTGGGAATACGTAGCCCAACGCGCCAAATTCCGAAGCCCAGAGGAAACCTTCGGTGATAATGGCATCCTTGGAAAGGAAGCCGGAAAAGAACGGTAACCCGGCCAACGCTGCCGCACAGGTCAGGTAGCAAATGAATGTAATGGGCAATGCCTTGCGCAAGCCGCCCATGGTACGCATATCCTGCGGATCATAACCAGGCAATTCATCGCCTGGACTTACCGCGTGAATCACCGAGCCGGCCGAAAGGAACAACCCGGCTTTGAAGAATGCATGCGTCGCCAAATGGAACAATGCCGTTTGCCAGCTTCCAAAACCGACCGCCATCACCATCAGGCCCAATTGCGACATGGTCGAGTATGCGAGGACCTTCTTGATATCCCAACCTTTCAGTGCCTTCACAGCGCCGGTAACCATGGTAATGGCTCCTATAACGAGGATTACCAACCGGGCATCAATGGTGAGCAAAAAGGAGATTCTTGCCAGCAAAAAAATACCGGCAGCCACCATGGTAGCCGCGTGGATCAATGCCGAAACGGGGGTAGGGCCTTCCATCGCATCAGGCAACCAGCCCGAGAGCGGGAATTGGGCCGATTTTCCAACACAACCACCAAAAAGGCAAACGCCGATGGCGGTCAGAATACCGGGCGGAATAGTTCCGATTTCAAGGGAAAGCACTCCAAAGTCCGTAGAACCGATATAGTAGAAGAGCATCAAAATACCCGTCAGGAAGGCGGCGTCACCGACGCGGTTGAGTACAAATGCCTTTTGTGCTGCCCAAACGGGTCTTTTTTTAGTATACCAAAAACCAATCAGCAGGTAGGACGAGAGCCCTACAAGCTCCCAGAAAATGTACATGACCAGCAAACTGCCCGAGAGCACAATGCCGAGCATGGAGAAAAGGAAGAGCTGAATGAATGCAAAATAGCGGTTTACATTCCGGTCGTCGTGCATGTAGGCGCTCGAAAACAGCTGCACAAGCAACGCCACGAAATGCACGATGACGAGCATCATCGTCGACAGTGTATCAAAGCGAAAGGAAAGTTCGATGGAACGACTGCTTATGGTCAGCCACTGAAAACGAAGGAAATGGTCGCCCCCGGGATCGGCGGACGTCAGACTGACGAACAACCCGGCTGCGGTAACCAATACCCCGATCCAGCCAGCGAATTTATTTAGACTTTTTCCACCAATCCAGAGCAACAAAAAGCACGAAAACGGCAAGCCCAACAGCAAAAAAGCAGGTAAGTGGAATGCGGTGTCGGGCATAAGTGCGGGAATGCGTTTAATTTCGGCAAATATCCTGAATTCGCGGCCGAATTCAAACAATGCTAGATGTCTTTCTCAATATCGTCGATCTTCACCGAGCCGTGGACAACTTCCAGCAGTTCGCGCAGGTCGTACGTGGAGCGGTTATACGTATTGCCGAGGACAATAATCACCGCGTCGTCTTCCGGGCACACCCATAGCATGGTGTTGTAGCCCTTCCACCAGCCGCCATGGTAAATAAACCGGGGCGTATGGTCCTCCTTGATATGCATACGGAAGCCATAACCATAATTGCGGATACCGTCGCGCTCGAAGCTGCGGGGTTTGAATGCCTCGTCGAGCATTTTCTTTTCGAGGATCAGGCCTTTGGTAAGACCATTATAGAAGCGGTAAATGTCTGCGGTGGTCGAGTAGAGACCTTTGTCGCCGACGACATCATCATAATAATCCTTTTCCAATCGGCGACCGTACTGGTGGCCATCGGTGCGGTTTTTGGTGGCAGCAATGGTCGTATCCGTCACCAGGTAGGTGTTTTGCATTCCAAGCGGCGTGAAGATCTGGCTATTCAGGTATTTGCCAAACGAATCGCCGGTCACTTTTTCGACGATCGCCGCAAGGACGCAGTAGTTGGTATTGCAATAGTTGAACGAACGGCCCGGGCGATTATATGGCGTTGGGGTAGGGACCACTTTGGCATACCAATCCATAATATCCAGGTTGTCCGGATACTTCCGGCCATGCCGGACGCTGTCGTCGAACGAATAGATGTAATTGGGTAACCCGCTGCGGTGGCTGAGCAGCATATCGACCTTCACCCCGTGGTAAGGGAAGTCGGGGAAAAAGCGCTGCACCGAATCGTCGAGCGCCACACGGCCTTCCTGGATCAGCTTCAACACCGCAACCGCCGTAAATGGCTTGGACAGCGAAGCGAGCTGAAAACGCGAGTCGGCTGTAAGTGTGTCCTTCGCCTTCATGTGTGCGAAGCCGAAGGAGTTTTGGTAAAGTATTTTGCCTTTTTGGACAATGAGCACATTGCCGTTGAAGCCGGCGTTCCGCTTGCGCCTGAAAATGTCCTGAATCTTCGCGATTTTCTCCGCCGTTTCGGCATCAGGATTCGTAACCGGTACGGGATCGAGGTTTTTGACAGACTTGCCAGACACGGCCACGTCCGGGGAATTGGCTTTGTTCTTTCTGACTAATCCCCAGGAGATCAACAAAATAACCAGGACGGCAATCGCCATCCACCACACTTTCGGCTGCACTTTTTTCAACATAGGCTTTTGGCCTTTAATAATCGGAACGTTGCCATGCTAACGACGGGTCGGAAGCATTTTCTATACTTTACTCTTACAAATTAAGTGCAGAATGCCTTACGGAACCAACACTTTCAAATGTTCTTTTCGACCATTCTTTTGATATGTAACAAAATAAATGCCAGAAACGAGCGCACGTATAGGGATAAGATGAATGTATCCGTGGGCGTCGTCTTCGCGTCGGAACGGGACAGGTATTCCCCATGATGTATGCAGGGACAATACCGCGTCGCGGCTGTCGGGTGCGATCAGGCCGATGGTTTGCGGAGTGGTGGGATTGGGCGCGATCCGGATGTCGGCCGGTACCTCCGGGTTTAAAACTGCAATCGGCTTGCAGGTGGTAAAGCGCCCGTCCTGGTCTACGAGTTTTAACCGGTAATAGCTGATTCCGGCCGGGGGATCGTTGTCGGAGAATGCGTAGGAAGTCCGTCCGGTGGTTTCCCGGGAAGCGGCTATTGTTCCAATCGCGGTGAAGTTTTTCATATCGCCGCTTCGCTCGATCACAAATTCGCTGCTATGCTTTTCCCAGGCAGTTTCCCATTCCAATGCAGTCTGCCCGTTTTCCGAGCGGCCCTTAAAATAAGTAATGTCGACCGGCAGTATAATGGCCAGGACATCTCCGTTTACCGAGATTTCGTCAAACCATAATGTCCCGTAAATGTCGACCGAATTGTAGGCGTAAATGCGGACAGTAAAAGTGTTATTTGACAGGTTATTGTAGCTCACCGGGATGTTGTAGGTATTGAATGTCCCGTTGTTGCTGATCACGAATGCATTCAGATCGGCTCCGAAGCTGTCCAGACTCGTCCGGACTTTGATGCTATTGGGGCCGTTGTTGGAACGGCGTAGCCGGAAACCAATGGAAGTAATGTTGTATTTAAACGAATTGGCCGTAAAAGTGAACTCCATGTACCGCGAAGCTGAAAAAGCGACCGGCCACGGCCTGATAATGTAACCGACCACGACAGCACCGCCGCCTCCGCTATAAACCGTCGGTAATGTAAATGTGTTGGCACCGCCGGCCAGAAGAGCGCCCGAAGGCGTGAAATTGGCATGGTCCGAGATGCCGGCCTGTGTGTAATCCATCGTCCATTTGACGTGGAAAGGTTCCTGCGCATTCGCATTCAAAACAAAAAGCAGTACCGCGGCCAGGGCCACAATACTGCTTTTAAAGAATGGTATGTTCCTTTTCATGTGCGTGTTGTTTAAAGTAAAACTTACACTGACTGCTTTACTTTTACGTAAAGCCATGAAAAAGGTAACAGCTTGTAGAATAATTAAAATTCTGCGCTCTTGGGATAACGCGGGAACGGGATCACGTCGCGGATGTTACCCATGCCGGTCACGAACTGCACGAGACGTTCGAAGCCCAAACCAAAACCTGAATGCGGTGCGGTACCGAATTTGCGGGTTTCGAGGTACCACCACAGGTTTTCAGGGTCGATACCGATCTCTTTTACGCGGCCGAGCAGTTTCTCGTAGCTTTCTTCACGCTGGCTACCGCCGATGATCTCGCCGATGCCGGGGAACAATACGTCCATGGCGCGCACGGTTTTGCCATCGTCGTCGAGTTTCATATAGAATGATTTGATCTCGCGTGGATAGTTGGTCAGGATCACCGGTTTTTTGAAATGCTTTTCCACCAGGTAACGCTCGTGCTCGCTCGACAAATCGATGCCCCAGCCGGTTACCGGGAACTGGAATTTGCCCTCTTTTTGCGGCTTCGATTTCAGCAAAATCTCGATCGCTTCGGTATATGTGAGCCTTTCGAACGGATTGTCTACTACAAATGCGAGTTTTTCCAGCAATGGCAGCGAGCGCTCGTTTTGCGGCTTGCTTTTTTCTTCTTCCGTCAGGCGGTTTTGGAGGAAATTCAAATCATCCTTGCAGTTGATCAATGCGTAAGTGATCACTTTTTTGACGAAGTCTTCGGCAAGGTCCATATTGTCTTCCAACTCGAAAAACGCCATTTCCGGCTCGATCATCCAGAACTCCGCAAGGTGGCGGGTTGTGTTGGAGTTTTCCGCACGGAATGTCGGCCCGAAAGTATAGATTTTCGAAAGTGCCATCGCGCCCAGCTCACCTTCCAGCTGGCCGGAAACGGTCAGGTTAGCTTCACGACCGAAGAAATCTTCTTTGAAATTGATCGCTCCTTCTTCCGTACGCGGCAGGTTGTTCAGGTCGAGTGTGGTCACACGGAACATTTCGCCCGCACCTTCCGCATCCGAAGCTGTAATCACCGGCGTATGCAAGTAGAAAAAGCCTTTGTCATTGAAATATTGATGTACCGCGAACGCCAATGCGTGGCGGATGCGCAGGATCGCGCTGAACGTGTTCGTACGCGGGCGCAGGTGAGCGATCTCGCGCAGGAATTCCAGTGAATGCTTTTTAGGCTGCAATGGATATTCCTCAGGATCAGCCGTTCCGTATACCTCGATGTCGGAGATTTTCACCTCTACCGTCTGTCCCGCACCCTGCGATGCGATCAACTGGCCGGTTACTTTAAGGCACGATCCGGTGGTTACTGTCAGGAGCAGTTCGGCAGAAAACTGACCGGGTTCAGCCACTGCCTGGATATTATTGATGGTCGACCCGTCATTCAACGCGATGAAAATCGCGTTTTTGCTTTCTCTTTTTGTTCTTACCCAGCCCTTTACGACAACCGATTGGTTTTCAGGCGCAGTCTGTAAAATGTCTTTGATTTGCAACGGTCCCATTTTGTTCAATTCAATCTTTAAAATGTCAGCCGGGAAATGCCCGGTTTTTTACGAATGAGGCGCAAAATTACAAATTCGGCCTCGAAAACCTATTGTAGCGCTGTAACTTACTTTTCTGTGGAACCCAATGATTGTACAGTCTGGTTTTCAACGTAATTTTACCCGCATCATCCTGATTAAAGACCCAATTGCCTTGAATAACCGACTTGCCATGATATTATCGGTGGTTTTCCACCCGCTGATACTCACTACCTACCTGTTTGCACTGCTCTTTTCCCTCGCACCCGACCTCGTAGGTGTGAGCGCATTCGAGTTGCCCGCACTGGGGAGCCTGCTGCTGCTGCTGTGGCTCAATACCTTCATTGCGCCGGCAATCATGATGTTTTATTTTAAAAAGATGGGCATGATTACGTCGCTCTACGTGGAAGATGCCGCCGAGCGCCGCATCCCCTATATTGCCTGCGTGATCATCTACGGGTTGGCCACTTACCTGTTCGGCTGGCAATTGCAGCCGATCGGTGAGATTGCACCTCAGATTTCCGTCATTCTGGCAAGTGTGACGCTTTCGCTCGTCGTTGTGGCCATGGTGAGCTATTTCTGGAAAATCAGCGCCCACGCAACGGGTATCGGCGGCACCCTCGGTATGCTGGCCGGGCTCATGATCCGGTTCGACGAAAGCGCATTGCTATTGCCGTTGCTGCTTACGATACTCATCGGCGGCTGGCTCATGAGCGCGCGCCTGCAACTGAATGCCCATACGCCCTGGCAGATCGCGGCCGGCGTACTTTGCGGACTGCTCGTCAGTAGCGCCACCGTGTATTTCTACTTTTGATAGAAAACACTTCATGGCATGTATCAAAACCTCATTTTCGACAACCGCGACGGTGTCGCCCGCATTACGCTCAATCGCCCGGACGTCTTCCACGCGCTGAGTCCTGCGCTTATTGCCGAAATCACCAGCGCCATCCAGACCGCCGCCGATGACGACTCTGTCCGCGTGGTGCTTCTCACTGCCACCGGCGAAAAGGCATTCTGCTCCGGGGCTGACCTGAAAGAGGCCACCGCATCCGGCAAAGGCGCGGGGGAGATACTGAAAGAGTATTACGAGCCGATGATCAACGCCATCCGGGACATCCCCAAACCCGTGATATGCCGCATGAACGGCCTGGCCGTAGGCGCCGGCTGCTCACTCGCACTAGCCTGTGACGTAATCATCGCTGCCGAAGACACATACATGAGCCTGCTGTTTGTGCAAATAGGCCTCATGCCTGATGCCGGCGCGACCTTTTTTCTACCGAGACTGATCGGCCTTGCACGCAGCTTCGACCTGGCCTCTACTGGTCGCCGGATTTCCGCCGCAGAAGCCCGGCAAATGGGTTTGATCACCCAGGTTGTCGCCCGCGACGCGCTCGATGAAGAAACCGAAAAGCTCATAGTTTACTACCGGCACGCCCCAACCCTGGCTATCGGTGCTATGAAACATGCATTTAATCAGTCGATGCACTCGAATCTTCCGCAAATGCTGGAAAACGAGCGAGAGAGTCAGGAAATGCTGTTTGGTACGCAGGATGTGCAAGAAGGAATATCCGCTTTTTTACAAAAAAGAAAGCCTGATTTTCAGGCTAGATAGCATTTTTTTGTAAAAAATTTCTTAAATTTATCTTCAAGAATTTGCTACTGCAAAAATCATCCCCTACATTTGCAGTCCGATTCGGAAACGGTTTCGTAGCTCAATTGGATAGAGCATCTGACTACGGATCAGAAGGTTTGGGGTTCGAATCCCTACGAGACCACAACTAAGGCGCCTTTCGCGAGATTGGCGCTTTTTTATTTGTGCCGTACTGGCTACGGATCAGGTGGTTTGGGCCGGGCGGCCGGTGCCGTTCGAACGCACAACGGTACTTACATTTTAGCCTTTCGATTTTCTTTCGTTACGATTCTGTTCTTGTTTGTCTTAAAGTCTATTTGATAGTGTACCTGAGTGACCACAGGTTTTTCACTGGTCATTCCAGCAGTCCATTTATGCGGATTTTCGCGTATTAATCTTGCAGCTTCGACGTCAAAGCCAAATCCAATTCCCCGCCAGACCAAAGGAGCTATGATATTGCCCGTTTTGTCCACGAAAAATGTTACGGTTACTTTGGGCGGAATGTCTTGCAGCGAATCCAAAAGATTTTCGCTTATTCGACTATTGTCTTTTATCCATTGGTCGAATGCATCTTTATTAATCGGTTGGGGCTTTACTTCAAGGACTGAGCTTTCAAGAAGAATGGCTTCTTTCCGAAAATTTGAAATACTGTCGCTTTGCTGAGCAAGCAAATTAGTGGCAAACAGAAATGATACCGCCAATAGTTGTATGGATAAAAATCTTTTCATTGTTCTAGTTTAGTTTTTGGGTTTATTGAATTAAATGTATAGAAGAAAAAAAATCATAGGTAATCAATTTTCAATAAACAAGCGATTGAAGCGCTGTATGACTGGAAATTACGTTGAAATTAGCTACCTGATTTCAATTTGGGATGATCGGACCATTTTGGCCTGAATTGATCACTGCATCTTCCTTTTTATCAATGTGTTAGTAAAATACAGAGAGCTTTCAGTACTTTTCAATCTACCACGAAATGGGGCGATCTGTGGCACGATATTCTTGAACACAAGTTACGCTACCTGAAAACTTTTATTCACATTTATATATCCAATCTGTATTTATTTCAGATGCGGAGCTTGTAGACTTGCTCCTTACTGGGTAGCCGGAATTATTGTACTCGTAGCTCGCAACATAATCAGCATAACCATTCCAAAAGTGTCGGGTAGTGTTAGTTAGTTTAGTGACATTTCCAAGTTCTGAAAAATCCATCCCCTCAGTCAACATCGTGTAATTCCTCCAATTTCTGCTACTTTTTGGTGACTTTTTGCCGTCAAATTGATATATTGCTCGCACTTCCTCCTTACGACTAAGAGTTTTTCCATCTATCAATGTATCATAATTCATCGACATGATTACTGTTTTTGCATTTGTATCTATATTGTATTTAATGCAGCTAAGATCTTCCAATTGTAGCATAACTCTGGATTTCTCTAGTTCAGATGACTGAGAGTTGTATAAGTCTATTCCAGCTGCTAGAAACGCCTCGAAGTTTGCCTTATAAATACTTTTTAGGTTATATTTTCCCTCCGTAAAGAAAACGGTTTGAATTAAATGATTATCATCATCATATTCATGAATATAGATGTATGTATTGTTATCTTCCGGATAGCTCAAATCGGTTCTAATGTCGACTTTAATATTTCCACGCTTATCATATTCAAGTTGACGAATTAATCTTGGCGCATTATTGGTGCTTTTAATTAAATTGTTATCGTTATAAACTATGACAATATCGGGCCAACTGGATTCAATTTTAACAAGTCTTGTTAAGGCATCATAATTATAGATTACTGTGTCTCCGTCCGAAGATCCATTGTTAAGGTATTTCACCTTATGTATTGCTGAGTGGAGTTGACATGTAACTTCGGCCTCTGGCTCCGAAAAAATCAGTTCAGGCTTTGATTTGCATGCCGAAAGAGTAGCTATAAGTGCCAGGGAGAAGGTAAGTTGTTTACGCATGTTGATGAGCCTGTTTATTCAGACAAAGATATTAAAATAACGGACAGGTCTACTAACGTTCGAACCTTCTTCAAACACCAGAAGTTAGCACCTCAAATCTCCCCCAGCATCTCACAAAGTTTGGTCACAGCCTTCTTTTCATAAGCTTCCCGCAGCGAAATAATCATAATCGTTCGCCGCATTTTTTCTCCTTCAATCGGGATAGCCACCACATCGGGGTCGTTTACACTGGTATCACTCAATATAGTATGCCAATGGCCTGTTTTGACAACTTCAAATAGCGTTGGTATGTCATTTATTTCCATGCAAATATTCGGGACAAGGCTTTGTTGGCCGAATGACTGGTCGAAAAACTGTATACTGTTGTTACCACTGAAAGGCAAGGCCAATGGCAGGTCGGCCACTTCCTGAAGGGTGATATTGGCCTTCTGAGCTATCTCTGAATCTTTGGCAGTTACCAATACCATGTTTGCTTTTAAAACGGTTTGGCATTTTAAATGAGGTTCTATGGGCTCTTCGTGAAATGTCAGAATAAAGTCAAAATGGTGCAAATTGAGCCTTTCAAGTAGATCTTTCGTGGTGCCAAATACAACTTTTATTTTAATGTTCGGATATTGGTTTGCAAACTTTATCAATATTTTAGCAAATAGAATTCGCATGGAATAAATTACACCAACAGTAATGTTCCCCACATTCAAATTTTTTAAATCCCGTAAAAGCAACAACCCTTCATTGGCTTTGTTGATGCTCTGCAAGGCATAGTCGCTAAACAGGTCGCCCGCCTCGGTAAGCGTGACTCTCTTTCCTATACGGTTGAAAAGCGGGACATTCAACTCATCTTCCAGTTGCTTGATTTGCTGCGATAGCGTGCTTTGACTGATATTCAAGGCCGTTGCAGCCTCAGTGAAATTCAGTAGTTCTTTGGCTTTTAAGAAATATCTGAGCTGTCGTAATTCCATGATCCTAAATCGGTTTTTTCGATTGATTTGATCGAAAAATAGCGTTTTGCTAATAAGGGCAATATATGAATATTTGCCTAATGAACTTATATCCAGTATTTCACCACCTTAATGAAGCATTTATGAAACTGAAACTAATCGCGTCGCTTTTGTTTTTGATCATTTGCTTTGCGGCGTCCGCGCAGGGCCAGCAGCAATCGTCCGTCGCTGAAAAAGGTTTAACTAAAGTATCCGTAATGTACCCTTATGCAGAAGGTAAGACCTTCAATATGGAGTATTATGAGACCAAGCACATGCCTATGGTAGCAAAGTTCTTAGGATCAAACCTGGTTAAGTATACCATCGAGAAAGGAGTGGCCAGTGGCATTCCCAATCAGCCGCTGCCGTTCATGGCGATCGGTACATTTTACGTAAAAAGTCTGGCCGACTATCAAGCGGCTATCGCGCCGAACAGGGACGCGATTCGTGCCGATTTTTCAAATTACACCAACATCAGTCCCGTCATTCTGGTGAGTGAGGTGGTTAAGTAAAGGCTGGTAGCTGGTCCTTTATAAAAATCGGCAGGCTTTGGGTAAACATCAAGAAGGCGAGGCTTTTAAACTCGTCTTCTTGACACTTATACTATCCAACCAACTTGTCATACCAGCCCGGAATCGACCCATGAACAGAAGAACTGCTATTATACATGTTGTGACGATGCTCGGTGGGGCGTTGTCGGCTCCGACTTTGCTGGCCATGAAGCGGTGGGATGGCCACACGCCCTCGGAGGGTTTTTCGGTGGAATTTAACCTGACCGAAAGCCAGAAAATGATTGTGGAAGAGGTTGCCGAAATGATTATTCCGAAGACCGCAACGCCCGGAGCGAAGGATGTGGGCGTTCCGGCATTTATCGTGATGATGTTGCAGGATTGTTATAAAGCCCCGGAGCACCAGAGTTTCGCAGAAGGATTGGGGAGCCTGGAAAAGAAACAGTTCCTGAACCTGAGTGCGGAACAAAAAATGGCAGTGTTGAAGCAGGCCGAGATGGATTCTGTTGAAGAAATGAAGGCATATCAGGCCCAGCAGACCAAAATGGGCGATAATGAAGACCGGGAACAAATGACGGCACAGGCGAAAGGATTGCCTTTCTGGCGCCTGATGAAAGAGCTTACCATGCTGGGATACTTCACTTCGGAGCAAGGAATTATGTCGTCTTTTGAATATGTGCCTATTCCGGGCAAACTGGAAATGATCAAGATGAAACCCAACCAGAAATCTTTCGCCTACTAATCGCCCATCTCACCATGAACTTAAATTTGAAATCGGATAAGGCACATACGTTCGACGCGATCGTGGTCGGTTCGGGAATGACGGGCGGGATGGCGGCCAAGGAGTTGACCGAAAGAGGATTGCAGGTGCTCATGATCGAGCGCGGACGGGAAGTGAAACACATCGAAGACTACGACACGGCCATGAAGGGTCCGTGGGAGTTCGAACACCGGGGAAGGGTTTCAATCCATTCTGCGGAAGAATACTGGGCAAATAACCGTTTCGGGACCCTGGCCAATGAGGAAACGGGTCCGTTTTTTACCGATGATAAAAAGAACCCGTATATAGAGAAACGTCCTTTCGACTGGATCAGGGCATATCACACCGGCGGTAAATCCATGCATTGGGGCCGGCAGTCGTACCGGATGAACAAAAAGGATTTTGAAGCGAATGCCAAAGAGGGCATCGCGATCGACTGGCCGATCCGGTATGAAGATCTTGAACCGTGGTATACGCATGTCGAGAAATTTGTGGGCATTAGCGGCCAGGCGGAAGGCTGGGAGGTTTTGCCGGACGGCCATTATCTGCCGGCCATGCCTATGAGCGCTCCCGAGCGGTATTTCAGGGAGACGATGATGAAAAAACTGAACCGCCCCGTTACAATCGGGCGCGTCGCCAACCTTACGAAGCCGCAGCCCTGGCATACGGACCTCGGACGGGCGTCGTGCCAGTACCGCAGCAAATGTGCCAGGGGGTGCCCGTACGGAGGCTATTATAGCTCACTGTCAGGCTCAATACCGGCCGCCAGGAAGACCAACAAACTCACGGTTCTGCATGATACCATCGCCAGCGAGATCATTTATGACGAAAAAACGCAGAAAGCCAAAGGTGTGCGGGTGATTAACCAGCATACGATGGGCGTGGAAGAGTTTTTTGCAAAAATCGTATTCCTAAACGCCGGATCGATGAACTCGGCCGCATTGCTGCTCAACTCGACGTCCAGCCGTTTTCCAACCGGATTGGGCAATGACAGCGATCAGGTGGGAAGGAACATCATGGACCATCACTTGGGTGTGGGTGCGAATGCGACGGTTGAAGGGTTTGAAAACGACTATATTTTCGGCCAAAGACCTAATGCATTGTACATCCCGCGTTTCAGGAACTGGGGGTCCGATAAAAAGGACTTCCTGCGTGGATATGGGTACCAGGGAGGCGCGAGTAAGTCGGATTGGAAACGGGGTATCACGATGAACGGCTTCGGCGCCAGTTTCAAAGAGGATATGTCGCGCCCCGGCACGTGGACGATGGGATTTGGCGGTTTTGGAGAAATCCTGCCCGATCCGTCGAACCGGATGTTCCTGGACAAAGACAAGAAAGATAAATGGGGCATTCCAATGATCGTTTTCGACGCTGCATTCGGCGAAAATGAACTGGCGATGCGAAAAGATATGATGGCCTCAGCGGTGGAAATGCTGGAAGTGGCAGGTTTCAAAAACGTTGCCGGGTTCAACCGCCAGGACACGCACCCGGGCCTGGGCATCCATGACATGGGCACGGCGCGCATGGGTAAAGACCCGAAAACTTCTGTTCTGAACAAATTCAATCAGGTACACACCTGCAAAAATGTGTTTGTTACGGACGGAGCGGCTATGGTATCCTCTTCCTGCGTAAACCCGTCCATTACCTACATGGCTATGACGGCGAGGGCGGCTGACCACGCTGTAAAGGAATTGAAGAAGCAGAACCTGTGAAAGGATCTGCTTCGTTTGCCACAGCGCAGGGGTATTTTGTTTAAAAAGGATATTTCTCGCAACTGGTCTTTTTCAGTTCTACCAAATGCAGCAGCTCGCTCGAATAAATGCGGGCGATGTTGCCGTGGGGTATGAACGAGTCGATCAGCGTCGGGTCGTCGGAGAGGATGTATTCGTAGCAGAATTTTTTCTGCGCGTTTTTCAGGGGTGCAAGCTCCTTCATATACCGGATGTAGTCCATCTGGCCGGGGCGCTGCACGTCGTTATCGGTGGCGCTCCAGAAGTGGTAGTAACCCACGTTCCGGCGGAACATTACACCTACGTTGCGATCTGCCGGGATATGCGAACGGATTTCTTTGAAGCTAAGGTAATTGTCGGGGTTGCTCAGGAAATAGGCCCTGTCGCGGTTCATGGACAGGATGTTGGAAGTCCGGTCCTGGTCGTAATAGCCTGCTTTTTCCAGTAATGCGAATACTTTGGTCCTTTCCGTATAATCGGGCCAGTTTTTCAATGGATGGCAGTTGTCTTTGCCGGGAAATTCGTAGTAATCGCTCAGGTATTTTTCGTAAACTTTTCCTACTTCGGCGCTGCTTTCGCAAATCGCGATGGGAATATGTCCCAAGGCTTTTCGTGTCACAAAATTGATGGAAACAAGCTCTTTGCTGGGGTTACCGTACACGAATGGCAGGGAGGAAATAAGTAGCGGAATGATCAGGTAAATGGCTTTCCAGCGCAATTTCAGCGAGTACACGCAGGCGATCATGATCGCGCCCATCGCGAACAGGGGCATTTGCGTACGCGTGCTCCAAAGCTGGAATTTCATTAATGTACAAAACAGCAGGAAACCAAGTGCCGAGCAGGTCCAGAACCATTTGATATCCCGGTTCAAAGGCAGAAATAGCAGGAGAACGCCCGCACCGATCATCAGCCAGAAATGAATCGTATTCGGGATCATATCCTCATGCACAGAGTATTTGACCGAAAACGGATCGATGCTCAGATCGGGATCGTCGATATTGACACCAATGGTTTCGTGAAACACCCTGATCTGTTTGTCCACGGCCTGGTTGAAGCTCGTAATGGGCAAACCGATATTCAGTCCAGCGTTTTTGACCACATTGGACAGGGTGTAAACAACGGAATGCTTTTTGGCAGGCAGTTCCTCGGAAGCGAACGGAGTGTTCTGCAAAGGGCTCATCACATGCCCGAAGAGCGAGTAGTTGCGGTAAAAGAAGGGAGAATAGGTAATGGTCATCAGGGCAAGCGCTACGCCCAGCACTTTCATGGCGTACGCGAAGCGGTATTGCAGTAGAATGCGGACACCGAAATAGATCGCAAATGGTATGGCGAAAATCAGGATCGTATATTTTGAAAACCCGCCGAATGCCAGCGATTGCATCATCGCCACCAGTGCCAATGCCGATTTCTCTTCCAGCAATTCAAACCCGAAATGCACGAAAGCAATGAAGAAAAAGCATCCGCAGAGGTCGACCTGGGTACTGGTACTTTCGAAAATGCCGATGGGTAGGGTAAGGAAGCAGATTGCTGCCAGCAGTTGCCCGTCTTTGGCCAGGCCGAATTTTTTCGCGATCAGGCTGATCCCGCAGATCGAACCGATGAATGCACCGAACTGGATCAGGCCGGAGAACTGGTCCGAGCCTGACAGCAGCACGGTATCCAGCACGATATATTCTGCAAAAACATTGAGGTATAGCTGCTGCAAATGCATGGTAGGGAAGTGGTCCAGATTACCATTATATATCCAGATCAGGATCCGGTTCAAATGGTACATATGGGAATCAAAGTTGTTCGGGGCGGCATATATTGCCAGGAACAGCAATGGCAGCATGTAGAGCAGCGCTACCGAAGTGATTACTATTTTATGGGTTGTTCCAAAGCCTGCCAGGCGGAATGTGCCTTTCAACGCGTCCAGTTTTTTCAGATCGATTTTTCCGGACTGATGAAGGTAGTAAACCAGCCCCGACGCTCCCAATGCCTCTGCTATCCAGAATATCAGCGCCGATGTGGTATTAACTGCGTTGAAGAAAGAGGCTGTTTCGTTGTAAATGAATACAATGCCCGCGTTGGCGATCAGCGAGAGAATGAACGACCGGCGCAGGTTGGTATAAGCGCCCGTTTCGGTAGAACGCAGGAAAAAGATTGCAAAAATACAGGCAAACGAAATCAGGAGTAAACAAATACCCATAGGAGAAGTGTAAACGAACTGGAAAATTTTAGATCCGGGCTCTGGCGCAGCCTGTGCACCCCCGAAGTGTGATTTAGTGGTGCAAAGGTACGCGATTATTCGAGCCCGGAACAGGATTTGTTAGTGTACGCGCATGATACACGTATTTTTTGTCCCCATTCAGGAAACCACATTGCGCAGGTTTCCCGATTGAAAACCTTCCAGATTGTCGGCCACCATTTGAAGTAATCGTTGCCGCGCCTCGAATGTCGCCCAGGCTACGTGCGGGGTAATCACGCAGTTGGGGGCCGATAGCAATGGGTTATCGGTTTTCGGCGGTTCCACCGAAAGGACATCCAGCCCGGCTGCTGCGATAACGCCATTTTTGAGTGCTTCCGAAAGATCTTGTTCATGAATAAGCGGGCCGCGACCGGTGTTGATAACAATCGCGCCGGACTTCATTTTGGCAAGGCTTTCCCGGTTGATAATCTCTTTTGTCTCGTCGGTAAGCGGGCAATGGAGGCTGATAACGTCGCTCTGCCGGAAAATTTCATCCAGTGTCACCATTTCCACGCCCTCGGTCGGTACAGGGTGTTTCCGGTATGCGATTACCTTCATGCCGAAAGCCACCGCAATCTTCGCGACCTGCGAGCCGATATCGCCGAGGCCGATCAATCCCATGGTTTTGCCGGCCAGTTCATGCAGGGGCGTTTTCCAGTAGCAGAAATCGGCGGAGGCAGCCCAGTCGCCGGCAAATACACTCTGGCTGTGCGTCTCCACGCGGTTCACGATTGCCAGCAGCAATGCGAATGTCTGCTGCGCCACCGATGCCGGGCCGTAGGCTTTCACATTGGTGACGGTAATGCCTTGCTTTCGGGCGGCTTCAATGTCGATATTGTTAAAACCCGTCGCCATCACGCCGATGTACCTGGCCTTGGGCAGCTGCGCAAGTGTGTCGCCGGAAAGTACCACCTTATTGACAAGCAGTATTTCAGCATCCTTGGCCCGTTCCACGATTTCCTCCTTCGCCGAGCGGTCATAAATAGTCACATTACCCAGCTTTTCAATTGGCGCCCAATCCTGGTCACCGGGGTTCAAAGTATATCCGTCGAGAATTACGATGTTCATGAATTTGTATTTAAATGTTTTTCCAAGATGATACTGTGTACTGTGTCCGGGACTGATTGGTACTACCGCCGTATATTAAAGTCTTTTCTCCGGCATTATTTTCAGAAATTTCGCTGAAATAATTAAGCCCCGCGAAATGCTCGGGCATAATGGTTTGCGTCGACTTGATTTCGAAAATGTCGTATAGGTTGCCGTTTTGGGTAAGCAAATCGACCTCATGGCCGTTGGAATCGCGCCAGAACCAGTAGTCTTTATGCAAATAGAGATGCTCGTTTTGCTTGTGAATTTCGGCGACTACCAAATTTTCGAAGATGTTGCCACGCAGCGTACTTTCGGCAAATGTGGCGGTATTCCGAATGCCTAAAAGGTGGCATAGCAGGCCCGTATCATAAAAATAGATTTTGGGAGTTTTGACAACGCGTTTACTGAAATTCCGGTAAAACGGCTGCAATTGAAAAGTAATGTAGCTGCTTTCAAGAATGGACAACCATGCTTTTGCTGTGGGTTGGGAAATGCCGCATTCATTGGCAATCGATGAGAGATTCATCAATTGTCCGGTTCGGGCGGCACAAAGACTGATAAACGTGCGAAACTGCCGGAGATCACGAATATTTGCAAGCTCGGTCAAATCGCGTTCTACATAAGTCTGAATGTAGTTGGCGTAGAATATCGTCGGGTCAATATCCCGGTCGTAAATGGCGGGGTAAAAGCCATTCAGGCATACTTCCGGAAATGTGTCAGCCAGCAGGTTTGCGGATTTCATTTCGGCGAAATCGAATGGAAGTAGTTTAAAAAGCGCTACGCGGCCGGCCAGACTTTGGGTAATGTTATTGAGCAGCTGAAAGTTTTGCGAACCGGACAATATGAATTGGCCCATTTGTCTCGACTCGTCTACAACTGTTTGAATGTATGAAAAGAGGCCGGGTACTTGCTGTACCTCGTCAAATATTACGCGTTCAGGGTATTCACGCAGAAAGCCAACCGGGTCGTCGGCGGCGAATGCGCGATTGTCCGGATTTTCCAGGGATACATACCGATAATCTTCGAAAATGGTTTTAAGCATCGTAGTCTTACCCGACTGCCTGGGGCCTGTAATAGCAAGTACAGGATATTTCCCGATATGTTGTCTGATTACCGCTTCAATATGGCGTGCTACGAATGTCATAAGTGCATTATTATCAACGCAAATGTAGTTCTATTTTGAAATTGCATAGACTTTATTTTGAAATTACATGAATTCTATTTTGAAATTACATAAAAAAGCCCTTCCGAAACAGCTCGGAAGGGCTTTGAAAATTATCGGTATAACGCTAATTCTTGGGATCTGTACTAACCTTTGCGCCGCCGACGCCTTGCATTTGCATCGGGTTAGGCGTCTTTTTCTGCTGTTGCTGCTTGAATATCTGGAACCGGGTCGGTTGTGCGATGCGTGGGAACGAGTTGTTCTCGGTATCGATGTCGGCGATCTGCTGGTAGGGGTCAAGCGTCCATTGAACGACCTTCTTTTTGGTTGAAATCACCTTGTTGATCTGCACATCGTTGAAACGCCAGATTTCTGCAGGGAATACCGCCACAGAATCGGTGCCGTCTTCGAAGCCCATTTTTACGATCACCGGCATCGGTACACCGCCCTTGTTTTTGATAGACAATGTGTAAAAATTGGCATTCTCCTGGATCAGCTGACGCTCGTTTTCGGTCAATGTAGAGAGGTATTGCTCGTACTTTTGCTTGTCGGCGTCGGTCACCTTGAACGGATCGTAGCGGTTGTAGAAATCGGCCATAGTCGAATCCTGGGCCACTACGGTTTCGCCTTTCGTTTTGGCATCCTGGATTTTGCTCATAGTCGTTTTCTTGCGCGCGTCTTCCTTGCGGGCGATCTCTTTCTCGATAGCCGGGTTCTGCGTGTCGATGCTGAACCAATCGACAGTTACCAGGTCCTGATCAACAGGCTCGGTGCCGTAGAACCAGCCTTTCCAGAACCAGTCGAGGTCTACGCCCGAGGCATCTTCCATCGTGCGGAAGAAATCGGCCGGGGTAGGGCTTTTGAAACGCCAGCGGGTAGCATACTCTTTAAATGCGTGGTCGAACAGCTCACGGCCCATGACGGTTTCGCGGAGGATGTTCAGCGCCGTTGCCGGTTTGCCGTAAGCATTAGGTCCAAGGCCGATTACGTTCTCCGCCGAAGCCATGATCGGGCTCAGCACCGATTTGTCGGACGACATATATTCCGTGATCTGGTTTGGCTCGCCACGACGTGTAGGGAAGTTGTAATCCCATTCCTTTTCGGCCAGGTATTGGCAAAAGGTATTCAAACCTTCGTCCATCCATGCCCACTGCCGCTCGTCGGAGTTGACGATCATCGGGAAGAAGTTGTGTCCCACTTCGTGGATGATCACGCCGATCATGCCATATTTCACAGCTTCGGTGTAAGTACCATCTTCTTCCGGGCGCCCGCCGTTGAAGCTGATCATCGGATACTCCATCCCGCCGCCTGCTACCGAGTGGCAGGAAATAGCCACGGGATAAGGATATTCAAATGTGCGTGCACCGTAGGATTTCAAAGTGTGGGCCACCGCGCGGGTCGAGTATTGTTCCCATAGCGGGTTACCTTCTTTGGGATACACCGACATACACCAGATCTTGCGGCCGCTTTTGTAAACATCGCTCTGCATAGCATCCCAGATGAATTTCCGGCTGCTCGCGAAGGCGAAGTCGCGGACATTATCGGCTTTGTAAATCCAGGTTTTCTTGCCCGGGTTCTTGTTTTCGCGCTTCTCGGCCTTTTCCGCTTCCGCCTGCGTCACGATCATGACCGGCGTTTTGGAAGTTTCCGCTTGTTTAAGGCGTTGTTTCTGCGTTGCGGTAAGTACCTGTGCGTAATTCTGGCATTCGCCGCTGGCTGCTACCACGTGGTCGGCAGGAACGGTGATGGCCACTTTGTAATTGCCAAAAATCAATGCGAACTCGCCCTGGCCGAGGAATTGCTTGTGGTTCCAGCCATTCACGTCGTCGTACGGTGCCAGGCGCGGGAACCAGTGCGCGATGAAGTAATTGGCATTACCATCCTTTGGAAAAAACTCATAGCCGCTGCGGCCATAGTACTCGGTGATATTGTAGTTCCAATCCACGCTGAACACGAACGGGGTGCCGGGTTTCATCACCATGGGAAGGTCGATGCGCATCATCGTTCCGTTGATGGTGAACGGCAGCGCCTTGCCCGCCTTATCCTTTACCGCGGTGATATTGTAGCCATATTCCACCTTGGGATCCAGCGAAGAGCCGCGCCCGGTATTCAATGCCGCTAGTTGAGCGGTGCTCATTCCTTTTTCATTGACCGTGCCCGTACGCGAGAGTGCCGCGATGCCGTCTTTTTTGAAAAGGTTCTGGTCGAGCTGCATCCAGATGTATTTCAAATCATCTGGAGACTGATTGTAGAATGTAATGGTTTCCGTGCCCGTAATGCGGCGGTTGTCGTCGTCGAGTTCGGCTTTAATGTCGTAGTCGGCGCGTTGTTGCCAGTATTCCCTGCCGGGAGCGCCGGAAGCCGTTCGGTAGGTGTTGGGCGTAGGCAATGCGGTGCCGAGTTGTTCAAAACGGTCGTTGGCCTGGTAATTGGGGGAGGTTGGCAGCTGCTGTGCCGTGGCGCATAGCGACACGAGCAGCATTAGTAACGGGAGCAGCGTTTTTTTCATAAATCGTTGGTCATAGATAGTTTGGTTGTTATGAGTCGACAGGCATGCCTGCGAGTGTGCGGAAAAGTTCGTTGTTCAGGATCAGCGATAGCGCCATTCCGAAAATAATGCCGGATAATATCTGTATCCAGCTCAATTTCTGAACCCTCAGGAGTTCGATCATCGCAAATGCGATGACTAATATAATAAAGACGATAATGAGTTGCCCCAATTCGAGCCCGACATTAAAGCCGAGCAAAGGATTAAAAATGTCCGCTTCCTTGCCCAGCAGTGCCCTCAGGTAGTTCGAAAAACCCAATCCATGGATCAAACCGAAGCCCAATGCGAGCGGATACCTGACAGCCGGAGCTTTCTCTTTCGGGGCATAGGCGTTCTTGGGTGTTTTGTAAAAAAAATTGAGAAAAGCGGTAATGAGTATGGTAATCGGGATGAGCAGCTCGATCACGTCGGGATTGACGTTGACATAACCCAAGGTGGATAATGCCAGCGTAATGGAGTGGCCCGCCGTAAATGCGGTTACCAGTACGATGACTTTTTTCCAGTCTATTAACGTGTAGACCGAACATATGGCCATGATGAAAAGAATGTGATCATAGCCGTTGGAATCAGTAATATGGTTGAATCCTAATTGAAGGTAAGCCTGAAACTCGGACATTAAACTAGGGTTAGGAATATGTGACGCCTGACAATTTAATTGTCAAGACAAAAATAGATAAACCCGAAGATATTTCTTTCGGGAGTGGAAACCAACAATGTGGTTAAAATGCTACAAGACGCAGCCCGGCTATCTATTCTACAATTCCCTGGCCTTTTTCGGCACCGAAGTCGTCCAGATCGTGTACGAACCCGTTGATGACGGCATATTTCACTTTTCCTCCTTTTTTAAGGATGAAGGTAGCGGTGGCGCCCAAACCCGGCGTGCCGGTGGGTACCGCTTGCCCGCTTCTGAGAATATGTAATGGCGCGGTGGTAAAGTACAAGCCCAGCGCGCGGGTATTCGCGTCGGGCGCGAGGCGTACGTAGGTGTAACCCTCTTTGAGCAGGTTCAATGCATTCAGCTTGCTGATCTCACTGACATTCTTGAATGCGGTGGGATAGAGTTTCCCCTTTTCGATGGTAAGGCCCGTAGCGTCTACCTCCTGGCTGCCGTACTGCGGGTGGAGGTCGCCGAAGTCCTCGATCTTGCTGTAATAGAAGAATTTGTTGGCATTGGCGTAATTGACTTCGGAGCGGTTAATGCCCAGGTCGGCCGTAAACGATTTGCCCGATTGGAGCACGGTTGCATTGCGTACCACGAGGTCGTATACCCAGCGGCCGTTTTCAGGGATATTGTAATATTCCTCGCGGTTCTCTTTGGTCAGTGAATTGTCCGAAATCTTGTCCAATGCCGACAAAATGGCCATGAAGTTGAGTTGGCGGATATACTGTTTTTCAGGGTCGCCTACATAGCCGCCCGATTCGATCAATACCAATGTGGTACCCCATTTTTGCACATTATCTCCGAACCCGCGCGGCTCGTGGTCGTCGGAGTAGCGCGCTACCTGGCCTGGAATATACTTTTGCAGGATCTTGTTCATGCCTACAATGAGCTGCATCGAGCGCTCGCGCACATCGTTGATCGACAGCTCATAGTCGTAGGAAGTCGCCAGGAAAGAGATTGTTGCTACTTTCGGGCTGCGGCCTGCCGAGTAACGCGGGCTCTGGTCGTGGAGGTTGAAGCCGTAATCCGGTTTCAGGCGGTCCACAAGGCCTTTCAGGATTTGTGCTTCGGGTGTCTGGCGGGCGGCGGCGTCACGGTTCATGTCGATACCCTGCATGGTCCGGCGCTGGTAACGTTCTGCCCCGTCGGGGTTCAGCATCGGGACGAAATATAGGGTGGTATTATCGAGGAGTTTCTTGCGTAGGTCGTCGAAACCGTCGTTTTTACCTTCGAGGAAATTGAAAATATCGAAGCTCGCCATGGTAGCCGTCGGCTCGTCGCCGTGCATTTGCGACCACAGCAGCACTTTCTTCTTGCCGTTCCCGATTTTGATCATCTGAATGGTCCTTCCCTCAAAGGATTCGCCCACTTTCTCGATCTGGTATAGGGCATTGCCTTGTCGCTTTGAGATCAGCGGAAGAATGTCTTTTTGCTTGAAACGGCGCTGGGTAAGGGAGGCTTCGCGGTAGGTTTCGTGGACTTTGAAAAGACGGTCGGCAAGTTCTTTGGATTGTGCCTGGGAATCAACGGTAATCAAGGTAATGAGCAGGAAAAATAGTGGCAGAATGATTGGTTTTGTCATGGTTCAGGGCCATTTATTAACCGCAAGGTACGAAGTTTTCTCTAAGCAAATTTTAATGTAATATTTACGCGCTTTGTTGCCCGCTTATTGTAATTTTTGCTTACATTTGTGCCATGTTAACAGCTGAAACATATCATTTGCATCATGGCCTCTCGGCTTTCGGACGTCTAGGGTGATGTGTTTTTGCAAGTAGTGTTGTAATAAGGTTGAATACATAGTATCCCAGAAGCCCGATTGTTAAGATCGGGCTTTTTTGTTGTCGATTTCAAGCACAAATTGGTATGAAAACCGTCATTATCAAATACAATGCAGGCAACGTGCAGTCGGTCATGTACGCGCTCGACCGCATTGGCGCAAGCTACCTTTACACCGACGATGAAGCTGAAATCCGCTCCGCCGACAAGGTGATTTTTCCTGGCGTGGGCGAGGCCAGCACCACCATGAGCTACCTCCGCAATGTGGGGCTCGACAAGGTGATCCCCTCCCTCAAACAACCCGTGTTCGGGACATGCGTGGGTATGCAGCTCATGTGCCGCTTTTCGGAGGAGAACAATACCGAATGCATGGGCATTTTCGATGTGGATGTGAAGCGCTTTCCTGCTGCTTCCGGGCTGAAAGTGCCGCATATGGGATGGAACAATATCTCCGGCTACCAATCTCCGCTGACCGCGGGCCTGCCTGATAATGCGTACGTCTATTTCGTACACAGCTATGCGGCACCGATCTGTGAGTACACCGTCGCCAGTTGCGATTATGCATTGCCTTTCAGTGCAATGCTGCATAAGGACAACTTTTATGCCGCCCAGTTCCACTGCGAGATCAGCGGGAATGCCGGCCAGCAAATCCTCGAAAATTTTCTCAAACTCTGATAAAAACAGCCTGCCCTAATCCATGATCCAGATTATCCCCGCTATCGACCTGATTGAAGGCAAATGCGTACGCCTTACCCAGGGCGATTATGGTCAGAAGAAGATTTACAATGAAAACCCGCTGGAAGTAGCGCAGCAATTCGAAGACGCAGGCTTGAAAAGGCTGCATTTGGTGGACCTCGACGGTGCGAAGGCCAAAAAGGTCGTCAATTGGAAGGTGTTGGAAACCATCGCTTCCAAAACCTCCCTGCATGTCGATTTCGGAGGAGGGGTACAGTCGGACGATGACCTGAAAATCGTATTCGAAAGCGGCGCGAAGCAGGTTACCGGCGGCAGCATTGCCGTGAAACAGCCTGACTTGTTCGAGCATTGGCTTAAAACTTACGGTGGCGACAGGATCATTCTCGGTGCCGATGCCAAAAATGAGAAGATCGCCGTGAGCGGCTGGGAAGAAGGGACTGCCATCTGGGTCTATGATTTCGTGGAAGAATATGTGGCAAAGGGCGTGAAATACACGATCAGCACCGATGTGGCGAAAGACGGTCTGCTTCAAGGACCTTCTTTTGATTTATATAAAAACCTCCAAGACAAGTGCCCCGACCTGAATATCATCGCCAGCGGCGGTATTGCGGGCATCGAGGACGTGGAGAAACTAGCGGAAATGAATATCTATGGTGTGATCATCGGTAAAGCGATTTACGAAAACCGGATCAGCCTGGCCGATTTACAGCGTTTTTCAGTCTAAAATATGCTTACGAAACGAATCATTCCCTGTCTGGATGTAAAAGACGGCCGGACGGTCAAAGGGGTCAATTTTGTGAACCTGCGCGATGCGGGCGACGCGGTGGAACTAGGGGCGATGTACGCTGCCCAGGGCGCCGACGAGTTGGTTTATCTCGACATTACCGCCACTGTGGACGGCCGTTCGACGTTTATCGATCTCGTCCGCAGAGTAGCGCAGACCATTAATATACCTTTTACCGTCGGTGGAGGCATTTCCTCGATCGCGGACGTATCGGCGCTCCTGCATGCAGGTGCGGACAAGGTTTCGATCAACTCGGCGGCGGTGCGTAATCCCGACCTGATCAACGAGCTGTCGCTCGAATTCGGGAGCCAGTGCATCGTGGTCGCGATCGACACGCGTTACATCGAAACGGAAAACGGTTTTGAGCACATCGTGCACACGCACGGGGGCAGGAAGGCAACGGAAATCCGCTCGATACCCTGGGCGAAAGAAGTGGAAGAGCGGGGGGCGGGCGAAATCCTGCTGACTTCGATGGATACCGACGGTACGAAGAATGGTTTCGCATTGGAACTGACGGCGACGATCTCGGGCAATGCGAATATTCCGGTGATCGCTTCCGGCGGTGCGGGTAATATGGCACATTTTTACGATGTATTTACCGAAGGGAAAGCCGACGCCGGACTCGCCGCAAGCATTTTCCACTTCCGTGAAATCGATATCCCGGATTTGAAAGATTACCTTAAAAACAAAGACCTGCCGATCCGGATGACCCGGTAATGGCGCGGAATTTATCAAATTATACCGCGGATAATGCGGGATGTTTTAATTCACAACCAAAAATGAGCGAGACGTTTTCATCCATTGACTTTAATAAATCGGCCGACGGCCTGGTGCCGGCTGTTATCCAGGACGTAAATACCGGTAAGGTGCTGATGTTGGGCTATATGAACGCCGAGGCGCTGGAAGTTACCAGGCAGCAAGGGACTGTTACTTTTTTCAGCCGGAGCAAGCAGCGCCTGTGGACAAAAGGAGAGACGTCGGGCAATTTTCTGTTCGTAAATGATATCGCAGCCGACTGCGACGGCGATACATTGCTGATCAAAGCTACCCCCGCAGGACCTGTTTGCCACACCGGTGCGGATACTTGTTTTGGGGAAAAAAATAGCCAGCCGGAAATTGCTGACACACGTACAGGCGAGGCCGCATTCCTGAATTACCTTCAAAAAAGTGTGATCCGCGAAAGAAAGCTTAACCCGTCGGATTCTTCCTATACCACCAGCCTTTTCAAAAAAGGGATCAATAAAATCGCGCAGAAAGTAGGGGAAGAGGCAGTCGAAGTTGTCATCGAATCGAAGGACAATGACGACAATCTTTTCAAGAATGAAGTGTCGGATTTGCTGTTCCACCTGCTCGTTTTACTGGAACAAAAAAACATTGACTTAGATGAGGTAATTGACGTACTTCGTAGCCGTCACCAATAAAAACCAGATCCATATGAAGCTACTCCTGCGTCTTATTATCAGTACTTTGGCGGTAATGGTCGCCGCAAATTTGGTGCCCGGGGTTGTTGTAGCCAGCACAGGCACAGCCATTATCGTGGCGATTGTACTGGGTATTCTCAATACATTCCTCAAACCGATCCTGCAAATCCTCGCATTACCCATTACGATCCTGACGCTGGGGTTGTTCTATTTTGTCGTCAATGTTTTCATTATTTACCTGGCTGCGTCGCTCGTCGATGGCTTCCGGGTCGACGGTTTCATTTCCGCATTGCTCTTCGGTTTGGTGATGTCCATTGTTTCCGCAATTCTTGGTATGTTTTTGGATTAATGTGAAAAAAGTCTGTTGTTCAGACCTTAAAACGTTTCACATGATTTGAAATATACCGCTATGCTGAGTCAACTGGAAGAAATCAAGGACACCCTTTTTAAATATTTCGAAACGAGGATCGATCTATTTAAAATCGAGACCCGCGACAGGATTGAGCGGGCCGTGGTGATCGGGATATATGCCGCCATATTGTTATGCATCGGCCTTACGATCCTGATTTTACTGGTCATTCTGCTCGGGACATTCCTGAACGAGTGGCTCCATAGCGATTATCTCGGGTTTGTGATATTGCTCGGCGTTTTCGTTATCAAGCTGGCGATAACCATCACCTGGCGGGAAACCTGGATCAGGCTGATCCGGAAAATAATCGTTCGTTTTGTCAGCATGAAGGAGGAATAATGCTTTTTGGCTGCTTTATTTGGCAATAAGTTTCCCTGAATTGCTATTTTTGGATTCCTTTTGAAAAATTCTCAGACGCTATTTAAACAGACTTGAAATGAGTTCTTCAATAGATTCTTCGGTAAAAATCACTAAGCCGTTTTCATCTGATACGGACAAAGAGAAAGAAGGTTTGTTGCAGGACGCCGATCTGTACCGTGACAAGCTGGAAACGCAATGGAGCGGACTTAAAAAAGAAGCTACGGAATATGGCAAGCAGGCGCTGATCATCGGCGGAGTAATGGCAACGACGTTTGTGGTCATGAATGCACTGCTGCCGAAAGGAAAAAAGAAAAAGGAAATTTTGGTCGAGCCGGTTGAACCTGTCGATAAGAAAGTCACCAAAATCAAAACCCAGTCTGCGGTCGGACAAGCCGTTCAAAGTTTAGCCTGGACATTGGCTGTGGGGTGGGCGCGCCAGAAGCTGAAACATTTTATTGAAGACGAACGAAAAACCGAATGAAAGCAGCGAAACATCAAATCGCAGACCTCCTTTCCGAACGTAAAGCCGAAAAAAGGAAATCGTTTGCTGTTCTCCTTGATCCGGATAAAATTAACCTTTCCACATTTCCGAAATTCCTCGAATACGCGGCTGGGCATGGTGTTGACTTCTTTTTTGTAGGCGGCAGCCTCATTACCAACTACGCCATCGATAAGCTGATCGCCGCCATTCATGAATATACCAGCATTCCCGCCATACTTTTCCCCGGAAGCAGCCTGCACATCGAGCCTACTGCCGATGCTATTTTACTGCTTTCGCTGATCTCGGGCCGCAATCCGGAATTGCTGATCGGTCAGCACGTTATTGCTGCACCGTTATTAAAAAGAAGCAACCTCGAAGTATTACCGACGGGCTATATGCTTATCGAAAGCGGCAAGCTCACGACGGTTTCCTATATCAGCAACACCACGCCGCTCCCGCGCGACAAGCCGGGTATCGCAGCTTGTACTGCACTTGCGGGTGAATACCTGGGCCTTCAAAACATTTTTCTCGACGCCGGTAGCGGTGCATTGTTCCCTGTTCCGGGCGAAACCATCGCTGCCGTACGCGCGGCCGTGGACACGCCGATTATTGTTGGCGGTGGTATCGATTCCTACGAAAAAGCCGACGCGGCACTGCACGCAGGTGCGGATGTGATCGTGGTAGGCAACGGCATTGAAGCCAACCAGGAGTTGTTGCCGGAAGTGGCTGCTTGTGTAAGGACTTACAACGAAAAGTTGCAGAGTGTTTAGGGGTAATGGCAGAATTAATAGGACAAATTAAAGTGAATTAAGAATTTTCTAAGGAAATTTTAAGTTCTTGGAAAAATACAAACTCAAAATTTAGGAATATTCAATTCGATCATATTACCTTTGCATCGAACCTTAATTACACCCAAGAAATGAAAAAATTCTTTGCATTTGCGTTTGTTGCCGGGATGGTAGCTTTCGCTGCTTGTACTAGCAAACCTGCTGACGAATCAGCTGATACTACTGCTGTAACTGTTGAAACTCCTGCTGTTGATACAACTGCAGTTGACACAGCTGCTGCTGCTGCAACTGATACTGCTGCTGCTGATACTACTAAGAAGTAATCAGACGTACAAGTCGAAAATCTTGAAAAGCCCTATGAAAGTAGGGCTTTTCTTTTTTTATTCGGGTATGAAAAACGTGTCTTTGGGTTCGTATGTGCCGGATGGGGCGGCTGAGTATTGCCAGGAGTTGTTTCGCACGCACCGCTTTGATTTTTTTCTCTCGCGCCCACGTCGTACCCGCCTGGGTGATTTTACTGTAAAGCCCGGCATGATCCCCCGGATCACGGTCAATATCAATCTGAATCCATACAGCTTTCTCATTACCTACCTGCATGAGGTGGCGCATTGCGTTGTCCATGAGAAGTACAAAGGCCGCGGCCGCAGGAGGGTAGCACCGCATGGTGCCGAATGGAAGCACGAGTTCAGAGAGTTACTGATGCCCGTCATGCATGAAAGTATTTTCCCGAAAGACATTCTGGTCCATTTGCTTCGTTATGCCCAAAACCCCGCCGCTTCTACCGGCGGCGACCAGAAACTTTTTAATGCGCTCAGAAAATACGATGAGCAGGAATTGAATACCGGCAAAGTATGCCTGTTTCAGCTGGATGAAGGAACCAACTTCGTTTTCCAGAACAGGACATTCACACGCGGAACGCTCAGGCGCACGCGCGTGCTTTGCACGGACAAGGCCTCTCAACGTCTCTACACGATCCCTGCTCATGCATTGGTTGAAGCCTGCTGATGTCCTGAAAATGGCCTGCCGAATAGTTTTAAGCTGTCTGGCGGTGCTGGTTTCTTTTATTTCCTATGCACAAAAATCGGTATTGTCGGAAGGGCAGTGGTTCAGGCTGGCCGTGACGGAATCGGGGATTTACCGTGTGGATGCGGATCTGCTGGCCAAAATGGGCGTCGATGTTGCCAGCGTGCGGCCTGCCGGGATCCGTATTTACGGAAATGGCGGAGCCATGTTGCCGCAATCCAACAAATCGGGCTATGTGAATGCGTTGACGGAGAATGCGATCTGGGTCAGCGGTGAGGAGGACGGAAAGTTTGATAAGGGCGACGCTGTTTATTTCTATGCGGAAGGCCCGCATGTCATTCAATACGATGCCGCAAAGGCGGAGCTCCGGCATCAGCTCAATTATTACTCCGATTCGAGTTTCTATTTTATAACATTCTCTGAAAACAGTGGGTTGAGGGTAAAACCGGCAGCCGGCCTCACCGTTACAACCTCGAAGACAGTCAGCGCATTTGATGATTATTGGTATCACGAAACAGAATCATCCAATACGCTCAAATCGGGCCGGGAATGGTGGGGTGAATATTTGGGGAGCTCGTCGGGTTTCAGCATTAATGTGGCTATGCCGGGTGTCATACCTTCGTCGGATTTTAGACTCAGGACATCCGCGATCGGCGCCGCACAGGTGCCTACCCGCTTCATCTGGCAGGTGAATGGCGGAGAGGTCGGGCAGGAGGAAATCGGGACGGTCAGCCCCGGCACCTATGATGTAAAGGCGCTGCAAACCGGGAATACGTATATTGTCAGGAATGCGCCGGCTTCGGGCAATTTTACCATTGGCGTAACCTATAATAAGAATGGCCAAAGCTCGGCAGAGGCTTATCTCGATTACATCGGCTTGCAGGTGAAGCGGGAACTGAGGAATTACGGAGGCCAGCAGGTCTATTATTTCCTGCCGCAGTTGACGGATACCGTTACTTATCAGTTTGCCGGTCCTTCCGAAGGTTTCAACGTTTGGAATATCACAAACCCGCTTACGCCGCTTGCAATATCTCAGAAAGATGCAGCGGGTGCTTTCCTGTGGGCTGCTGCGGGGGCTAAAACGCTTCAAAAGTACATTGGTTTCGAACCAGGGTCGGCATTTCAGCCGGTAAACTGGCAGCGTGTCGCCAATCAGAACATCGCTGCGTCGCCGGCGCCGGATATGCTCATTGTTACGCCCGCGGCATGGGCGACGGAGGCTAACCGCCTTGCCGGGTTCAGAAACACCCGCGACGGCCTGGATGTGCTCGTTGTTACCACCGAACAGATTTACAATGAATATGCTTCCGGGCGTCCCGACATCAGTGCAATCCGTGATTTTACGAGGCAACTTTATCAGAGGGCTCCGGGCAAGTTAAAATATCTTTTGTTGTTCGGCGATGCAACGTATGACTATCGAAATCTCGTCAATAATCAATCGCAGGCGCAACGCGCGGCTTGGGTGCCCGTGTACGAGAGCAGGGAGTCGCTGAACCCGGTTTATACCTACTCTTCCGACGATTATTTTGGTTTTATGGACGCTAATGAAGGCGATTGGAACGAGACTACGGCCGGAGACCATACAGTGGACATCGGCATTGGCAGGTTACCGGTGAAATCGCTGGCAGAGGCAAAAATTGTTGTCGACAAACTGATGCGCTATGAATCGTCATTCGGGATATGGAAGAACAGCGTGCGGTTTGTAGCCGACGACGGGGATGGTAATATCCATCAGCGCCATGCCGATCAGCTTGCGAGCCTTATCCAGGCCCGGTTGTTTTCGACAAGATCGTTCCTCGACGAGGTGCCGCAAACGACCACCGACGCCGGGCAAAAAGCGCCGGCCATTAATCGGGCCATCCGCAATGCGATCGACAGCGGTACGCTGATATTGAATTACACCGGGCATGGCGGCACGAGTGGCTGGGCAGAAGAACAGGTATTGACATTGGCCGATATGCTTTCGAGCCGGGGAATGGATAACTTGCCGTTGCTGATTACTGCTACCTGTGATTTTGGTCGTTACGACGATCCGGGTGTCGTATCCGGTGCAGAGCTGATGGTATTGAGCCCGAAGGGAGCGGCGGTTGGGGCGATCAGCACCACGCGGCCGGTTTATTCCAGTACCAATTTTGCCTTGAACAAAGCATTTTACGAGGCATTACTGAATGCGAAATCGGGCCAGCGGCTTGGAGATTTTTTCAAATTCACCAAAAACAACGCATTGGCGGGCAGTTTGAACAGGAATTTTACGTTACTGGCTGATCCATCGATGATATTGTCGCCCGGAAGAAAAGGAGTCCGGTGGAGTTCGCCGCCCGATACCTTGCGCGCTTTGCAGAAAGTCACGCTGAATGCCGAAGTTTTTGACCCGGGAACAGGAAAAGTCGATGCGGGTTTTAACGGGACGGCCAGATTGGTAATCTACGACAAGCCGATCGAATTCCGCACGCTGGGAAATGAGGGTAGTCCCGAAACCTATACCGAGTTCCGCAGCAAGCTTTTCGACGGAAAAGTGACGGTGAAAAGCGGTCGTTTGCAATGCAACCTGCAAATGCCGAAGGACATCGATTACCGGATCGGCCTTGGGCGCGCGAGTGTGTATGTAATGGATAGCGACAGCACAGAGGATGCCTCGGCACAGTTGGCGTTGGTGGTTGGCGGAAGTGCGGTACAGCAGAAGGACAGCATCCCGCCGAAATTGGCGGGTTATCTCAATACCCCCGCTTTCCGGGATGGAGATACCGTGGAGCCGTCATCGGTACTGGTACTGCAAATGAGCGATGCGAGCGGGATCAGCATTTCCCGCGCTGGTATCGGACATGATATTACGATGACTTTGAATGATACACTGACCGTCGTTTTGAATGATTATTATGTATCGGATTTGGATAATTATCAATCGGGTAGTATCAATTATCCGCTGAATAATCTGCCTGCCGGAAAATATATTGTCCGCGTAAAAGTGTGGGATACGTATACTAACTTTTCTGAAATAGCGTTCGGGTTTCTAGTAGGTCCCGCCAAGGGAATAGCGCTCAACACCTTTAAGATTTACCCTAACCCATTTCAGAAAGACCTTGTATTCGAACTCGGCCACAACCGGGTAAATGAGGACGTAGAATTAATTTTTAATATATTGCTTGTTAATGGGCAACGTTTGGGCACTTATAAAAAGCTTTACTATAACAGCGAACCGGTTATCAGGGAAATGCTGGACGTGACGCAGTGGCTGGGGACGGTACCGGTTGATCAATCCCTGGTTTATCATTTAGTCATCAGATCGTTAAAAGACAATTCTACCGATCTGAAAGCCGGTAAGTTAATCAGGTCTCCTTAAGATAATAAAACTTATCAAATTTTTAGTAATAACTATCTTTCATTGTATTTTTGACCCTTTAAAGAAGCTGACACAGGCACTTCCTATCGCAAATCCAATTTCTATGAAACTTTTTTTTGTTACATTATCCTCACTATTCTTTTTAACAACAGGTACGCTTTTCGCTCAGGATTCTACAAGGAGAATACCGGCATCACCACTTTCCTTTTTGACATTTGCCCCTGATGCTAGAAGTGCAGGAATGGGCGAGGCTGGTGTAGCACTCAGCCCGGACGCGAATTCAACCTACTGGAATGCAGCGAAGCTTCCCTACAATACCAAGGATTTTGGCGTTTCCGCTTCCTACACACCATGGCTCCGTTACCTGGTTGACGATATGTGGCTCGGCTATCTGACTGCCTACAAGAAATTGGGCGATCGCCAGGCAGTAGCGTTTTCTGTGAACTACTTCAACAACGGCGAGTTGGATTTGCGTGATGCGGTAGGTAACAATATCGGTTATTTCAACTCCCGCGAAGTGGCGATCAACGGAACTTACTCCCGCCAGCTGAGCAGAAACTTCTCGATGGGTTTGACCTTGAAGTATATCTCTTCAAACCTCGCGGGAAGTGCGGTAATCAACAATGTTTCACTGAGCCCTGCACGTGTAGCGGCGGGTGATATCAGCGCGTATTACAGAAAGGAATTCAAGAATGAAGATACAGGCAGCGAGCTCGTTTGGTCGTTGGGAGGTGTGCTCTCCAACCTGGGTGGTAAGATCAACTATGGTTCCAGCTCAGAAACAGAGAACTTTATTCCTACAACGCTGAAAATCGGTACTGGTTTGTCATATACCGGCGATGGAAGAAACCGTTTCAATTTCATCATCGATTTCAGCAAACTGATGGTGCCTACACCGGATGGCAAAACCAATATTAATACAAAACCATTGCTGAACGGCGTATTCGGCTCGTTCTCGGATGCTCCGGACGGGTTTAAAGAAGAAATCCAGGAAGTAGCGATCGCAACCGGTCTCGAATACTGGTACAATAATATCTTCGCTTTGAGAGCGGGTTATTTCGGAGAGAACAAAAACAAAGGCGACCGTCGCTTCTTTACTGCCGGTGCCGGTCTTCGTTTCGCCGACAAATGGGGTGCCGACTTCGCTTACATGTTCCCGACAACTCAGGGAAGCCCGCTTGCACAAACGTTGCGGATCACTTTGTCGCTTCAATTGAACAAAGCTGAGAAGCTGGATGTAGGCGACAACGAAAACTAAGCCTTAACAGAAATTTAATTATTCAGAACGAATGGCGTTATTGCAACGTCATTCGTTTTTTTATACTCACCGCTGCCCATGTCACTGGACCGTACTATTGCCCCTGATTTCAAAATCATTCAAACTGTAAACCTGCCGGAACCTCAAACCTACACCCTCGACAATGGGATTGCGTTGCATGTGATCAATATCGGGGAACAGCCGGTGGTACGCCTGGAATGTATTTTCGAAGCGGGTAACTGGTATGAGAGCGAAACGGCAGCCTCCTATTTTGCGGTGAAAATGCTGACCGAAGGTGTGGAGGGAATGACATCGCAGGAAATCAGCGAGGCATTCGACCGGCTTGGGGCATTCACTGATCTCACGCACACTTCCGACCGCGTGGGCATCGTGGTATATTGCCTATCACGTTTCCTGCCGGAAGTACTGCCACTGGTGCAAAAGCTGATCCGCAGCGCAACCTTCCCGGAGAAGGAGTTTCAGGAGCTGAAAAACATTACCGTACAGAATCTGAAAGTGAACAGGGAAAAAACGGCTTACCTGGCTACCACGGAATTCAGGGCGCGGTTGTTTGGCGCCGGCCATCCCTATGGACAAAGCCAGAGCACGGAGGAGATCGACGCATTGGGCATGGATGCCGTGCGTGCGCACTATGAGCAGTTTATCCGCGACGGCAAGTTTACAGCCGTGCTCGCCGGCCAGGTTACCGAAGCCGATGTACAGTATGTGAATGCGACCTTGGGCCAAAACTTTTTCGATGCAGCATCTGGTAAAGTTTCCTTCACCGCTTCCGAAGCTTATCAGGGAGACGAGGAAATCGTGGAACGGCCGGAAAGCGTACAATCTTCGATCAGGATGGGTAGAGTACTTTTTAACCGCCATCATCCCGATTATTTTAAAATGCTGGTCACGAACGAGATCCTTGGAGGCTATTTCGGGTCGAGGCTGATGAAGAATATCCGCGAGGAAAAAGGGCTTACATACGGCATTTCCTCCCACCTGGTGACATTACGCAACGAAGGTTATCTGATGATCGGTACGGATGTGAAAAAGGAGTTTACCCAGCAAACCATCGACGAAATCAAAAAGGAAATACACCGGCTGCAAACCGAGCTGGTGGGAGCCGAGGAATTGCAGACGGTCAAGAGCTTTATGGCCGGTGAGTTTGCCGGGTCGTTGAATACCGCATTCGAGGTCGCCGACCGTCGTAAGGTATTGCTGCTGGATAGTCTGCCCGCCAATTTCTTCAATCAATACATCGATCGTATTCACGCCACCACTGCCGAAGACGTGATGGCAATGGCGAATAGTTACCTGCGCCCGGAAGACATGGTAATTGTGATAGCGGGAGGCAAATAGTTACTGATGGGCCTGATCTAGCGCAGCTTTGTAGGTTTTCAGGCAACGCTCACGCGCCTCCTTATGATCGACTATCGGGGCTGGGTAGGCATCGGTACCAAACTCCGGAACCCATTGTTTGATATACTCCATTTTAGGATCGAATTTCTCTGCCTGCGAGGCTGGGTTGAATATACGGAAATACGGTGCTGCATCGGTTCCTGACCCTGCTGCCCACTGCCACCCGCCATTATTGGCTGCAAGGTCGTAATCCAGCAGTTTTTCGGCAAAATACGCCTCGCCCCAGCGCCAGTCGATGAGCAGATGCTTGGCGAGGAAGCTGGCTGTAACCATCCGTACCCGGTTATGCATGAAGCCCGTCGCATTGAGTTGCCGCATACCCGCATCTACCAGCGGATACCCCGTTTTACCTTCACACCACTTCTGGAAATCGGCTTTGTCATAACGCCATTTAATGAAATCGTAGGCCTTTCGGAATGCCTCCCCCTTGCCTACATGCGGGAAATTGGAGAGGATTTGCTGGTAGAAATCCCGCCATATTAATTCATTCAGAAAGGTATCGCTTTGCCCGCGCGCCTGCCGTGCGAGCTCGCGTATGCTGATCGTGCCGAAACGCAGGTGAATGCCCATGCGGCTGGTGCCGTCTTTGGCCGGAAAGTCGCGGTCTTGGGCATAATTCTTCAACAGCGCATTCCCGACATCGTCCGATGGGAATTCAATCTCGACCCTTTCAAAGCCCATATCGTTTATTGCTGGCAATGCTGTACCACGCCATTTTTGAAAGCGCCCGAAATACTTTTTGGTAGGGTAGGATTTGAGGTAAAAATCAGTAAGTTTTTCTTTCCATGCCCGACTGTAGGGGGTAAAAACCGTATACGGCTTGCTTTGACCCGTCAGTATTTCCTGTTTTTCAAAAATGACCTGGTCTTTGCAGGTTTTGAAAGCAATGCCTTTTTTCTTCAAAATCCTATAAACCGCTCTGTCGCGGTCGGTGGCGTAGGGCTCGTAATCGGTGTTGGTGTACACCTCGGCGATGTCGTATTCATCCACCAGCTTTTCCCAGATTTTAACGGGGAAGCCGTATTCAACCAATATATCGGCATCCTTTTGCTTCAATTCCTGCCGGATATTGGAAACAGCATCATGGATGAAAGTTAGCCTCGCATCTTTTTTTTCTTCCAGGTCATCGAGGATATTCCGGTCGAAAATGAAAAGCGGTACTACCGGATAGCCCGAGCGCAAGGCGTAGTAAAGCCCCGCATTGTCATGCAGCCGAAGGTCGCGGCGAAACCAGAATAACGCGATTTTGTCTTTCGTCTTTAGGGGCATACAATAGTTTTAATCGTGGGTGAAGGAGATACTGATATAACTTAACTACGAAGTAAGCCCATTTTTGGATGATGGGGATTTTCAAATCTTATATATTTACTGCGTGCGCCGGGCATCGGTCGCGGCTAAAAGATCCCCGATAGCGACGCAATACAATCTTAACTTAACCTGTATTCATGAAATTACAACTCACGATCCTGTTCAGTCTCCTGTGCCTTACGGTTTTCGGCCAAAAGAATAATGCCGACAAGCAGGACTGGAAGCAGCTCTTTAACGGAAAAAACCTGGATGGCTGGGATATTAAAATCCGCGGCTATGAACTGAACGATAACTATAACAACACTTTTCGTGTGGAAGATGGCAAAATGGTGGTTCGTTACGACAAATACGACGATTTCGCGCAGAAATACGGGCACATCTTCTACAAAGGCGATTTCTCCTATTACCGCATTGCTGTTGAATACCGCTTCGTAGGCGAGCAAGCGCCCAAAGGCGAAGGCTGGGCTTGGCGTAACTCGGGCATTATGGTGCACGGGCAACCTGCTGCAACAATGGGTAAAGACCAGGATTTTCCCGCGTCGATCGAAGTGCAGCTATTGGGTGGAAATGACAAGATCCGCACGACTTGTAACCTTTGTACGCCCGGTACCAACGTGGTAATCGACGGCAAGCTCGTTACCCAGCATTGCGTTAACTCCAAATCGAAAACTTACAATGGCGATCAATGGGTACGCGCTGAGGTACTCGTATTGGGCGATTCGCTGATCCAGCATTTTGCCAATGGTGAAATGGTACTCGAATACAACAAGCCGCAACTCGGCGGAGGCAACCTGGGCGGCGCCACGGACCCGGAGGTGAAAATCGCCGGCAAGTTGCTCGATCACGGTTCAATTTCGCTGCAAAGTGAAAGTCACCCCGTGGAATTCAGAAAAGTGGAAATTCTTGATTTGAAGGGCTGTATGGATCCGAAAGCGACGAATTATAAGTCTTACTATGTGAAGGCGGATAATAGCAAGTGCAGCTACGGGAAGAAGAAATAAATATTGGTGCTAAATACAAAACGCCCGGAGCTCTTCTGAGGTCCGGGCGTTTTTGTATTAATACGATTACAATCTCACGATTTCCGCGCCAATCGCGTTCAAGCGCGTATCGATGTTCTGGTAACCGCGGTCGATCTGCTCGATGTTGTCGATAATGCTGACACCTTTGGCGGACATTGCCGCGATGAGCAATGCAACCCCGGCCCGGATATCGGGGGAGGTCATACGAATGCCGCGGAGCTGTGTTTCGCGGTTGTGGCCGATCACCGTTGCACGGTGCGGGTCGCACAGGATGATCTGCGCGCCCATTTCGATCAACTTATCCACAAAGAACAAACGGCTTTCGAACATTTTCTGGTGGATGAGCACGGTTCCCTGTGCCTGCGTGGCCGTCACGAGAACGATACTCAGCAAGTCGGGCGTGAAGCCCGGCCATGGCGCATCGGCAACGGACAGGGTAGAACCGTCGAGGTAGTTTTCAATGCGGTAGCGTTCCTGTGCAGGGATGAAGATATCATCGCCGCGGAATTCCATTTGAATACCCAATCTTTTGAAAACATCGGGGATAATGCCGAGCTCGGGAATCTGACAATTTTTGATCGTAATTTCCGATTGCGTCATTGCGGCAAGACCGATGAAGCTACCGATTTCGATCATATCCGGCAGCATGGTGTGCTCTGTACCTTTCAACTCGCTGACGCCATCGACGATGAGCATATTGGAAGCGATACCCGAGATTTTAGCGCCCATGCGGTTCAGCATTTTACAAAGCTGCTGCAAATAAGGCTCGCAGGCCGCATTGTAAATGGTAGTAGTGCCTTCGGCCATCACTGCCGCCATCAAAACATTGGCCGTCCCGGTTACCGAAGCCTCGTCCAAAAGCATATAAGTGCCTTTCAGATTGGCAGCGTCCACGCGGTAAAATCCGCCGTCTTCTTCATCGTAGCTGAATTCTGCACCCAGTTTCTCGAAACCCAGGAAGTGGGTATCCAATCTTCTCCGGCCGATCTTGTCGCCACCCGGACGGGGGATGCGTCCTTTGCGGAAACGCGCCAGCATCGGGCCGAGCAGCATCACCGAGCCGCGTAATGCAGCGGCTTTCTGACGGAATGAATCAGATTCGAGGTAATCGAGGTTAATATCGTCGGCTTCAAAGCGGATCGAAGTTTCGCTCAGCCGTGTGCGGCGCACGCCCAGGTCACCCAGGAGGTTGATCAGCTGGTTTACGTCGCGGATATTCGGAATGTTGTGGATCGTAACGGGTTCTTTGGTCAGAAGCACCGCACAGATGATCTGTAATGCTTCGTTTTTAGCGCCTTGCGGCACGATTTCACCCTTGAGACGACGATCCCCGGTAATTTTGAATGATGCCATATAAGATTTTGGGCAATTGAGACGGTATAAAATGAAACCTGGATGTTACATTCCAGGTTTTTTGCGGTTGTTATTCCGGTTGTTGTTATTGTTGTTGTTCCGGTTCTGGAACTTGTTATTCCGGTTGCGGTTCTGATTGCCCTGGTTGCCGCCGCCCTGCCTGTCCGAATTGTGGGACTGGGCTTTGAAGTTGTTTCCGCCGGTCTGGTTCACGCGGTTGCGCTCCTGGTTGTTGTTGCGGTCTTTCGGAGCAGCATCGATTGGTCCCGATTTGCGGATATAATCGATTTCCTCCTTCAAACGGCCTTTGCTGAGTTGTTCCAGCTGGGCGAGCAAAACATTGTCTTCGGGATTATCCTTGTTCCATGTGTTGAAGAACGAACGCATCAGCCGGAAAATGTAGGAAACAAATGCAAGGCGGTCTTCCGGATTCTCGGTCTGGGATGCCTTTTCCAGAAGCAGATCGATATTGCGGCCGTAATGGCGGAATTGCAGGTTTTGCTGATTGTACTCGACCCGTAGCGGTTTTTTACCCAACGCTTCTTTGGATGGCGGAGGGAAAGGGCTGTCGACATCCAGTTCGAAACCGGAAATAATGTACAGGTCGTCCCACAACTTGTTGGTATAGTCCTGGTTATCCCGCATGTTGGGGTGTATCTGACGCATGAGCTCGACCAGTATGTGCGCGTAGAGAGTGCGTTTTGCCTTATCCTCTATCTTGACGATGTGGTCGGCCAATTTTTGTACGTTACTGCCGTATTCTTTCAATGGGATATCTTTTTTATAATGGACAAAAATAATAAGTTTTTGTGGAAACAAAATGAGGTACAGCGGTAAAACAGGCATTCTGCGGCGCTACCTCAGGGAGCGTAAAGCAAATGTCCCCGCATACTTTCGAAGGGGAATGCGGGCAGGCGGATGGCTTCCGGGGGACGGATCGTGTAGCGATAAAGTCCGGCCGGAATTCCGGGAGAATGCGCGGCAGGGAACCAGAAGTACTCGTAACGGCCTGCATTACAATGTAACAGTTTATGGAAAACCGTTGTTCCCAGTAGGTTATAGATATTCAATTCCAGGTCGGCAGGAGCAAGCCCCCGGTTTTGAATCGTAAACCTGAACCATTCGCCCGACGGATTGGGAGAAATGGCTGCTTCTATGGGTTGGTCGCGGTCAGCTATTTCAAAATGAATCTGGTATGGCGACGGCGAATGTCCCGCCTTGTCGCGGCATTGCACGGTCAGCAGGTATTTGCCGGGGAGTAGTGCAGGTTGCAAGGTAATTTCATAAAAGCCCTCGCCTCTATTTTTTCCGGTGGCGGTGCTTAATGGCACTCTCGTATCGGTACATCCCGCGCAAATCTTTTTTAACCATACGGCCAACAGAGTCGTATCATTGTCAATGTCCGGAAGGGTTTCATCGAAAATACGGATTCGGATTGCGGGTTTTCCGGAAACGATCTCGCCATTTTGAAGCTGCCGTCCGTCGACGGAAACCTGCATTAGTGGTGGTAGATCAACCGATTGGCCGTCGGCCACGGTGTCGGGAAGGAGCGAAGGAAAAATGCGGATGGCCGGGTCGCCGTGGAGCGTCATTTGTTGCACGGTAATGCTGTCGAGCTTGCCGGGATTGCGCGCCAGGTTTCGGCGGATGGCTTCTTGCTGGATTATGCCAAACGGTTTGGTGATGAAGGCAGAGTCTGCGATGACCTCATAGAAAATTTCAGTGTACCGCTTCAATGCCGTCGACGGGCCGTTGAATGTATGTGCCAGAAATAGTACCCCACCGCTTTCGGGTGCGAAAATCCAGTCGGAACTCAATGTGTGGGTAGAATAGAAAATGCTGCCCGCCGCGCAGCCATTCACGATTACCGCCGGATAGCGCGGATGGTTCTGGTAGTTGCGCGCCGGATCGGTGGCGCGGCCGATGTCAATATCGGTAATGTCAATGGAAGAATGGCCAAATAGGGTGATAAGCCCGACGCCCGCATTCACCTGTTTGTCAATGCGAACCTGTTCTACCGCATTGTCCGTGAGCTTCGAAATCGTGGTAACGTTATCCGCGAGCAGTGTGTTTTCCAGTTTCTTTTCAAATGACCGCACATAGGATCGGAACACATTCAACTCATCCCCGGACCTGCCGCCGCTTAAATGCAATATCCGTTTCCGCCAGCTTGCTAACGGTTGCTCGGCTTCCATAGCCTGTACTTTGCGAAGGTAATTGAGTAGCTGTTGTGAATTTAATGCATTAATGCGGCCGATGGGAACAATCGGATTGTGAGAGTCTTTCATGGTAGCCAAGGCAACGTCCGAGCCCGGCCAGCCGGCATTCGGCACCATGTCCGTCTGCCACGAATCCTTCATTTTCCTGGCTTTCTGGGGATCAACAGACCTTCCGGCCAACAACACAAATTGTAAATTCCCCTTATCGTGCAGCCACCGGATCGCATTGCGGATGCCTTGCGGGCCCGGCTGCCCAGCATTGAACTGGTCGTAAAGTTCGTGACTGTCGATGATGGCCGTTTTGTACCCACCGCCGTTTTCGGAAGCACGGTAAGTCGCATATTCAGCGACAGCATCGGCCCCGCTTGCAGCTATGTGCATCAGGGGATGTGTGATAATAAGGTATTCCGTTTCGGCATCAATCGGCGGGAATTTCACCATGCGCGGCGGCAGGATTTGCATGGGCTCGGGCGTCATGCGCGGGCCTGCCTGCGGGTAGCGTATGCGTGCGCACGAGAGCGACACATGCCCGCCCGTGCCTGCGGGAATGAGTGTGACCGTCAGTTCACCGGCTTCATCGAAATCTTCAATAGATGTTTTGAAGTGCATAACCCTGGTTTCGCGGCCGCTTACATTCAAATCAACCAGTTTCCTTTTCAGATTTTTAGCATTGCCCAACCATAATGCAAATGAATGCACGCCCGGGGACCAGCCTGCGAGGAGTATTTCACAACCAATATCGGATCGCGTTTCCTTCCATAGCCGAGTGGTTTTAAATACCATTTCAAATGGCGTACGCTCCGGCATTTCCGGCCCTGTCCAGCCTTCTCCTTCATCATAAGCACTCCATAGGGAGCCGGTTTCGTAATTGCTTTCTGCGGGGAAGAACTTTCCGGGGAGATAATGGGAGGTGAAAAGTTGCACTGATTCTTCCCAATGGAATGCGGCGCTGTCGGTAATTGTGCCGGGTGTCGGGAAGCGGGTCCTTAGTCCGCGTTTGTCATTGTGCCAGGTCAGAAAATAGGCCGTGGTATCGGAATAAAGGTTATAGTAAGGATGCGGCATGGCGTCGGGCTTCGTGTAGAGCGCGGTATCGGCGTAGCCATCATTCTTTTTACCTGCAAATAATAGGTACCCGTCACGGCCTAACCCGCCCGACGATTCGCCTGCAACTTCGATCGGAAGCTCGTTTCCATGCGCGAATATCTGAATGCCCGACGCCCATATCGAGTCAATCGGAATGCCCTGGCGGGCGAGTTCATGGGCGGTGATTTTGTAAATGCCGGTTTCGACGACGGGGATGCGGAGGTAAGTCTGCCGGTAATCGATCCACTCATTGCCGTAATGTTGCTGCGCATTGCATTTGGCATACCCAAGCATGCAATGGTAGATTAGTAAAGCGTGTGTAAAAATCCTTGTCATCGTTTTTCAGAATTTGATGCACAAGGATGGCCTGCAAAGGCTGTCGGGCTTATACCGGCTGCTTTCGGATATATAGGTTCATCGAAAACGAATAGGCATGATCGTCATCGGTGTCATGAAACTCCGAGCTTGCTAAATCCCAGTCGGCCAGGTCAAATACCGGGAAATACGCATCGCCTGCCACTTGTGCGTGTACAATGGTTAAATACATTCTTTGGGCGAGCGGCAGCATTTGCTTGAAAATACTTGCACCCCCTAATACGAATACGTCGGTTTCGCCGGAAAGTAACGCCAACGCCTCGGAAATATCTTTGGCATATTCGGTACGGGGTTCGCCCTCGGCTGGCGGATTGGAGGTAATGATCACATTCCGGTATTCCGAATGCAGCGCGTCGGGAGCTTCGAAGCTCTTTCTGCCCATAATGAACGCCTTGCCTGCGGTAACCTTGCGGAAATGCGCCCATTCATCGGGCAGGTGCCAGGGTAGGCTGTTATTCAGCCCGATGACATGGTTTTCAGCCATGGCGGCGACGATGTATAATTGCTGTTTCATATTAATGATCATTCTTTTTTTCTCTTTCTATCTGTTTCCGTCGGTTAAAACCGACGGCAAAAAATAGTCTATTACTGTCGGTTTTAATTTTTAACCGATCGCCCATCTAAATTAACCATTCATCCCAACAAGAACATCTTTTTAACATGGTACCTTGCATCACAAAGTACCTGTGTATACCTTTGTATTGTTAGAAGTTTAAATTCTATCTGTTAGCCATGAACATATTCATTTAAAATTAACTCATGAAACCACATGAATATTGAAAATGCCCAAGTGCAGATGCGGAAGGGAATTTTGGAATTCTGCATCCTGCACATCATATCCCGGGGCGAAGTGTATGCTTCGGATATGTTGGATGAACTCACGTCCGCTCACATCATGGTGGTGGAAGGAACATTATACCCTCTTCTTACCAGGTTAAAAAACTCGGGCTGGCTGGATTATAAATGGGTGGAGTCGTCTTCGGGCCCTCCAAGGAAATACTATGTTTTGACGGATGAGGGGAAGGTCTTCCTGGACGCAATGCAAGCTACGTGGTTTGAGCTCGCCGACTCGGTGCAAACCGTGATTAAACGCACAGAGGAGTTGAGCAAAACGGCTTCAAGCAATCTTCCTGACCCTAACTGATCACTCAAAGACATTCGATTATTTCAATCATGAAAAAGACAATCAGCATAAATATAGGCGGCATTATCTTCCATATCGAGGAAGATGGCTACGAGAAACTGAAAGGGTATCTCGCCTCTATCCAGAAGTATTTTTCTTCATTCGCGGATAGCAAAGAGATCCTTTCGGATATTGAGGGGAGGATTGCGGAAAGGTTTCTGAATAAACAAAAAACGGAAAACAAGCAGGTAATCTCGCTGTCGGATGTCGACGAGCTGATCGCCGCCATGGGCACCGTGGCCGATTTCGAGGCTATCGAGGAAGGCGGAGAGTTCATTGCCGATCCGCTGGAAACGGCTTCTGCGCAAACATCGACGCCTAAGCAGGAGAGCTATTCAACCTACAATGCACCCAATCCGCCTAAAACAGAACCTGCAAAGCCCGGCACACCCCGGAAACTTTACCGTGATCTTCGCCGGAAACTGCTCGGCGGTGTAGCGGCTGGCTTGGCACATTACTTCTCGGTGGACGCAATCTGGGTACGGTTAGCTTTCCTTTTCACAGTCATAGGCTTGCCGGCGGGTTCGGGGATGCTCGAGATCCATAACGGAGAGGATGTATTCGGGCCGATTTCGGGCTTTATGGTACTGGTTTACATTGCCATGTGGGTGGCATTCCCCGGCTCCACGACACTCGAAGAGGATGCGCATATCAAGAAGTTCTACCGCGATCCGGACCGTAAGGTCGTAGGTGGTGTAGCGGCCGGTGTGGCCTCGTATTTCGGGGTGGATCTGGGCGTGGTGCGTTTTCTGTGGGTATTGTCGATTCTGCTGTTCGGAACGGGTTTTCTAATATATATCGTCCTGTGGGTGATTGCGCCTAACGCGAATACGCTCACCGAAAAAATGGAAATGCAGGGGGAGCCTATTACCCTCTCCAATATTGAGTCGAACATTAAGCAGAGTCTCAATTTGGAAGAAAGAGGGGGAGAAGAGCATGTGGTTACCAAGATATTGTTGTTACCTTTCCGTGCCATCGGGCTGGTTTTCTCGGCGCTGGGAAAGTTGCTTAGAGGTCTCGGGCCTGTTCTGAGGGTGTTGATCGGCGCGTTCCTGATCGGGATGTCGGCCTTGGGACTGCTCGGCATTGTAATTGCCGCGGGCGTGGCACTGGGCCTCACCAGCGCCGGAGTATTCGACAACCTGCCGATCCCGATGCTGATTTACCAGGAATTGCCCGAGATACTGATTCTTTCCGGGATTCTGGTGGCCGCTATTCCTTTGGTAACCTTCCTTTTGCTGGGACTTACATTGGTTTCTAATAAAAGGATTGTCGGCGGAAGCGTGTGGCTCACGTTGCTGGGCCTTTGGATCGTGGGCGTGGTCGGCGCCACTGTCGGCGGGCTTAACTACCAGCGCAATTTTGCCAAAAGAGGCGAAGTGACCGAAACCACCTATTATGCGGTGCCGCGCGGGACGCTGACTTTGGATTATAATTATATATATGATGAAGAGAATATAGATGTAGATGTACGATTGGCCGGTTTCAATGCAGGCGACAGTAT
>Ga0209676_1000485_pt1 | contig 64653 bp, 64 predicted proteins | sample AraplaCvi_mLB_r2_FD_184282 | JGI IMG/M metagenome (GOLD analysis project Ga0209676, IMG submission 184282) | Arabidopsis root microbial communities from North Carolina, USA - plate scrape MF_Cvi_mLB_r2 (SPAdes) (version 2) | ecosystem: Host-associated > Plants > Roots > Endosphere | place: USA... | reverse complement strand
GGTAGGCTTCCCGAATGCAGGAAAATCCACATTGCTCTCGGTTGTTTCGGCTGCCAAGCCCGAGATTGCCGATTACCCCTTCACTACCCTCGTTCCAAACCTGGGTGTGGTGCCTTACCGCGACTATAAATCCTTCGTAATGGCCGACATTCCAGGCATTATCGAAGGCGCTTCACAAGGCAAAGGACTCGGTTTACGGTTTCTGCGACACATCGAACGCAACTCTATCCTCCTCTTCATCGTACCTGCTACCAGTGAGGACATCCAGGCCGAATACCAGACGCTGGTGCAAGAGCTGCGCTTATACAATCCACAGCTGCTCGACAAGAGCCGCCTGCTAGCAATCTCCAAAATGGATGTAATCACTGACGAAGAACGGGTTACATTACAAGAAAATCTACCAAACGGTATCCCAACGCTTTTAATTTCTGCAATAACCCAAGAAGGTATTGAACAATTAAAAGATAAAGTATGGGAAATGATCAACTCACCGTTCCCCGTACAATAATAATTTCTTGAAAGAGGCAACCTTTCGATGCAAATTGTGTGTCCAAGTAGTTATTTCAAAGAATTTATAGTCACCATGAGACACTATCTACCGTATTTCTATCTGGTAGTATTTAGTATTATTTCCTTTACAGCATACGGACAAATCAGCATTGATTTTCCTTCGGACCGTATCGTACTTCAGCGAGACAAAGCTAATAACGCAAACATCAACATTGCAGGTAGTTACACGCAGCCTGTCGATCGTGTGGAAGCCAAAGTATCGGCGCTTGTGCCCGGTCAGGGCACAGACAAAGACTGGACCAGCCTCAGCGACGCCAGCATAAAAGGAGGTTTTTTCTCTGGCTACATTACTGCTCAGGGCGGCTGGTACCGGCTGGAAGTCCGAGGCTGGAAAGGTGACCAGCTGGTAGGCACCAGAACCGTCGAGCACGTCGGGATAGGCGAAGTATTTCTAATTGCAGGGCAATCCAATGCTCAGGGATTTGCAGATGCCTCTTTTGGCAATCAAGGCGCACAGGACGATCGTGTTAATTCAATAGATAACAACGAGTACGGAGAATATCCGTATGAATTGCCTGAGCGCCCTTCGTTTCACCATATCGATGCCCAGAGTAAAATTTCCCCGCGCGGCCCGGCCGCCTGGTGCTGGGGACGTCTGGGCGACCGCCTGGCCTCCCGATTCAATGTTCCCATTCTGTTTTTCAATGTAGGTTGGGAAGGCATGGCCTCTGTAAACTGGCGCGAGAGTATTAATGGCAACACGCAGTCGGTCTACGCACCTGTTTGGGTCAAACCGGATGGAATGCCGTATGGGAACTTGCGCAGCGTTATTCAACGATACACACCTATCACGGGCCTTCGTGGCGTTCTCTGGCTCCAAGGTGAGGCCGATAACTTTAAAGATACCGACACTGATACCTATTTCAACAACCTGAAAGCCGTCATTGAAGCCAGCAGGAATGAATCGGGAAGGAATATCTCATGGATGGTTTCCATTACTTCTTATGACAATGGACGCCTCGTCGATGTAAACGTTACAAACGGACAAAGGCAGGTTATCCTTAATGTTCCGAATGTTTTCGAAGGGCCCAACACCGATCTCATTCAGATTCCCCGTGAGAATGGTGCTCCCAATGGCGTCCATTTCTCCGGCGACGGCTTAATGCAGCTTGGCGATGCATGGTCAAACTCGCTTACCGACGATTTTTTCGCAAGATCAGAACCCTACCAGGCGCAAAGACCACTCAGAGTCACAGTGGACTGTGCCGGGAATGGTAATGTGACTATCAACGCCGATCCCGTTGGATTGAACTCGTTCAATTGGAACAATGGACAGTCTTCCAGCAGCGTGACGGTTGGTAACGGAACCTACTATGTGAAAGCACGTGATGACAAAGGCAACTACATTTTCTCGCCGGAAATCCGTGTAAACGAGCAAATCCAGCCTAACCAGCCGACGGTGACTATCGAAGGCAGCAATCCGGTTTGTATCGGCAACACGGCTACGCTGGTATCGAGCACTTCCACAAATGCCGTCTGGAACACGGGTGCTACCGGCGACCGCCTACCCGTAACGATAGGGGGCGAGTACTTCGTGACGGTCAAAAATATTTATGGCTGCGAGTCTACTTCTCAGAAAGTGGCCATGCAGGTACTTAATTCTCCATTGCCAGCCAAACCGAAGATTTCCGCCTCGGGCGCACTCACCTTCTGCCAGGGCGGAGAAGTGAACCTGACCTCGGACTCAAAAGTGAAAAGTGTTTGGTCAAATGGCGCGAATAACGCCACTATCACGGTCGTCAACTCGGGGGACTTCCGCGTGAGGGCGCTCGACGATGTAGGTTGCTTCTCTCCTGAGTCAGATGCGGTAACGGTTAAAGTAAACCCACTGCCTGCCAAACCTTCCATTTCCCTGAGCGGAGAAACGACATTCTGCGACGGCGGCAACGTTACAATGACTTCAAGCTACGACTCCGGAAACATCTGGAGCACCAATGCTACCACGAAGTCCATTGCCGTGACCACGACGGGAAAATTCACCTTGAAACAAAGGGATGGAAACGGGTGCGAATCCACCTCGGATGAAGTGAATGTGAAGGTTAATCCGCTTCCGGCAACACCTACGATAACGGCCCTTCGCGCTACCACTTTCTGCGAACGCGACTATACCACATTGCGCAGCAGTGAAGCATTCTCCTACCAATGGAGCAATGGTTCAACCAACCGCGAGATCGAAATACGGTCATCAGGCAATTTTACAATTTCTGCAAAAGACGAAAACGGCTGCGTTTCGCCCGTTTCTCCGGTCGTTGTAGTAGTGATGAACCCATTGCCGCCAACCCCTACCATCACCGCCGACGGCCCGACCACATTCTGCGCAGATCTGAGCGTGAACCTGGTTTCAACCAATGCTGCCGGGTACTTATGGAGTAACGGCGTTTCCTCCCAAACGCTGAAAGTAACGGCTGCCGGAACCTACTCCGTGCAAACCATCAATGAGTTTCAATGCTATTCAGATCCAAGTAACCAGATATCGACAGAAACACTGGCTCTTCCACCAGCCCCGGCAGTTACGGCATTGCAGCCAACAACATTCTGCGATGGCGACACTATCATGTTAAAAGCTGCCAACGGCAACGAATTCTTCTGGAACAACGGCCTGGCAGGCGAGAGCATCGAAGTTTTCGCAACGGGTGATTATTCGGCTCGCATTCAGGACGATCGTGGGTGCTTCTCTCCTTATTCTCCACCGGTAGCGATTGATGTGAAGCCATCACCCAGTGTGCCGGTAATCCGCAAAACCGGCGTTTACACGTTGTTTGCTGAAAATAATCTCAACGCAGGCGATCACGTGTGGAAATACAACGACGAGCAATTATCAGAAACCGGCGCGACCCTGAAAGCCGTGAAGGCAGGTAACTACGTCGTTAACAATACCATTGTGTACAGCCCGACACTCACCTGTTACTCCGAGTTCTCCGAACCGTTCCTGTTTTACCTTGATACCAATAATCCTGGTTTTGTAGCTTATCCGAATCCTAATGCCAACGAAAGAGTGACGGTCGAGACATTTGCCAATCTGGTGAATGCCGATGTTCAGATCATCGACAGCCGGGGTATTATCCATCGGACTTTCCGCGTGCAGAAGTTCGACCGACCGCAGTACTTCAACCTGACGGGTCTGTCGAGTGGCGTGTATATTATCCGCGTGACTTCGGCGACATTCAGTGAGACCCAAAAACTGGTAATTGCAAGATAGGCAAAGAAGCAGGCCGGGCTTGCCGAAGAGGACGAAACGCTGCCTGTTCCGCGCTTCGTCTTTTTGCATTTTAAAATGTAGGCGTACCAAACGGTAACATGCGGCGCAAACACCCGATTGATCAAAAAAACGGAATAGTGATATTTTAGCGAAAATATTCCGTTACATTTGTGACCGTTTTGTAATTGAACACTTTAACAAAATTATACTTCGTTAGAGCTCAGAAACTTTACCTGTATCAGAATCCCAAATGCATAGCAGATTTATTCTTCCGGTAGTGGCCAAGGTGTTGTTGTTAATTTGCATTTTTTCATCAGCAGCATTTTCCCAAGAAAAATCCCCCATCAGAATTACTTCCCCCGTTTTTCAGTCTGTCTACCAACGGAACATGGCCGGTCAGAGGGAGATTCAGGTGACAGGTACATTCACCATGCCTGTCGAAAAAATTGAGGTAAGAGCTGTGCCGGTCATTCAGGGGCAAGGCGTTGAAACACCCTGGCAAACTTTGCAGAACGCACCCCAGGGCGGCGTGTTTTCCGGAACAATTACACTGATCGGCGGATGGTACTCCCTGGAAGTTCGGGGCGTGTCCGACGGCAAGGTAATAGGCCGCGATGTACTGAGCCGTTTCGGTGTAGGTGAAGTGTTCCTCATCGCCGGGCAGTCGAATGCACAAGGTCTCCGCAATTACCCCGGGCCATCTGCCACTGACGACCGCGTGCTGTATATCTCCAATTATAGCAACGACTCCGTTGACAAACTTACTGACCCTACTCCACCTGAGTTTAGCAAAATCAATCAGAATCTCGACATCATGTCGCCGCGCGGACAATCTGCCTGGTGCTGGGGTATCCTGGGTGACCTCCTGGTTTCAAGACTGAACGTGCCTGTTGTATTTATTAACACTGCCTGGGAAGGTACATCCATAGAAAACTGGGCGAGTAGTTCGAAAGGCCTCCCTACTAAAAACATGTACGGCGGTTTTGTGTATGCCCCCGAAATGCCGTACGCCAACCTTCGCATTGCGGCGCGCAACTATGCCAACCAATACGGAGTAAGAGCCGTTCTATGGATGCAGGGCGAAACCGACGCATTATATAAGACACCCGCCGCGAATTACAGCCGCGACCTTCAGTCGATCATGAACCGCCTAGGTGCGGATACCGGCAAAAGAATTACCTGGGTAATTGCCCGTACTTCCCGGACATCAGCAGGATTCAACATTGAATCGGACATCAACCCGGAAATCATTGCCGCGCAAAACGCAGTACTCAATACAAATTTCAACCCTACTTATCCGGGTCCTGAAACCGACCCCCTCGTACCTAACCGTGGCGATGGAACGCACTTCGTGGGCAAAGGCGTGAACGACAAAGAAGGAACGCTCAGAGCTTTAACCATCCTGGCGAATGCCTGGCTTGGAACGCTGGATGCCAACTTCTTCTCCACCGTCACACCAGCTAACCCTGCTACTGTTCCAACAGTTACGGCAGCTTGCGTTACAGACAATAACGGCGTTACCCTGACGCTCCCTGCTGGATTCTCTTCTTACAGATGGAGCACCAATGAGGTTTCCAGCTCGATCAGAGTTTCCAAAGCCGGTACGTATCGTGCCACCGTAAAAGATGCCTCTGGCAACTCGATTCTTACGCCGCTCATCGTTTTGGAAAATGATGCGAAGCCGGTGCAGCCAAGCATTATCCAGCAAGGCCAGCAACAGGCATGTGCAGATTCTACATTCCAATTCTCCGTGCAGAATGGCGGTGAAATATATAGTTGGTACAAAGAAGGTTCTAATACAGCCATCGCCACAGGAGCGTCTGCCAGATTGGGAGAAAGCGGCAACTACTTTGTCAAAAGCCGGAACATTTTTGGTTGTACTTCCGACAACTCTTCGGTTTCCTCATTGGTTATCCGTGCCAAAATCACCAAACCGACCATCGAGCCGTCAGGACCTTTCAGCGTCTCGGCGAGCATTCCTGAGGGTAATGAAGTGAATGAGGTGTTCCTGTGGAGACGCCCGGGTTCCGAAACGGATACTACGGCTGCACTGGTTAAAATCCTGAAATCAGGCGTTTATACCACGAAAGCGAAAGTTACCTACACCATCGGCAGCAATAACCTGGTTTGTTACTCCGATACCGCTTCCAGAGAGTTCAAAACCAATGAGCAGAATGAGGTGGTAATTTACCCGAACCCGAGCCAGGGCGCTTACATTTACATCGAGTCGCGGGATAATGTGAAAGATGCGGCCATTGAGCTTTTCGACATCCGCGGCAACGTGATCAAAACCACTTCTCCGCAGCTGCTCAGCGGCCGGATGCAGATCGATGTAAGCCTTTTACCGACGGGGAAATATATTCTCCGTGTAACGGGCCAGGGACAGAGCCTCACGAAGCAAATTGTGATAAGATAAACATTCCTTCTTGATTAAGTACTAAATAAGCCCCGCCACCACGGGGCTTATTTAGTATGATACTAATTAGACAAAACAAAAAGGAAAGAATTTGATTGATAAATTTGCAAAGCCTAATTTTGAGAGACGGGGAGGAATGTAACCCGCTGGCAACAGTTTTTTCCCATTCCTAACCCTCTGTAACCGGATCATTATAATGAAAAACGAATATCTCCCTTCCGATTATTTGCCCATCATTGTGCAATTTTTGCTCGCCGCTGGCTTCATTGGTGGCACGATGATTGTCACTCACCTCATCGGTCCGAGCCGCAAAAGCAAAAAGAAAGACGATCCCTTCGAATGTGGTATTGAGTCGGTTGGTGATGCCAGGACGCCCATTTCGGTGAAGTACTTTCTGGTGGCTATTCTCTTCGTTTTGTTCGACGTCGAGGTCATTTTCATGTATCCCTGGGCTGTTAATTTCAAAGGCCTGGGAATGTTCGGATTTGTAGAAATGTTATTGTTCATGGCTCTGTTGCTATCCGGCTTCTATTATGTGATCCGCAAGGGCGTACTGAACTGGGAGGAATAGGCTCGAACATTGAAATACAAAGAATTATGAAAGAAGTAAAGATAGTGGAGGCTCCGCAAGGACATAGCGGATCCGGTTTTTTTGCAACTTCATTCGACGAAGCGATCGGTCTGGCACGCAGTTACTCACTCTGGCCATTGCCCTTTGCTACTTCATGCTGCGGGATCGAGTTCATGGCTACCATGGGCGCGCATTACGATATTTCGCGTTTCGGTTCCGAACGTCCGAGCTTCTCGCCACGGCAGGCCGATTTGCTGATGGTCATGGGAACCATTGCCAAGAAAATGGCGCCGGTGGTGAAGCAGGTCTACCTTCAGATGGCCGAGCCTCGCTGGGTAATGGCCGTTGGCGCCTGCGCTTCGAGCGGTGGTATTTTTGATACTTACAGCGTTTTGCAGGGCATCGACCGTATTATCCCCGTGGATGTATACGTGCCCGGCTGCCCGCCACGCCCCGAGCAGATCATCGACGGACTGATGCAAATTCAGTATCTGGCTCAGAATGAAAAGCTCCGCCGCAGGAATACCGACGAATACCAGGAACTATTGGCATCATATAATATTCAGTAACCCCCTATGCTTACTAACCAGGAGGTAGCCGAAGGGCTTTTGGAAAAATTCGGTGATCAGGTTTTCGACTTCGAGGAGCCGTATGGTTTGTTGACGCTCTCAACGACCCGCGAAGAGATTATTCCGTTGATGGAGTTCCTGAGAGACCATAAAAACTACCAGGTAATATTCCTGACCGACATTACGGGTATCCAATACCCTGACAATACCGGCAAAGAGTACGTGGTGGTTTACCATATGCACAGCTTCGTGCATAACTTCCGCATCCGCATTAAAGTGGCCATTCCGGCAGCCGATATTCACATTCCGACAGCGACAGGCCTTTTCGCTAGCGCCAACTGGATGGAGCGCGAAACCTACGATTTTTTTGGTATCTTGTTTGACGGGCACCCGAACCTGAAACGCATCCTGAACATCGAGGAAATGGATTACTTCCCGATGCGCAAGGAATATCCGCTGGAAGACGCCACCCGTGAAGATAAAATTGACGCCCTTTTCGGCCGATGATCTATATTGAGTAAGATATGGCAGATATTGAATTATTACCGCATAATGTCCCTTCTCAAGGCGAGTTGCCTGAACTCGTAGAAGAACTGACCACCCTCAACCTCGGCCCGACACACCCTGCTACCCACGGTATTTTCCAGAACATCCTGAAAATGGATGGCGAAAAAATCGTTTCGGGCGAGCAGACGATCGGTTATATCCACCGGGCGTTTGAGAAAATTGCCGAAAGAAGGCCTTTTTACCAGATTACCACGCTGACCGACCGCATGAACTATTGCTCGTCCCCGATCAACAACCTGGGATGGCATATGACGGTTGAAAAGCTTTTGGGCGTAGAAGTTCCCAAGCGCGCACAGTACATCCGTGTGCTCATGATGGAGCTCGCACGCATTACCGACCATATTATCTGTAACAGTATCCTCGGTGTGGATACCGGTGCATTCACGGGCTTCCTGTATGTGATGCAGAAGCGCGAGGAAGTGTATGAGATCTACGAGGAAGTCTGCGGGGCGCGCCTCACGACTAATATGGGCCGTGTCGGCGGTATGGAACGTGATCTTTCGAGCACGGCTATCCGCAAAATCAAGGAATTCATCAAATCTTTCCCGCCCGTACTGAGAGAGTTGGAAAAACTGCTCAACCGTAACCGGATTTTCATGGATCGCACAATTAATGTAGGTCCTATCTCGGCAGAAAGAGCATTATCATACGGCTTCACCGGCCCTAACCTGCGTGCTGCGGGCGTGGACTATGACGTGCGCGTGATGAACCCATACTCGTCTTACCAGGATTTTGAATTTGACGTCCCTATCGGACAGAATGGCGATACTTACGACCGCTATATGGTTCGTAACGAAGAAATGTGGCAAAGCCTCCGCATTGTGGAGCAAGCCATTAACAACCTTCCCGAGGGACCGTACTACGCCGATGCTCCCGAATATTACCTGCCTCCGAAAAACGAGGTGTACCGTAATATGGAGGCGCTTATCTACCATTTCAAAATTGTAATGGGCGAAATCGATGCACCGGCGGGCGAAGTTTACCATGCTGTGGAAGGAGGAAATGGCGAGCTGGGCTTCTACTTGATCAGCGATGGCGGCAGGGCACCGTACCGTCTGCATTTCCGCAGGCCAAGCTTTATTTATTATCAGGCATATCCTGAAATGTGCAAAGGCTCATCACTGTCGGATGCGATCCTGACGATGAGTAGCCTGAACGTAATTGCAGGTGAACTGGACGCTTAAAGTTTGTTAAAGACCTATTTAGAAATGACCGAATCACCTAATCTGGTTGCGTTCACACCCGAACGACTTGAAACAGTAAAAGAAATTATCGCACGTTATCCGGAGGGCCGCCAAAAATCGGCTCTCTTACCTGTTTTGCACGTAGCCCAGGAACAATGGGGCTGGCTGAGCAGCGAGGTAATGGATTATGTAGCAGGTATTTTAAATATAAAACCTGTCGAGGTTTACGAGGTAGCTACCTTTTATACCATGTACCACCTTGACCCGGTTGGCACGCACGTGATCGAATATTGCCGTACGGGACCTTGCTGCCTGATGGGTGGTGAAGATGTGTACGGACACCTGAAAAAGAAACTGGGCATCGAAGCGGGTGAAACCACTGCCGATGGCAAGTTTACATTGAAAGAAGTTGAATGCCTCGCAGCATGTGGCTGGGGACCCGTTTTCCAGATCCGCGAGCAGTTCTACATGAACCTGACCAACGAGAAGGTCGACCAAATCATAGAAGATTTAAGTAAATAAGCTTTCAGGAGCTGAAAATATTATCCTCAAATGGCTAGAAAAATTTTAACGGAGCATATTAATGTCCCCGGTATCGAAACCTTCGATGTTTATCGCAAACAGGGAGGCTATACTGCCGTTGAAAAAGCTATCAAAACCATGACCCCGGAAGAGGTCGTGGAAGAAGCAAAGAAATCAGGCGTGCGCGGCAGAGGCGGTGCGGGCTTCCCGATGGGAATGAAATGGGGCTTCCTGGCCAAGCCCGAGGGCGTTCCCCGTTACCTGGTGTGTAATGCCGATGAGTCGGAGCCGGGTACGTTCAAAGACCACCATCTGATGAAATCCATCCCTCACCTTTTGATCGAGGGTATGATCATTTCCAGCTTCGCATTAGGTGCCAACAAATCGTTCATCTACGTGCGCGGCGAGCTCATGTACGTGATCCGCATTCTGGAAAAAGCCATCGCGGAAGCGAAAGCGCAAGGTTTTTTAGGTAAAAATATCCTTGGATCGGGCTATGACCTTGAGCTGGTCGTACAGCCAGGCGGCGGCGCTTACATTTGCGGTGAAGAAACTGCATTGCTCGAATCGCTCGAAGGAAAAAGAGGTAACCCGCGTAACAAGCCGCCATTCCCTGCGGTGAAAGGTCTTTACCAAAGCCCTACCGTGGTGAACAACGTGGAGTCAATCTCCAACATGCCATGGATTATCAACAATGGCGGCGATGCTTATGCGCAAATCGGGATTGGCCGGAGTACCGGTACCAAACTGATTTCGGCATCGGGCCATATTCAGAAGCCCGGCGTTTACGAAATCGAGCTGGGTGTGAGCGTGGATGAGTTCCTGAATTCGGATGAATATTGCGGAGGTATTCGTAAAGGGCATTATTTGAAAGCATTGGTAGCAGGCGGTTCGTCTGTACCTATTCTTCCCGCCAACCTCATAACGAAAACCGCAGCGGGCGAAGACCGTCTGATGACGTACGAATCGCTTTCGGACGGTGGTTTTGCAACAGGTACCATGCTCGGTTCGGGCGGATTCATCGTTTTTGACGAAACAGCCTGTATCGTTCGCAATACCTGGAATTTCTCGCGTTTTTACCACCACGAATCATGCGGACAGTGCAGCCCGTGCCGCGAAGGAACGGGCTGGATGGAAAAAGTCCTCCACCGCATCGAGCACGGTCACGGCAGCATGCACGACATCGATTTGCTCGTAGATATTTCGAAGAAAATAGAAGGTAACACCATTTGTCCGCTCGGCGATGCCGCGGCCTGGCCCGTAGCCAGCGCGATCCGCCATTTCCGCGACGAGTTTGTGTGGCATATCACCCATCCGCACGAGGCAACGCAGCCCGGCGCAGTTTATATGGGTGAAATGGTATTGGGCTAATGATTGTAAGAGGCGGTTTTGTTTGGGTTAAAGACAGAATTCTGTTGCTATCGGCAGTGTTCGGGTTGCTAAGCGGCATTGCATTGTTGGTAGTGAAAATGCAGGCTGTATTCAGCTATTCACCAGACATTTCCGGCAGTGAGGCTAGTTCGATCGCCGCTATTCAGCTCTTGCTGGATGGCCAGGATATTTATACTGATCCTGAAAAAGCACCGTTCCGGCTGACGCAATACACACCGCTATATTTTACCATCGTGACATTCCTCGTGAAGCTCACAGGCTGGGCGAGCACCGACGTTCACAAGATTTATGTCGCGAGTCGCCTTTTATCAAACTTTTTTACATTACTCACCGTGAGTACAGCGGGTTATTTCATTTACCGGGTCACAAATAAAAAGGTCGCCGCCCTGCTTACCGGGTTGGTGCTCTTTCATATTTTGTCATTCTGGTTTCTGACCACATCCCGTCCCGACAGCCTGCTGGTACTTCTGACCACGCTCTTCATTATTTCGGTGTATTATGCGCTGGAAAGCAGTGATCAGAAATTATGGTTTCTCGCTATTTTCATCGGTGTTTCCGCATTTTTCGTCAAACAAAGCGGCGCCATTCTGGCCATTTCGGCAGGCACTTACTGGCTGATCAAACGCGATTTCGTGATGTTTCTCAAACTCACGGGCTTCGGCTTGCTGGCGTTTGCATTATATCTGGCGATCCTCCCCATTAACACCATCGAGCTGTTCTTTCTCAATATCGTCGGAGGCGTAGCGAACTCTACGAGCTGGGGCTGGTTCTACGACTGGACATTACAACATTGGCTGCTCCAATTCGCGGCACTCATTGTGCTGAATGCCCTTGTAAGCGCATATACCCTCTTTCACCGCCCGACTGGCTTTCATCTTTTTCTGGTGATCGCGTCTGCCCTGTTTTTCCTTTTTGCGACCATGACCGCATTTAAAATCGGGGCCGGAGTGGGCTATTACCAGGATTACCTCATCGTGGCAGTCATTCAGCTCGCGCTGTTCTTTTCGATACCAAACGATTTCTCAGGACTGAAAACCGGTTTTACCAAAGCCGGCCTCGCACTTTTCCTGGCATTCACGTTCCTGCATTGCACTTTGTTTGTATTTATGAAATACAGAGCCAGCGCGGTTTACAATTTTGAAAAACTTTACATAGACGACCGCAAAGTTTACGAATATCTGACGCAGCAAGTGGGCCTGAAGTCCACGGAACATGTATATATATGTCCTTCCTCAGAGAATTTTCAAGGGTCTTTTTTAAGTTTGTTTCTATATAAAAATAATTTGATTCCTTTCACCGATCTGGTTTACCTTGCAGACCAAAACGGGACATTCAACTATGACGAGTTCAGGAGGATGGTTGATGAAAGGGAAATTCGTTACGTGATTTCACCAAAAGGAAAAGCTCCTGTAAACATTTTGGGCTATAACTTTGCGAATACGCTGAAATATAGGACAACAATGGCTTCGTTCGACATATATGAAGCCGACAGGAGATAGCATAATGTATTACTGACATGGAAGAAGTTAAACCCCAATTGTTGAAAATTACATTCGATGGCATCGAGGTCGAAGTAGAACCTGGGACTACCATTATGCAGGCGGCGCGAAAGATCGCCGAGGCAGATGAGAGCCAGGGGCACCTTGTTCCGCCGGCGATGTGCTATTATAAACCGCTTCCGGTTTCCGGAGGTAAATGCCGTGCGTGTCTGGTAAAAGTATCGGCTGGTTCTGCAAAGGATCCCCGCCCGATGCCTAAACTCGTTCCTTCCTGCATCACACAGGTTCAGGATGGAATGGTGGTTGAGAACACGACCAACCAGGCTGTACTCGATACCCGCAAGAGCATTGTGGAATTCCTGCTGATCAACCACCCGCTCGACTGCCCTATTTGCGACCAGGCCGGTGAGTGTCATTTGCAGGATTTTGCATTTGAGCACGGGTCTGTTAAAACCCGCTATGAAGAGGAAAGAAGGACGTTCGACAAAATCGACATTGGCCCGCACGTGCAGCTGCACATGACGCGCTGCATTCTTTGCTATCGCTGTGTGTACACCGCCGACCAGATCACCGACGGACGTGTACATGGCGTCATGAACCGCGGAGATGCTTCGGAAATCAGCACCTACATTGAAAAAGCGATCGATAACGATTTCTCCGGAAACGTGATCGACGTGTGTCCGGTAGGCGCATTGACCGACAAGACATTCCGTTTCAAAAACCGCGTGTGGTTCTCGAAACCGGAAGATGCACACCGCGATTGTGACAAATGCTGCGGCAAAACGACTGTATGGTACCGTGGTGATGAAGTGATCCGCGTGACAGCCCGCAAAAACACCTGGGGTGAAGTAAATGACTTCATTTGCAATACCTGCCGTTTTGAGAAAAAACAAACCAGCGACTGGGTACTCGAAGGTCCTACCAAAGTAAAACGCAGTTCGGTAATTTCTGCCAACAAATATCGCAAAGATCTGGTAGCCAAACCGGATTTTGCATTGAAACTGGCAGCATCGCAGTTCAAAAACATCGACGACTCACGCCCATACGTAACCGACGAGGAAACGATCCGTCACCAGAGCATCGAGAATAACGATAAGGCCAACCACCGTTCATTGGCGGCCAACAATAATTAAGAGAATCAGTAGTCAAAGCAGCCGGATAAAATTGCTTTCAAATGGATTTAGTAGAATTTCTTGTTAAAACCGTAACCATCGTTGCCGTTTTCGGACTAACGCTCCTCATCGCCATGTACTCCACATGGGCGGAAAGAAAGGTAGCAGGTTTCATCCAGGACCGCAGCGGGCCTAACCGCGCAGGTTGGGGCGGGCTTTTGCAACCGCTCGCCGATGCGGGTAAAATGTTCTTCAAAGAAGACTTTATTCCCGCATTGGCCAACAAATGGCTCTTTATCGCCGGCCCGAGTTTGGCGATGCTCACAGCATTGCTTGCGAGCGCCGTAATTCCTTTCGGCAGCACATTTCGCATTGCGGGCCATGAAGTGGCATTGCAGGGTGTCGAATCGAACATCGGTATCCTCTACGTTTTCGGCGTCGTGGCACTGGGTGTGTATGGGATCATGGTCGGTGGCTGGGCCTCCAACAACAAATTTTCGCTTCTCGGAGCAATTCGCGCGGCTTCACAAAACATCAGTTACGAGGTGGCTATGGGCCTTTCCCTAATCGCCATTCTGATGATGAGCAGTTCGCTTTCGCTGGGCGAAATCGTGGCGCAGCAGCATGGGATGAACTGGAATATCTTCTACCAGCCACTGGGCTTCATCATTTTTATCACTTGCTCTTTCGCGGAATGTAACCGTGTGCCTTTCGACCTTCCCGAGTGCGAAACGGAGCTCGTAGGTGGTTACCACACCGAATACGGCAGTATGAAACTCGGTTTCTACCTGTTCGCGGAATACATCAACATGTTCATCTCTTCGGCGATTATTTCCGTGCTGTATTTCGGCGGATATAACTATCCGGGAATGGATTTCGTGTATGCGCAACTGGTGAAATCTTTCGGGCCGGATACAGGTCACAACATCGCGACATTGATCGGAACGGCTGTTTTCTTCGGAAAAGCATTGTTCTTCGTGTTCTTCTACATGTGGGTGCGCTGGACGATCCCGCGTTTCCGCTACGACCAATTGATGAACCTTGGCTGGAAAAAGCTGATCCCTCTTGCTATTTTTAACATTATTATCACCGGTGCAGCCGTGCTTTTCTTGAAGCCTGTGATCACCGCGTGGTTGAATTAATTCCAAAATCGTATTGCCATGCAATTGACAAATCGCTCAAAGCAAGTAAGCAATAAAGAAATGACGCTGGCGGAGCGCGCCTACCTGCCTGCTATCGCAACAGGTCTGGCGATTACGATCAAGCACTTTTTTTCAAAGAAAGTAACGATCCAATACCCGGAAGTAAAACGGTACCTGGGGCCGGTTTTCCGTGGAAGGCATATCCTGAAAAGAGACGCAGAAGGTCGTGAAAGATGTACAGCCTGCGGTTTGTGCGCAGTAGCATGTCCTGCGGAGGCTATTTCAATGGTAGCAGCCGAGCGCGAGAAAGGTGAAGAAAACCTGTATCGCGAAGAAAAATACGCGGCAGTGTACGAAGTAAATATGCTGCGCTGCATTTTCTGCGGCCTTTGCGAGGAAGCATGTCCGAAACAGGCCGTGTACCTGCGCCACGATGAGTTCGTTCCGGTATTTACTGAGCGCGACCAGGTGATCTGGGGTAAAGACCTCCTCGTGGAAGATATGAACAACCGCTATACCCGTGAAGCGTGGACGAAGGAGGAAGCGCGTGCGCTGGATGCCAAAAGGGCCAGCGGTGAGGTCACCAACGTTGTTCCACGAGCTATTCCCTGATTGGTAAACCAAGACTGTCAGCAGTTACTAACATTATGAATTCAGCAGTATCATTTTTTTATTTTCTATCCTTCCTGACCATCCTGAGCGCGGTGATGGTTGTGGTATCGCGTAACCCCATTCACAGCGTACTGTACCTGATCCTGACGTTCTTTACACTCTCGGGGCATTACATTCTGCTAAATGCGCAATTCCTCGCTGCCGTGAACATTATCGTGTATGCCGGGGCGATTATGGTACTCTTCCTCTTCGTGATTATGTTCCTCAACATGAAGCAGGACCAGGAAGAAGCCAAGACAAATCTGACCAAAATAGCCGCCACTATTGTCGGCGGGACTGTTTTCGTGATCCTTTTCGGTGCCTACCGCAAGACCGCTATCGAACCATTCAACCCGCAGACTTATGATTCGCAGATCGGTATGATCGAAAGCCTGGGACACATGCTTTTCCGCGATTACCTGCTGCCATTTGAACTGGCCTCGATCCTTTTACTCGTAGCGATGGTGGGAGCTGTATTATTAGGTAAAAGAGAGATCGGCGAGCGGCATTTTTAGGAGTTGAAAGTCAAAAGTTTAAAGTACATTAAACTCTAAACTTGAACGAAAATAAGAAGGGCGGCCCTCATTGTGAGAGCCGCCCTATTTTTATGCTTGAATTATTGCTTAGTGCGCTTCCTCAGCCTCTGCATAAGCCTCAACCGGGATACATGAGCAAATCAGGTTACGGTCACCGTAAGCGCTGTCGACGCGGCTTACGCTTGGCCAGAACTTATTGAAGCGCAGGTAAGGCAGCGGGAACGCGGCTTTTTCGCGACTGTAAGAGCGTGTCCAGTTTTCACTCAGCAATACACGCGATGTATGCGGTGCATTCTTCAAAACGTTGTCTGTACGGTCTGCAACGCCTTCTTCTACTTCGCGGATTTCGTTACGGATCGCGATCATCGCGTCACAGAAACGATCCAGCTCAGCTTTCGATTCAGATTCGGTCGGTTCGATCATCAATGTACCTGCAACCGGGAATGAAAGCGTAGGTGCGTGGAAACCGTAATCCATCAAACGTTTTGCCAAATCCTCAGCCTCTACGCCAGCTGCCTTGAATCCTCGGCAGTCGACGATCATTTCGTGCGCACAGCGGCCATTTGTGCCTGTGTAAAGCACTTCGTAATGTCCGTTCAGGCGTTCCTTAATGTAGTTTGCATTCAGGATCGCAAATTTGGTCGCATTGGTAAGGCCTTCTCCGCCCATCATCGCGATGTACGCATAAGAAATTGTCAGGATGCTAGCACTGCCGTAAGGTGCGGCAGAAACTGCTCCGGCTTGTCCGTTGGGCAAATGCTCAGGCTGCGTGCTGAAATTCACGTGACCTGGCAGGAACGGCATCAGGTGCTCCGCAACGCCGATCGGTCCTACACCCGGGCCGCCGCCGCCGTGAGGGATACAGAATGTTTTATGCAAATTGAGGTGGCATACATCCGCACCAATGCTTGCAGGGCTTGTAAGACCTACTTGTGCGTTCATATTTGCGCCGTCCATATAAACCTGTCCGCCGAATGAATGGATCATTGAACAGATTTCGATAATGCTTTCTTCATAAACTCCATGCGTTGATGGGTAAGTTACCATCAAACACGACAGATCGTCGGCGTGTTGCTCTGCCTTGGCACGCAAATCCTCCACGTCAATATTTCCACGCTCGTCGCATTTGGTTACCACTACCTTCATTCCGGCCATGACAGCGGATGCAGGGTTGGTACCGTGTGCCGACGACGGGATCAATGCCACATTACGGTGTGCCTCGCCGCGGCTCTCGTGGTAAGCACGGATAGCCATCAAACCCGCATATTCACCTTGTGCACCCGAATTCGGCTGGAACGACATCGCCGCAAATCCGGTGATCTCGCAAAGCCAGGTATTTAGCTCGCTCACCAACTGTGCATAACCACCCACCTGGTTGGTAGGCGCAAACGGGTGAATACCGCCAAATTCCGGCCAGGTAAGCGGGATCATTTCAGCGGTTGCATTCAGTTTCATCGTACAGCTACCCAATGAGATCATGGAATGTACCAAAGAAAGGTCTTTGTTTTCCAGCGATTTCAGATAGCGCAGCATTTCGTGCTCGGTGTGGTGGGTATTGAATACCGGGTGCGTCAGGTATTCCGACGTTCTCGCCAGATTTTCCGGAAGCGAGAATTCGAGATCTTCATCGATCACCATTTCGCCCTGGAAGCCCGAAACCTCTGCGAATACATTCAACAATGCAATTACATCGTCGAACGTCTTGGCTTCATCAAACGAAACCGAGAGGCTTTCATCACCATGGTATTTCAGGTTAATACCCCATTTCAACGCCTGCTCTCGCAGCTTGCGGGTCAATGGTGTATTGATCGTCACCGTATCAAAATAATTTTCGGTAACAACCTCATAGTTGAATTTCTTCACTGTATCCACAAACAGGCGGGTAAGGCCGTGCACGCGTGCAGCAATGCTCTTGATCCCCCCAGGTCCATGGTATACCGAATAAGCGCCGGCGATAACGGCCAGCAATACTTGCGCGGTACAAATGTTGGAAGTCGCTTTTTCACGGCGGATATGCTGCTCACGCGTCTGCAACGCCATGCGTAATGCGCGATTGCCTTCGCCATCCACCGACACGCCGATGATACGGCCCGGGATCTGACGTTTGAAGGCGTCTTTCGTGGCAAAATAAGCTGCGTGCGGGCCGCCATAGCCCATCGGCACGCCAAAGCGCTGTGAAGAACCGATCACGACATCAGCACCCATTTCGCCCGGTGATTTCAGGAGCGTCAATGCCAGCAGGTCCGCCGCTACCGCTACTGAAATACCCAGCTCATGAGCCGAAGCAATAAAGTCGGTATAATCGATCACCTCGCCGTCGGTAGCCGGGTACTGAACGAGCGCGGCGTAAATATTTTCGTCGGTAAGATCAACCGTTGCGTGGTTACCCACCACCACATCGATTCCGACAGGCTTCGCACGGGTGTAGATCAGGTCGATCGTCTGCGGATGGCAGAGTTCTGAAACGAAAAATGTATTGGCTTTTTTTCTGGAAGCTCCTTTTACCGCGTGCAGCATTGTCATCGCCTCCGCTGCCGCCGTTGCTTCATCAAGCAATGATGCGTTCGCGATTTCCATACCGGTGAGATCCGTCACCACTGTCTGGAAGTTCAGCAGCATTTCAAGACGTCCCTGAGCAATTTCCGCCTGGTAAGGCGTATAAGCGGTATACCATGCCGGATTTTCGAGGATATTCCTCAGAATGACATTCGGTGTAATGGTGTCGTAGTAGCCCGTGCCGATGTATGATTTCAGCACCGCATTTTTGGAAGCAATTCTTTTGATGTATTGTAAAAATTCCTGCTCCGATTTGGGCCTCGGCAAATTCAGTGGTTTTTGTAAACGAATCGCAGAAGGCAGAGTCTGGTCAATCAGTTCATCCACTGACCCGGCTCCGATGGTCTTCAACATTTCCTGCAATTCCTGTTCATCTTTACCGTGGTGACGGTTTTCAAACTTGTCCTGGTTTCGAAGATTAACTTTCATTCAAGTTAGGCTGAGAATGCCGCTATTAGGTGATTTTAAAATACAAAAGTAAGCAAATCCAACCAAATCTCTCAGAGATTGATGGCTATGCTTACTCTTGAATATGTACAAAATGTAAAGACGGGAAGTTCCTAGTGGTTAGGGCAGCCGCAATCGGTTTTCCGCTTGAATATTCCGAGGAATTTCTTGGACCTTGGCTTCTTGTAACCTTTGTATTTTTTCTTTTTACCAAACAATTCCACTTTGGTGGCATCGGGCGTCGCTACGTCCGGTTTCGAAGCTGCGGCAGCCGAAACTGTCTGTACGCCTGAAATACTGCAAATCAGGGCCAGTACCAGAAGCCAGGGAGTGATTTTCTTCATCATGTTCGTTGCGAGTCAAAGGTTACTAATGCAACGCAATGCACGCCCTTTTCGGTATGCATTGCGCCAACCCTTTCACAATTTTCCGAAAATTTTACGCCTTTACCAATTCCAGGATCGTGATTTCAGGCAGGATGCCTACGCGACCCGGATAACCCAGATAGCCAAATCCCCGGTTAACATACAAATACTGATCATTTTCTTCATAAAGCCCTGCCCATTGCTTGTAACGGTATTGCACCGGACTCCATCTCACATTGCCGATTTCCACGCCGAACTGCATTCCGTGCGTGTGCCCCGCGAGCGCGAGGTCGATGTCTTTGTATTGAGGCAAAACCTGCGCTCCCCAATGGCTGGGATCGTGTGAGAGCAATATTTTCACAGGATAATCATCCGTATGTGCGTAAGCTTTTTCCAGATTTCCGTATTTGGCAAAATTACCGGCTCCCCAGTTTTGAATACCGATCAATCCGATGGATTCGCCATCGACTTTAATCGCACGGTTTTCATCCAGCATCAGCTTCCAGCCCAGCAATTCGTGTGCTTTTTTCAAATCGGCAAGGTTATTGGATTTCGCCTGAACATTCTGCCATTGGAAATAGTCACCATAATCGTGGTTACCGAGCACCGAATGCACGCCGAGCGGCGCTTTTACTTTGTCGAAAATATTGATGTAATCCTTTACCTCTTTCGCACGGTCATTCACGAGATCCCCGGTGAAAAATGCAATGTCGGGCTTTTCTTTCATCAGCATTTCCACACCGCCCTTTACCGCCGTCTTATTGAAAAAGCTACCCGAGTGAATGTCCGAAAGCTGGGCGATTTTCATGCCGTGAAATTGCCGCGGAAGGTTTTTCAAAGGCACTTTTACCCGGCGGATTCGGTAGTCGTGTGCGCCGGAGAGGATTCCGTAAGCGAATGTGCCCATTAACCCGGTGCCCGCCACAACGGCCGTCGTCGCCAGGAATTGTGAGCGCGGGATTGTCGGCTCACCTGTTTCGGGTGAAGGCGTTGCAACAGAAGGGGCAAAAAAGCTGACAATCCATTGAAAAAAGCGGCGCACATCATCGATGAGTAGAATCGCAACTGCCAATAATTTGGATAAATAGGGAATGGCAATAAATGCGACTACAAATGTCCGGGTCGTGCTTTTAAAGTAATCGGGCGGGAGTAACTGCATTCCGATGTAGGCGCCCAGCGTAACGATTGTCAATGTCCAATATGCCCCTCCGATCCAGCGTTGTGTTAATGGGCTTAGGCTTCGGACGGCCAGTTTTAATCCCTGCCAGACATACCAATCGATGGCAAAGAGTATAAAAGTTAGTATGATAAAAAAGAAGGTTCTGTTCATTTTAAAATGATAGTTGTCATATCAACGACAAACATATGCAAAGACTTTCACGTTCAGCAGCCAACAGGGATTTTGGATGAATGTATGTCATAGATGAATGAAGGTTGATTTCGGCAGCTAAGCGGTTTTCGGTATTTTTGTACCTTACTCTACTCAATTATGCCTAAATACGATTTCAAACGGTTCCACATCCGGTCGATGAATGCGGGATCGGACCAGGAGAGAGCGGCGATCAATCAGGAACTGAAAGATTTGTACGCGTCGCTGCCTGATGACGAGAAAAAGATTTTCAATGAGGAACTACAGCATTTCCTCACCCACGAGGTTGCGCGGATTAAGTCGGATTATGAATCGGTGAGAGGCTTGAACCAGCCTAACTAACAGAGTCAGTTAAGACGCGGGTCGATGGGGTAATGTGCAATGGAACGGTATTCGCCGCCCATATTACGGAGTATTTCGCGCCAGAAATTCCCTGCCGGCGTCGAGAACAGGAAATCGGAAGTGGTACTGGAAATGATCCACGAATCCTGCTTGATCTCCTCGTCGAGCTGCCCGCCGCTCCATCCCGAGTACCCGATGAAGAACATGACGTCCTCCTGTTTGAGTGTATTCAGGTTCAAAAGCGTTTTGACATTTTCGAAATCACCCCCCCAGTAAACGTCCTTCATAATCTCCGTTCCCCCGGCAACGAGGTCGGGGCGGCGGTGGATGAAATGTAATGTGTTTTTTTCGACAGGACCACCGAGGTGCAGCGTGATGTCCTGATAAATGGTCTCGTCCAGCACATCTCCCAGGAACAAGTCGGTGGTTTGATTGAGCACAAACCCGAAACTTCCCTGTTCATTATGTTCGCACATAAGGATGACTCCCCTTTCAAAATTGGGATCGCCCAAAAACGGCTTGGCGATGAGCAAGCTTCCTTTCGAAACTTTCGCAGCTGACGGCATGACCTGGCAAATTGTTAATTCAACAACGAAATATATTTATTTTTCGCACTGAAAAACTGATATTGCCCAAAATATAATAAAAATAAGATCATGGCATTGATAAAACCTGTCCGCGGACATCACCCTACCTACGACGAGAGTTGCTGGTTTGCAGAAAACGCTACCATTGTGGGCGATGTGGTGATGGGAGAAAATTGCACTGTGTGGTTCAATGCGGTGATCCGCGGCGACGTAAACAGCATCCGGATCGGGCATCATTCCAATGTCCAGGACGGCGCCGTGATCCACTGTACCTACCAGCGATTCGCTACCACGATCGGAAGTTACGTTTCAATCGCGCACAACGCCATCGTGCATGGCTGCACCATTGAAGACCACGTTCTGATCGGCATGGGCGCCATCGTGATGGACGGCGCCGTTGTAGGCGAAGGGGCCATCATCGCCGCCGGAGCCATTGTTACCCAAGGCACCAAAGTTCCTCCCGGCACCATCTACGCCGGCAACCCCGCCAAATACCTGAAAGACGTTTCGCCGGAGTTAAACGCCGCCATTGATCGTACTGCGAATAATTATCTGATTTACTCAGGTTGGTTTAAGGAGGAGGATGGCTCGAAATAACGGTCATTCCGGACATCCACACCCGGCGGGATCAGGATCATTGCCTCTGGCACGCGGTTTTCGAAAAGCGACTTTCTTTTGCGTTTTACGGAACGGTACATTACCAGATATGTACTGATACTTACGAGCGGTCCCGTAGCTGGCTTCGAAAGCTGAAAAGCGAATGACAACTTCCCAAGAACGAAACCGCATAACAATGAAGGCAGCATAGCTCTTTTGATTAGTTTGATCTTATCAATATTGACAATATCCTCATAAGAAGCGAAGCCGCCGCTTCCGGGAATGAATGGGTTAGCACGAAGAACGATCCCGTCATGGCGGATGGTCACCACTTCTCCAAATAAGAATTCCTCCTGCCCGAAGGAATTCTTTTGAATACATTGTATAAACTGCTCCCTTTTGACTTTGATGGTATGTTTTGTTTCGACGGATCGAATCAGAAAGTAAGGCTTCTACGCTGAGGCAGCTGAAAAAGCAGACAACAAAAATAAGCACACCGAAATTACATAGGGGTTTATCCAGCTTAGCATCTTCAATAGCTATTTATCAACACAGGAAACCAGGCAGACGTAATTACCCTTTACCCATCTGTCGAAGTGGAACATTATGGCGTATAATGCCCCACTCAATGCATTGCGGTTCAAGTTTGTTGATGAATCACCCATCTATTTTGCGTTATGTGAAACTACCTCACAAAGCAAATGAATTACTTGCCGGGTGCTGTTGCGGAAAGCGCAGGGGTACTTGCGGTTTCCGCACATAATTGATGGGAAAGGGCGCGGGCTGTTTGGCAATTTCAAAAAGCCGCTAAATTTGTCAAGCCACTCATAACGAAGCACACTATGACAGATTTTGGAAGTAATTTCAGGAAGTTGAGAGAATGGGCAGGGCTCTCCCAGGAGGCGCTGGGAATTAGTTTGAATGTATCTGCTTCGGTCGTCAACAGGATCGAAAACAATAAGAGGAAGCTCGATATTCAGATACTGCAAAAGCTGGCGGCCAGTTTGCAGCTGGATGTATCGCTTGTAGTAACGGTTCTGTTTAAAGGAAAGGCGGCTCTGCCGAAACAAAAAGCTCCGAAACCTGGAAAGGTCTTACCTGTTCCAGCCTGATGTATTATTCGGCCATACCTTTCCGGGCATTCAGATAACCTTTAATCACCGTGAAAGTCGTAATTGCGAGGAAGAAGAGAATGATATACTGCACATAATCCACGATCCACGGGAATTTTTCTCCGAAAAGATAGCCGCCGCCTGTTAATGTAAAAATCCAGATCGCTCCGCCCACCACATTATTGATCAGAAAAGAAGGGAAAGACATTTTTACCAATCCCGCGAGAATAGGCGCGAATGTGCGCACGATAGGCAGAAACCGACTGATAATGAGCGTGCGGCTTCCGTATTTTTCAAAGTAATTATGGGTGGTTTCGATGTGTTTTTTCTTGAAAAAGAAAGAGTCGGGCCGGTTTTTGAAAATATCACCGAAGTACTTTCCAAATACATAGCCGACCAGCGAGCCCAATATCGCGGCTGTCAGCATGCTGGTCAGCAAAATCAGGATCGGCACATCGAGGATCCCAGTGCCGCAGAACACCCCGGCCAAGAAAACAAGGTAGTCGCCTGGCAGAAAGAATGCGAAAAATAACCCGTTTTCAGCAAATACAATAAAAGTAATCACCAGGAGCCCGCCAGTACGGATGATTTCCTCCGAATTAACGATATACTGGAAAAACTCGACAATTGAATCCATAAGCTATAATCTGAGTTGGGTTGCCGGCGAATAACTCTGCCGGCGACCGGCTGCAACCGCTTCCGGCCCGCAGCTATCTGTTTGTTGACTTTTTAAAATTAAGCATTTTCCGACAGTTCCAGCCAGCGCATCTCCTTCTCGGCCTGACTGTCGTTGATTTCCTCTATCTGTTTCGACCATTTGGCCAGGTCCTCGTGGGAGCCCCCTTTGTTCAGGTTTTCTACCAACTGTGTTTTCGTCACTTCCATTTTAGCAATATCCGCTTCCAGCTGCTCCATTTCCTTTTGCTCCTTGTAGCTCAGCTTCCGTTTTGCAGTTGCCGCAGGCGCTACTGCTACCGGTTCCTTCGGAGCTACTACAACGGGCGCAACAGGCTTCGGCGCATTCGTCGCTGCTAGTTTCTTTTCCGCCTCCTGCTCATCCTGATAATCCCGCAGTTCAGTATAGTTACCCGGGAAATCGCTGATCTTACCATCTCCATCAAACACAAAAATATGCTGCACGAGCCTGTCGAGGAAGTACCGGTCGTGAGAAACGATCATCAGACAGCCCGGGAAATTGAGCAGAAACTCTTCGAGCACATTCAAACTATCGATATCCAGATCGTTCGTAGGCTCATCGAGGATCAGGAAGTTCGGCTGTTTGATCAGAATCAATAGAAGCTGCAAACGACGCCTTTCTCCTCCGCTTAGTTTCGAGATAAAATCATATTGCTTTGACGGCGAGAAAAGGAATGCCTGCAAAAGAACGCCCACAGTCACCGTTTCACCAGTCCCCAGCTGTACTACTTCGGCCACATCTTTTACAATGTCGATGACGCGCTGGTTTTCATTAAACACGAGATCCGTTTGTTTGTAATAACCAAACTGGACCGTTTCTCCGGTACTGATCTTACCTTTATCAGGCTGCAATTCGCCCGTGATCATGTTCAGGAGCGTCGATTTGCCCATTCCATTCTTGCCAACCACACCAATGCGGTCGCCCCGACGGAAGGTATACTCGAAGTTTTTGATCAACTGGCGTTCTCCGAAACCCTTGCTGATATTTTCCAGCTCGATGATCTTGCTGCCCAGCCGCGAGGTCCGCACGTTGAGCTCCATTTGCACATCAAACTTCTTCTGGCTTGCCTTCTCTTTTAAATCTTCGAATGCATCAACGCGGTATTTCGCTTTCGTTCCGCGGGCTTTTGGCTGCCTTCTGATCCATTCCAGCTCCTTGCGCATGAGGTTACGGGCTTTGTCGATCGTCGCCGCTTCGAGTTCCTCACGCTCGGCCTTCTTCTCGAGGAAGTACGAGTAGTTTCCTTTATAGGTATATGCCGAACCATGATCGAGTTCCAGCATCTGGTTGCAGACGGTGTCGAGGAAGTAACGATCGTGGGTCACTACCAATAATGTCGTATTGGAAGTATTCAGATATTCTTCCAGCCATTCGACGGTATCGAGGTCGAGATGGTTGGTTGGCTCATCCAGAATAAGCAGATCAGGATCTTCGAGGAGCACTTTGGCCAAAGCCACGCGCTTGCGCTGGCCACCAGAAAGCGTTCCATAGGCATTATCGGTGTGGTGAATGCCGAGCCGGCCAAGAACTTCCTTTGTTCTGTATTCAAAATCCCACGCATTCAGCTTGTCCATATCCTCCATTACCTCAGCGAGCTCGTCGTGAAGGTCATTCTCAATGGCATGCTCGTAGCGCTTCACCACCTGTGCAACCGGATTATTGGATGAAAATATCACTTCCAGCACCGGCAGGGATTCATCAAATGCAGGGCTCTGGTCGAGATAGCCGACTCGGATGTCTTTGCGGATGCTTACCTCACCTTCGTCGGCGGGGATCTTCCCTGTGAGGATATTCAGAAATGTGGTTTTTCCGGTACCATTCGTTCCGATTAACGCTACCTTATCGCCTTTGCTGATCCCAAAACTGATATTCTTAAACAGCCACCGGTCTCCGAATGACTTTGCTATGTTTTCCGCCGAAAGATAGTTCATGTTCAAATGTGAAATTCTGTATATGCAAAGTTAGGACAGATATTAAACAACGAAGAAAAAATTCGCTTTCATAGGGTAAATAGGCTAATATTGCCACTTATATTCAGTTAGATGGTTCCATTGAACACATTCATTATCATGTCCAAACAATCCCTTTACCTAATCTTAACCGTTTTTCTTTGTTTTAAAGCAGTAGCGCAGGACAGTAATTTCAAGACTTACACGCAAAAAATCGGGGGTAGCCCCCAGGTGTACGACATGGTCGCGATTCCTGGCGGTGAATTCACGATGGGCAGCCCGGCCAATGAAAAAGGCCGCAGAGCCGACGAAGGTCCCCAGCATAAGGTCAAAATCGAGCCTTTCTGGATGGGCAAAACTGAGATAACCTGGGACATTTACGATTTGTACGCTTTCAAGAATATGGAAAAGGAAATGGGCGCACGCCACCCGGATCCTGACAAGAGCGTTCAGAAAACCGACGCAAGTACCCGTCCCTCTCCTCCTTATGTAGACATGTCTTTCGGAATGGGCCGTTCGGGTTATCCGGCGATCAACATGACGCAATACGCAGCAATCTATTTCTGCAAGTGGTTGTATGAAAAAACCGGTATTTTCTATCGCCTTCCAACCGAAGCCGAATGGGAATATGCCTGCCGTGCCGGTTCTAAAACAGCTTATTCTTTCGACGAAGCTAAAATCGATGAATATGCGTGGTATCGCAAAAACAGCGATGCTGCTTATAAAAAAGTAGGAACAAAAAAGCCGAATGCATGGGGATTACACGATATGCACGGCAATGTAATGGAATGGACGCTCGACCAGTACATTCCTGATTATTACGCGAAACAGCCCAAAGGCGAAGCATTTGCACCGGTTACCGAACTTTACCCTACGTCCGTTCGCGGTGGTTCATGGGACGACGAGGCGGCCGATCTCCGCAGCGCCGCACGCGTAGCTTCGAAGCCTGAATGGAAAATCCTCGACCCGCAATTGCCTAAATCGGAATGGTGGATGACCAGCGCGTCGTTTGTAGGTTTTCGCGTTGTCAGACCGCTGAAAACGCCTTCTCCTGAGGAGATCAAAGCGTATTACAGCCCTAAGTTGATTGAAGACTACTGATCATATTTAAACTCTTAAATTCGAAATGGAACAGAACAGACGTAATTTTTTGAAAGCATCGGGCCTCATCGCCGGCGGTGCCATCCTGAGCCCGCTCGCAGGCTACGGCTACAACAGCGCGGTAGGTGATACGATCAAAGTGGCACTTATCGGTTGCGGCGGTCGTGGTACCGGTGCTGCTGCGCAAGCATTGAGCACCACACAAAACGTGCAGATCGTGGCCATGGCTGATGCTTTCAAGGACCGTCTCGACGATGCTTACAAAAACCTGACTGCCAAAAAGTATAAAGATGCCTCAGGAAAGCCGGTTGACACCAAAGTGAAAGTGGATGTACCCGAAGACCGGAAATTTGTAGGATTCGATGCATTCAAAAAGGCCATCGCATTGAAAGATGTGGATGTGGTGATCCTCGCAACGCCTCCGGGCTTCCGTCCTTCCCATTTCGAGGAGGCGGTGAAGAACAACAAGCACATTTTCATGGAAAAACCGGTTGCAACCGACGCACCGGGTATCCGCAAAGTGCTTGAACTGGCAGAAGAAGCTAAAAAGAAAAAATTGAACGTGGTAGTAGGTCTGCAACGCCACTATCAGGCAAACTACCGTGAGGCGATCAAACGGATTCACGATGGCGCGCTGGGTGATATCGTAGGTGGTCAGGTTTACTGGGTAGGTAGCAGCCCCTGGATGAAGGAGCGCCAGCCAAACCAGACTGAAATGGAGTACCAAATGAGAAACTGGTATTATTTCAACTGGCTTTGCGGTGACCATATTTCAGAACAGCACGTTCACAATATCGACGTGGCGAACTGGGTGAAACAAGGTTACCCCGTAACAATCCAGGGCTCGGGTGGCCGTCAGGTGCGCACAGGCAAGGCTTATGGCGAGATTTATGACCACCATACACTCGACCTCGTGTACGCAGATGGAACGGTAATTTCAAGCCAATGCCGCCAGTTCGAAGGAACCTGGAACCGTGTTGACGAAGCTTTCGTAGGTACAAAAGGCCGTATCGATAGCTTCGATGATAAGAAAACGATCCTGAAAGACTACAAAGGAGGTGTGATTTATCACCACGACAACTCAAATTACAGAAATCCATATCAGGTAGAGCACGACGAGCTGTTTGCCGCCATCGCGAAAGGTGAGTACAAATTCGCTGACGCTGAAAACGGCGCAAAAAGTACCATGACAGCGATAATGGGGCGTATGGCAACGTATTCCGGCAAGCAAATCAAATGGGAAGAAGCGTTGAACTCGGATATCAACCTGTTCCCTGACAAACTTGCGTGGGATGCGTCTCCGAAAATCCTGCCAGGTCCGGACGGGCTTTATCCAGTGGCGATCCCTGGTAAAACTCAGGTAATCTAATTCAAGATTTATAACGCAAAATGGCCCGCTGAGGGCCATTTTGCGTTATAATAGTATTTCTCGGAGCGAATGCCTATATTCGGTAAGAGAATTCTTGACGATACTTATTGTGGAACGAAATATGTAGTCGGTGAAGCTTAGCCTGAGAAACGCTGTACTTATCCTCCTTGCCGGTATGATCGTGCTGGCAACCGGTTCGTTTTTAAACTCTTCCAAAACGCAATTCAGCGATCCGGTCATTCTGAGCGGGCTTGCGATCGAATTCGTCGGGACAATCTGGCTGGTATTATACCTCAACCAGCGCCGCAAACGCCACAAAGCCTGATTACAACTTTGCCGATCTGTTTCTCAGATAGAAATCTGCCAGAACCAATGCCGTCATCGCTTCCACGATAGGAACAGCGCGCGGCACCACACATGGGTCATGACGTCCTTTCCCTTGCACAATCGCGACATTCCCGAACTGATCTACACTTTCCTGATCCTGCATGATCGTAGCCACCGGCTTGAATGCCGTGCGGAAGTAAATATCCTCCCCATTTGAAATACCACCTTGGATACCGCCTGAATGGTTGGTGCGGGTGTGTACATTGCCATTTTCATCGGTATAGAATGCATCGTTATGCTGCGAGCCGGGCAGTAGCACGCCATCAAAACCGCTGCCATATTCAAAGCCCTTTACAGCATTAATGCTGAGCATTGCCTTGCCAAGCTCGGCGTGGAGTTTATCAAAAACAGGTTCTCCCCAACCGGCCGGTGTGCCTTTAACAACGCAGTTAACAACTCCACCGATGGAATCACCTTGCTTACGAATGCTGTCGATATAATCGAACATCCGCTGGGCCATTTCAGGATCAGGGCAACGAACGGCATTGTTTTCTGTTTCTGAAAGATCCAGTTCCTGGTAACTTTTTTCCAGTTTCATGGCACCCACTTGTGACACGTAAGCTTGAATGCTCACACCCAGTTCAGCCAACATCAGCTTCGCGAGTGCGCCCGCAGCGACGCGCGCAGCGGTCTCACGCGCGGAACTGCGCCCACCGCCGCGATAATCACGGTTACCGTATTTGACCTGATAGGTATAATCGGCGTGCGAAGGCCTGAATTGTGCCGCTATATGCGAGTAATCCTTGCTCCGCTGGTCTTCGTTCCGGATCACCATCGCGATGGGTGTACCGGTCGTTTTTCCCTCAAATACACCCGACAATACTTCGAACTCGTCTGCCTCTTTGCGCTGCGTCGTAATCCTCGACTGCCCCGGCTTCCTGCGGGTCAGCTCGCTTTGTATGAAGTCCGAATCAAATGTCACGCCTGCCGGGCATCCTTCGATCACTACTCCGATCCCTACCCCGTGCGATTCGCCGAAAGTGGCTATTTTAAATATCTTGCCGTATGTACTGCCCATTAACTTACTTTCTAAATACCCAAATCATTGTTACCAACAACAACACAATGACGATGTTGGTTAAATCTTTCAAAATCTTTTTATAATCGATCGTCACCCTTCCGCTATCGAGGTTTTCCAGGTTGTCGTACAACCCCGATGAGCCGGAAAGCGACAAGTTAGCCAATTTGTAATCTTCTCCCCTCACTTCCAGCGAGGCCGCCGATCGCAGCGTATCATATTTTTCCTTTTCGACATTGAAATAGATCCAATGAAAATACCGCCCCAACGGGAATTCGCCATCTTTTCGCGGAACGACAAAATAGTTGAATGTCTTTTCGCCTACTACACTTTGATAGCTGCGCTTCGTAATCTGGCTAACCTCCGGAGGATAAATGTCAAATGACGAACTCGCCTGGATTACCGGTGCGGGAATCGCTGTAATGTTGCCCACTCCCTCTACCTTGAACATATACCTGACGCTTTCGCCCGGATACACGAGGTCACTCGACAATCTTTCTTTCAAGCTATATTGCCCGACAGCCAGCTGATCACGCAGCGGATGATCAGGAAGTTGCCGCACAACCACAGTCACCGGCCTCGAATAGAAGCCTTTCACCAGCTTTTTCTCCACATTCACCGCCCCCCCGCTTTCCGTTACGAGCATATCCAGCTTCACTGCTGGTAACTTGATATCTTCTGTGGTAATCGGGAAGAAACGGGCCTGGTACATATTGTATTCAGCGAATTTTCTACCCCGGATCGTCACCTTTCGTTTGATGATTTCTTCGACCCCCACATTCTCCTCCCAGCAATTCACGGGCCTCAAAGTCTTTAAAATAGCCTGCAACTGCTCGTTGAACCGATAAAATTCCATCTCAACCGGGGCATTTTCGGCGATATACAAGGATATCCTGACCGCAAAGCCCTGTCGAATGTAAACCTGTTTTTTGTCTGTCTGGACTGATAAAAACACCGACTGGCTATTGTCATCAACCTCACCCACATCTACGTTTTCAGCTGCTACTGCAATTCCACCCTCTTCGCCCGATTTCGCAAATACGACCATCGTCTCCTCAGAGCGTAACTTTGCATTATTGACTGTTAGCGCAAATTCAGGAATGAGGTAATTTCCAGCCTTCGTCGCATAATATTCCTGGGTGATGGTTTGGATAACTACCTTTCTACCATCCACGGTACTAATCGAACTCGTCGCCGACTTGCTCCGCTTTTCTAGGTCCTTGATTTCCGGAAAAATAACGGACGGCCTTGTCTCCACATCCCGCAATACAACCGATATCAGAAACGGCTGATCCATTGTCAGATTTTTGGATCCGTACTCGATTGTGGCGGCATTTTCGGGTGTCTGCGCCAGGGTCATACTAAAAAAACACAAAAAAATATTTAATAACGCATATAATTTCATTTCAGTTTTTCGTTATCTTTATTGGAATTGCTGAAAACGAAGCGTTTTAAGGGTTTCTCTTTGTTTTATCGTTGTCCCTAAACCACAAAACTACATAATACTATGGCCTCGATGCTTGAATACATTAAAATTATTCTCCAAAAAGTCAGCTTCGACCGCAAATTATTTGAAAAAGAACTCCGAAAAGCGATCCGCATGTTAATGCCCGCTGAGATTAAAAGACTTAGACAATGGTGCTACGACCATTACGCGACCGTCCACCTGCCAGTGTTGAACACTTGTTTTGAAAGACTTTCCCCGTCGAATTAGCAACAGTAACTACCATTTGATAATCGAGAGCTTATAAATAAGAAAGCCGCCCGGATTCGGGCGGCTTTCTTATTTATAGCCTTTTGGGGACCTACTTTTTCTTTGGAGCAGGCTTCGCAGCTGTTCCGGCAGCAGGTTGTGCAGGTTGTGCAACCGCCAGTCCTAGTGCCTCTTTTGCAGCAGCATTGTCCGGGTCTACTTTAAGCAGTTTTTCCCAGTACTCCTTCGCTTTCGCTTCGTCTTTCAATGTCGACTGTGCGTGGAAAGCGAGATAGCCGTAAGCCAGTTTCAGATAAGATTTGTATTTGCTTGGATCCGGATCTTTCTCAGCCAATTCGGTCAACTTCAGATAATATGGCTGTGAAATACCTTTGTCGACGTTTTCTTGTCTGTCGTACGCGTTGTAAAGTGTACTTGCACGCCAGTAGTATCCGTATGGCCAATCCGGCAATTTCTTGGTTACGATCGAGAAGATCGAATCTGCTTTCAGGTATTGGTTACGCTTGTCGGTAGCAATTTTCGCGCTATCAGCAAAGTTAGCATCGCTGGCTTTGGGAACAATGATACCCTGAGCGGTCTGGAAGTTGGCAAGACCTTCGTAGTAGTAGTCGTTAGCGGTTGTTTTTGCAGTATCTAAGCTATTACCTTTTGCATAAGCCGCAGCAGCCTTAGGATAATCCTTCGCAGCATAGTACAAACCAGCTACTTCCTTGTAAGCAGCAGCAGCATCCGCTTTGCTCGTATCCATTTCAGCACCTTTCTTCATATACTCCATACCCAATGAGTCGTAGCCCTTGCCATCTGTCGATTTGGCGTTAAGTGCGCGGCCAAGGTATTTGTAGTCATCACCGATTACTTTATCAGGAGAACCTTTGATGAATTCGTCCAGGTTCTGGATTGCTTCGTCAGGCTTATTAGTTTTGAAATAAGCCCATCCGTACATACGCTTGATAATCGGGTTGTTGATCTTTCCTTTTGCTTGTTCCAGGAACTGAAGTGATTTGGTGTAATCATCAGCAGTAAATGCGAACTGAGCACCACGAAGTTGCATTTCAGGATCTGTGCTGCCGCTTTTTTGCAAATACAGGTCGAAGTTTTCAGCAGCCTGCTTGTATTTCTGAGCGAAGAAGTAAAGCTCGGCGAGGTCTTTATAAGCAGGCGCAAAGTTAGCGTCCGCTTCGATCGCCTTTTTGTAGTTTTCCAAAGCGAGGTTATAGTTCTTACCACGCAGGTAAACAGAACCAATCGCATTGTGTGCAGCCGCATAGTTTGGTTTTGCCGTTAAAGCATATTCGTAAGCTGTCACTGCGTTACCACCTTCGTTGCGCAACATCAACGCGTCACCTTTTGCGATGTAAGCGTCAGCCAGGTTTTTGTCACGTGCAACAGCGAGGTCCAAAAGACGGATCGCTTCTGCCGGATCGTTGTTTTTTTCAAATAATGTGTATGCTTCGCCTATTCTGAAAAGAACTTCTGCGTCCTTCTTTTTCTTCTTTTCTGCTTCGTCGAAGAGTTCTTTCGCCTTTGCACGGTCGCCTTTTGCAAGCGCTACCGTTCCTTGTCCTACCTTGTTCAGGTAAGATTTATCGTCCAGCGTAACACCTTTGTCAAACGCTTTCTGCGCCTCGTCCAGTTGGTTGGTTTTGATATAGTAATAACCAAGGTAATATTGGTTATCAGCAGAAGGGCTTCCTTCGGCAAGCTTTTTCAACATATCGCCCGCCTCGTTATAACGTTCTCCACGAATTAATGCTAAGCCATCCTGTACCGTCTGTGCGTGTAAGTTAACAAACGCTAATAAACCAAATACCAATGCTACTAATTTCAATCTCATGTTTCTGTTCATTTTTTACCCGGTTAAAATAATGATAAAAAACTTGGTTTTTCAATAACAAGCCCCAAATCTACTAATTGTTTACATTCACTATAACTCTTTCTTGACTTCCAGTTCGCGGGGGTAAACTACGGTCGGTAGCAGACCCATTTTTTGGATAATCAGCCCTCCGACGTCCCGGGCAATGTAGGTCATTAACCCACCCCCGAGTCCCGAGTATCCTTCCCGGCTGATAATATATAAATCCCTGTGCAGCGGGTAACGCTTAAACTCCAATCCTGCCTGAAACGGCTGGATGTAGTCCGAAAGTGAGTCAGGCTGGGCGTCTTTCGCAACCCCGATTACCCGGATCCCCTTCGACAACTCTTCCGAAGCCAGTGAATTTCCGTCGCTGATCCAGTTCACTCCTATAAAACCGAGGTGTGTCGGATTCTCCCTGACGTCCTTGATTACATTCTCGTTTGATCCCGCTGAAATAATCCTCAGCTTCTGGATATCTTTAATGCCAAACTTGTTGAGGACAAAATTCAGATTGCTTGCATTAGCATTGTCGAATACCAGCGTAATCAATCCCTCTTGCCCACCCTTGATCTGCGACCAGTCGGTCAGCTTGCCTTCCATGATCGCTTTCAACTCCGGAATAGTGATAAGACTATCCGGATTGCTCTTTCCAATCACCAGGGCCAGTCCGTCAGTTGCAATGTGCTGAAATTTCTGGCTGCCTTTTTGCTTCCGGATAATTTCAAGCTCCTTGTCATTCAACTGCCGCGTTGCAAAGATAATCCTTGCGCTATCATTCAATAGCTGTCGGATCGCTTCCTGCTCCGGCTTGTAATCCAGTTTGAAATGCGCGTCGGGATAGATTCCCTCATAGGCACTCGTCAACGAATTGATCAGCGGTTTGAAAGATTCATCTGCCGCAATCGTGATCGTACCTTTCCGTGGGTTGTCCAGGTCGCTGTTGGACGAGGTACATCTGAGTAATCCTGCAATACCGAGCGTCACCAACAGCAGCAGTCCAGCCAATCTCTTTTTCATGACTCGTCGTCCTGGTTATTTCTAAACACTCTGTAACCCCGGTAGGCTCCGTATAAAATAAGTGTGCCAGCAAAAGCATACCGCCATACGCTGCCGATCGGTAGCAGTCTAAACGAGAAGGAGGAGAGGATCAAAAAGACCCCTCCTCCTACGTATGCCAGAGCCATTACCGAAGAGGCCAGATCACCGAGCTTTTCGTGCAATGGTTTCTCCCTCATGCCTTACTCCAATTGGAAGTTGATCGGCAGGTTATATTTTACACGAACTGCACGTCCTGACTGCTTTCCTGGCTTCCATTTCGGCATAGCTTTTACTACGCGGATCGCCTCTTCATCGCAACCAAAACCCAATCCTTTCAAAACCTGAACATCCTGGATACTTCCGTCAGTGTTAACAACGAAGGACATGAAAACCCTTCCGGAAACGTTAGCACGGGATGCCGCACTTGGGTACTTGATATTCTTTCCTAGGTACTTATACATTTCTGAAGTACCTCCCGGGAATTCTGGTTGTTGCTCAACCACTGTAAATACCTTTTCAGGCTCAGGGGCTGCCTCTACTACTGTTCCTTTGCTAGGCGCTGCAACAGCTTCGGGTGCAACAATGATTTCGTTCGCGTTAGGATCACCTTCTACGGTTTTATCCGCAACAACAGCTTCTTTAATTTCTTCCACTGTTGGTGGTGGTACCTCTTCGGGAACCTCTTCGTCCTTCTTCACCTCAGGAGGCAAGAATTTCACCGTGTTCACCTTTGGAGCCTCCACTGGCGGTGGTGGCGGTGGTGGTGGTTCTGCCGGGTCAATTGGCGGCGGTGGGATCTTCATTAAGTCCACTTCAACCATCGGCGCTTCTTCTTCCTTACCAGCCGTCAAACTGTTGATGATTGACGGTGTAAACATAGCAAGAACAAAAAGAGCAGCTCCGATTATAGTGGCCTTCGTCACATCTTTACGATATCCCTGACGAAGTTCAAAAGCTCCGTACGCCTTATTACGATCCGCAAACACTATATCATCCAGTGTTGCATTCGGGCTTATCTCTGCCATGGCGCTGTGATTAATTTTGTTTAAAACTAATTTTTTGGTTTGATTTTGTCACCCAGGACTTTCTTCTCCGCGTCGGTCAAAGCGTCCACAAGTGCATAGCGCTTGGTTTTTGTAATCGCCATTTCGTCCAGAACGTCTACCATGTTTTTATATGTAGATACATCCGTAGGCTTAATTACCACCACAAACGCTTCATTACCGTCTTTATCCTTTGGATTGGCCGCATTGATACGCTTCTGAGACGCGAAGATCACACTTCTGAGATCGAACCCGTAGCGGGTTGTCTTCAATTCCGTGGGTGCTTTATCATCATCCGCAGCGATACCATCCAGATAATACACGTCGTCGTTGTCTCCCATGAACAGGGTTAGTACTTTCGACGCTTTCAAAGGTTCTGTCGGCTTTTCCTGATCTTCGGTTTTGTCAGGCACAGCGAGCGACATGGATGTCGGTTTAGACATTGTTGTCGCAAGCATGAAAAAGGTAATAAGCAAAAATCCTAGGTCCACCATCGGGGTCATGTCCACACGGGTGGACATTTTCTTACCGCGAACCTTACCACCACCTTTACCGTGCCCACCACCACCGGATTCTTCAATTGCTGCCATTTCTTCTAATTATTAAATGATAACATTATTCGTTTGTATAACCGGCCGGTGCTTGTTCGCTACCTGTGATCAGGTTGAACTTGTTAATATTCTGCGATTGCAGGTTAGCCAATACGTCTTTGAACGCAGGGAACTTCGACAGGTTGTCGCCCTTCAATGCAATACGTAGACCACTATCTGCTTTACGCGCAGCATAAACCCAGTCTGCCAATTCGCTGGCGCCTGTGGAGTCAACCGGGATCCCTGGCTGCTTCACCTGGCTCATTTGCTCTTTTGGCATGTTCAACCAGGGCTTCAACTGATTCAGAGGCAAACCGAAGCTTGACTGCAGTGCAAACTTAGCTCGTTCAGCATCAGTGAATGTAATGCCTTTGGCCTGACCAATGTTGTCCAACATCGCAGCGCGAGTGGGCTGGGCGTCAACACCAAAGAACACTTTCCCTGTTTTGTCAATGCTAATGACCATGATCTTATCATCTGGCACTTTGATCTGCGAAATCGATGTAGGCGTTGTAATCTCTGCATCGTTCGACTTAAAAGTCGCCGTCATAATGAAGAACGTCAAGAGCAAGAAGGCAACATCCGTCATGGCCGTCATATCAGTATGCGGCGCATGTTTCTTAGGCCTTACCTTTCCCATACAAATATATAAGTTTTTTTTATATTAACGAAACTTCACTATAAAATAGTTCTGGGAACTATTAATAATGTGCAGCAAAGTTCGACTGAAGGCTCATGCCAATTTCGTCGATGCTGTAAGTAAGATCGTCAACACGGCTGTTCAGGTAAGCGTAAGAGATTGTTGCGATAGCCGAAGTACCGATACCAAGAGCGGTATTGATAAGGGCCTCAGAGATACCAGTTGCAAGAGCAGCGGAGTCAGGAGAACCTGATGTACCCAAAGCCGCGAACGCCTTGATCATACCGATTACCGTTCCCAAAAGCGCCAAGAGGGTAGAAGCACCCGCCAGAGTAGCGATGATGGTAAGGTTTTTCTGAAGCATTGGAAGTTCAAGTGTAGTAGCTTCTTCGATCTCTTTCTGAAGAGCTGCCAGTTTTTGCTCTTTGTCGAGCGCAGTTTCAGTAGTCAACTGCTTGTATTTCAACAGACCTGCTTTGATTACGTTACCAACAGATCCTTTTTGTTTGTCGCATTCTTTGATAGCCTCTTCGATTTGGTTTTTGTCAAGCAGGCTTCTCACTTTACGCACGAATGAATCGATGCTGCCAGTTCCGCTAGCTTTGCTCAAAGTGATCAAACGCTCGATTGTAAAGGTCAATACAACAAGGAAACACGTCATCAAGATCGGTACGATAGGACCTCCCTTGTAAACGATTCCGTAGTAATCACCATCGATAGGCCCTTTTTCGTGATCACCATCTTTAAAGTGTTCCGGAGCACCCAGAACGAAAATGTAAACACACAATGCAATCGCAAAAAGGAGAGGGATTACCAATGCCGGGTTCAAACCGCCTTTGCCTTTAGTTGCTGCCGCAGCAGGCTTTGGAGCTGGTGCCGGACTTGTAGCTTTCTTTTCCATCAGACTTACTTTTAAAGGTTAAATTGAGATTTTGGTTGTGAATTAAATAAAACTTTTGGTTTAAACTGGTTTTCGTAAAATAAAATTTTGAATGCTTTTCGGATAAACGACATCTACAAAAGTATGAGTTTTCCTTTTAAAAAAAAGCAAGCGTTTCGGCAGATTTTTTCTCAGATTTTTCTCCGAAACGGCTCCGAATTGCATATTTTAAAGAATGCCCTCCCTTCTATTTTTAGTAAAATTTCTAGTTTTAATACTGACTTCTAGGGATATAACGACTATCCCCAAACCTCTATATAATTGCACTCTTTGCGTTCATATGTAACAACATGTTTTTTAGTGAGGAGATTTGCGTTTCAAAATATTTCAAGATTACCTTAGAAAAGCAAATATTATTTTTCTCCTACTATGTGTCTTAACAACAATTTTAAATTTCGGCGACCGGGATTTTCCAGCTCGCCCTAAAGTTTGACTAAATCAATCCCGCCCGCGCCCCGATTTTTTTCGCCGTTGCAACCGCTCGTCGCTCAATTTCCCGGAGCTTACCACTAGCGGAATGACAAAAATCCGGTAATTTTGGCTTTTCGCAGATAGCGTGTCCGTTAACTTAACAAATTCTTAAAATACATGAAGATCGATCAGGAGTCGCTCAAAAAGATCGCGCACCTCGCACGATTAGAGATCAGGCCCGAAGAAGAAGCGGCTCTCCTACAAAGTATGGATTCCGTTCTTACCTGGATGGACCAGCTCAATGAAATCAATACGCAGGGAGTGGAGCCTTTGACGCACGTGCTCGACGAAGAAAATAACTGGCGCGAGGATAAAGGCGCGAATACGCTCACGCGCGAGGAGGCGCTCTTCAATGCGCCGTCGAAAAATAGTACCTATATAATGGTCCCGAAAGTGATTGAGTAAGTATAGGACACAATGTCCTATACGTCAACAACGAATTTCAAAATCGTCGGCATCCGGCAATGCGGGGAAACTCTCTCGATAGGCAGACAGATCGGCCTTCGAAATGTGGACGATCTTTTCGGTCTCATGGCTTCCGAGGAGGGCCATCGGTTCGCCCAGGTAATCGAGCGCCACAGAGTCACCTCGGTATTCCAGCCCGTTCTCGTCCGCCCCGACCCGATTGACGCCTACCACATAACATTGGTTTTCGATCGCCCGAGCCTGCAAGAGCGTGCTCCACGCATGCGCGCGGCGTGTGGGCCAGTTGGCTACATATAATAGGATGTCGTAAGGATCGCTTTGCAGGTTACGGCTCCAAACCGGGAACCGCAGGTCATAGCACACGAGCGGACACAACTTCCAGCCTCTCCATTCCACGGTGAGGCGCACATTGCCCGGGGTATAATGCTTGCTCTCTTCTCCCATTGTGAAAAGATGTCGCTTGTCGCTTTGCGCGTAAGTACCGTCCGGGCGTACGCAAAGCAGGCGATTAAAGAAACTGCCTCCTTCATTTACTGCGAAACTCCCCACCACCAATGCACTGTACTGTTTGGCAATCTGCTTCATCCAGCGGGTGGTGGTCAGGTTCATCGGCTCGGCCAAAGCGGTATTCATCGTGAAACCCGTATTGAACATTTCCGGAAGCACGATCACGTCGACCGGCTCCGTCAATGCAGCCAGCTTTTCTTCAAAGGAGGCAAGGTTGGCCGTCACATTTTCCCAATGCAGATCGGCCTGGACCAATGCGATGGAAAGTATTTCCTTATTTTCCTGCATGACCGAATATTATGTGGGTTAAAACCTATCTGCGGCTTGGAAAACGCATACGGTAATCGGCATCCACGTTTCCTTTGGAAATATCGGTCAGTTTCTTTTTAATGAACTGCTTTTTGAGCGTCGGCAGGTAGTCCACGAACAATTTGCCCAGCAAATGGTCGTACTCGTGCTGGATAATGCGAGCAGCCATACCGGAGTAGGTTTCTTCATGCTCGTTCCAATCGAGATCGCGGTATCGGATACGGAGTGTCTCCGGACGGTACACGTCGCCGCGGATGCCCGGAATGCTCAGGCAGCCTTCTTCGAACGCCCATTCTTCGCCAGTTTCTTCCAGAATTTCGGGATTAATAAAAGCTTTTTTGAAATCGGCCAACGACAAATCCGGCTCGTCATCTTCGTCTTCCTCGTCTCTTTCGGCGAACGGCGTTCCGTCCACAACGAAAATGCGGATATTCAGACCAATCTGCGGGGCAGCCAGGCCTACGCCATTCGCGCCGTGCATGGTTTCAAACATATCCTCCGAAAGTTTCTTCAAATCCACTTCATCTTTTTCGATAAAACGGGTTGGCTTTCTCAGGATCGGGTCACCGTATGCAACTATTGGATAAATCATGCTTATTAAAACTTTTGCTACCTATATAATATGTACTACTTACAAATTCTACCTCCGGCTTTCCATGAACGACTGGAGAATGATCGTGGCGCTTACTTTATCGATATTGCCTTTATCGCGCCTGTCGCTTTTCTTCGACCCGGAAGCAATCATCGATTGCAACGCCATGGAGGACGTAAAGCGCTCGTCGTGCAAATGCACCGGGATTTCGGGAAATGTTTTTTGTAATGTCTTTACAAAAGCCGTAACCCTCGCGGCATTCTCGCTGTCGGTGTTATCGAGTTTCTTGGGCATCCCTACCACAAAAGCCTCTACCTGCTCCCCCGATGTATATTTTTTGAGAAAATCGGAGAGCTGATGCGTAGGGACCGTATCGAGCGCGGTTGCGATAATTTTCAACGGGTCGGTTACGGCTATTCCGCTGCGTTTGGCACCGTAATCAATCGCCAGAAGACGTGGCATGGGCTTAAAATATGTTAATAGTTTGCAAAGATAAGACCTTTCGGTTAGCTTTTCCCGATCGATCACCCGATTGCACATTTTGGCAGCAAGCATTCCGGATTCCGATTATCTTTGCCCTATGATTGAAAAGCGCTGGATACATTACCCTTCCTTTACCTCTGAACAAGAACAGGTTGCACAGAGGCTCGCCGAATCTTTGAAAGTAAGTCCCTCGTTGGCAACACTTTTGGTTCAGCGCGGCATTCTTGATTTCGACCAATCCCGCGATTTTTTCCGCCCTGAAATTCGCCATTTGCACGATCCATTCCTGATGGCGGATATGGAGCAGGCCGTGGAGCGTTTGGTCAAGGCGATCGATTCCAATGAGAAAATACTGGTTTACGGAGATTACGATGTAGATGGCACCACTTCCGTCGCATTGTTCTATGGCTTTCTCAAAAGGATTTATCCCAATCTCGACTATTATATCCCCGATCGTTACGAGGAGGGTTACGGTGTTTCATGGCAAGGCGTCGACTGGGCCGAAGCCAATGGCTACACATTAATCGTAACGCTCGACTGCGGTGTCAAGTCCGTCGATAAGGTAACCGTCGCAGCCGAAAAGGGTATTGACTTCATCATATGTGACCACCACCGCCCGGGTGATGAGCTTCCACCGGCCGCCGCCGTGCTGGACCCCAAGCGTGAGGACTGTTTATATCCTTATAAAGAGCTCACCGGCTGTGGTGTCGGCTTCAAACTTTTGCAGGCATTTTGTATCAAACAGGGCCTTAATCCTGAAATGCTGTACGATTACCTCGATCTGCTCGTCGTCAGCATTGCTTCCGATATTGTTCCTATCACGGGAGAAAACCGCGTTCTGGCATATTACGGATTGCAACGGCTCAATGCGCAGCCGCGCACCGGCATCAAGGCATTGATCCAGATTTCAGGCATCAGCGGCGCGCTGGATATTACGAATGTTGTTTTCGGGCTCGGGCCGCGCATTAATGCCGCTGGACGCATCAAGCACGCGAAAGAAGCTGTAAGACTTTTGCTTTCGGAGATTGAAGAAGAGGCAATGGAATTTGCCGAAGAAATTAACAAGCACAACAGCGAACGCCGCAATTTCGATTCGAGCATTACCGAGCAGGCACTTTTCATGATCGAAAACGACGAATGGTTTTCGAATGCAAAAAGTACCGTATTATATAAGGAAGACTGGCACAAAGGCGTGATCGGAATCGTGGCCAGCCGGTGCATCGAAAAATATCACCGCCCGACGATCATCCTCACGCAATCGCACGGGAAAGCCGCCGGCTCCGCACGTTCGGTACCCGGTTTCGATGTATATGAGGCGATCGAAGAATGCGCGGACCTTTTGGAACAATATGGCGGGCACACATTTGCCGCCGGCCTCACCTTGCCACTGGATAACGTGGAAGCATTCAGAATGCGGTTCAACGAAATCGTGAGCAGCCGTATTCAGCCGGACCAATTGGTACCGATGATCAATGTCGATATGCTGCTCGAACTGGAAGCGATTACTCCTAAATTTTACAATATACTCCGTCAAATGGGTCCATTCGGGCCGGGAAATATGACACCGGTTTTCGAGTCGCGGAATATGACACTCGTCGGCCGCCCAGTTTTGATGAAGGAAAAGCACATCAAGTTTGATGTAAAACAAAACAACTCGGCAGTTTTCACTGCCGTAGGCTTCGGAATGGGGCATTTTTATCCTGATATTGTCAATGGAAGGCCATTCTCGATCTGCTATTGCCTCGAAGAGAATAATTTCCGCGACAAGAAAACCTTACAGCTTTCGTTGAAAGACATTAAGCTGCATTGAGGAAGAACTTAAACGAACAATGATACTAAGAACTGAAAACCTCGTGAAGAAATACGGGGTTCGTCTTGTCAATAATAATGTAAGCTACCAGGTTGAGCAGGGCGAGATCGTAGGATTGCTCGGGCCGAATGGTGCAGGTAAAACCACTTCCTTTTATATGGCCGTTGGTTTGGTGAAACCTAACAGCGGCAAGGTATACCTTGATGACAAGGACATTACCGATCTCCCGATGTACAAGCGCGCGCGGCTCGGGCTGGGATATCTGGCGCAGGAAGCTTCCGTTTTCAGAACATTGACCGTCGAAGAGAACATTAGGGCGGTTCTGGAAATGACCGATCTTCCGAAAGCCGATCAGAAGCGAAAAGTGGAGGAGCTGATCGAGGAATTTCACCTCGGGCACGTACGCAAGAGCAAAGGTATGGTCCTTTCCGGAGGCGAGCGCCGCCGGACGGAAATTGCGAGGTCACTCGCGGTGGATCCGAAGTTCATTCTGCTCGATGAGCCCTTCGCCGGCGTCGACCCTATTGCCGTAGAAGACATTCAGAGCATTGTCGCCAAGCTCAAACATAAGAACATCGGTATCCTGATCACCGATCACAATGTAAATGAAACCCTCTCGATTACCGACCGGGCATATTTGCTATTCGAAGGAAAGATATTGAAACAAGGAACTGCCGAGGAGCTGGCGGAAGACGAAGTAGTAAGGCGTGTATACCTGGGACAAAATTTCGAGCTGAAACGGAAGATCTGAAATGTCTCCAGCATAGAAAAGGGAACGCTCAGGCGGCACTCCCTCTCTTACAATTATTCACCATGAACTGTATTACTAGTCAAAAGAATAACAGCGATGTTACTTCTTAGGGCATTTTTTACAATGCTTGCCCTTCTTTTTGTATTTCTCGCAACACTTCTTAAACACACATTCGGTGCTGTCTTCGAAGCTTTTCATCCAGAAACACCCCTGGTCCGACCCCACATTGTAATCACTCATTGTAAAAGCGCTCATTCACATTGCCGTTAAAACTGAGGCAAATATATTACCTATTTAGAATGATTCAAATGTTTAGCAAAAATTGTTTTGAATAAATCTAAATAACTGAATGGATACTTTGAGTCACTTCAAATGCCCCTTGCTTCGCAAAACCGCCAAAATCTGCTCGGGAGAAACCTTTCCCTTATGGTAGGAAAGCTTTACCGACTGCGATTCGAGCATGATACTTCCTTTTCTTACCCCGTCAATCTCCCGCAAATCGGCCATTAATTCCTGGACATTCTCTCGCTCATTGAGGTCAATCCGAAGTTGCCTCTGGGATTTGAAACGTTCAAAGTGCTGCACTGCCATTACCTGCTCTTCGGTTTTAAATGGCTCCCATCGGTTGATAATCAGTCCCGACAGCGCGATAAACCAGCCAAGGAAGTAGGATAATGTCTCCGTTCGGCTGTGGAAGTTTTTATTCCAAAAGTAAAAAGTGGCTAACCGGCCCGTCAGCCAAACGAAAATCGTCCATTGCAAAAAGGCAAAAACAGGTTGGTGAGTTGTTAGAAAACCGGTGTTGAACAGCGGTAACGACGCCAGCGAAAGCAGCGGCAAAAGGCAGCAACCAATATGCAGAAAGGTAATCAGTAAGCTGAAAGACAGGGAATAAAAGCTTCGCATGGCTGGAAGAAATAAGCAAGGCTATTGTTTGTTAAAAGTATTTAATTCATTTTTGCAACATTGTTGCATTTAATGAAGTTCCATACCAGATGACTCCTACCTATTCAACTCTCGCATTAATTCTCATTCTCGGAGCATCATCGTGCTCCCGGCAAAATGAAAAGAGCCCCGAGCTCATCGAAGCGAACCGTTTGCATCTTGAAGCCATGAAAATATCCGAACAACTAGAACAAAAACTCGATAGCCTGTCGGTGCAGGCGAAAGACAATGTAGCCAAATCGCAGCTCGACAGTTTAAAAAACCTGGTTGAAGTTTGGAAGGAAAATATGATTGAAGTACCGGGCTTCGCGCATGCACACGACCACGCACATGGCGCGCATTCGCACAAATCCGCGCCGCCTATGACCGACGAATCCATGCTCGATTACCAGCGGCAATCCAGAGAAGCCATCGCTGAATTGAAAGAAGCCCTTGCAAAATGGGACAGCCTGAAAAAATGAAAAGAATAGCGCTCCTGTTTGTTCCATTGCTGGCTTTCACATTTCGCACAGAGCCATTGCCCATCACCTGGAAACGCCTGACTGACGTGCGGTTTACACGAAAACTCAATAGGGAGCTGAGTATGTATTTCCTGTACCCCACCTTCGGGCCGTCGGTGAACGTACTGCATGATAAAGAGGTCAGTATCCGCGGCTACATGATACCCGTGGATGAAAACGACAATATTTACGTGATTTCAGCCAAACCGATGGCCGCCTGCTTCTTTTGTGGCGGAGCCGGTCCGGAATCTATTATTGAATTGCAGTTCAGGAAGAAAAAACAGCACTTCCGGACCGACGAGGTCCTGACCGTCCGGGGAAAACTGACGCTCAATGCGAATGACGTCGATCACCTCAACTACATGCTGAAAAACGCCGAGGTGATCGAATGAATATCAGGGGATCTTCTCCCAGATCTCGTGAATCGGCTTACCATCGCTGCTCTTTCCGCTATGGTCCCAACGACCATTGTCGAGCTTGAAATCAAATTTCAGCGAAGAACCTACGCGGTTGTTGTCTTTGGAGAAAAACTGAATGTTTTCGGTGTATTTACCGTCCTTGGCGGTGTAAGTCCCGCCGCCAGTTGCATAAAATTTCTTAACCGCAGGGTCGATTGCAAACCATTGGAAGCGTGTCTTTGAGAGCAGTTTAAGTGTCTTTCGCGTGCCCTCCTGATGTATTTTAACGAGGGCTCCCTGCCCATTGTCCCGTTCGGTAATGTGCCATGCTCCTGCCATGGGAGCATTACTAGTAGCGTCGTCGACACGCATCCAGACCATCGCCTCTTCATAACGCAATGTCAGGATATCGTCTTTTACAGTAACAGTGAACTCGATCGGAATCCCGATTTTGGCTGTATCCGCCGAATTGAACTCGGGCGTGTAAGTCATTTTGTCCCCATTCATCGTGAACGGGCCACCCTCGGCCCTTTCAAAATACTTGTTACCGATGCTGTAAGAAGCGATAACCATATAGTTATCAGCCACAATCAGTGTTGAAGCGCTACCGGTAGGCTCCTGCGATTTCCACGCGCCCTTGGGAACCTGCGGCAGGCGATCCTGGGCGAATGTCATCAAAGAAATAAGCAAAAGGGCGGTCGTCAGTATATGTTTCATTGCATTCGGTTTAATGGAGTTACCATATACGTTATCAAAATTATGCCAATTTCAGCCAGAAGCAATTATCAGCGCAAAACTTCCCTCAAAACGTCCAGCGACTTGATCTCCCCGAGCCCATCCATGTGGATTTTGTAAAAGAAAATCATCCTTTCGAGGATATTTATCCGCCGTGACCTGTCCAGCGGAATGGACAAACCGTAGCCATTGTCCAGCATTTGCACCGTGGCCGTGTGCTCCTGTGCGTCGGGCAGGTGTGGGAAATGGTTGTCTTTCAGTTCACTTTCCAAATCCTCGGCCGTTTCCACACCAAACCCCAGATAATGCGCCAGTTGCATCAGGAACTGAACGTGAAAATTTTCGAAACCGGTCCCGGCCTCATCGAGATAGAGCACCGATTGTTCAATAAAATGGAACAATGGCTCGTTGTTCTCTTCCTCGCGCAAAGTTTTACCGAGCATTTCGGTCATAAAAAGCGCCAGGCCTGATTTTAATACATCAAAAGGTATGGAAAAAAACGGCGCATAGCATTTGATCTCGGAAATGCGGTGGATCGTGTCCTCCTTGTTCTTATGATACACCACCAGATCGAGCAACGTAAGCGGCTGAAAAAAGGCGATCCGGTTGGTTTTGGACTTGCTGCTTCGCACACCGTTGACGATATAAGTCTGGATACCAAAGGCTTCCGTATAAATCTTCGCGATGATAGAAGATTCCTTGTACCGGATGTAGCTCAACGCGATACCGCGGGTTTTGTGAAGCATATGAAATTTTAATATCGATCTGATCAAAAATAGTTATCTTTCTTTTAAGTGAATCTTTTATGATTATTGATCCGGCTGTTAAAACAGCCGGGAATGGATTGGACGGGATGCGAATCCCGCAACATTATGCCAATCTAATCCCGTCGGTTTAAACAATTGTTGATCCGTCAGTTAAAACAGCCGGGAAGGCGATCGGCGGCGTGCAATTTCATTGACGGTATGCCAATCTAATCCCGTCGGTTTAAACCGACGGAAAGGATTTGAAAAATTGAACAATTTTTGGAGTTTTTTAAGCCAAAGGATTTGTACCTTTGTAAGAAATAACGAACTAAACGAGAATCGAAATTCGTTAGGCTAATATTCAGGGAATACGCTTTGCATACCAGCAAACACCAATATCTCTAAAAGCATTACTCTTCTTATGAGCGACGCCATTAAGCATGAGTGCGGCATAGCACTTATCCGTCTTAGAAAGCCTTATCAATACTACATCGACAAGTACGAAACGCCGCTGTACGCAGTACATAAGCTTTCCGTGATGATGGAAAAACAGGTCAACCGGGGCCAGGATGGAGCCGGGGTAGCCAATATCAAGATCGATGTCCCGCCCGGGAAACGATATATCAGCCGATACAGATCCGTAGAACCTCAGCCACTTACGGATATCTTCTCCAAAATCCACAAAAAATTCCGCAAAGGTCTCAAAAACAACCGCGACCACGTCAACGACGCGAAATGGTTGCAGGAAAACCTGGCATTTACGGGAGAAGTATGGCTGGGACATCTTCGTTATGGTACGCATGGCTCCAATGAAGTGGAAAACTGCCACCCGATGCTGCGCCAAAGTAACTGGCGGAGCCGCAATCTGGTGATGGCCGGAAACTTCAACATGACCAACGTGGATGAGCTTTTTGGCAAACTGGTTTCACTCGGCCAGCACCCGAAAGAGAAAGTCGACACCGTAACGGTAATGGAAAAAATTGGACATTTCCTGGATGAAGAAAACCAGCGGGTGTTCGAGCGTTTCAAAGGCATTTACGAAAACCCGACGTTGTCCGATGTGATAGAAGACAATATCGATCTGCCTCGCCTGCTCTACCGCTCGTGTCGCGACTTTGATGGTGGTTATGCAATGTGTGGTCTTACCGGTTACGGCGCATCCTTCGTGATTCGCGATCCGGCAGGTATTCGTCCGGCGTTCTATTATGCTGACGATGAAGTGGTTGTGGTAGCATCTGAGAAACAGGCTATTAAAGCTGCATTCAATGTAGATTACGACCAGATCACTGAAATTACACCGGGTTCTGCGCTCATCGTCGACAAAAACGGTGAATATAATGAGTTCCCGATCCTGCCCCGCCTGGAAAAACGCTCGTGCAGTTTTGAGCGTATTTACTTCTCGCGCGGTACCGACCCGGATATTTATAATGAGCGCAAGCAGCTGGGCAAACTGCTGATCCCGCAAATTCTCAAAGAAGTTAATTACGACCTCGAAAACACGATTTTCTCATACATTCCGAACACCGCTGAAACGGCGTTCCTGGGGATGATCGAAGGTTTGGAGGAATATCTGGCCAAGAAACGCAAGCAGGCTATCATGGAAGGCATTCTCTTCGAAGCCGACCTTGAAAAAGTACTTTCGTTCCGTCCGAGAATCGAGAAACTGGTAACCAAAGACGTAAAGTCACGCACGTTCATTACGGCCGACGCCCTGCGCGACGATATGGTTTCGAGCGTGTACGACACGACATTTGAAGTAGTCCGCAAGAATGTGGATACCGTCGTGATCATCGACGACTCGATCGTTCGCGGTACTACGCTTGAAAAGAGCATTCTCACCATGCTCGACCGTTTGAAACCAAAGAAAATTGTAGTGGTATCGTCTGCTCCACAGATCCGCTTCCCCGATTGCTACGGCATCGATATGTCGAGAATGAAAGACTTCGTTGCCTACCGTGCAGTGCTGAAATTGCTGGAAGAGCGCGATATGGAGTATTTGCTGGAAGATGTCTACACCCAAAGTGTAACAGCGCTCGCTACGAAGAATCCATACCACACCAACTATGTTAAGGCGCTTTACGAGCCATTCACAGATGAAGAGATTTCTCAGAAAATAGCTGAGATTGTTCGTCCCAAGGGTTTGAATGCAGAGCTGTCTGTGGTTTTCCAAACCGTCGAAAACCTGCACAAAGCCTGCCCAGGACACCTCGGCGACTGGTATTTCACCGGTAATTACCCGACACAGGGTGGAAATAAAGTGGTAAACAAAGCCTTTACCAACTCTTACGAAGGTAAATTGGAAAGAGCTTATTGATCATAGAATTTATAAGTGATGATTAGCCGGCTTGGAAACAGGCCGGCTAATTTTTACGCCTAAATGTAAATTCCGTCAGTACGTTGACGGAGTTATGTATATGGAGATTGAGCGTACCTTATATAAGCAGGTCGTTGACCACCTAAAACCCAATAAAGTCAACGCTATAACGGGTACCAGACGAGTCGGAAAGACATTTCTTGTCCAAAAAATTATCGCAAATACTCCCTATAAAGTTTTTACGCTCGAAGGAGAGGACATCGATGCGCAAAATCTCCTGTCTCAAACCAGCATCGCCAACTATCAGCGCTTATTTTCGGATTATGAGCTCCTTGTAATCGACGAAGCGCAGGCCGTCCCGGATATTGGAAAAAAGCTAAAACTGATTGTTGACCATGTAAAAGGCCTACGGATCATTGCCACAGGATCATCGGCGTTGGACTTGGCCCAGCAATCAGGAGAACCGCTTACCGGCAGGGCCTATTTTCACAACCTCTACCCGGTCGCACAGCAGGAGCTTTTGCCCCTCGAAAATGCATTGGAAACGCGCCAGCGGCTGGAAGAGCGGCTCGTCTACGGTAGTTATCCTGAATTATTTCAACTCAATACATTAAAAGAAAAGGAGGCATACCTCAAAGACCTCGTCAATGCGTACCTCTTGAAGGACATTCTCTCATTTGAAGGCGTGCGTAATGCGGAAAAAGTGAAAGATCTACTGCGGCTGATCGCCTACCAGGTAGGAAAGGAGGTATCATTGCAGGAGCTTGGCGTGGCATTGAATATCAGCAAAAATACAGTTGAAAAATACCTGGACTTACTTTCAAAAGTATTCATTTTAAGGAGAGTAGGTGGTTTTAGCAAAAATCTGCGAAAAGAGGTAACCAAGAGCAGCCGTTGGTTTTTTTATGACAATGGCGTCCGGAACACCGTTATCAATGACCTAAGGCCTCTTGCGTTACGCACGGATACAGGCGAGCTATGGGAAAACTACCTGATCAGCGAGAGGATTAAAACCATAACCTATTCCAAGCGTTATGTCGATTTTTACTTTTGGCGCACTTACGATCAACAGAAAATTGATTGGCTCGAAATGGAAAACGGAAGCCTGTCGGCATTTGAGTTCAAATGGAGAGAAGAACGTGTAAAAACACCCGTGGCATTTGCGAATGCTTACCCGGATGCCAGCTTTCAATTAATCAACCGCGAGAATTACCTTGATTTTATTTCATAACATTTCTATTAATTTGCCACCTCAATTCACAACCTAAATCTCAATGACCCAATTCAACACAATCCGGTTAGTAAAAAAAGCTTGTCTGGCATTTGCCCTGGCATTGACGGCTACATTTGCTCAGGCACAAGGCACCCTGAACGACATCGCGTTCCTGGATGGCCGCTGGCTCGGTACGTACAACGGCGGCCCGATCGAAGCTTCCTGGACAGCTCCCAAAGGCAATAACATCGTCGGTTTCATTCGTATGATCAAAGACGATAAACCTGCTCTTTACGAGATCTTTGCATTTGAACAGACCGACAATGGTCCCGTGGCGATGGTGAAGCATTTCAAGCCGGGCATGATCTCGCTGGAAGAAAAAGAGGTAGCCGACCGCTACAAATTCATCGAAGCAAAAAAGAACCAGGCTTTGTTCGAAAAGGACGACGCTTCGGTGCGGATCATTTATGAGAGACGCTCTCCTACTCAGTTAGTTATCCAACGCGGAAAGAAGGAAAATGATAAATGGAGCTTCGTGGATCTGTTTATTTTCAACAAAATCCCCTGAGGTGTTCCGAAAACTACCAAAACAGCGATCCGAAAGGGTTGCTGTTTTTTGTGCCCTAATTTTTCAGGATAAGATAAACTCCACCTACCAGCAGGATCGTACCCAAAATACGTGGCAGGTTCATATGATGAACGGCAAACCCCTGTAAACCAAAATGGTCGATGGTCATGACGGTCACCATCTGGCCTGCGATGACTAAGCACATCATATTGGCCGGGCCGATATTGCGGACGATAAAAATGACCGTGATCACATAGAAAGCGCCGAGCACTCCACCCATAAAGCGCGTCCACGAAACCTGTTTGAGGTCAGCCAGGGAAGGAACCGGATTTTGATTGAAGCAGGCGAAAGCGATCGTCAGGACCATTAATCCTACAAAAAAGGACGTCATGGCCGCGAGAATAGGATTGTTGATCGACTCGCGGAGTTGCGTATTCACGCCAGATTGGACGGCGTTGCTGATACCGATCAGAAAAGCGAAGATCAGGAAGATCCAGTTCATTGCTTCAATTCATTTACTTTATCGGGGTCAACCGTTCTGAAACGGCCGTATACACGCAGAATGATCGCGAGCGCCACCGTCACTTCGGCCGCTGCTACTACAATGACAAATAACGCAAAAAGCTGGCCGCTCAAACGTTCCGGATCGTGCCTGCCAAATGCTACCAAATTGATATTAACTGCATTAAGCATCAATTCGATTCCGAGCAGCATACCGATAAAATGCCGCTTGGTAATGGAAATAGCCAGTCCAATACAAAACAATGCGGCTGCAACGACCAGATAATATTGTACAGGTATCGTCGTCATGCGGTCGGGTTTCGGTTTAATGCGAGATAGGCGGCGCCGATGAGCGCAACCAACAAGAGGATAGCAGCTATTTCAAATGGCAACAAATGGGTGGTCATGAGCTCCACACCAATCGTCTTGATCGTCGATTTGCTGCTCATTTCCCCGCCCGCCATTCTAAAATCCGAGGAAAGAATGACTTTCACCAGCAATCCGAAAAGCCCGATACCTGTTAAAAAGCCCCAGATTTTCCGGGTGATCGGCACCTCAATACGATTATGGCGAGTAGAATCGTCGCTTTTTTCTTTCTTCTGCGTAAGCATAATCCCGAATATCAGCAGCACGAGAATACCGCCGACATAAATCATAATCTGCGAAACGGCCAGAAAGTCCGCGCCCGCGAGCACGTACAATGCAGCTACGCCCAGGAATGCAAGAAATAGCGCAAATGCCCCGTAGATGAGATTTTTAGAAAAGAGTATGAATAGCCCGGCAGCGAGCGTCAATGCGGAAAAAAGATAAAATATAATTGCTTCCATACGCGCCTATTCCTTGGGTTTAGGTTTCATTGTCGGCCGGAATGCAGGCTTGACTGGCTTTTCCGCTACCGGTTCGGCAGGTTTGGCATCTGCTGCCGTCTCCGGTTTCGCCTCAGCGGCTGGCTCAGTTGGCGTTTCAGTTACCGGCTTCTCCACATTCTCTTCCGAAACAACCTTTGGCTTCATCGTTGGACGGAATGGGGCTTTCGCAACTGGCTTTTCAATTGGCTCCGCGGGGGTTTCCGTAACTTGTTTCTCCACATTCTCTTCTGAAACAACCTTTGGCTTCATCGTTGGACGGAACGGTACTTTCGCAACTAGCTTTTCAACTGGCTCCGCGGGGATTTCCGCAACTGGTTTTTCTACATTCCCTTCCGAAACAACCTTTGGTTTCATCGTTGGACGGAACGGTGCTTTCGCGACCGGCTTTTCAACTGGCTCCGCGGGTGTTTCGGTAACTGGTTTCTCCACATTCTCTTCCGAAACAACCTTTGGCTTCATCGTTGGACGGAATGGTGCTTTCGCAACTGGCTTTTCAACTGGTTCGCCAGGCATTTCTTCGGCAGGCGCTTTCGCGTCAGGAATCTCTGCTGGCTTCTCCGCATTTTCATCCGAAACCACCTTCGGCTTCAAAGTCGGCCGGAATACTGGTTTGGCAGCCGCCGGCCTTTCAGCCGGCGTAGCTTCCGGTGCAATTTCCTGTGTGGGAGCACTATCTTCTACTTTTTTAGGCTTCATCAACGGCTTGAACGCCGGTTTTGGCGCCGGAGCGGCTACCGGTTCGGCAGCGTCATCATTGGTGTCTTGGGCAACAGCGGCTTCCGTCGGTTTTGGCTTGGTCGTCGGTTTGAAAACCGGGCGGGCCGGCGGGGTCGTACCTGTCGCGACGGGCGCCGATGCTGCTGCCGGGGTAGCTTTGGCTGCTTTCAAAGCCTCTTTTTCCTTCTGAAACTGTTCCAGCAGCGTGCGCTTTTCGTCAGCCTGTTCTGCGGTGAGGTTGGAATAATTGTAAACCATATCCCGCACATCGAGCTCGCTGTAATCGAAAGTCTTGGTCATTGTAAGACATTCAGTCGGGCATACCGTCGTACAAAGGCCGCAATAACAGCATTTAGCCATATCAATGTCGAATTTGGCCGCGTACAGGCGAATCGGCGAACCGTCGGAAGCACGTCCTACGTCTTCCACGGCTTTAATCGGCTCGATATCGATGCAATCTACCGGACAGACCTTTGCGCATTTATCGCAAACAATGCAGTCGTCCATCTCATTGTGCAGACGGTATCTGCCATTATCCGGAATGGGAATGGTTTCCAGCGGATATTGGATCGTAACGATCCCATCCTGCTGGTCGTAAAAACTGGACGAACGAATATCCGCAGGTCTACGGCTTTTACGCGCATTCCAGAGGTGCCGTAACGTCAGCCGCATGCCCGTAAGGGTCGTGCTGATGCCGTCGGATATATTTTTAAAGTATTCTGACAAAATCCCTGTTCGTTGGTATTGCGGTTACCCTATGACAAATATAGAGTAAACGGTTCAAAAACTCACTTATCCACAGCCACTGCTTCCAAAAGCTCCTGCAATTCGTTTTGCAGCGACTGTGTTTTATCGGCAATGTACCAACGCTGAATATCCTCCGAAAATTCGCTGTAAGACTTCACCGGATTGGCTTTGTATTCTCTCAGCAACTCCTGAGCACCGGCCGGACGTGGCCCCCAGGCAAAAATTTCGTTGAAATCTTCGTCCACAGCAATCAGTTTCGGGATCGACCGCCCACCGTTCGTCAGGTAAGCATCCATCAATTCAGGATTTTCATCCCTCAGCAGGAATCTGACGGTGATCAAAGGGTTCGAAAGTGATGCAGCTACGATCGTCGGGATGTTCTGCGCCGCATCCCCACACCACGCTTCAGTGAGAATGTACCAGGTTTGTGGAATATCGGTCTGATCGACAACTTCTCGCAACGACTCATGGATCGACGCCGTTTTATTGAGGCGCTGCATCCGTGCCAGATTCAGCTTTGTATAATGGGCCAGCGCCTCGGATTGTTTCGGACCGGTTGTTCTGTTTTCCAAAACCACCGTTTCCATCAAATGCATGTATTCGGAATATGTATATGCCCCTTTTCTGACTGATTCGGGGAACAGATATGCTACGTTTCTCATTGGATTTTCATTTATTAGAAAACCCACTGGCTGCACATTCAGTTCACTTTTGACACATCAAAAATTGCACTTTTCCCTGTCACTTTCAGTTGATTTTCAATACATTCCAAAAACTCCCTGGCTAATTTTTCCCGATCGAAATACTTATGCACAAATCGGTAACCGTTTTCACCATGTTTACGCAAAAGTGCCCGGTCGTCCATGTAAATTCTGATGTTCCGCGCCAGATCGGCGGGATTCTCCGGCTCAGCAAAAATTCCTGCATCGGCTTGCTCAATCAAATCGCGCGAAACACCGTCGATTACCATCAAAACCGGCTTTTTACAGGCTAGGTAGTCAAAGGTTTTATTACTGTAAACTGTTTTGAAAATCGCTGCTTTCTTCAAAACGGCTACACCAGCATCCGCCGCTAAAATGTATTCGAACACCTGTTCTTTTGAAACCGGGTCGAGGAACGATACATTGGGCAAACCACGGGAATGTACTTCTTCGATCAACATTTTTTTCTGCATTCCATCGCCTATGACCAAGAAATGGGCATCGGTAGTGCGAAGCAGCGTCGCGGCTTCCACGAGTTGCATGAGGTCGTTTGCCAAACCATGCGCCCCGACATAAATAATCACAAACTTCCCTTCCAGGCCAAGCTTCGCACGTACGTCATGCGCACATACGCTACGCAATGCATGCTCGCTCCAACGAAAATCCGCCGCATTGGGAATCATGACGATTTTGCCCGGATCAATTTCTTTTTCCCGTATAAGGCATTCTCGAAAGGCAGGAGTCAGTACATTCATCAGCCGTGCCTTGCGATAAAGATATTTTTCAAATCCATATGATAACCGGATCAGCCATTTGTTCTTCAAAACGCCCATTTCAATTGCCGATTCCGGCCAAAGGTCCCGTATTTCCAAGACTAACGGAATGCGCTTCCATTTCGACAACAGTAATCCTGGAATACCTACCAGCAATGGCGGGGAGGTCACGATAATGCATGCATGGCCGGAGTTGGCAAAACGCATTCCTGCATAAACAGCCATGAATGCGAAAGCAATGTAGCTCCAACACCGCCCGAGGAAGCCTTTATGATAATACTTCGACCCTTTGCAGCGGATCACCAGCACGCCGTCGGCATTCCGGTTTACATCGAATGCCTTTCCAACTGTTTGAGCCTCCGTCGCCTGCATATAATGTACATCTCCGGCAATCACCGTCACCGAATGGCCTTCCTGCACCCAAATCCGCGCCATCTCATTCCACCTCGAGCCTCCGGCGGCATTGTCTTCCAGGAAATACTGGTGGATAAGGAGGAAGTGCATAATAGCCCGACTAAGTTAATGTCCCTCGATAACCGTCCGGACGTAGTGCCCCAAAGTCTCGAATACGAGCACTTTACATTCTTTCCTTGCGCCATACGCTTTTGAGTACCAACCACTTTCAATAATTACCGGAATTGCTACACCGTGCTCGTCTGTTGCCGTAATCTTGAAATCGTTCTCGAAGATCTCATCGGGGTGCCATAGTTGCCGGATTGGCATTCCATTCGGAACGTTTTGAACATCATCCTCAATCACCCAATGCAACCGGCCGGTTTTCTTCACGACGCGGCGCTTATGGACAATGCCTTTCCCCACATGCCGGAAACCTTCAAATTTAGCTTCGATCCAATATTCATTGCCGGAGGAGCCCGACTTCCCTTTGGCATTTGTAATCCAATGCGTCCAGATGAAGCGGTGCTGCTTTTGCATCTGATCAAAATCACCGATCATCATGGTGTTGTGCCCCCTCGTGCCCGAAAAGTAGCGCGTTGATTCTTCATCGGCATTGTAAAGCCACGTTCCGGAATCACGCAGGATATTGCGGCCGTTGATCCAAATGTCGAGATGGTTGTTATCGGCCTGGAAGGGGCGGCTTTCGTATTTTCCGCAGCGTAGGAATGTCAGTGTGCCCGTATCCCTGAGCACGTGATAGCCTCCTATGGGGAAGGACGAAATACATTTGGGACGCATTTTAAACAAAGACTTGGACGGGCTGCCTGTGAGCCATTGCGATTCCTCCCTCCAATTTTCCTCCCGATAATCCAAATCAATCCCCAGTACATTGGCGAGTGCCGCCATCTGCGGTCGAAAGTCACCAAAACTGCGTTCCGATAATGGGAAGAACAATGCACCGTCATTATGACCATAATTAGGAACACGCCCGTATATAGTGTTCTGACAGGTCCTGAGAAAATTCAATGAAGCCTTTGCCCGATCATATACGGTAATACTCATCGGATCATGGTTCAGTTCTGCTAATCGAATTCCCCACGTCAACAACTGAATAACCACCCGATGATAATTCATCGAAAACTGGATGTAGGTACCATCGGTAGCAATTTGCGAAGTGACCCCTTCTTCAAAGAGGCTTTTCCCAAGAACCCGCCATTTGGAGCTTTCTGAAAATTGTGGAAACATCAGGCCCACAACATACAATCCCAATGCTTCCGTCAATGCATGATTGTTTCGCACCGCAATCCGGGAAAACGACAGATTAGCAGCCACATGGCACATTTGATCGTAAACACTGCATAAGATCTTATTCAAAAGCGGCTGGTTTAATGTTGGCGAAAACTTGTAGTAATGCAATGCAAAAGTCCAGTTCAACACCCGCAAGGCGATTTCCTGGCTGCATTTCCAGTTTGGCCCGCAATTGACTTGATTTTTATCAATCCAATCCGCAATCAGTTCGAACACTCTTTTGGATTGATCTTCCGAAAAATGAAAGTCGTCCCGAATCAGATCATACAAAAATGTGAACCTGGATTTTTCCCAAACATATTTGATGTCACCTGCCTTTGCCGAAAAATCACTTACCTCAGACCAATGCTCATTCTTGCGGTAACAATAGCTTGTGAGTGGATTAGTATGCCAATCTGAAACGCTATACCAGGTATCAAAATACTTAAACCTGCCAGCCCCTATTTTTCGAATGCGCCAACGAAGCTGCTTCAACCCCATTCTCCTGTTAACTTCCGGCTTTCCGGGCGCAAAGAGGAAAACGGATGCTGATTGCCGCCATTCTTGCAGACCTACAAATGAACGGTTCGTTACCTTCCGCGGAAAGCGCAATTTTAAAATACCCGTTTTCGCCTGAACCCAATATCCAACCCTGAACAGCACATAATGCCAGCCCATTTGCCAGCCAATGTGCCAGATTAGCCTTAAATAGCTCAGCGCTTTCATGATACTTTCACCCATCCGCCCGTCCACATACTATCCCGTGCCGCCAATGTCGCCCGGCTGGAATTCCAGATATCTTCGAGAGGCATTAACGACTCTTTTCCATTCGAAATGCATTCAAACAGCCTGTCGAATTGCTCCTGATGGCCTTTTCCCGTATCCGCCTTCATCTCGCAAAACCCCTCGAAACCATATCCGCGAAGCACTTTGTAGTCATCCAAAATCAATGTCCTTCCGAGCGAATGTACCTCCACACGCTCCTTTGGATAACTGTTATGACCATTTGAAAAATAGTGTACTGTGCCCGTGGAGCCGCTCGCCAGCCTCAAAAGCACAGTCGCATTGTCGGAGCTCATGCAGCCTCCGGCAGTCAGTACGTCGGTGCATACCTCTGTAACGTGGCTCTGCGCAATCCAGGCGACGATATCTATGAAATGGCATGCCTCACCCACCAGCCGCCCTCCTCCCCGGGCGCTGTCGTGTATCCAGGCATTGCCCAGAACATAACCTGCATTGACGGTTACCACGATATTCATCGGGGCACCTTCCAGCAATTCCCTCATTTTTGTAATGTGCGGCGCATATCTTCGGTTGAAGCCCACCGTGAGAGATACCGGCTGCGGCGCATTTTGGAATGCCGTTTTCAGTGCTTCCACACCTCTGAAATCAATACTAAGCGGCTTTTCCACAAAAACATGCTTGCCCGCGCGAATCGCATCGGCAGCGATGGAAACATGCTGATCGTGCCGGGTAGCAATGATGATCAGATTGGCTTCCTCATCCTCCAAAATTTTCCGATAATCGGTAGCAATGCATGGAATTCCATACTTTGCTGCCAGTTCCGCCGCCCTTAATCCACCGGAGCTTGCGATGTATTTAACAGGTTTTCCCCGAAGGCACGGCAACAGGGTCATACCAGCGAAATTTCCCGCTCCCATAACTGCCGCAACTACTTTCTGCCCTACAAATGCATGATCGGGATTCTGAATAACCGTTTCGCCCACGTTGCATTTACCGCTGTAATCAATCAATGTGCCGAGCGATCGGCTGCTTCTTTTATAAATGCTCGAAGAACCTTCAATCGGTGCAACATTCGAGACCAGCGGCTTCACATCCAGCGAACCATTGGCCAACAGCCGCAAAATTTCCTGAAAATTGCGGTTCTCCGTCCAGCGGACATACGGCAAAGGGTAATCAATGCCTTGCTCCTCATACGCATGATCGTAACGCCCGGGCCCGTACGCGCAGGAGACCTGGAACGTCAGTTCTTTATGGTAAAAATCGGAGCGGTTCAGATGCAGGGGCACGTCGCCGATAAGCACTATTTTCCCTCGTTTTCTACAAATAGCGGCAGCCATGGAGATAACATTACCCGACCCGGACGAAGCCGCAATGATAACCCCGTCCATTTCTCCGAACTGCTCTGAAATTGATTTACCGGAATATTTTACCGGATTAAGTGCTTGGATACCCTTTTCCTCCGCGATTCTTCGTCGGTATTCATCGGGCTCAACGCCTATTACCTCACACCCCTGCACACGCAGGAGATCGACCACCATCAATCCGATCAATCCTAAGCCTATTACCGCCACGCGTTCGCCCAACGCAGGCGCCAGCAAGCGCAAGCCATGCAGGCCCACCGCGCCCAGCACCGTGAATACCGCTTCTTCGTCGGGAACATTTCGCGGGATCCTGGCTACCAGGTTGAAGGGCAAACAAACTATCTCGGCATGTGGCCCATTACCAGCTACCCGATCGCCAATCGTGAAGCCTTCTACACCCTCTCCAATTGCTACTACCTCGCCTACATTGCAATACCCCAACGGCAGGAGCTGATCCAGCCTGCGGAGTACCGAGCGTGTGGTTTTCCAGAAGCCATCCGTTCTGATTTTATCCATTACGAGGCGCAGCTTGTCGGGCTGTTGCCGGGCTTTGAGCAGAAAATTGGCTTTACTGAACCGGACCAGCATTCGTTCAGTCCCTGCGGAGACAAGGCTTTTGCGGGTTTTGATGAGCAGACAGCCCTTTCGGGCGAGCGGAACGGGGACATTCAGGAGCAACGTCTCTCCCGTCCGGAGATTCTGGGCAAGTTGTTTCATGAAATAGTGTGTAGTTGGTGTAAAAATCAGGAGCAGGAATTTACGAATTAAATCCAATCGTCAAGATTTGATAATTTTGATGGCATTCAATCCTTAACCACACAAATTCTCCGATGAAAAAGCAGATCAATATTGGTATAGTAGGTTACAAGTTTATGGGCCGGGCGCATAGCAATGCCTGGAAAAAAGCCCCGCTGTTTTTTGATACTCCTTCGACACCCGTCCTGAAAGTTGCCTGCGGCCGCCATCAGGAATCGCTTTCTGAGTTCGCTCACAACTGGGGCTGGGAAGAGACAGAAACCGATTGGCAAAAGCTCGTCAATCGCCCCGATATCGACATTATTGACATCGCATTGCCTCAAAATCTGCATTACGAAGTGGCATTGGCCGCGGCAAAGGCAGGCAAGCATATTTTCTGCGAAAAACCGCTTTCAATGGACAGCACCCAGGCGGCCGAAATGCTGAAAGTTTGCCAGGAGAACGGCGTGAAGCATTATCTGAACCACAATTACCGCCGGACGCCCGCCGTAGCGCTCGCCAAAAAGATGATCGAAGAAGGTAAGATCGGGCGTATTTTCCACTGGCGTTGTGCTTACCAGCAGGATTGGATCGTCGATCCGTCATTCCCGCTTACCTGGCAGCTTAAAAAAGAAACCGCCAAAGCGGGTCCCCAGTGGGATCTCAACTCCCACGCCGTCGATCTCGCGCATTTCCTTGTGGGCGACATCATTTCGGTTTCCTCATTGACCGCCAACTTCATTAATGAACGCCCGATAGCCGACGAAACAGCCACCGGAAGCCTCACAGGCGCGTCCAAGGGAGACGAAATGGGCGAAGTGACCGTCGAAGATGCGGCCCTGATGATGGTCAGGTTCCAGAACGGCGCCATCGGCTCATTTGAAGCCACGCGCTTCGCGACCGGCCGCAAAAACCGCCTTACGTTCGAGATTTACGGCAGCAAAGGCAGCCTCGTTTTCGACCTCGAACGGATGAACGAGCTGCAATACTATTCCAACGAAGACACGAAAGGCGAACACGGGTTCCGCACCATTCTCGCCACAGAATCCATCCACCCTTACGCCGGCCACTGGTGGCCCGCCGGACACATTATAGGTTACGAACACGCATTCGTGCACGCGGTGGTCGACTTCCTCGATGCCATTGAAAATGATACCGAAATCAAACCGGACTTTGCGGATGGTTTGAAAATCATTCAGGTACTGGAAGCGGGGTTACGCTCCGCCGAAAGTGGTGGCGAGGTAAGAATTTAAATCAGGGAGGAAGGTGAATGGAGGAAGGGGAGGAAGCAATCCCAATTTCCCTTCCTCCATCCTCCTTTCTTCCTTTCCTCCTTTATTTCTACTTCAAAAGCGCCGCCACTTTCAAATCCACTGCATTATCCCCGGTGGCATATCCCACGTGCTGATCGACCACCTTGCCGTTGCCGTCCAGCAGCACCCAAATCGGGATTGTTTGTAGATTATATTTCTTGTCCAGCATCGCATAGGTCTCTCCCACGGGCAGGAGGAACTGCTTCCACGGCATTTGCTCTTTTTCCATCGCCTTTTTCCAGGCATTTTGATCCTTATCGACGGAAATACTGACGACATTCAAATCCGCCCCTTTGCTTTCATACAGTTTCTTGATTTGCGGGATTTCCATCCGGCAAGGCCCGCACCAGCTTGCCCAAAAGACAATGAGGTTATGTTTGGAGGAATCCACCAAAACTTCGCTGACCGACTTATCATCCGTCGTTTTTAATGCAACTTCCGTCGGGAAATCGCTGCCGGTTTTGTTTTCGTATTCGAAATAGGTTTTTAAGGCAATATAACCAGGGTTTGAATGCAGCTCGGGGCCGAAAAGTGAAAGTAATTGTTTTGCTTCATCGGCAGGGAGAGCCGCCTTGCTGAAATTCAAAGTACGCAGCAATTCCAGTGAATAGGGGTGCTTTTGAACAAGTCCTCTATTATAAGCATGGTTATCAGCTGAATTTTTGGCACCTGTCTTGAAAGCATAGTGATGGAACAACACAGCGGTCTCTTTATTGACCTTACTTATAGTGAAAAGGACTTCCTTATTTTTTGGCGTAAATGCCCGTATCGTGTCAAGTTTAAGCTCCATCACTCCGGGTTCAGCATAAAAGTTACTCTCGCCCACTTTTTTGAAATACGGATTTTTATATCCTACCGATTGATGCGACGCGTCCGGATTACCCGTTTCAAATACAATCGCTGCCCGAAACGGCACAAAACCCTCATCAGTATTAACCTTAAATTCAAACTTCCCTTCGCGTACAACAACGGTATCCACAAAGTTGCGGGTTTCTGCATTGCCAAAATACAGCGTCTTGCCTTCCATAAACGTGTTGGCACCCCGCAGATCACCATGTATCACTATTTCCCGACTATCTCCGCAAGCCCACAACACACAAATCATCAAAAGTAGCCCCGCCATCCCGGAAAGGGCACGAATAATCCGACTGTTTTCCATAACGCATTATGATTTTGTTGATGCACAATGCTAATGACTTTATTATGGAAAACAAAATATAAAGCAAAATTATATATAAGTTGTTAGTTTTACTTTCAAATAAAAATGGCAGCCAATTTGGCTGCCATTCATCAGGAACAAATGCAAAACACTTCACGCATTTACTTTGGTTCTACATGGCTGGTAGGCGTGTGGATGATATCGAAATAGATCGATTTATCGGCGTTGTTGGGGAAAATCCGGTATGTAAATTCATCTTTCGTGAGTACCGTAATATCCACGACACGCGTAAACAAAACAGCTCCGGCATTATCCTTTGCTACGATCGTGCGGGTTTTTCCATCAGCGGAAACCGTCCAGTCTCCATGCATTTTGGGCGAATCGTCCAGGTTGTACATGGTGAAGGTTCCATCTGCTTTAAAGTAAGCGAAGCCTACAAAGTTGGCCACATTCGCATCCGCCAATACCACATTTTCACCCTTGTTGTTTTTTGCATTTGTTGTTTCCCAGGAAACACTCGCGAGCACTTCGCCAGGTGTTAATGCTTTCTGCGGCTCATTGTCATCGCTGCAACCAACAAATAATGTGGCACAAAGAACGACCACCAAACCCAATACAATCTTCTTAAAATCAGTCATGTTTGATAAAGTTTTATTTCACAGCAAAAGTATTTTATGCGTTGTGCAATCACTTTATTCCTTTCATTCCAATAGTTGTAAAATTTATAACAATCGTCATCCTCACACGCGATCATTATACCTCCTGAAATACGATATTTCCCTTGTGGATCAGCGAAATAACCGGTGAAATACGGGATACCGCCTCGGCCGAACAACTTGCCGCTACCAACACCATATCCGCTTCATCTCCTACTTTGGGCCATTGTTGCGCGCCTTTGTCGTCCAGCGGAAGTACGTAACGGGTCGCAAAAGCCAGCGTTCGCGACAGCTCCCATTCGGTGGAGTAACCGTAAAGCTCCGCGATAAGGTGTGCTTTTTGAAGCATATTACCCGACCCGAAAGTGCTCCAATGGTCTTGTATGTTGTCATTCCCGATCAAAACCTCCACGCCGTGCTTTCTGAGCGTCGGAATAGGCATGATAGTACCTCTGAACGGAACCGATGACACAATGCCCACACCGGCCGTGGCCAGTCGCTCGGCTATTCTTTCTGTTTCGGGCGCGCTCATATGCGCCAGCGCGAATGCGTGGCTGACGTACGTCCTCCCTTTCAGCTTCGGATTTTCAAGGGCTTTGTCGATCAGAAATTCTATGGTCTTCACACCACTTTCTCCCCTTTCGTGCAGGTGTAGATCGATACCTTTTCCATTGTCCAGCGCCAATTGGGTAATCAGCTCCATCGGTTTTTCGATGCTTCCATCGATCGAGTAAGGATCTACACCTCCGATAAAGCCCACAGAATCCATTTTAGCCACTTCTTTCAGCAGAGCCTCCGTTTGAGTGTAATAGATGCCATGCTGAGGAAAAGCGACCAATTCCGCTGCCAGGCTTTTGCGCTTGTGCCGGAGCGCCTCTTCCAGGTGGTAGAGGGAGTCGAGTCCCGAAGTAGGATCTACATTGAAATGGGAGCGAATGAAGTCCGTCCCGTAAGAATGCAGGAAATCGATCAACTTTCCGGTCCGCTCGATAGAGGTTTTCAGCCATTCGGGAATCATCCGTTGTTCGTAGGCGATCATATCCTTTACCGTTTTCCTTTTGGCCGAAACAGCCTGCCAAGGCAACCCGAAAAGCATTTTGTCGAGATGCGCATGCATATCCTTGAACGCAGGCAACAAGAGCCTGCCTTTCGCGTTTATCCCTTTGGCGTCGGGATTGTTAGGTTCAATGCTTTTTATCTTGCCATTCTCTATCTCAATACAAAACAGGGCTGTCTTCGTATTCACCACATCCCCGCCCTCATATTCAAAACCCGTTTCCAACAATACATTTTTCAGGGTGTATACTTGATTCTCCATTTTTGGCCCCTTGCGGCATTTATTTCGATAAAATTTTGACTATTTCCGTAAAACCACGGCGTTGAGCATGCTGTAATGGCGTTACGCCATCGTGATCCGGCATGCCGAGATCCGCGCCGCCGTCTTTCAACAGCTGCACGATTTCCTGGTATTTTTTACTCCCATTGCCCAACACAATGGCTTCCATCAAAGCCGTCCACCCCAACCGGTTCACATGGTTGATGGGAAAGCCTTTCGTGCTTACCAGCACTTTTACGGTCTCCACGTGCCCGCGCTCGCATGCGGGAATCAGCGCGGTGCCGTTGTAGCGGTTGAAAACGTCAAACCGGGCGCCATGGGTTAGAAAGAGCTTCACCAGTTCGGTTTGGCCGGTAGCACCGGCATACAGAAACGGGCTGTCCTGGATATTGTCCTGCAAATTGACATCCGCGCCTTTCTCCGTCAGCAGCGTGGCCATTTCCACGTGCTTATCGATCGTCGCCAGTAAAAGCAGCGACTTCCCGCTTCCGTCCCGGGTATTGACATTAGCTCCCGCGTTAAGCGCCTTTTTTACGCCGCTTAGGTCGTTTCGGCTTACCAGTTTGAGGATTTCCTCCTGTTGCATCGTAGTATCGCTTGTTAACGGCTCATTTTTCGCATTGCACGACGCAAATACGCCCATCAATGCGAACAGCAATAATGTTTTCATAACTCCAATCGATTAATTGAAAAATTACAGCGACAAGGTAAGGCGAGTTTTCGGATCAAGGCCAAATGTTGTGGAGCAACTTGGATTAAGCATACAACTGGGTAAGTCGGTAAAGAAAGAATTCCACGTTTCGAACGCCTCTGAACTGCGCCCTGAATGCCTTGATCTTTGCGTTGAAGGATTCGGCCGAAGCATTGGTGCTTCGATTATCAAAGTAGTTAACGATGGTCTTATAGTGGTGTTCAATCGAGCGAGCTACTGTGTTAAACGATTT
>Ga0209676_1000484_pt1 | contig 65041 bp, 58 predicted proteins | sample AraplaCvi_mLB_r2_FD_184282 | JGI IMG/M metagenome (GOLD analysis project Ga0209676, IMG submission 184282) | Arabidopsis root microbial communities from North Carolina, USA - plate scrape MF_Cvi_mLB_r2 (SPAdes) (version 2) | ecosystem: Host-associated > Plants > Roots > Endosphere | place: USA... | reverse complement strand
ACAAGCTGACATTGCCTCGCTGAATCGGCAAGCAATCCTCGATCTGCTCAAACTGCGCTCGTGTGATCTCCATGCCACCAATGTCGCTCGAACACGTGATGCGCGCAATTAGTGTTAACAGGCCCTAGGCACCTTGCTTGCGCCCCGCGGTATTCCGCGAATATCGATAGGCATGTTCCGTCGACTCGAGTGCAAATGCCCGCGAGGCGTGCGCGTACGGACTCGGCGACCGGCCAAACCGCATAGCCAGCCGGATAGCCGCGGCAGCCCTTTCACCCGCACAAGTCGGCCGCTACCGCGGTAGCGGCCCTCGCGCCATGCGCGGAAATTCGCGCGGCCGTCTTCTTGACTTCCACGCCCTTTCTGGAAGTCAAGATTGGTACAGTTGAAGTGAGGGCCCGACGCCCTCCCTTCGAGCAATCGAAAGGACGGAAGGAACTTTTCGAGAAGGCCCGGCGTGCAGAAGACTGACATCCAACTTCCCCTCGATGATCCCATCGATCTTTGGGATTTCACTCGGCTAATTGCCAAGTCCATCTGCCCCAGCATGCGAGAAGCCGAAGACTATGCCTAGCTCCAGAAGAAGCTCGTAAAGCTGCCGACCTCGGATCTAGAGATCCAATCCGATATGTCAGCGGCAGAACGAGCAGCGCTGCTTCGAATCTTGCCAGGTCTGCCACCACACGCCGGTATGCCCCCAAGAGAGCGAGAGGTGTTCATGGATGCCTATCTGAAGCATCCTGATCGCCTCCCTTGGAGGCCCGTGTTTGTGAGCGAAGAAACGGTTGCCGCCAACGGCCACCAGATACTCCAGATTCAGGAGAAGCATCGCCTCGCACTTCAGCAAGAAATCGCATCCGGCAAGCTCATCGCATTCGACCAGCATCACATCGACGAGGGCCGCGCAGGAAAGAACATCTTCATCCGTCGCGAAGATGCGTTGAACTACCTCAAGGCACATCGGTTTCGCACGGTTGATGATCCGGGCTCTCGCTCCATCCACTCGGTGTCGAAACCGAAAGCCTCGGCCGCAAGAACGGCAACATCATTCAAAGCACTTGAAGCCGATCACCAAAGTGATTCGGAGAAAGCAGACTCGACCAACGCCCCCGAAGGGACGACCGGGTTCCTGAATCCACGGAAGCTCTCAGAAGCGACGCCATTCTTGAAACGCCACTTCGCCCTCGATCGGTTGTGCATCCACGGATGACAGTCGCCAGCGAATCGGCATCTCTGTCTCGCGCGCCTTAAGCCAAGATCCCCTCTCGACTACGGTCCTCACTTGATACACAACGCCCAGGTTCACCTCGGCTAGTCTTCAAAGCCCTGCCGCAACGTCTGCTTTGGGCGCGCCAGCTGATGTTCCACAGAGCGCCGCGGATGACCGAGATCAGTCTGAAGGCGTCTTTCAGCAGGCGCCGCTCGCGGAGCGCTGATACAGCCTCAACCTCTCGGCAAGCTTCACGAGAAAAAGCGAAGCATTGCGTGATATCGGCACCGTGTTTTTCGCAAACACGAGCCCTCAAGAGAGAGCAGGCTTGGACAGACGGAGTTGATCCAAGTAATTCGCCCAGAGCACCATCATTTCGCGGCGCTGCTCCTTCAACTGGGTGCGGTTGTACGCAGTCCCCAAAGGCCCGCTTTTGCCGTGCGCCAGCTGCTCTTCAATCACCTCAGGATTGACGCGGAGCTGATCAACCATGATCGTTCTCGCCATCGCGCGAAAACCATGCGCAGTCATTTCCGTGTTATCGAACCCCATCCGTCGCAGTGCGGTATTAACCGTGTTGTCTGACATCGGCCTCTCGCCTGTAAGCAAGCTGGGGAAAACGTAGCGCCCATGTCCGGTCAGGACTTTCATACGCTTCAACGAATCAACCGCTTGAGGGGCGAGGGGAACGAGGTGAGGCTCGCCATTGAGCTTTGCCTGCTTCGTCCTTTTCATCGATGCTGCCGGTATGACGACCTGACTGCCACTGAAGTCGACCCAACTCCATTCCATCGCGCGGATGTTGCCGGGCCGCTGAAAAAGTAGAGCGGACAAGAGCAGCGCTTCTCTTGTTGCGGGCAGTCCGCGATAGCCGTCAATCGCGCGCATGAGGTCCCCCGCCTTCTGGGGATCAAGCACAGCAGCCATGTTCTTTACGATCACCGCCCCCAACGCTCCCCGCAGCTTGGTGGCCGGATCATCTTCACAGCGCCCCGTCGCGATGCCATACCGAAAGACTTGCCCGGCGTACTGGCGCAGGGAAACCGCCGTCTCATTCAACCCCTTCCCCTCGACTCGGCGCAGCGGCTCCAACAAGACGTTTGCGGTGATCTCGCCCAGAGGCAATCCACCAATCCAGGGAAAAAGATTGCTCTCTTGCAGGCGCAACCACTTGGTGCTGTGCGCCTCACTCCACTCTCGCTGCTTGAGCGCGTGAAATTCACGAGCGACCTTCTCGTAGGTTGTCACTGCGGTCGCGCGGACCTTTGCCTTGTCTAGGCGGCGGCGCTGGGTGGGGTCGGCACCGGTTTGCAGCACTTTGCGCGCGTCATCACGAGCCGCTCGCGCATCTTTGAGCTTGACCGCGGGGTAGCTGCCAATCGCGAGCCGCTTCTCCTTGCCGCCAACCGTGTACTTCCAAAATCAGCGCTTGGATTCGTTGGACGCGACTTCCAGGTAGAGATTGCCGCTATCACTGAGGCGCGCGCGCTTCTTGTCAGAGGGGCACGAAGCGTTTTTGCAGGCGAGTTCTGTGAGCATAGGGGAACAAGGCTTTGGGTCTGAGCCAAATATACCGATGTTCCCCGTGCCGTGCCCCGTGGAGGCGTTGGCTTCGCTTGGATCGCGTAGGCTTCTCTCGGACCCTTCTTAACCGTAACCCCTTGATTTTCAAGAGATTCTTGGATCCTCTAGGAATGCCTCGGAACGTCAACTGGAGCGGGTGAAGGGAATCGAACCCTCGTATGAAGCTTGGGAAGCTGCCGTTCTACCATTGAACTACACCCGCAGCAGGCGCGGATTCTAACGTCAGTTCACTCGCACACGGCGCACGCTCAGGTCTGCAGCGCATCCCTTCGCAACCGCAGCGCCGCACGCCCTTGCGGCGTGATGAGCAGGACGACAGCGACGCGCGGGCCCGTGCCGCTGGCGGCCGGTGGCAGCACGGCTTCGATGAGGTGCGCGGCGACCAGCATCGTCGCGCAGTGGATGTCGGCTTCGTCGCGGACCGCCATCGGGAACGACGCGTCTTCGATGCGCTCCAGAAAGTCCATGGGCATGGGAAGGCTCCTGAGGAAACGAGGCGCAGTCTAGGTCGTTGCGCCCCCGAAATGCGGGTCCAGATAGGTCGCTTTTGTAACCAAATCGACAGGTCGCACGGTGCGAGCACCGTGCGAGAACTTTCGCCCGACAGCGCCTCGCTGCCCGCGTCTCAGCGCCGTGCACGCATCCGACCGAAATCGCCGCAGGCCAGCACGATGGGCCCGTGCGGATCGGCCCTGAAGCGCGCCACCGCCGCCGCCGAGATCACGTCGAAATGCCGCTTGCAGGCATGCAGCGTGTGCTCGCCGATTTCCTGCGCGCCGAGCGCATCGTGCAGCACGTCTTGCGAAATCTGCGCCAGCACGCGCGCGCCGTCGGGACCGTCGGGGTACACGGCGAAACGCACCGTGGCCGTATCGAAGCAGTAGATGCCTTCGAAGTCCATCTCTTTGTCTCCGTCACCATGGGGTCAGGATTCGGCGCGCGCGACGCGGCGCATGGTGATGGACTGGCGCGCATGTTCGGGAAGGAAGCGGCCTACAGCTTCGGCGCGTGCCTCAGGCCGAGCCGCTCGACACCGGCCTGGTGAGCGTCGACGTCGCCTTGGCGCCCAGCGTCATCTCGGTGATCCACGACACGAGCAGCGCGCCGTAGGCCTGGCGCGATTCCAGGCGCGACAGCGCGTGGTCGGCGCCGGACAAGGTGCGGTAGGTAGCCGAGCGCACGCGCTTGAAGGCGGCGAGGTAGTTCTCGATGACGGGGTGCGGCACGGTCTGGTCGTCTTCCGATTCGACGATGAGCACGTCGCCGGTGAAGGCCGCGCAGGCCGCGAGCGCGCGGTTGTCGTCGGGCCCGACGAGCGTGCGGCGGTAGGCCACGAGGTCGGAGCGGCTCAGCAGGCCCTTGGGCGTGTCCCACTCGCCGTCGCGGTACAGCGCGGGCGCGCGCAGCGCGAGCCAGCGCACGGGCCGCATCGCGCTGACGAGCGCGGCCAGGTAGCCGCCGTAGCTGCTGCCGACAATGGCGACGGCCGCGGGGTCGACGGTCGGGTGTCCCACCAGCGCGTCGTAGGCGGCGAGCACGTCGCGCAGGTTGTCTTCGCGCGTCACCTGCTGGCGCAGCCCTTCATGGCGCGCATGGCCGCGCAGGTCGAAGGTCAGGCAGACGCAGCCGAGCGCGGCGATCTCCTGCGCGCGCTTGAGGTACTGCTCCTGGCTGCCGTCCCAGCCGTGCACCAGCAGCACGCCCGGCACCATGCTGGACGCGGCGAACAGCGTGCCCTCGATGTGATGGCCGTCCACGGGAATGTCGATGGAACTATGGCGTGTCGGCATGCGGGGTGGTGGTGTTTTCGATCACCGTGTATTTGCACAGCGGCCCGGCCTCGGGGTCGTTGCCCTGGTAGGCCACGATGGCGCCGGCGGGCACGCGGGCGGCCTCGCCGTACACCTCGAAGCAGGACGCGTGCACGCGCTGGCACGCCGGGTCCTGGTGGAAGGCTTCGAGCGCCGCGATCTCCGCGCCCGTGGCGCCACCGACGCGCCACGACTGCTCCAGCACGCCCGAGCGCCAGTCGCCCCGGCCGTCGAGCCCTTGCGCCACGTCGTAGTTCACGCGCGAGGCGAAGAAGTCGGGGTAGCAGTCGATCACCGCGCGGTGGTAGCGCCGCGCCTGCTCGATCGCGCGGCGCAGCGGCGGCGGCGGATCGACGCGGGCCAGCAGCGCGTCGAAGTCGCCGCGCACCAGCAGCAGGTCGGAGCCGCCGTAGACCTCCTGCCCGGCGTTGTCGCGCGTGAGGCGCTGCTCGCCGCAGTAGCTGACGATGCGCTGCGCCACGATCAGCTGCCCGACGCTGTAGGTCTGGGGTTGTTCCAGGTTGGTTTCGAGCACGAGGCCTTCGGTGGCGATCGCGCGGTCGTCCATCGCATCGAGACAGCGCTCGAGCGCATCGATGCCGTCGACCACCTGCTGGCCGCGCCCGCCGGTCGCCGTCACGGGCTTCAGGCGCACGCGGCCGATGTCGAGCAGCGCCCTCCCCGCAACGCGCGCCTCGTCCAGGCTGAAGCAGGTGAAGCCGGGCAAGGCGGCATCGGCGATCTCCACCGCGATCCGGGCCGACCAGCCCAGGGGCCGCACGGCGTCGGGGCCGATGAGCGGATGGCTGATCGCCTTGGTGGCGACGAAGGCATGCGGCACCACGCCGCCGAAGAGGTCGTCCACGCCGGCGATGCCCATGGCGCGCGCCTGGTGCGGGTCGGTGAGCGTGTCGCTCGGCACGAAGTAGAGCGGGTCCGGCCCCGGTTGGCTGGCATCGTAGGCGCCCGCGAACGCCCAGCCCTGGAGCGCCGCCAGGCGCTGCGCAACGTTGGCGCGCGTGGCGTGCTCGTGTTCGCTGCAGTAGCCCTGCGGACGCACGTCCCAGGTGACGACGCGGCGCGTGGCCGGGCCGGTGGCGGGTTCCGGGGCCATGACGGTGTTCAGGCGCAGGTCCATCGGGGCCTCAGGCGTCGGCCTTCTTGTTCTCGTCCTTCTTGTCCTTGTCCGCATCGCCCGATGGCAGCTTGACCTTCGTGACGGTGACCGACACCGGGTCGCTCGCCGGAAAGGACTCTTCCACGCCGCTGTCGAGCGCTTCTTCGCTGGACGGCTGCTCGGTCGGCTTGGCGGGCTCGGTGGGTGGCTTGCCGTGGTTCTCGGACGTGGGAAACGGAAACTTCTCCGGCGGCTTCTGGTCCGGGCTCGCCGGCTTCGGGTCGGGGGTCTGCTTCGAAGTCATGGGGTCTCCTTGGTGCGATGCACACGGGCTCACATGGCTGCCTCCTCCGGGTTGGCGGCTGCAGTGCCTCCATGTTCTGCGGATCGCACGGCACGCCGGTCGGAGGGCACAGCGCCTGCGCGTGGGACCCGTCTGGCACCCGCCTGACCGTTGCCCCGTCCTCGCGCGCGCGTGCGGCCTCGGCCCACACGAAGACCGGGCACTTGGCCGATGCGGCGCGGCCCGAATGCGGGCACACCAGAGGCCATGGCCCGTTCCGACACGCCCCTCGCAACCTACCAGGCGAAGCGCGACTTCGCCGTCACCGACGAACCCTCCGAAGGCGGCAAGGCCCGGCCGCACGCGCCCGCGTTCGTGATCCAGAAGCACGCGGCGCGGCGGCTGCACTACGACTTCCGGCTCGAACTCGACGGCGTGCTGGTGTCGTGGGCCGTGCCCAAGGGGCCGAGCCTCGACCCCGCGCACAAGCGCATGGCCGTGCATGTGGAAGACCACCCGCTGTCGTACGCCGGCTTCGAGGGCACCATTCCCGAAGGCCACTACGGCGCGGGCAACGTCATCGTGTGGGACCACGGCACCTGGGAGCCCGTGGGCGATCCGCGCAAGGGCCTGGCCGCAGGCAAGCTCGCGTTCCGGCTGCATGGCCAGAAGCTCGAAGGGCTGTGGGAACTCGTCAGGATCGCCAAGGGCGGCGAGCGGCAGGAGCCCTGGCTGCTGTTCAAGAAGCGCGATGCCTTCGCGCGCTCGCATGCCGAGTACGACGTGGTGTCCGCGCTGCCCGACAGCGTGGCCGGGGCGCGCAAGACCGCCAAGGCCAAGGCCGCGCCTGCCTTGCCCGCAACGGGCGCGGTGAAGGCACGCCTGCCCGCCAGGCTTTCGCCGCAGCTCGCGACGCTCGCCACCGGCGTGCCCGAAGGCGCACCCGGCGACTGGATCTTCGAGATCAAGTTCGACGGCTACCGCCTCATGGCGCGCATCGGCAACGGCAAGGCGCGCCTGCTCACGCGCGGCGGCCACGACTGGAGCGCGAAGCTGCCGAAGCTGGTGGCCGAGCTGGAGCGCCTGGGCATCGGCAACGCCTGGCTCGACGGCGAGATCGTCGTGCCCGACAAGGACGGCACGCCCGACTTCAACGCGCTGCAGAACGCACTCGACCGCGAACGCGCCGACCCCATCGTGATGTTCCTGTTCGACGTGCCCTTCTTCGAGGGCTTCGACCTGCGCCACACGCCGCTTGCCGAACGCCGCCGCCTGCTCAGGCAGTTGATGGACGCGCGCGCCACGCGCCGCCTGCGCTTCAGCAGCGACTTCGAGGCCGATGTCGACTCGATCCTGCAATCGGCCTGCCGCATGAACCTCGAGGGCGTGATCGCCAAGCGCGCCGACGCGCCGTATGTCTCGCGCCGCAGCGACACCTGGCTCAAGCTCAAGTGCATCCGGCGCCAGGAGTTCGTGGTGTGCGGCTACACGCTGCGCACCGACAGCCCGACGCGCATCGGCAGCCTGATGCTGGGCGTGCACGCAAAGAACGGCGAACTGGTGTCGGTCGGCGGCGTCGGCACCGGCTGGAACGACCGCGAGGCACGCGACATCCGCCGCCAGCTCGCCGCGCTCGACACCGACCACGCGCCGTTCACCGGCGGCGAGGCCAAGCCCGGCCGCCGCCGGCCGGGCGGTACGCGGCACTGGGTGAAGCCCAAGCTCGTGGCCGAGGTGCGCTTCGCCGCATGGACGCCGGACGGGCAGATCCGCCACGCGTCCTTCGTGGCGATGCGCGACGACAAGCCGGCCTCGGAGATCGTGCATGAAGAGCCCCGCGACATCGCACCTGCTTCACGTGCAAAGGGCACGAAGGCCATGAAGACACCGTCGAAGAAATCCGCCTCCACCGTCGGCGGCGTCGCCGTGAGCCACGGCGAGCGCGTGATCGATGCGGCCTCGGGTCGCACCAAGCTCGACCTCGTGCGCTACTACGAATCGGTGGCCGACGACATGCTGCCGCACCTGAAGGGCCGCCCCTGCGCGCTGGTGCGCGGGCCGCAGGGCGTGGGCGGCGAGATCTTCTTCCAGAAGCATGCCGAGAAGGTCCACATCGCCGGCGTGAAGCAGCTCGACCCGGCCCTGTGGCCCGGCCATCCGTCGATGCTCGAGGTCGGCACGCGCGAGGCCTTGCTGAACGCGGCGCAGTTCAACGTGATCGAGTTCCACACCTCGAACGCGACCTCGACGCACTTCGACCGGCCCAACCGCATGATCTTCGACCTCGACCCGGGCGAAGGCACGCCGTGGCCGCATGTGCAGGAAGCCGCGCTGCTGATGCGCACGCTGCTCACCGAGCTGGGCCTGGCCTCATGGCTCAAGACCAGCGGCGGCAAGGGCCTGCACGTGGTCGTGCCGCTGCGCATGCACTACGACAACGACACGGTGAAGGCCTTCTCGCGCGCCATCGTGCAGCACATGGCCCACGTGATCCCCTCGAAGTTCGTGGCCAAGAGCGGGCCCTCGAACCGCGTCGGCAAGCTCTTTGCCGACTACCTGCGCAACGGCGTGGGCGCGACCACCGTGGCGGCCTTTTCGGCGCGCGCGCGGCCCGGCATGGGCGTGTCGATGCCCGTGAGCTGGGACGACCTCGGCAGCCTGAAAAGTGGCGCGCACTGGACCATCGCCACCGCGCGCGAACACCTGTCGTTCCAGTCCGAAGACCCCTGGGCCGCCTACTGGACCACGCGCCAGCCGCTGGGCGAGGCGATGAAGCGGCTCGGCTTCAAGAAATAACCAAGGAGACACACCATGGCCACGAGAACCCTCTGGAAAGGCGCCATCACCTTCGGGCTGGTCCACATCCCCGTGGGGCTGCACACCGCCAGCACCGAACAGGGCATCGACTTCGACTGGCTCGACAAGCGCAGCATGGACCCGGTGGGCTACAAGCGCATCAACAAGCGCACGGGCAAGGAGATCGCGCGCGAGCAGATCGTCAAGGGCTTCGAGTACGAAGACGGAAAGTACGTCGTGATCTCGCCCAAGGAGATCGAGGCCATTTACCCGCGCACCACGCAGACCATCGAGATCCAGCGCTTTCTCGACGTCGGCGAGATTCCGTTCGTGTACCTGGAGCGCCCCTACTACCTCGCGCCGATCAACAAGGGCCAGAAGGTCTACGCGCTGCTGCGCGAGGTGTTGGTGAAGACCGGCAAGGTCGGCCTGGCCAAGGTGGTGATCGCGACCAAACAGCACCTGGCACTGCTGATTCCCTTCGGCAAGGTGCTGGTGCTCAACCTGCTGCGCTGGGGCGACGAGATCAAGGACGCCGACGGGCTCGACCTGCCGGCCGCCGGCATCAAGGGCGCAAAGCTGTCGGCCGCCGAGATGAAGATGGCCGAGCAGCTGGTCGGCGACATGTCAGGCCCGTGGAACCCCGACGAATTCAAGGACGAGTTCAAGCACGCCGTGATGAAGATCGTCGAGAAGAAGGTCAAGGCGGGCGACACGGAGACGGTGGTGCAGCCGGAAGAAGAAGCACCTGAGGGCGGCGCCGAGGTGATCGACCTGACCGAGCTGCTCGCGCGCAGCCTGCGCAGCGGCAAGCGCACGCCGCCTGCGGCGAAGAAGCGTGCGGCGAAGTCGACGGCTTCTGCACGCAAGACCACGCACAAGCCTGCGGCCGCCAAGCGCGCGAAGAGCGCGGCCCGCAAGGCGGCCTGACTAGCGCCGCTGCGCTTTCGCAGCCCCCGGCAGCGCCGCCACGCGCTGTGCCAGGAAGTCGACCAGCACCTGCACCCGCAGCGGCAACTGCCGGCGCGGTGCGTACAGCAGGTGCAGCTCCTGCGCCGGCCCCGTGTGCCGCGCGAGCACGCGCACCAATTTCCCTTGCGCCAGCAGGTCCGCGACCATCCAGGTGGGTTGCAGCGACACGCCTGCGCCGGCGAGCACGCCGTCGAGCAACGCCACGGCGTTGTTGACGCGGTAGCGGCTGCGCACCGGCACGGCCACCGCGCCGTCGGGGCCCGTGAGCAGCACGCCGTCGTCGCCCGCCGCGTAGCGCAGGTAGTCGTGGGCCAGCAGATCGTGTGGCGTGCGCGGCTTGCCGCGTGCGGCCACGTAGTCCGGCGAGGCGACGAGCACGCGCGGCCAGCTGCCGAGGTGGCGCGCGACGAGGTCGGGCGGCAGCGCGCCGCCGACGCGCAGCGAGACGTCGATGCGCTCCTCGCGCGGATCGACGAAGCGGTCGTCGAGCACCAGCTCCAGTTCGATGTCGGGGTACAGCCGCAGGAACTCGACCGCCATCGCGTTGAGGTGCCGCTGCCCCAGCGTGACCGGCGCACTCAGGCGCAGCAGGCCGCGCGGCTGCTGCACCTGGGCGCGGGCATCGGCCACGGCGTCGCCGTAGTCCTCGAGCATGCGGCGTGCGCGTTCGTGAAAACGCTGGCCCTCTTCCGTGAGGCTCAGGCCCGTGGCCGCGCGCCGCAGCAGCCGCACGCCCAGCGATCGCTCCAGCCCCGCGACCAGCTTGCTCACGGTGGGCTGCGTGGTGTCGAGCGCGCGGGCCGCACCCGAGAGGCTGCCGAGTTCGACGCTGTTCACGAAGGCAGAGAGTGCGCGAAGGGTGTCCATGGGGTCATTCGATTCAGGAATGTGATGCATGCCATTCTGCCTTCTACCCCTCGCGATTCGAATGAAAGAAAGTTCGCCCATCGACACTTCTTTCACCTGAGGACATTCACATGACCGCTTCGCGACTCACCTCCCTCCTGCGCCAGGGCGCGCTCGCCCTTTCCCTCGCGGGCGCCGCCACCGTCTCCGTTGCAGCGCCCACGCACTGGAGCCCCAGCTGGATGGCCGCCACCCAGCCGCTGTGGGACCCAAGCTTCGTACTGCCGGTCGGCATTCCCGCCCGCTTCGAGCGGCAGACGCTGCGCCAGGTGGCGCGCCTGAGCATCGGCGGCACACGGCTGCGCGTGGTGATCAGCAACGAAGGCGGCACCGCGCCGCTGCACATCGGCGCGGCGCGCGTGGCCCGCCATGCGAGCGGCTCGGTGGTCGTCGAAGGCAGCGACCGGGTGCTGCGCTTCGGCGGCCGCAGCGACGTGACGCTGCCGCCCGGCGCGCGCCTCGTGAGCGACCCGGTCGACCTGCCGCTGCCCGCGCTGAGCGAAGTGGCCGTGTCGCTCTACCTGCCGGAGCCCAGCCAGCCCGCGGGCTTTCATTTCGACGCGCGGCAGACGCTGTACATCGCCGACGGCGACCTGAGCGCCGCCGCGCGACTGCCGGCCGCCGCCACCTCATGGAGCACCCGCGTCTACGTGAGCGGCCTGATCGTCGAGACGCCGCAAGCACCCGTCACCGTCGTCGCGCTGGGCGACTCGATCACCGACGGCAACGGCTCGACACCCGGTGCCCACACGCGCTGGCCCGACGCGCTGGCCGAACGCCTCGCGCCGCGCGGCGTGGGCGTGCTCAACGCCGGCATCTCGGGCGGCCGGCTGCTGAAGGACGGCATGGGCCGCGCGGCACTCGAACGCGCGGGCCGCGACGTGTTCGCGCAGCCCGGCGTGCGCGCGATGGTCGTGCTGCTGGGCACCAACGACATCGGCTGGCCCGGCGGCCCCTTCGCACCGCAGGAGCCCGCGGTGCGCGCCGAGGCCGTGATCCAGGGCTTTCGCCAGCTGATCGAGATGGCCCATGCCCACAACGTGCGCATCGTGGGCGCCACCATTCCGCCCAATGAACGCGCGCTCGAAGGCACGCCGCTGGCCGGCCACCACTCGCCCGAGAAAGACACCGTGCGCCAGGCCATCAACCGCTGGATCCGCGAAGGCGGCGCCTTCGATGCGGTGGTCGATGTCGACGCCCTGCTGCGCGACCCGGCCCGGCCGACGCGGCTGAAGGCGGCCATGGATTCGGGCGACCACCTGCATCCCGGCGACGCCGGCTACCGGGCGATGGCGGCGGCCATCGACCTCGACGCCCTCCTGGGCAACGATCTTCGATAGACTGCAAATATACTGTACATAAATACAGTCTTTTCTCTAGAATGGCTCGTCTCCAAGAACAACATTCGAGGCGACGCCATGACCACCGCCAACCCGCCTGCGCCCTCGGCGCAGGTGCTTTTTTTCTCCTCGCGACAGCATCCGTTGCAGTCGCGTTCGCGCACCACCGCCAGTACGGGCCGGATCTCGACCTGGCCCTTCAAGGTCACGCGCGACAAGGGCCCAGGCGACAGCCTGGACATCCGCGCCCAGGCCGCTCGCGTGCTCCAGACCACGGCCGCGCACTGGTGGCCGCCCGAGGCCTGAAGGTGATGCCGTGGCCGTCCGCCGCCGCCTCCTCATCGGCCTCTTTCCCACGGCGAACGTGCGCGCCGAAATCCTGGCGCACCGCGAAGACTGGTGGTGGCCGCGCGGCTGCACCCTGTCTGCGGCTCAAGGGCTGCACCTCACGCTGTATTACCTGCCCGATCATCAGGGCGAGGCCGAGCAACGCCTGCGCGACACGCTGGCCCGCGTGCCGATGCCACCGCTGGAACTCACACTCGACAGCTCCGGCACCTGGCGCAACGACATCTCTGTGGTCCGTCCCGCGGCACACGACGGGCTGCGCGAATTCCACGACGCGCTGACGTGCGCGCTGCAGCAAGCCGGCTTCATTTCCTACGCTCGCGGCTGGACGCCTCACGTCACAATTGCGCGGAAAAGCGAGCGCGCCGCGTGCCCTGGGCAGTTGCCACCGATCCACTGGACGGTGCGCGAGTTCCGGCTGGTCCGCTCGCACTTCACGCATCCCTTTCGCCACGAACTCCTGGACGCCTACCCCGCATGCTGACGCCGCCCGCCTTGTCGAACGATGCCATCGGCGCCTGCCTCGCCAGCCACTGGGGCCTGCAGGCGACACGCGCCGAGTTCCTCCCGCTGGGCGCCGACGTCGATTCGGCCGCGTTCCGCATCGAGGCATCGGACGGCCGCGCGTACTTCCTCAAGCTGCGCCGAGGCGGCTTCACGCCCGCCGTCGTCGACGTGCCGGCCGTGCTGCATCACACCTATGGCATCGACGCCGTGATGGCCCCGCTGCTCACGCGCACGCGGCGGCTCAGCGTGCAGGACCAGGGCTTCGACTGGGCGCTCTACCCCTTCTTCGATGGCGTCGACGGCTTCACGCGCGCACCGACTGACCGGCAATGGACCGCGCTCGGCACCGCGCTGAACGCCATCCACCGCACCGAGCTGCCCGAATCTCTGCGCGCGGGCCTGCCGCGCGAAAGCTATTCGCACCACTGGCGCGAAGGCGTGCGTGGCTACCAGCGCCGCTTCATCAACGGCGTGGCGGGCGACGATCTGGTCAAGCGCTTTCTGGCCTTCTGGGACGCGCACGACGAAGAGATCGATTCGATCGTCTACCGCAGCGAACAGCTCACCTCGATCCTGCTCGAGAAGTCACTGCCGCAGGTGCTGTGCCATGCCGACCTGCATGCGGGCAACGTGCTGCTGGGCGACGACGATCGCCTGTACATCGTCGACTGGGACACGCTGATCCTCGCGCCGAAGGAGCGCGACCTGATGTTCATCGGCGGCGGGGTCGGCGGCGTGTGGAACCAGCCGCGCGAAGAAGCGCTGTTCTTCCAGGGCTACGGCACGAACGAGGCGGTCGACACGCTCGCCCTCGCCTACTACCGCCACGAACGCATCGTGCGCGATCTGCTCGAGTTCTGCGACCAGATGTTCGACCCGCAGGCCAGCCGCGAAGACCGCGAGGAAGGCCTGCGCCAGATGGCGAGCCAGTTCGAGCCGGGCAACGTGGTCGCCGTCGCGCACCGCGATTACGACGCCATCACCTGACGAGCATCCGTCAGATCAGCAGGTCCTGCGCGTCGTCCTCGAAGCCCGCCACGGGCTGCGCCTTGGCCAGCGCCAGCCAGACCGAAAAAGGAATGCGCTCGAAGGCGCGGTGCACCGCGGCGCGCGCCACCACGAGGCGTTCGCCCTCGAGCACCATCACGCCGCATTCGGCCGGAATCTCGTCGGGCGACGCGATGCAGCGGCCCTTGGCGTCGTTGCCCAGCACGTACCAGCACTCGCCGCCCAGGTCGAGATAAGCCGCGCGCTTGTCGGGCTTGCGCAGGTCGCCCAGCAGGTCGGCGCGGCTGACTTTCACCTCGTGCACGATGGGATGCGCATAGGCCTCGACGCTGGTGTTGCGGATCGAAAAGACGTCGGGCCGCGCCATGCACCAGCGCGGCTTGCCGCCCTCCTCCAGCGGCGGCAGCCGGGCGCGCAGGCCCAGGCCGCGCCAGGCGATGCGGCCGCCGCGCGTCATCTCGCGCGCCACGCGCTCCACCAGCGCCTCGTGCGGCGACAGCGCCGCGCGGTTGACCGTGAGCGTGGTGGCGATGCGCGCAATGCCCGCGTCGGTCACGCGCAGCGTCTCGTGGCCCAGCGCGCTGCGCACGCGTTCGAGAAAACCGCCCGCGAGCAGTTCGACCTCGATGGTGTCGCAGCAGGGCCAGCCGGCCGAGCGGTAGATCTCGCGCAGGCGCCGTGCGTGCGGCTTGCCGAAGGGCACGGCCGTCTGCAGGGGCGGCGGGTCGGTCACCGGCGGCGGAAAACCGGGGTCCGTCACCGGGGGCATGACCGGCGGCGGATCGCCTTCGGGCGGCGGCACGGGCGGCGGCGGTGGCGGCATGGGCACATCGGGCGCGGGCGGCGGCGGGCCGATCGGCGTGGCGACGACCTCATCGGCAAGGGCAAATCCGGCGGTTGCGGCGAGTGCGGACATGGGAGGAACAGGTTAGCGAAAAGTGAGGGGCGGCGCGAGGCGTGGAACGATCGGTTGCATTCGCAATGCCTCAGTGGAAGTCGCGGCTGGTGTTGCTCTGTGCCAGCCGGCCCAGCAGCGGCGTGAGGTCCTTGAAGCCGGTGGCGATCAGGTGCTGCACCTTGCCGCCGCTGTCGTCGTCGCGCTGCCAGGTGCCCTGCACCGCGAGCAGGTGCGACTTGAGCAGCGGCTCGCGCCAGGCCTCGATGACGTGGCTCCACACGATCACGTTGACGTTGCCGGTCTCGTCCTCCAGCGTGACGAAGATGGTGCCGTTGGCGGTGCCGGGCCGCTGCCGGCCCTTGACGATGCCGCAGGCGCGCACGGTCTGGCCACTGCGCGCGGCGCGCAACTCCACCGCGCTCAGGAGCCGCATGCGCGCCAGGCGCGGGCGCAGCAGCGCGAGCGGATGGCGGCGCAGCGTGAGGCCCAGCGCCGCGTAGTCGCCGACGATCTCTTCGCCCTCGGGTGCGGCGGGCAGCAGCAGCGCCTGCTCGTGGATCGGCACGCCCTTGAGCAGGGCCGACGAGCGGTGCTGCGCGGTGGCGTCCCACACCTGCTGGCGCCGATGGCCCGAGAGCGACATCAATGCATCGGCCGCCGCGAGCGCGGCCATGTCCTTGCCGTCGAGTTCGGCGCGCAGGGCCAGGTCTTCGGTGCTGGTGAAAGGCGCTTGTGCACGCGCTGCGAGCAGGCGCTTGGCGCCGGCTTCGCTGAGGCTCAGGACCCGGTTCAGGCCCAGCCGCACGGCGGGCTGGTTCTCGTTGCCCAGGCGCTCGGCGTAGCGCGTGTCGGTGCCTGGCGGCATGCGAGGTGCATCGGGTGCGCGGGCTTCGAGCGTGGTGTCGATCTCGCTGCACGTCACGTCGACCGGCCGCACTTCGACCCCATGGCGGCGCGCATCCTGCACCAGCTGCGAGGGGCTGTAGAAGCCCATCGGTTGCGAGTCGAGCAAGGCGGCGAGGAAGCAGGCGGGTTCGTAGTTCTTGAGCCAGCTGCTGATGGTGACCAGCAGCGCGAAGCTAGCAGCGTGGCTTTCGGGGAAGCCGTAGTCGCCGAAGCCCATGATCTGCTTGAAGATGGCTTCGGCGAAAGACTCCTTGTAGCCACTGCCGGTCATGCCTTTGACGAGCTTGTCGTGGAACTTCCCGAGACCGCCCTTGCGCTTCCATGCCGCCATGGCGCGGCGCAACTGGTCGGCCTCGTCGGCTGTGAACTTGGCCGCGATCATGGCGATCTGCATCACCTGCTCCTGGAAGATCGGAATGCCCAGCGTGCGTTCGAGTGCGGGGCGAAGTTCGTCATCCTCATAAACGATCGGCAGCTTCTTGGCGACCCGTTCGCGCTGCTTGAGGTACGGATGCACCATGCCACCTTGAATGGGCCCGGGCCGCACGATCGCGACCTCGATCACCAGGTCTTCGTAGGTGCGCGGCTTCAGGCGCGGCAGCATCGACATCTGCGCCCGGCTCTCGATCTGGAACACGCCGATGGTGTCGGCGTCGCAGATCATGTCGAACACGTTCTGGTCGTCGTTGGGGATGTGGTGCATCTGCACCATCGAACCCCGCCAGCGGTTCATGTGGTCGAGCCCGCGGCGGATGGCGCTGAGCATGCCGAGCGCGAGCACGTCGACCTTGAGCATGCCCATGGCCTCGAGGTCGTCTTTCTCCCACTGGATAACCGAGCGGTCTTTCATCGACGCCTTCTCGACCGGCACCAGCCGCGTGAGCCTGGTGTGCGTGAGCACGAAGCCGCCGACGTGCTGGCTCAGGTGGCGCGGAAACCCCTTGAGCTTTTGCGTGTGCTCGATCCACTGCATCAGCTTGAGCCGGTCTTCCTTCACGCCGACGCGCGCAGCGGCCTTGTCGAGCTGTTCGCCGAGCGCGGTGTCGTCGAACCAGTAGTGGTCCTTGGCGAACTCGTCGACCAGCCGCTCGTCGATGCCGATGGCCTTGCCGACGTCGCGCAAGGCGCTGCGCGAGCGGTAGCAGATGACGACGGCGGCGATGGCGGCGCGCTCGCGGCCGTACTTTTCGTAGATGTACTGGATGACGAGTTCGCGTTTTTGATGCTCGAAGTCGACGTCGATGTCGGGTGGCTCCTTGCGATGGCGGCTCAGGAAGCGCTCGAACAGCAGGTGGCCTTTGTCGGGGTTGATCGCGGTGATGCCGAGGCAGTAGCAGACCGCCGAGTTGGCCGACGAACCGCGGCCCTGGCAAAGGATGTCTTGAGAGCGTGCGAAGCGCACGATGTCTTCCACCGTGAGGAAGAACATCTCGTATTCGAGCTCGGTGATCAGGTCGAGTTCTTTCTGGACCTGCGTGCGCACCTTCTCGGGAATGCCGTCGGGGTAGCGCACCCGCGCGCCCTCCCATGTCTTGCGCACCAGCGTCTGCGCCGCCGTCTCGCTGCTGCCCACGGTCTCCAGCGGGTACTTGTAGGTCTCGCGGATCACCTCGGGATCGAAACGGCACCGCTGCGCCACCTCCAGCGTGTTCGCCAGCATCGCGGGCAGGTACAGCTCGGCCAGCCGCACCCGCTGACGCAGGTGCCGCTCGGCGTTCGACTGCAGCGCAAAGCCGCACTCGGCCACCGTGCGGCCTTCGCGCACCGCTGTGAGCACGTCGTGCAGCGGCTTGCGCCCGCGCGCGTGCATGTGCACGTCGCCGGCCGCGACCAGCGGCACGCCGGCCTGCTCGCCCGCCTGCATCAGCGTGACGAGCCAGAGGTCGTCATCGAGTTCGTTGAACAGCTCCACGGCCAGCCAGAGGTTGTCGCCGTACAGCGCCCTGGCCGCTGCCAGGTCGTCCTGCACGGTGGCCGTATCCGGCATGTCGCCCGGCGGCCGGTGCGGCACGAAGAGGACCTGGCAGCGCTGCAGCGAGGCGACGTCGCTCGTGTCCCAATCGACGCGGTACTCGCCCTTGGGCAACTCGGTGTTGCGCGCGGCCGTGATGAACTCGCAGAGGTTGCCCCAGCCCTCGGTGTCGTTCGCGATCACCACGAGCTTGAAGCGCTCGAAGCGGAACTCGCTGCCGAACAGCAGCCGGAATTCGGGGTGGCGCGGGATCGGCGGTTCGTCCGGGTGCTCGCGCTCGTAGGTGTCCAGCTTGACGGGCAAATCGCGCAACGCGACATGCGCGCGCACGATGCCGGCCACCGAGCATTCGTCGGTGATGGCCAGCGCCGCATAGCCGAGGTGGTAGGCGCGCTCGACCACCTCCTCGGGTGTCGAGGCGCCGCGCTGGAAGCTGAAGTTCGTGAGGCAGTGCAGCTCGGCATAGCCGGGCAGGCCCGGCGCCGGGCGCAGCCGCTGCGGCAGCACATGCACCTTGGCGGGCTGGCGCTTGCGTTCTTCCTTGCCGCTCAGGTCAGGCATAGAAGCCTTGCAGGTACCAGCGCACCTCGCCCGACGAAAAGCGCGTGGCGGGCCGCTCGCGGAAGATCCACACCAGGCCGGCCTCGGGGCTTTCGGCCACGTAGTAGTCGCGCATCGCGGGCTGGCCGCCGTCGTCCTCGCCGCCCCACCAGCCGGCCTCGACGCGCTGCGGCCCGACCAGCTTGCGCAGCGGCCCGCAGTAGCACGGGCGCTCGCCGTCCATCTCGAGCCGCAAGGGCTCGGGCAGCAGCCAGGGTGGATAGATCGCATCGGGCTGCGAGGCGGCTTTGTCGCGGGGCGCCGCGGCCTTTTCTTTTTGCAAGGCGGGCCGCCACTGCTGCTGGCGCTCGGGCCGGTGGTCGGCCTGCGCGACCGGCACCAGCACCTGGTCGGCACCGAGCCGCACGCTGAGCCGCTCGACCATCTCGTGCAGCTTGTCGCCCTTGCGGTTGTCTTCGGGCAGGAAGCTGGTGCTGGCGCCGGCCAGCGGATCGGTTTCGAGCGTGCGCAGCTTCAGCCAGCTCACGGGCGCGGCCAGCGTGGTGAGCGCGAGTTTTTCGGACAGCAGGCGGCGCAGGTGCGCCATGTCCTGCGTGGGCTCGGCTGTGCGCACGGTGAGCTGCTGGTGCGGCGGCAGGGTCACGCCGTTGAGGCGCCGCAGGTCGAGCGTCCATTGCAGTTCGAGCGCGCGGGCGCCGCGCTGGCGGGCGCGCAGCCAGATCTGCAGCGCCGAGAGCAGGCGGTTGGCCGACCACATGAGTTCGGGCCCGGTCTCGGCCAGCGCAGGCAGTTCGAGCTTCTGTTCGAACACGTCGGGCAGCGTGAGCCAGGCGTGGCTTTCGGGGCGCAGGCCCCAGGCAATGTCGAGCGCCTCTCGCAGCCCCACGCCGAAGCGCCGCGTGAGGCCGCCGCGCGGCAAGGCGGCCACATCGCCCCAGGTGCGGCAGCCCAGGCGCGCGAGCAGGTCGAGGTGGCCGCGCGCGACCGTCAGCGTGTCCAGCGGCAGGCCGGCCGGCACCTCGGCGGGCCGGTGCTCGTTGCGCGCGAACAGGCGCAGCCGCGCCAGCGCGATCAGGCTGGTGGCGCCCTGCGCGCCGCGCATGCGCGCGTCGGGCGCGGGGTTGAGGGCCAGCAGCTGGCGCATCAGCGGCGCGCGACCGCCCCACAGGCGCTCGCAGGCCGAGACCTCGAGCATCAGCGCCTCGTCCTGCCAGGCGACGTGCGGCGTGAACTGCAGCGCCCACCAGCCCAGGGCCTCGGGCGTAGGCATGTCGGGGGCGTCGGCTTCCTCGGCTTCAGACGACCACTGCAAGGCGATCCAGTGCATCCGGGCCTCCTTTCCATGCGTCGATGCGCACCACCGTGGCCGACGGCGCGGCGGCCGGCGCCACGGGCGGCTGCAGGCGCAGCTGGCGCCGCACGCGGGCGGCGGCCAGCAGCGCGCTCATGCGGGCGTTGCGCGCCGGCACCCGCACCGGCGCGGCCAGCGGCGGCCCCCGTCGCTTGAGCAGGTGCAGCGCGATCTGCGCCGGGTCGTCCGGGCAGCGCTCGGCGCGCAGGCGCAGGCGCGCGGGCGAAGCCGACAGCGCCACCGACTCGGGCCGGCACACGAACAGCAGCACCTCGTGCTGCGCGGCCGCCAGCTGCAGCCGCCGCAGCTCGCCCACGCGGGCCTGCGGCAGCCAGGCGACGACGGCGGCGATCTCGGCGCAGCGCAGCGCCTGCTCGCAGGCCCACAGCCGCGCGGCCGGGGCGTCGCTGCGCACGCACATCAGCGCCTCCACCGGCAGCCCCTGCGCCGCCAGCGCGGTGCCGCAGGGCTCGTAGGGCGCGCCGACCAGCACCACCGGCCCGCCGCGCGCCTCCACCGCCTGCGCCAGCGCGGGCAGCAGCAGGCGCCAGACATGGGCCTCGGGCGTGGCCTGCAGCAGCTCCGTCATCGCGCCCACGGGCCAGCCGCCGCCGGGCAGCTCGGCGTCGAGCGCGGCATGCCCGGTGGCCACGACCTGCGCGTCGGCCAGGCCGAGTTCGTCGGCGTGCCAGACGCCGCGGCCCGCGGCGGTGGAAAAGGAGTCGAGGAAAGGGAGGCCCATGATTGCAGTTGTTAACTGTATTTTTATACAGTATTCCCCAGGTCGCAACCAGCGATCGATTTACCTGCGAAGGCCCGCGCCTTAAGATCGGTTTATTAACAATTAGTGACCATGAGACACAAAATGATTCACCTGCGGTTTCTGGCCCTCGCCGCGCTCGTCTTCGCAGGGGTGCCCGCCTCGGCCCAGCCCGCCAAGCCGCTCCTGATCGGCCAGACCTACGTGCAGACCGGCCCGCTCGCGTCGCTGTCGACCGAGCCGCTGGTGGGCATCCGTGCCATGTTCACCGCGCTGAACGCGAGCGGCGGCGTCAACGGCCGCCCGGTCGAGCTGCGCCAGCTCGACGACGCCTACGACCCCGCCAAGGGCGCAGAGAACGTCAAGACCTTCGCGCGCGACGGCGCGGTGGGCGTGCTGATGCCCATCGGCACCTCGTCGGCGGTCGGCGCGCTGAAGGCGGCCAACGAGCTGAAGATTCCCGTCGTCGGCCCGTACACGGGCGCGGGCCCGGTGGTGAAGTTCAGCGAGTTCGGTTTTCCGGTGCGCATCAGCTTCGACGAGGAATACAGCCGCATCGTGAACCACCTGTTCACCATCGGCCTGTCGCGCATCGCCTTCGCGCACAACGACAACCCCGGCGCGCGCTCGGCGATGGAGAGCACGCAGAAGTTCATTGCCGAACGCGGCGACAAGATGGTCGGCAGCGTGGCCATCAAGAACGACGGCTCCGACGCGGCCGAGCGCGCCGCCGAGCTGGCCAAGCTCAAGCCCAAGGCCGTGGTGCTGTCGGCCACCAACGACGTGGCGGCGAAATTCATCGCGGCCTACCGCGCGACCGGCGGCGAGACGGCCTTCTATTCGTTCTCGTTCCTGAATGGGCAAAAGCTGTTCCAGGACATCAAGAAGGACGCGGCCGGCGTGGTCATCTCGCAGGTCGTGCCCTATCCGTGGAACAGCGCGATGCCGGTGATTGCCGAGTACCAGGCGGCGATGAAGAAGATCGGCATGACCGAGTTCAGCTACGCCAGCCTGGAGGGCTACGTCACGGCCAAGGTCATGGTCGAAGGCCTGAAGCGCGCGGGCGCCAACCCCACGCCCGAGTCGCTGCAGAAGGGCCTGGAGTCGTTCAAGACGCTGGACCTCGGCGGCATCGCCGTGTCGTACCGGCCCGGCGAGCACCGCGGGCTGACCTTCTCGGAGCTGTCGATGCTCAAGGCCGACGGGCGCTACCTGCGCTGAGGCTGAACCGCTTCAGCCCAGGAAGCGCAGCAGCTGCGCGTTGACCTCGTCGGCGCGCTCGTACTGCACCCAGTGCCCCGCGCCGTCGATCACCACGCCTTCGCGGCCAGGACCTTCGCTGGCCAGTTGCGCCACCAGCGGGCGCGAATCGGCGGTGACGTCGAACTCGCCCCACAACAGCAGCGTCGGCACGCCCAGCGTATCGATCGCGGTCTGCAGCCCGCCCGAGAGCGACACCTCCTTGCTGCGAAAGCGCGTGCCGTGGCACGAGAGGTCGTGGATCTCGAAGGCCAGCGGATCGATGGCGGCGGGCGCGTGCAGCATCAGCGCGCCCAGGTTGTGCATGAGCGCGGCGCGCTCGGTCTCGCGGTCGGGGGCGGCGCGCCAGTTGATCATCTCGACCGTCATGCGGCGCAAGGTGCCGTGGCCGCCGCTGCCCATCAGCGCCAGCCGGCGGATCGCGCCGCGCCGCACCGCGAAGCGCGCGGCGGTGAGCCCGCCGAACGAGAAGCCGCCCAGGTCGATGGGCGTGCCGGCGCCGATGAGCGCGTCGAGCGTGCCGCCGAGCGCGGCCTGGAGCGGCACCAGCGCGTCCTCGCCGGGCGCCACGCGCGGCAGCGCGTCGGAATCGTGAAAGCCGGGCATGTCGGGCAGGAGCAGCGTGCGCTGCGCCGACAGCGCCTCGGCATTGCGCAGCCAGTGCATCCAGCTGCCGTGGCCGCCGTGCAGCAGCACGATGGGCGGCTGCGTCGTGTCGGTGCCGAAGCGGCGCCAGCGCACGCGAATGCCGTCGTGCACCGGGTCGTGCGAGGTGGACAGGGCTTCGATGCGGGCAATCTGGCGCCGGGCTTCGGCGGATTCGTCGGGGGTGGGAAGAGCGGGCGTGGGCATGGCTTCATTCTGCCGCGCGGCCCGCGTGCCTTCAGGCCGCGCCGAAGCGGTAGCTCGACACCACGAGCCCGCCCATGAAGGCGTCCTCGTGGTAGACGCGCTCGCCGACGTCGCCCTCGGCCGCACCCACCGCGACCATCAGCGGAATCAGGTGCTCCTCGCGCGGGTGCGCCATACGCGCCGACGGGGCCGAGGCCCAGTCCTGCAGGCGTTGCACGCGCGCCTGCGGCGTGGCCTGCACGGCCGTCTCGTCGAGCCAGTCGCCGAAGGCCTTGGACACGCCGTGCGCCTGCGGGCCGAAGTTGCGCAGGTTGTGATAGCTCAGGCCGCTGCCGACGATGAGCACGTTCTCGTCGCGCAGCGGCGCGATGGCACGGCCCAATGCCAGGTGCTCGGCCGGGTCGAGCCCGCGCCGCAGCGACAGCTGCACCACCGGCACGTCGGCGTTCGGGTAGATCGCGGCCATCGGCGAGAACATGCCGTGGTCGTAGCCGCGCTCGGGGTCGATCTGCGCCGGCAGGCCGGCGGCGGCGATCAGCGATTGCACGCGCTGCGCGAGCTCGGGCGAACCGGGCGAGGCGTAGCGCACCTCGTAGGTGTGGGCCGGAAAACCGCCGTAGTCGTAGATCATCGGCGGGCGCGGGTTGCCCTGCACCGTGAACACGGGCGACTCCCAGTGCGCCGAGACCATGAGGATGGCCGCCGGCGTGCGGCCGATCTGGCGCGGCATGTCGGCCAGCGAGGCGGCGAGCTGGTCATAGGTGGCGCCCATCTCCTTCTTCATCCAGGGCCAGGGGCCGCCGCCGTGCGAGATGAAGTACGTGGGCAGGCGGGAAAGCGTGGGGGTGTCGTGGGTCAAGTCGATGCTCCTTGAAGGCGTTGGATCGACTGTAGACATTTCCTTTCAGGAAATCGACAGGCTACGATGCATCGAATCCTTTCTTCACAGGAAATCATCGATGGACCGCATGACCAGCCTGCGCGTGTTCCGCGAGGTCGTCGAGGCCGGCAGTTTCGTGGCCGCGGCCGAGCGGCTGGGCCTGTCGGCGCCGATGGCCAGCAAGCACGTGGCGCAGCTCGAAAAATCGCTGGGCGCGCGGCTGCTGCACCGCTCCAGCCGCCACCTGAGCCTGACCGAGGCCGGCACCGCCTGGTACGAACAGAGCCGCCGCGCGCTCGACCTGCTCGACGCGGCCGAGGCCGCCATCGGCCAGACCAGCGACGCGCCGCGCGGCCAGCTCAAGGTGAGCGCGCCCGTGTGGTGCGCCACGCCGCGCTTTGCGCGCGTGCTGGCCGACTACCGCGCGGCGTACCCCGAAGTGCTGGTCGACATGCACCTGGAAAACCGCAAGGTCGATCTCGCGGCCGATGGCTACGACCTGGCCTTGCGCGCCACGCAGGAGCCCTCGCCCGCGCTCATCGCGCGGCCGCTGTGCCGCGTGCCCTTTCATCTTGCGGGCACGCCGGCCTACCTGAAGCGCCACGGCGCCCTGCCCGCGGTGCCGGCCGACCTCGCGAAGCTGGGCGCGATCGTGCCCAGCTACGTGAACCTGGACAACCTTGCGCTCAAGGGGCCGGGCGGGCGCATGTTCCCGCTGCGGCTCACGCCCGCGATGCGCTCGGACGACACCACGCTCACGCTGCATGCGGTGCGCGCCGACATGGGCATTGCCTACCTGCCCGTCTGGCTCATCGACGACGACCTGGCGCAGGGCCGGCTGGTGCGGCTGCTGCCCGCGTTCGAGGCCACGCCGGTCACACTGTTCGCCGTATACACGAGCCGGCAGTACATGTCGCCCAAGCTGCGAACTTTCATCGACTTCCTGAGCGCGCGGCTGGGGGGCATGGAAACAAAGGCAGCACGGGCCGACGACAGCAAGGTGCGCCGCAGCTGAAGGGTTGCTGAAGGCACCGGCCGCGAACGCACCTTTTCGGGGCAAGGTCATGCATGCAGGGCTACATTCGAAGGCTCTGCTGGAGACCGATTCCTTGTTCCGCTTTTTCGAAAAACTCCTTCCCCCGTACCCCGCCGCCGAACCGACGCTGCCGCCCCAGGGCTTCTTTGCCTTCCTGTGGGCCTGCACGCACGGCGTGCGCGGCAAGATCGCCGCGATGGCGGTGCTCACGGCGGTGATGTCGACTTTCGAGGCCGCGCTGTTCGCGATCCTCGGGCGCATCGTCGACTGGCTCGGCGGCCAGGTGCCGTCCAAGCTGTGGGCCGAGCGCGGCGACACGCTGCTGTGGCTGGCCGCGTTCCTGGTGATCAGCATCGGCGTGGTGGCGCTGCAGACCATCGTGAAGCACCAGACGCTGGCGGTGAACCTGCCGATGCGCCTGCGCTGGAACTTCCACCGCTTGATGCTGGGCCAGAGCATGGCCTTCTACCAGGACGAGTTCGCGGGCCGCATCACGGCCAAGGTGATGCAGACCGCGCTGGCCGTGCGCGAGACCGTGTTCGTGCTGGCCGACGTGCTCGTGGCCATGGGCGTGTACGTGGCCACCATGATCATCCTGGTGGGCGTGCTCGACGCGCAGCTGGTCTGGCCCTTCGTCATCTGGCTGGCGCTGTACATCGCCTCGCTGGTGTACTTCGTGCCGCGCCTGGGCAAGGTCGGCAAGGCGCAGGCCGACGCGCGCGCACTCATGACCGGGCGCGTGACCGACGCTTACACCAACATCGCGACCGTCAAGCTGTTCTCGCACACGCAGCGCGAGGCCGGCTTTGCGCGCGACGCGATGCGCGAGTTCATGAAGACGGGCTACGGCCAGATGCGGCTGGTGAGCGCCTTCGAGATCGTCAACCACACGCTGAGCATGGGCCTGACAGCCGGCATGGCCGGCATGGCGCTGTGGCTGTGGTCGCACGGCACGGTGGGCGTGGGCGCGGTGGCCGCCGCCACGGCGATGGCGCTGCGGCTGCAGGGCATGTCGCACTGGATCATGTGGGAGATGACCAGCCTGTTCGAGAACATCGGCACGGTGCAGGACGGCATGAAGACGCTGTCGCGCCCGCGCACGGTGCTCGACGCGCCCCATGCCACGGTGCTCGACGTGCCGCACGGCGAGGTGCGCTTCGAGCAGGCGAGCTTCCGTTATGGCGACGCGGGCCGCCGCGTGATCGACGACCTGAACCTCGTGGTCAAGCCCGGCGAGAAGATCGGCCTGGTCGGCCGCTCGGGCGCCGGCAAGTCGACGCTGGTGAACCTGCTGCTGCGCTTCCATGACCTGGAGAGCGGCCGCATCCTCATCGACGGGCAGGACATCTCGAAGGTCACGCAGGATTCGCTGCGCATGCACATCGGCATGGTCACGCAGGACACCTCGCTGATGCACCGCTCGGTGGCCGACAACATCGCCTACGGCCGGCCCGACGCCACGCTGGCGCAGATCGAAGCGGCCGCCAGGCGTGCCGAGGCGCACGACTTCATCCAGACGCTGGGCGATGCGGGCGGACGGCGCGGCTACGAGGCGCATGTGGGCGAGCGCGGCGTGAAGCTCTCGGGCGGCCAGCGCCAGCGCGTGGCCATTGCGCGCGTGATGCTGAAAGACGCGCCGATCCTGCTGCTCGACGAAGCCACGAGCGCGCTCGACTCCGAGGTCGAGGCCGCGATCCAGCAGAGCCTGTACACGCTGATGGAAGGCAAGACCGTGATCGCCATCGCGCACCGGCTGTCGACCATCGCCGCGATGGACCGGCTCATCGTGCTCGACGAAGGCCGCGTGGTCGAGGAAGGCGACCACCGCACGCTGATGGCCCAGGGCGGCCTGTATGCGCGGCTGTGGGCGCACCAGAGCGGCGGCTTCCTGGGCGACGGACTGGAAGAAGACGAAGCCCTGCGCGCCTGAACGGGCGTCAGGTCGGCAGCGCGCCGGCTTCGTATTGCTGCACGAACTCACCCGACGGCGGGATCGGCTTGATGATGTCGATCAGCACGCCGTTCGGGTCGCGCGTGATGAAGTGGCGCTGGCCGAAAGCCTCGTCGCGCAGCGACAGCAGGATCGGCAGGCCGGCCGCCTTCAGGCGCTCGTGCACCGCGTCGGGGTCTTCCACCTCGAAGTTCAGCAGCAACCCGCCCGCCACCTGCCCGCGCGCTTCGGCGGGAATGGTCGTGTGGCTGCCGTCGAGCACGGCAAGGTTCACCGAGGCATCGTCCGCCAGCTGCAGGTGCACGTACCAGTCGGTCGTGAACAGCGACGCGAACCCGAAATGCGCCTGGTAGAAGGCCGCGGTGCCGGCCACGTCGTTGGTCATGATCACCGGGTAATAGCTCGTCACTTTCATGGGGTGGCTCCTTCGTGGATAAAACGTACAAACTGCATGTAAGTTAAATATTAATCCACAAACAGACTGCATGTAAATTAGGGTCATGGCCAAAACCCCGGCACGCACCAACCGCGAACGCACCGAAACCACCCGCCTCGCACTGACCGAGGCGGCCCGCACGCTCTTCGTCAGCAAGGGCTACGGCGACACCTCCACGCCCGAGATCGCCATGGCCGCCGGCATCACGCGCGGCGCGCTGTACCACCACTTCAACGACAAGCGCGACCTGTTCCGCCAGGTGCTGCTGCTCGAAGCGCAGGCGGTCGCGGCCGACATCGATGCGGCCACGCCCGACGAGCTCGGCCCGCGCGAGGCCCTGCTCGTGGGCAGCGAGGCCTACCTCAAGGCGATGACGGTGCCGGGGCGCACCCGGCTGCTGCTGATCGACGGCCCGGCCGTGCTGGGCCTGGCGGAAATGATGTCGATGGACGACGCCACGTCGGCGAACTCGTTGCGCCAGGGGCTGGCGCGCGCCGGGATGGGCCGCGGCGAGGTGTCGCTCGACGCCCTCGCCCGCCTGCTGTCGGCCGCCTTCGACCGCGCGGCGCTGGAGATCGATGCCGGCGGCGATGCCGCCAAGGTGCGGGCCGCCATGCTGTGGCTGCTCGAGCAGGCGCTCCCGCCGAAGAGAAACTAGACGGCCCCGCGCCCGCCCATTCGCACGGGCCACTTCGCGACGGTGCCGCGCTGCATCGATTCGAGCGTGGTCTGCGTGAACACGTTGATGCTCACGTGCCGCGCGAGGTAGTGCTCCAGCACCAGCCCCAGCAGGTACGGGCTCGTGCCCGAGAAGCCTTCTTCATCGACGCTCAGCGTGCACTGCACGCCGCGCCCGTAGATCAGCGGCCCCGCGCCCGGCAGGCGCCGCGTCACGGGTTCGATGCGCGAGCCGACGAGGCAATCGATCTGCCGGCGCAGCACGTCGTTGTCGGCGGTCACGAACAGCCGCAGCATGTCGCGCAGCGCCTGCGCGCCCTCGCGGTGCGGCATGTCGGCCAGCGGCAGGTGGTTGAAGCCCAGCTGGCGGATCAGCCGCCATGCGATCTCGCGCTGCGCGAATGGCGACTTGGGCGTGCTCGGCGCACGGATGAGGCCCACGGCCGACACCGGGATCGAATCGGCCACCGCGAGGTCGGCCTGCCCGTTGCGCGGCACGAGGCACGGCAGGTCGCGGTTGGTGAGCATCGCCTTCACCGACAGGTAGCGCAGGCTCTCGGGGTACGGCGCCTCCTGCTGGTCGACCAGCGACAGGAACACCTCGGTGCCGATGTACGGCGTGCGCGTACCGTACTTGCGCGCCGTTTCGGACACCAGCCGCGGTTCGCGCCGCACCGAGAAGTAGCGGCCGTGGTTGCCTTCGTCTTCGTTGAGCGTCTGGTAGAGCGGGCGGAAGTCGATCTCGGCCGTGGTGCGCGCCTGCTGGCCGGCGATGCGCTGCACCGAATACACCTCGAAGTCCATTGGCCGCGAGCGGTCGGGCACGAGGTGGAACTCGGTCTGCGCGCTGTCGAGCTCGATGCGGTCGGTGCGCCGCTCGAACAGGTTGACCACCGGCGTGCTGAACAGCGCGAACTGCGCCGCATCGACCAGCGCCCCCAGCGCGCCGGGCGGCTTGCTCAGCAGCACGACGATCTCGACCTCCTTGCCGGGAATGCGCGCCAGCCCCGGCGCGAGCTGCGTGAGCGTGAAGAAGTAGAAGCGCTCGGGGCACGCGAAGTACTCGTGCAGCAGGTTGTGGCCGTGGAAGGTGTTCCATGCCAGCGGCAGCAGGCCTTCGCCCGGCCCCAGCCCTTCATGCACCAGTGCGCCTTCGGTCACGACGTGCGGCCGGTCCATCAGCTGGCCCGGCTCGCCGACGAAGGTCGCGACCGCCGAGGTGTGCAGCAGCTCGAACAGGTGTGACGCCACCTGCTCGTTGCCGCGCAGGTAGATCGGCAGCCGGTCGAGCCCCGACAGTGCCGAGAAACCCATCTCGCCCACGATGCGCAGCCGCAGGCGCAGCGCGCCCGTCACCTGCACGTGCGGCGGCACGTAGCGCTCCAGCGCCGGGATGTCGGGCGGCGCGCCGGTGAGCCGCGCCTCGGCGATCTCGAAGGGCCACAGCGTCACGTCCTGGCTGGAGCGGAACTCGCACGGCGTCTGTTCGCCCGCGGGCACGCGCGCATGGAAGGCCGTGCCGCGCGGCACCACGAAGCCGCGCGTGAAGTCGCCCTCCTTCACGCTGGGATGCAGCTGCGCCACGGCCATCGACGGCGTGGGGCTCAGGTAGTTGGGGTACAGCACCTCGAGCAGGCGCTGCGTGAAGCGCGGAAATTCGGCGTCGAGCTTGATCTGCATGCGCGCCGACATGAAGCTGAACGACTCGATCAGCCGCTCCACGTACGGGTCGGCCACCTCGATGCCGTGCATGCCCAGGCGGCGGGCGATCTTGGGGTGCGAGGCGGCGAACTCGCTCGCCGCCTCGCGCATGTAGACGAGTTCCCGGTTGTAGTACTCGAGAAGTTGCGGGTCCATGACGGTGAGCCTTCCCTGGCGTGGTTGAAGTGAAAGAAAAACGAAAGATGGGCGGTGGCGTCAATCCGCCGCGCCGACGATGCGCATGCGGTTGGTCTCGAGGTCGACCGCGCTTTGCACCGTGAAGGCCAGCGGGTACGGCTTCAGGTGAATGAGCGCGCGGATCTCGAACAGCAGCACGTTGTAGGCCTCGGCCGCGCCGTCTTCCTTCATGAGCGGCACCACCTGCACGCTGTCGGGAATCAGGCGCGGCTCGTAGTCGCGGATGGCGCGGCGGATGATGCGTTCGATGTCCGCCCACTTGCGCTCCGACAGGTAGCTGCCGGCCAGCGGCGGCACGCCGTAGTTGACGGTGGAAGACGCCGCATCGGCATGGCGCGTGCGGTCGATCAGGCCTTCGGCGTTGGTGGTGTTGAACAGCAGGGCCAGGTCGCGCTGGATGATCTCGCGCATCCGGGCCGGCGTGGCCGTGTACTCGGACGGCAGCTCGGTGCTGCGGCCGGGCGCCTCGTCGCGCAGGCGGTCGAACAGCGTGGGCAGCAGCTGCGCGTTGACGCGCGGTGCGGCGGGTGCATCGGGCCCGCGGGGCGCGCGGGCGCCGGGATGCGCGGGGTGGGAACCTGTGAACGGGGATTGCTCGGTGAGCCGCGTGACCTGGCCTTTTCTGGAAGGGGCAGAGTCTTGCGTGGATGCCCGCCGTTCATTGCAAACAATGGTCACACGGCGGGCCTGGCTCGAATGCGGACGCCCGCGCCGGGCATTTGTCGTCGCATCCGCGCTTCGCGAGTCCTACAGCACGCACCGCCCCCCGCCGACACCCGCACGCCGGCGGGCGCCCGATGCTGGGTCATCGCCAACCACAAGGAGCCTTCGCGTGAATTCCATCATCTACATCGTCGGCCTGGTCGTGGTCGTCGTCGCCGTGCTGTCGTTCTTCGGCCTGCGCTGAAACCGCAAGCGTTGCGCCACGGGGCCGTTCGCGGCCCCGTTTCTCTTGGGCAGGCCTTCTGCATGCGCCGGGCATAATTTGCGCGCCCCGCCGCCGCTTTGCTGCGCCGGGGCGTCATTGGCGAAGAAGAAGGGACCCTGTTGATCACCACCACCGCGCTGCGCGCACCTGCTTTTCCGGATGCGGTGATCACCGAGGCGGTCCGATGGACCGAACAGAACGGCCCGCTCGACGACGCGTCGGCCTTTCGCACCGCGGCCTCGCGCGCAGCCGACGGCCCCACCCGCATCATTGATCGTGCCCGCCAGCTCGGCGAGCGCATGGGCCTGCAGGCCGAACTCGCGCGCGGCCGGCAATGGGCGCCGTGGGTGTTGCTGGCGCTGGTGGCACTGGTCGTGATCGCGGGGCTGGGCCTGGCCGGCCAGGTGGTTGGCGGCAACGACCGCCACATCAACGTGATCGTCGCGCTCGTCAGCTTGCTGGGCCTGCATGCGCTCACGCTGCTCTTGTGGCTGGCCGGCCTGTGGCTGCCGTCGGGCACCTTCGGCACGGCCTCGCTGGGCTGGCTGTGGCTGTCGCTCACGGCGCGCGTGGCGGGCGGCCAGCGCGGCCAGGCGCCGCAATTGGTGCGCGCGGCCACGGGGCTCTTGACACGTGCGCGCCTGCTGCCCTGGGCCTTCGGGCTCGTGAGCCACGGCATCTGGGCGCTGTCGTTCGCCGTGGTGCTGGCCGCGATGCTGTTCGCCCTCGCCTTTCGCAGCTACACGCTGAGCTGGGAAACCACCATCCTCGAACCGGCCTTCTTCGTGCGCGTGGTGCAGGCGCTGGGCTGGCTGCCGGCGCAGTTCGGCTTTCCCGTGCCCGATGCGACCACGGTGCAATCGGCGGTGCCGGTCGCAGCGGCCCAGCGCACCTGGGCGCTGTGGCTCACCGGCTGCATCGCGGTGTACGGCCTGCTGCCGCGCCTGGCGCTGGTGCTGCTGAGCGCCGCCGTCTGCCGCCAGCGCCGCCCCGCCCTGCAGCCCGACTGGCAGGCGCCCTACTACCGCAAGCTGCTGGCCCGCTTCGCCGCGCTGGCGCCGCCCGCCATCGTCGATGCCGACCCGGGCCGTGCGCACCCCGCCGCGCCCACGGGCCTGCCGGCCTCCGAGCAGCACGACGGCCTGTCCGTCGTCGGCTTCGAGCTGCCGCCCGACCTGCCCTGGCCACCCGCCGGCCTGCCGGCATCGGCGGTCCGCATCGACGGCAGCGCCCCGGCGCGCCGCGCGCTGCTCGACCAGCTCGCGCAGGTCCACCCGCGCACCGTGCTGCTGGTCTGCCACGCGGCCTCGAGCCCCGACCGTGGCACCGAGCGCTTCCTTCGCGAGGTGCTGGCGCATTGCGGCGAATGCCGCCTCTGGCTGGCCGACGCGCCCAACGCCGCCGCCACGCAACGCTGGCGCGACTGGTTGCGCGACGCCGGGCTGGCCCACGTGGTCGCGAGCGACCGGCTCGATGCCGTCTTCACGGAAGGCACCGCCACCGCATGACCGCCCCGACCCCGATCCGCATCGCCGTCGTCGGCCACACCAACGCGGGCAAGACCTCGCTGCTGCGCACGCTCACGCGGCGCGTGAATTTCGGCGAGGTGTCGCAGCGCCCGGGCACCACGCGCCATGTCGAGTCGGTCGATCTCGAGGTGAACGGCCAGCCGGCCGTGCGCTTCCTCGACACGCCGGGCCTGGAAGACGCGGTCGCGCTGCGCGAGCACCTGGCCGGCCTCGACGCCGCGCAGCAGGCCACGCCGCCCGAGCGCATCCGCCGCTTCTTGCAGGGCCCCGAGGCGCAGGGCGTGTTCGAGCAGGAGGCCAAGGTGCTGCGCGCGATGCTCGACATCGACGCCGCCTTTCTCGTGATCGACGTGCGCGAGCCGGTGCTGCCCAAGTTCCGCGACGAGATCGAGCTCTTGAACTCCTGCGCGCGTCCGGTGCTGCCGGTGCTCAACTTCGTGCGCGACGCCGCCAGCCGCGAGCCGGCCTGGAAAGAACTGCTCTCGGCCTACGGCCTGCACGTGCAGGTGCGCTTCGATGCGGCAGCGCCTTTCGTGGGCGCCGAGCACGACCTCTACAACGACCTGGCCACGCTGCTGCGCGACCGCCGCGACGCGCTGCGCGGCGTGGTCGACGCGCTCGACGCCGAGGCCGACGCGCGCCGCCAGTCCGCCTGCACGCGCATTGCGGACCTGCTGGTCGATGCCGCGTCCATCCGCCGCACCGTGCCCGCCGCCGAGTTCGCCGACGCCACGCGCCGCCAGGCCCTGGTCGCCGGCGTGCAGAAGGACGTGTTCGACAAGGCCCAGCGCTGCACCGACGACCTGCTCGCGCTCTACGGCTTTCGACAGGGCGACGCCGACGAAGCGCCGCTGCCGATCATCGAAGGCCGCTGGACGCTCGACTTCTTCAACGCCGAGGCGATGAAGGACGCGGGCCTGCGCCTGGGCAAGGGCGCGGTCATCGGCGCCGCCGTGGGCGTGGTGGCCGACCTCGCGGTGGCGGGGTTGTCGCTGGGCGCGGGCGCGGCATTGGGCGGCGCCATCGGCGGCGCGGTGTCGCAGGGCTGGGGTCCGCTCGGACGCAAGCTGGCCAACAAGCTGCGCGACATGCACGAGCTCACGGTGGAAGACAGCGTGCTGTTCACGCTCGCGGCATGGCAGCTGCAGCTGGCGCAGGCACTGGAGCGGCGCGGCCATGCGGCCGTCGAGCGCATCCGGGCCGAGGCTCCGTCGGCGGACGAGGACGACACGCTGATGCGTGCAGCCGCCGGTGCCGTGCGTGCCGTGCAGCCGGCGCGCAGCCATCCCGAGTGGGAATCGACCGGCGCCCTCACGCGCAGCTTCTGGCGCCCTGCGCCGCAGCGCGAGGCGCTGGCCGGCACGCTGTCGAGCGAACTGCGGCGCGCCTTCGAGGCCTGAACCCGGGCCTCAACCCGCCACTTGCTCGGGCGTGACCTTGGCCAGCGACTTGTCGACGAACGCCCCCAGCCGCGTCTGCACTTCCCCGCCGGTCTGCACCACCGCCGCCATCAGCGACTCGGCGAACATGCCGTCGGTGGCCGACATGTCGGCGATGCGGCTGATCGACGTGACCATCGCGTAGTTCGACAGCGCCGCGTTCTTCGCGACGCGCTTGGCCAGCACCATCGCGGCGCGCAGGCTCTCCCCGGGGGCGGCGATCTCGTGCGCCAGGCCCAGCGTCTTGCCGGCGCGGGCGTCGAGCACGCGGCCGGTGAGCATCATCTCGACCATGCGGCCCGGCGTGATGATGCGCGCCACGCGCACCGTCGCGCCGCCGCCGGTGAAGATGCCCTTCTGCCCCTCGGGCAGCGCGAAGTAGGTCGACGGATCGGCCACGCGCACATGCGTGGCCGCCGCCAGTTCCAGCCCGCCGCCGACCACCGCGCCGTGCAGCGCCGCGACCACCGGGATGCCGCCGTACTGGATCTTGTCGAAGGTGCTGTGCCAGCGCTGGCACACGCGCATGAAGTCGACCGCGGTGCGTTCCTTGTCGTGGTGTTCCTTGAGGTCGAGCCCGGCACAGAAATGCGGCCCCGCGCCGGTCAGCACCACGGCCTTGGCCTCGCGCGGCAGCGCACTGAACACGGCGTCCAGCGCGGCCAGCGTGGCCTCGTCGATGGCGTTGCGCTTGGCGGGACGGTTCAGGGTCACGACGGCGACCTCTTCGTCCATGTGCAGGGTGACGTTCCGTTCGATCACGGCAGGGCTCCTTGGGTTGTTGCGGGTTCCGCCACGGGGATGTGGCGCTTCAGGGCTACGATAGCCCTGGGCATCGCGCCATTGCTTGCAGATCACGCCCATTCATTTGCAGATTCCGCCAACCGTCTTTTGAACCCGCCATGCCGCCAGAGCGCGCCACCGTCGCCGTCAGCTTCCTGCAGCACCTGCTGAGCGGTGCACGCCGTCAGCTCAGCCCGCGCGACATCGACACGCTGGCCACGCAGGCCGGCATCTCGCCGCAACTGCTGCGCCAGGAAGGCGCGCGCGTCACGCGCGAGCAGTTCGTGCGCATGTACGAATGCGTGTCGCTCTTCATGGGCGACGAGATGCTGGGCCTGTGGTCGCGGCCGATCCGCGCCGGTGCGCTCAAGTACCTCGGGCTCAGCCTGCTCGACGCGCCCTCGCTCATGGTCGCCATGTACCGCTTCACGCGCTTCTGGAACCTGCTGCTGGACGATCACCGCCTGCGCATGACGCGCGCCCACGGCGTGGCCACGATCACCATCGCGCCGCACCCCGAAGCCGCCGCGCGGCCCACCACGCCCTTCGGCCATGCGCTGATGGTCAAGCTGATCCACGGCGTGGCCTCGTGGCTCATGGGGCGGCAGTTGCCGGTGCTGGGCGTCGGCTTTGCGTTCCCGCGCCCGGCGCGCTTCGACGAGTACGCGAACCTGTTCCCCGGCCCGCTGCAGTTCGAGCAAGACACCTCGTCCGTGCGCTTTGCCGAACCCGTGCTGCGCCAGACCTTCCAGCGCACGCGCGCCGAGCTGCTCGACTTTGTGCGCCGCGCGCCCGACGACTGGATCTTCGTCACCTTCGACCACGACACCACCAGCGCCACGGTGCGCGAGTTCGTCGCCGCGCACCTCGCCTCGGACGCCACGCTGGGCGCGGCGGCGCGCGCGGTGCACATGTCGGAGCGCGCGCTGTCACGCCAGCTCGCGGCCGAGGGCACGAGCTTTCGCGCGCTGAAGGAAGAGGTGCGGCGCGACCTCGCGATCCAGCGCCTCGTGAAGACGCGCGAGCCCATCGACCGCATCGCCGCCTCGGTGGGCTTCGACAACACGCCGGCCTTCCACCGCGCCTTTCGCACGTGGACCGGCAGCACGCCGCGCGGCTACCGGCAGCGGGCCGGTTAGTTCGCTGCGCCGGCCAGCGCCTGCAGCTTGGCGAAGTCGCCCGGCCGCGCGCCCATCTGCTCGGGCGTGGAGCGCTTCGTCACGCGCTCCAGCAGCGGCAGGCGGTTGACCGGCTGCACCGTCATGCCCTTGCCGCGCAGGAACTGCTCGTCTTCGAGCTCGCTGGCAATCACGCCGACATTCGTCCACTTGGCCGTGTCGGCCAGCGTCTTCTCCACCATCGCCTGCTGCGCCGGCGTGAGGCGGGCCCAGGCGGCCTTGCCGATGACGATGCCCAGCGTGTCGTAGATGTGGCCCGTGAGCTGCACGTACTTCTGCACCTCGTACAGCTGCTTGGCGCGCACCGTGCCCAACGGATGCTCCTGCGCCTCGACCTCGTTCTTCTTGAGTGCGCCGTACAGGCTGTTGAACGGCAGCGACACGGGCTTGGCGTCGAGCGCGGTGGCGAAGAGCTGGTAGGCCGCGGCGTCGGGCACGTACAGGCGCAGGTCGCGAAAGTCCTCGGGGCGCTGCAGCGGCTTGCCCGAGGTCACCTGCCGCGCGCCGTAGTAGACCGACGCGACCATGCGGTTGCCGCTGCGTTCGTTGTAGCCCTTCATCAGGTCCGCGAGCAGCGGGCTCGCGAGGTACTTGCGCACGTGGTCCAGGTCCTTGAAGGCGAAGGGGTAGCTGCCCAGGCCCAGCGGCGGGTAGCCCTCTGCCAGCGTGGCCTGCCCGACGTAGGCGATCTGCATGGCGTCGTTGGCGAGCATCAGCGCGTAGTCGCGCTCCTGCCCCAGCTTCGAGGCGGGCACCACCTCGATCTTGATCTTGCCCTCGGACTGCTCGGCGATCTTGCGCGCCGCCAGTTCGGCCTGCTGGTGAAAGATGCTCGCGGGCTCGTAGATGTGGCCCCACTTGAACTGCTGCACTTGCGCACAAGCGACAGCGGCGCTCCCCATGGCGACGCACAGGACAGCAGCCCGGCGCCACGACATCAAACGTTTTTTCATCGGCAGTCCCTCACGGTGAGAAGGCCCGCCGGCGCGGGTGCGCCAAAGCACGCGGCGGGTGTCGGGAATGCATCCCGGCCGCTGAATGTAAACATTTGCAACCAGAATTCAGACAGGGTTTGCCCGGTCACGAGGCAGTCACGCCCCTTCCCTAGCATCCGCGTGCGCCCGACGCGCCCACTTCCCCACCGCACCTCATGTACCCCGGCGAACGACTCAACGGCTACAGCCACCTGTTCGGCCTGCTGCTCGCGCTGCCGGCCGCCGCGTTGCTGCTCGCCAAGACGCTGCCCACCGGCGATCCGGCGCGCATCGCGGGCGGGCTGGTGTTCTCGCTCTCGGCAGTGGCGCTGTACGCGGCCTCCACACTCTTTCACAGCACGCGCGGCCGCAGCAAGCGCCTGTGGGAGCGCGCCGACCACTGCGCGATCTTCCTGCTCATCGCGGGCACCTACACGCCCTTCGCGCTCGTCACGCTGCAAGGCCCCTGGGGCTGGCTGCTGCTCGCGGCGATCTGGAGCGCGGCGTGCTTCGGCATCTGGCGCGAGCTGAAACCGGCTGCGGCCGACGCGGCGAAGAAGCCTTCGCTGCCGCTGTACATCGGCATGGGCTGGCTCGGCGTGCTGGCCGCCGCGCCGCTGGCGGCCAAGCTGCACGCCACGGGCCTGGCCTGGCTGGTCGCGGGCGGCGTGCTCTACACGGTGGGCACGGTGTTCTATCGCAACCGGCGGGGGCTGCGCCACGCGCACGGCGCCTGGCACCTGTTCGTGCTGGCCGGCACCACGAGCCACTACGTGGCCGTGGGCTGGTTCGTGCTCTGAAGCCTGCTTCTTACAGCGGCTGCAGCTTCGCGGTCTTCATCATCCGCTCGGTCAGCTCCATCTCGCTCGCGAAGCCCTGCACGTAGGCCTCGGTCGTCGACGGGCTCACCTCGCTGCCCAGCTCGGTCAGCGCGGCGATCACCGACGGCTGCTTCAGCGCCTGCCCGAACACCTCGTAGATGCGCGCAGCGATCGCGTCGGGCGTGCCCGCCGGCACCGAGACGCCGCCCCACGACGTGAGCTCGACCCCGCGCAGTCCCAGCTCGGCCAGCGTCGGCACCTGCGGCAAGGCCGCGTTGCGCTTGGCACCGGCCACACCGAGGGCGCGCAGCTTGCCGCCCTGCACGTGCGGCAGCGCCACCGAGAAGATCGGCATGCCGAAGTTCACCTGGTTGCCCAGCACCGCATTGACGATCTCCGACGCGCCCTTGTACGGCACGTGCGTGGCCTGCACGCCCGCCGCCTGCAGGAACAGCTCCACGCCCAGGTGCGAGGGCGTGCCGACGCCGCCCGAGGCGTAGTCGAGCTTGCCGGGGTTGGCGCGCGCACGCGCCACGAGTTCCTGCAGGGTCTGGATGCCCGAGCCCGCGTTCACCACCAGCAGCACGTCGGAGGTGGTGAGCCGCATGATGTGGCGGAAGTCCTTGAGCGCGTCGTAGCCCGGGTTCTGCTGCATGCGCATGTTGGCGGCCATGGGCGCGCTCGAGTAGATCCAGGTGTAGCCGTCGGGCGCGGCGCGCGCGACCTGGCGCGCGCCGATGTTGCCGGCCGCGCCGCCCCGGTTCTCGATGACGACCGGCTGCCCCAGCAAGGGCCCGAGCGCTTCCGCGAGGATGCGCGCGCCGTTGTCCGGGCCGGTGCCAGCCAGGTACGGCACGACCCACTTGACAGGGCGAGTCGGCCGCCAGGCGGCAGTGGTCGCTCCGGCTGCGCGAGCTACGGCCGGCAGCAGCGCGGAGGCAGCGATCGCGCCACAGAGTGCGCGGCGATGGGCATTGATGAGCGTCATGGCTTGTCTTGTCTCCTGATTGTCTGGTTCGGCCTCAGGCCGCATCGCCGATCAGCTCGCGCGCGATGATGTTCTTCTGGATCTCGCTCGTGCCCGTGAGTACGCGGTACATGCGCAGCATGCGGAACAGGAACTCCACGCGCCGCCCCTGCACGATGCCCTCGCCGCCGTGGATCTGCACCGCCGCGTCGGCCACGCGGAACGCGGCCTCCGAGCAGAACAGCTTGGCCATCGAGGCCTCGGCGCGCGGGTCGCCGCCGGCGTCGATCTGCCGCGCGGTCGACAGCATCAGCGCGCGCGCCGCACACAGCTGCGTCGCCATGTCGGCCAGCGAATGCTGGATCGCCTGGAACTGCGCGATGGCGCGGCCGAACTGGCGGCGCGTGCGTGCGTAGTCGCGCGCGTCCTTCAGCGCCACGGTCGCCAGCCCCACCATGCCCGGGCAGTGCAGCAGCCGGTTGACCGTGATGCGCCCCAGCGCCAGCGCCAGCCCCTTGCCGGGTTCGCCGATGAGGTTCGCGGCCGGCACGCGGCAATCGGTGAGCACGATGTCGCCCGTGGTCGACTGGCCCGCCATGGTCTTGTAGCCCGCCTGCACCTGGACGCCCGGCTGCGTCAGGTCGACGAAGAACGCCGTCACCTCGCGGCGCGCCGGATCGTCCGAGGTGGACGCCATGAGCACCGCGAGATCGGCAAACGGCGAGCCCGAGATGAAGCGCTTGCGCCCGTTCAGCACATACACGTCGCCCTCGCGCCGCGCCTGCGTCTGCACCGCGCCGGCATCGGAGCCGGCCTCGGCCTCGGTGAGCGCGAAGCAGATCGCCTTCTCGGCCTGCGCCACGGGACGGATGAATTTCGCCATCTGCTCCGGTGTCGCGAACTTCGCGAGCGCGCCGACACGCGGCGGCCCGCTGAGTTCGCCGAACACATGCGGCGCGAGCGGCGAGCCGCTGGCGTAGATCGATTCCTTCACCAGCACATGGTCGAGCAGCGACAGGCCCAGGCCGCCCATCGCCGGCGGCAGCGTCATGCCGTAGAAGCCCATCGCGTGCGAGCGACGCCAGACGTGGCGCAGCGTCTCCCTGTCGGGGCCATGCTCGTGGTCGATGCCCTTCTCGCGCACCAGGTCGGCCAGTTCGCCGTTCAGGAAATCGCCGATGCGGGCGATCAGCTCGGCCGCGCGCGGCGAACCCTCGAAGGGGCCGTCGAACAGCGGCGCGCGGATGGCCGAAGCTTCGGTGGGGGCGGCGGCAGGGGTCAGCGTGGTGTCCATGTCGTTCTCTTCGCTCTTGTTCAATTGACGCGCCGCGCGTGGCCGGCCCAGTACGGCGTCTGGATCGCCTTGCGCGCGACCTTGCCGTTGGCGTTCTTCAGCAGCGACTCGACGAACTCGATGCGGCGTGGCCGCTTGAAGCCCGCCAGCCGCGCGGCGCAGAAGTCGTCGAGCCCGGCCGTGTCGGGCGAGGCGCCCGGCTTCAGCACGATGTGCGCGGCCACCGCCTCGCCCCACTTGTCGTCGGGCACGCTGAACACGCAGGCCTCGGCCACCGCCGCGTGCTGGTACAGCACGGCCTCGACCTCCGAGGGGTACACGTTGAAGCCGCCGCTGATGACCATGTCCTTCTTGCGGTCGACGATGTAGATGTAGCCCTCGTCGTCGGCGCGCGCGAGGTCGCCCGTGTGGTAGCGGCCCTCTTTGAGCACCTCGGCTGTGAGCTCGGGCGCGCGCCAGTAGCCGGCGAAGATGTCCTCGCCACTCACCACGATCTCGCCCACCTCGCCGGGCGCCACCGGTCGGCCTTCGTCATCGACGATCTCCACCAGTGATTCGAGGAACGGCCGCCCGCACGAGGCCAGCCGCTCGGGCATGGCGGCGCGCGCGAACAGGTGGTCTTCCACCGAGAGGCCGCACACGCCCGAGGTGGTCTCGCCCGCGCCGTAGCCCTGCGACAGCACGGGGCCGAACACGTCCATCGCCTGCATGATCCGCGCGGGCGCCATCGGCGCGGCGCCGTAGCCCAGGCGCTGCAGGTCGGGCAGCGGCCGGTAGCGGCCCTGCAGCTCGGCCAGCAGCATGTTGATCATGGTGGGCACCATGAAGGTGTGGGTCACGCGCTCCTTTTTCATGTCGTCCAGGAAGCGCGCGGGCTCGAAGCCGGTGAACAGGCGGATGGTCGCGCCGCTGCACAGCGCCGGCACGATCTGCATGCCCGAGGCGTGCGTGATCGGCCCCACCAGCCCCAGCAGGTCGCCGGGGCGCAGGCCTTCGCTGCGCGAGAGGAACTTGCGCAGCTGGGCCAGCCGGTTGCCGAAGGTCTGCATCGCGGCCTTGAGCACGCCGCTGGAGCCCGAGGTGTAGTGCAGCACGGCCAGCTCGTCGGCGCGCACGCGCTCGCAGGTGAAGGCGTCGCTCGCGCGTGCCAGCTGGCCTTCGTAGGAAGCGGGCGCACCCTCGGCCGCGTCGAGCAGCAGCAGCTTGGGTGCCGCGCCCTTCAGCAGTGGCAGGAAGGTCTCGGCACGCGCGGCGGTGGTGACGATCAGCGCGGCGTCGCTGTTCTCGATGACCTCGGCCACCTCGACCGGCGCGAGCCGCGCGTTCATCGGCGCCTTCACCAGCGCGGCCTTGTAGCAGGCCAGCTCCAGCTCGACGATCTCGACGCAGTTGGGCAGGTACACGCCCACGCGGTCGCCGCGCTGCAGGCCGAGCCCGCGCAGGGCATTGGCCAGGCGGTTGGCGCGCCGGTCGAGCTGTTCGTAGGTGCAGGCGCGCTGCGGGCTGGTCACGGCGATCTGCCGGGCATGCAGGCGGGCGGCGCGGGATGCGAGTTCGCCGACGTTGGCGACCTCGGGCGAAAGTGAGGGCAAGTTGTCTCCTTGAGGCCGGTGCCTGTGCACCGTGGGGAGAACTTTCGCAAACAACGCCGCCGCACAACAAATACCGATTGCTGATGCGCGGCCATCACAAAAGATGATGGCCCCGGCGCACGGCACCGCCGTGCGCGATGGCTACGCCTTGCCGTCGCCCAGGAACTGCGCGTCCCAGCGGCCCGAGGCGATCATCGCGCGCGCCTCGTCGGCCAGCGCCTGCCTCACGACCTGCGTGGCCGCGTCGGGCACCTTGCCGGCCGGCGTGGCCAGGTGGTAGGTGCGCGCCAGCTCGGGCTCGACGATGCGTGCAATCAACCAGTTCGGCTGATCGCCCGGCCCGTCCGCGAGCGCGCAGGCGGGCGTGACCGTGAAGCCCGCGCCCGCCAGGTAGAGCGAGCGCAGCACGCGCGCCGAGTCGTGCTCGTGCACCACGTTGAGTTCCACACCCACCGCCTCGGCCGCCGCCTCGACGCGCTGGCGGATGCTGAAGCGGCGAGACTGCAGCACCAGCGGCAGGTTCGCGGCGCGCGCGAAAGGCACCGTGGGACGCACCGGTGCGCCCTTCTTCGCGCGCCCACCCTTCGCACTTTTCCCGAGCAGTGCCGCCACCTCGCCCTTCGCATCGAAGCCGCAGAGGAACATGCCTTCACGCACGAAGGGACGCACGTCCAGCCCCTCGACGCTGGGGGTGTCGACCAGCAGGCCGATGTCGGCGCGGCGATCGACCATCGCCTTGCGCACCATCAGGCTCAGGTCGTCGATCACGAACACGCGGATGCGCGGATGCGACTGCTTCAGACGCGCCAGCACCGGCCCGAGCAGCAGCGAAGCCAGCAGGAACGGCACCGCCACCGTGACCGAGCCCTCGGGCCCGTCGGGTGCGCGCTGCAGCCGCTCGCGCATCGCCGCGGCATCCGACAGCAGGCGCCGCGCGTCCTGGTACAGCTGCAGCCCCGCGGCCGTGGGCGTGACGCCGACGTGCGAGCGGTCGAACAGCTGCGTGCCGAGTTCGGCCTCGAGCTTCTTGATCTGCGCGGTCAGCGCGGGCTGCGCCACGTACAGCGACGCCGCCGCGCGCGACAGGCTGCCGGCTTCGAGCACCGCGATGAAATAGCGAAGAGACCTCAGGTCCATGGGGCGGCAGGGAAAGATGGGGCGCCCATTGTGGCCCCGTCGCCGACTCAGCCCGCCAGGGCCTTGACGGCGATGCGCGTGGCCTCGGCGACCACGTCGTTGCGGTTCTTCGCGTCCTTGTCAGGGAAGGTCAGGTAGACCGAGAGCACCAACGGCGCGCCCGACGGCGGCCACAGCACGCCGACGTCATTGGTGGAGCCGTACGAACCCGCGCCGGTCTTGTCGCCCACGCGCCAGCCTTTGGGAACGCCGGCCAGGAAACGCTCGGTGCTGGTGGTGTTGCCGAGCAGCCATTCGCGCATCTGCTCACGCTGCGGCGCGCCGAGCGCGTCGCCCAGCGCGAGCCGCTGCACGGTGTCGGACATGGCCGCGGGCGTGGTCGTGTCGCGCGGGTCGCCGGGAATGGCGGTGTTCAGCTCGGGCTCGGTGCGGTCGAGGCGGAAGGTGGTGTCGCCGATGCGCCGCGCGAACGCGGTGACGGCGGCCGGCCCGCCCAGCACCTTCAGCAGCAGGTTGGCGGCGGCGTTGTCGCTGTACTGCATGGTGGCGGCGCACATCTCGTTCACGGTCATGCCGGTGGCGAGGTGCTTCTCGGCGACCGGCGAGTGCGACACCAGGTCGCCCTTGCCGACGCTGACGCGGCGCCCGAGCAGGCTGGCGTCGGTCGTGCTGCGTTCGAGCACCGCCGCGGCGAGCACCAGCTTGAAGGTGCTGCACAGCGGAAAGCGCTCGTGCGCACGGTGCTGCAGGCGCGCGCCGCTGCCGGTGTGGAAGCCCGACACGCCCAGGCGCCCGCCGCAGGTGCGCTCGAGTTCGGCGAGCTGCGTTTCGGCGTCCGACTGCGCGCCCTTCTTCGGCCATGCGCTGCAGGCGCCGGCGAGCGGGGTCACGGCGGCGGCGAGCAACAGGGTGCGGCGCTGGATCAGAGGGTTCATGTGCGTGCGTCTTTCTTTTCGCGAGTGGATGGAATGAAAGGCATCGTAGGAGCGCTGCCGCCGCGCTTCCAGCGCCCGGGGCGCGCACGGCGTCCCGGGTGTATCAGGTGTAACGCCATTCATCATTCAACCTTCGGGTTGAATTTTCTTCGGGACCGATCTATATTCAACTTTATGGTTGAACTTGAAATCGAAGACGAACGGCTCGACGCCGTGTTCCACGCCCTGGCCGACAGCACGCGGCGCACCATGCTGCAGCTGCTTGCGCAGGGCGAATGCAGCGTGGGCGAGCTGGGGGCGCCGTTTCGCATGTCCTTCGCGGGCGCCTCCAAGCACGTCAAGACGCTGGAGCGCGCGGGGCTGGTGTCGCGCACCGTGCAGGGCCGCGCGCACGTGTGCCGGCTGGAACCGGCGGCGCTCGCCACGGCCGATGCGTGGCTGCGCGCGTACGAAGTCTTCTGGAACCACCGCCTGGACGCCCTGGCGGATGCGCTGCGGCGCGACGCCGGCGACAGCCGTGCGTGAACAACGTCTCTCCCTTCATCCACCCAAGGAGCACCGCCCCATGACCACGACCCTGAAGCACAGCCTGGGCACGCAGACCGAGCCCGGCACCCTGCGCATCGAGCGCACCCTGCCCGGCCCCATCGACCGCGTGTGGACCTACCTCGTCGACCCCGAGAAGCGCCGCAGCTGGCTGGCCGGCGGCACCATGGCGCAGGCGCCGGGCGCGGTGTTCGAGCTGCGCTTCCAGCACACCGAGCTGTCGGATGAAGTCGCGCCCGAGCGCTTCGCGGCCTACCGCGAGACCCATGTGCAGCACTCGCGCGTGCTGCGCATCGAGCCGCCGACCCTGCTGGTCATCAGCTGGGGCAGCGAGCGCGAGGACGCGTCCGAGGTCAGCTTCGAACTGTCGCCGCAGGGCGCGCAAACAACGCACCTGGTGCTCACGCACCGCCGCCTGCCCGACCGCAAGGAAACGCTGAGCGTGGCCAGCGGCTGGCACGCGCATCTGGGCGTGCTCGACGAGGTGCTGCACGGGCGCGCACCGCAAGGCTTCTGGACGCAGCTGGAGGCCGCCGAGGCGGCCTACGCGACGCACATCCGCTGAAGGCCGTCAGGCGGTGTCAGGCCCGGCGGGCGGGCTGCGAAGGCTCGCGGCAGGGCTGCACGCGGACCGCCCGGCTGATCACCTGGCGCTGCTCGCGTGCGCCCTTGAGCAGGCGCTCGGCCGCGCCCCTGCCGTGGGGCACCGGCGCGCCCTCGCCCATTTCCGACACGGCCACGAACACCGTCTGCCCGCCTTCGAGCACGGCCGGAGTCTTCGGTTGCGACTTGCCCGCGTACAGCGGCGCGTCGTCGATGTAGGCCTCCAGCGAGTGCGCGCCCGGCGCCACGCACAGGCGCGTGAAGCCGTTGGGCATCAGCGCGGCGTGGAACTCGCCGTCGACATACACATGCGCCGCGCCCGTGCTGGGCGTGGCTGTGGCGCGGCGGAAGAACACGACCTGCGCCAGCTCGGGCACCACCGCGGGCGCGGGCCGGTACACGCCCCCCTTGCGCGCGGTCGTGGCCGACACCGCGACAGGCACGGCCATGTTCATCGGTTCGGAAGGCGGCGGCATCGGCGGCAGCGGCACGTACGACGTGACCGCGACGGGGCCGCAGCCCGCGGCCAGCGTGGAGGCGGCAAGCACCCAGCGGCCCGCGCGCAGGCGGGGATGGAAGGAAAAGAAACTGGACAAGGACATGGCGTGCTTCGAGCGCCTTCGAGAAAAAAAGGCAGCCATCTGGCGAAGAGAAGGAAGAGCGGGCCGGCCGGAAAACGGCCAGCGCTCAGGGAACGAAGCACTCTAGGAAAAAGCGCCGAGGCAGGCCATCGGACGAATCCGAAAGCAGTGCGCGATGGCGTGGGCCCGCGCTGAAAACGCGGGCCCGGCGGCGCGTCAGCTCAGGCCGCGCGCAACCGGCGGGCCGCGATGCGCACTGGCATCGACAACAGGATCTGCGCCATGCTCTTGCCCAGCGGGTCGGTGCGCAGCGAGGCCATGCCTCCGCCGCCCAGCGCCGCTTCGCAGACGAAGTTGAAGGCACCGACGCCGGGCAGCTCGTAGCGCGTCACCTCGCCTTCGACCAGGTGCGCCATGTAGGCGCGCACGGCCTGCGCGCTGAGCTGCTCGCGCAGCACGGGCAGGAAGCGCGGTTCGCGCGCGAGGATGCCGATGTTCGAGACGTCGCCCTTGTCGCCGCTGCGGCCATAGGCCAGGCGGATCAGCGGCACCTCGAGCCATTCGTCGTCCGTGTCCGGGTCGGCGGCGTCTGCCTGCGGCGCCACCTCATCGGCCATGGCGACCTCCGCTGCCTGCGCCCTCACCGCCACGGGCCACGACTCGCCCGCCATCTCGACCACGGGCGTGAACAGCGCCTTGTCCACGAGCAGCGGAAACTGCCGGATCGACAACGCCACCGACGGCCGCCCGCCGCCCAGGCCGGTGGTGCCGGGCGCCCACGAGGTGCCGGCCGCCGAGATCTCGCGCGCGAAGAGTTCGAGCGGCGCCTTGTCCGCGTGCGTCACGGCCACGCGCAGCACCGCCTGGCGCGGCGGCTGGGCGGTGGCGTGCGGGCCGTAGCACTGCTCGGCGCCCAGCACGTCGATGTGGGTGGCCGAGAAGTCGGCCCAGCTGCGCTGCACGAACAGGTCGCGCGTGCGGCGCAGCATGGCCTCGCCGCTGCGCCGTGCCTTGGCGGCGGCGTCGAAGCCGACGATCAGCAGCTCGGCGTTGCAGCGGTAGCCCGCGGCGTAGGTGGCCGTGACCTTGTAGCGGCCCGAGGGCGCACGTCCTTTCGCGCCCGAGACGCGCACCCGGTCCACGCCCACGGCCTCGATCTGCACGGTGCGAAAGTCGCAGGTCACGTCGGGCAGCAGGTAGGCCGCGGGGTCGCCGATCTCGTACAGCAGCTGTTCGCCCACGGTGGCGCGGCTCACCAGCCCGCCGGTGCCGGGCGGCTTGCCGACGACGAAGCTGCCGTCGGCCGCGCATTCGACCACCGGGTAGCCGATGTGTGCCCAGTCGGGCACCTGCTCCCAGTCGGTGTGCAGGCCGCCGGTGGCCTGCGCGCCGCATTCGATGATGTGGCCGGCCAGGCTGGCACCCGCGAGGCGATCCCAGTCGTCGTCGGCCCAGCCGAATTCGTGCATCAGCGCGCCGAGCGTGACGGCGCTGTCGACGCAGCGGCCCGTGATGACGATCTGCGCGCCGGCATCGAGCGCTCGCGCGATCGGCACGGCGCCCAGGTAGGCGTTGGCGCTCACGAGGCGCTCGGGCAGCGGCGCGCCCGTGCCCATGTGGCCGATGCCCTGCGCGCGCAGCGCTTCGGCGTGCGGCAGTGCGTCGTCGCCAGTGACCACGGCGATGCGCGGCGCGAGCCCCATGCCGGCCGCCAGTTGCGTGAGCGCGGCGGCGCAGGCGCGCGGGTTCACGCCACCGGCGTTGGCGATCACGCGGATGCCCTGGCGCATCACGTCGGGCAGCACGGCGGCCATGGCGGTGGTGACGAAGTCGGTGGCGTAGCCGGCGTCGGGGTTCTTCAGCTTCGCGCCGGCCAGCAGCGACATCGTGAGTTCGGCGAGGTAGTCGAACACGAGGTAGTCGATGCCGCCGTGCGCCACGAGCTGCGGCGCGCCGGTGCTGCTGTCGCCCCAGAAGCCCGAGGCGCCGCCGATGCGCACGGTCTTCTGCTGCGTGTGGGGGCTGTTCATCGCGCGGCTCATTCGGGCTCGATGCCGGCGGCGCGGATCACGCGGCCCCACTTCTGCGACTCGGCGGCCTGAAACTTCGCGAGCGCCTCGGGCGTGCCGGTGGCGGCCTCGCCGCTGGAGATGGCCTGGTAGGCGACGATGGCCGGCGAGGCCGACACCTTCACCAGCATCTCGTTGAGCTTGCGCGTGACGGCCGCGGGCGCGCCCGGCGGCAGGTAGACCGCCGTCCAGTACGACATGTCGTAGCCCTTCACGCCCGCCTCGGCCACGGTCGGCAGCGCGGGCACGGCGGCCAGGCGCTTGTCGCCGCTCACGGCCAGCGCGCGCAGCTTGCCGCTCTTGACGTGCGGCAGCGCCGTGGGCGCGTCGGCGAACATGAAGTCGACCTGCCCGCCCAGCAGGTCGGTGATGGCCATCGGGTTGCTCTTGTAAGGCACGTTCACCATGTCGATGCCCGCCATCTGCTTGAGCAGCTCGCTCGCCACGCGGCTGGACGAGCTGCCGCTGCCGAAGTTGAGCTTGCCCGGCGACTTCTTCGCCGCTGCCACGAGGTCGGCCACCGACTTGATCGGCGAATCGGCCCCCACCAGCAGCAGCATGTGGCCCTTGGACAGCAGCGCGACGGGCGTGAAGTCTCTCACCGGGTCGTAGGGCAGCTTCTTGTACAGGTGCTCGTTGGCGGCGTGCGTGGTGTTGGTGGTCATGAGCAACGTGTAGCCGTCGGGCGCGGCCTTGGCGACGTACTGCGCGGCCAGGAAGCCGCTGGCGCCGGCGCGGTTCTCCACGATCACCGGTACCTTGTACTCGGTGGTCAGGGCCTGCGCGAAGCTGCGCGCCTGCTGGTCGGTGCCGCTGCCGGCCGCGAAGGGCACGACGACGGTGAGCGGCTTGGCGGGGTAGTCCTGCGCCTGGGCAGGTGCCACCGCCGCGACCGCGAAGGCCAGGACCGCGCCGAGGCGGAAGATGGAAGTGCGCATGGGTGATGTCTCCGGTGGGATGTAGTTTTAAGAAGGGAAAAGGTGCGGCCGCTCAGGCGCCGTCGCGCGGCGGCACCGGCGGCGCACCGAGCGCCGCGTTGTGCTCGCCCAGCCGGGGCGCGACCGCGCGGTGCGCGGGCCGCACGCCGTCGATGGACATCGGCAGCGCCGTGAGGCGGAAGTCCTCGCCCGGCACGGGCTGCAGCATGCCCAGCGCCTCGACCTGCGGATGCGCGACGGCTTCGGGCACGGTGTGCACCGGCGCGCAGGGCACGCCGGCCGCGGTGAAGCGCGCCATCCAGTCGGCGCGGGTGCGCGCGCGCAGCAGCGGGCCGATCTGGTCGAACAACGCCGCCTTGTGCTGCAGCCGCTGGCGGTTGCCGGCAAAGCGCGCGTCGGTGGTCCAGTCGTCGCGCCCGAGTTCGTGCGCGAACTTGGCGAAGAGCCGGTCGTTGCCGCAGCAGATCAGCAGCGGCGCATCGGCGGTGTCGAAGGCCTCGTAGGGCACGAAGCCCGGGTGGCCCGAGCGGTGGCGATCGGGCAGCCGGCCTTCGTTGACGTAAGCATCGGCCTTCTGGCCGGTCCAGACCAGCGCGGTCTCCAGCAGCGAGGTGCTCACCACGCCGCCCCGCCCCGTGAGGTGGCGCCGCTGCAGCAGCGCCAGCGCGCCGATCACGGCCCACATGCCGGTGCCCTGGTCGCAGACCGAGGCGCCGGTGCGCATCGGCGGATCGTCGGGCCCGCCGTTGATGCTCGACAGCCCGCTGAAGGCCTGGATCAGCGGCTCGTAGCCCGGCTGCATGCGCAGCGGCCCGGTGTGGCCGAAGGCCGAGATCTCGCAGTAGATGAGCCGCGGATGGCGCGCGCACAGCGACGGGCCGTCGATGCCCATCGACTGCGTGACGCCCGGGCGCAGGTTGTGGATGAGGATGTCGGCGCCGGCCGCGAGGGTCTCGAAGGCGGCCATGCCCTCTTCGCTCTTCAGGTCGATGGCGACCGAGCGCTTGCCGCGATTGAAGACGTGGAAGTTGAGCGCGTCGCCGTGGCGAAAGGCCGGGCCCATGTGGCGCGCGTCGTCGCCGCCCTCGACGCGCTCGAGCTTCACGACGTCGGCGCCGAGGTCGGCCAGGATCGCGCCCGCGAAGGGCCCCGCCAGCACCTGTCCGAGCTCGAGCACCCGGATGCCTTCCAGAATTTTGGTGTCCATGTCACGGGGGCGCGGGGCCCCTTGTCTCCGTGTATCGAATGCGCCAGTCTCGGCGTCGCGCATTGATCTGTGAAGAACAATATTCCTATATCTGTGATAACTTGGATGGATCAATCCACAGCCACTCCGAGGGAGCCGCATCCGTGCGAGTCGACATCACGCTGCAGCAGCTCGAGGCCTTCGTCGAAGTCGCGAAGACCACCAACTTCCGCGCCGCCGCGCAGGCGCTGCATGTGTCGCAGCCGGCGCTGAGCCGCACGGTGCGCATCGTCGAAGACCTGGTGGGCGCGCGCCTGTTCGACCGCGACACGCGGCACGTCGAGCTCACGCCGGCGGGGCGCGAGCTGCTGCCGATCGCGCTGCGCATCCTGGAGAACTTCAACAGCTCGTTCAGCGAGCTGTCGCAGTTCCTCGAAGGCCGCAGCGGCCACCTGACCATCGCGGCGCTGCCCTCGACCGGCGTGGCGCTGCTGCCCGGCGCCATCGCCGAGTTCCGCCAGCAGCATCCGCAGGTGCAGTTCTCGCTGATCGAAGGGCCGGCCGATGCGGTGCGCGCCGCGGTGGACGAAGGCCGCGCCGACTTCGGCCTCAGCGTGCGCCCCGGCGCGCACGAGCCCCTGCTGTACCGCCACCTGCGCGACGACCCCTTCGTGCTGCTGTGCCGGCGCGACGACCCGCTGGCCGCGCGGGCCTCGGTGTCGTGGTCGGTGTTCGCGACGCGGCCCTTCATTGCGAGCAGCTTCCAGAGCAGCATCCGGCCGATCACCGACGCCGCCTTCTTGCAGCGCGGCCTGCAGGTGCAGCCCGCGCTCGAATACCCGAGCGTGGCCGTGGCGGGCGCGCTGGTGGCGGCCGGGCTGGGGCTCACCGCCCTGCCCCGGCTCGCGCTGCAGCTGTCGCAGAACGACGAGCTGGCCACCGTGCCGCTGCAGCGCCCGCTGATGTCGCGGCCCATCGGGCTGGTCACGCGCGCGGGGCGCTCGCCCTCGCCCGTGGGCCGCGCCTTCATGGACCTGCTGCACCGTCGGGAATCGTCCCGCAGCTGACCGGCGCACGGTGCGCTGCGGCATGATCGACGCCATGCACAGCACGCCCCCGTACCCCCTGGTCATCGTCAAGGTCGGTGACACCCATGACGCGCTGCGCGAAGGCCGCGGCGACTTCGAGCACTGGATCGCCGATGGCCTCGGCACGCAGACCCTGCCCCTCGTGGTGGTCGACCCGCGCCGCGGCGACACGCTGCCCGCGCCCGGCCAAGTCGCGGGCGTGGTCGTCACCGGCTCGCACGCGATGGTGTCGCACCGCGAACCCTGGAGCGAAACCACCGCCGCCTGGCTCGCCGAACTGGTCGCGCGCGACACGCCCGTGCTCGGCATCTGCTACGGCCACCAGCTGCTGGCGCACGCGCTCGGCGGCGAGGCCGGCCACCACACGCAAAGGCCCGAGGTCGGCACGGTCACCGTCACGCTCGATGCCGCTGCCGCCGGCGACGCCCTGCTGGGCGACCTGCCCGCGCAGTTCCCGGCGCAGGCGATCCACTGGCAGAGCGCGCTGCGCCTGCCCGAGGGCGCGGTGAAGCTGGCCCACAGCGCGCACGAACCCGTGCACGCCTTCCGCGTGGGCGCGCAGGCCTGGGGCCTGCAGTTCCACCCCGAGTTCGACGCCCGGACCATGGGTGGCTACATCGAGCTGTTGGCCCGCGACCTCGCCGCGGACGGGCTCGACGCCGCGGCGCTGCGCGAAGGCGTGCGCCCCACCGACGCGGCGGCGGGCCTGCTCGGGCGCTTCGCACGGATCGTCGAGGCCAAGGCGCAGCCAGCCGCCTGAGCGCGCCGACGGGGCGCCGACGGGGCGTCGGCGCGCGACTACAAAAAGCGGGCCGCGCTTGGGTTAAGGTGCGGTTCCTTTCGCAGCTTTCCCCCGCCTCATGACCACGCCTTCGTCCCCGCCGGCCCGCAAGCACTTCTCGATGATTCGCGGCTTTCACCTGGCCGATGTGTTCACGCTCGGCAATGCGGCCTGCGGCGTCGGGGCGGTGTTCTTCGCGATGGCCTTCATGCGCAGCCAGTCGCTCGCCCACTTCTACTGGGCCGCGGCGCTCGCCCCGGCCGCGTTCATCTTCGACGTGCTCGACGGCCGCATCGCGCGCTGGCGTCAGACCCAGTCGGCGCTCGGACGCGAACTCGACTCGCTGGCCGACGTGATCTCCTTCGGCGTGCTGCCCGCCGCGCTCGGCTTCGCCGCCGGCCTGGACGGCGGCTGGGACTGCGCCGTGCTCATCTACTTCGTGGGCTGCGGCGTGAGCCGGCTCGCGCGCTACAACGTGACGGCCGAGGCGCTCTCGGCCGGCGCCGACAAGGTGAAGTACTTCGAAGGCACGCCGATCCCGACCAGCGTGGTGCTGGTGGGCGTGCTGGCCTACGCGGCCTCGAAGGGCGCCCTCGGCGCCAACGTGTGGGGCGGCGCCTGGACGCTCGGCCCCTGGCAGCTGCACCCGCTGGTGCTGCTGTTCGCGCTCTCGGGCACGCTGATGATCAGCAAGACCCTGCGCATTCCCAAGTTCTGACAACCCGCCCATCTCACCCACCTGACAAAGGGGACCCCGCATGGCGATGAAGCTGTATTTCGACCCGCGCAGCCGTGCGCAGGTCGCCAAGTGGATGCTCGACGAGGCCGAGGTCGACTACGAGATCGTGCCCACCCTCATCCGGGAGGGCGCCCACAAGCGCCCCGAGTTCCTGAAGATCAACCCGGCCGGCAAGCTGCCCGCGCTGGTCGACGGCCGCACCCGCATCTTCGAGAACGCAGCCATCTGCATGTACATCGCCGAGAAGTACCCCGGCAAGCGCCTGGCGCCAGCGGTGGGCACGCCCGAGCGCGGGCGCTACCTGTCGCTCATGGTCTATTCGACCGCGCAGCTCGAGCCCTCGATGGGCGACAGCCTGCTGAAGATCAAGAGCAACAACAGCGCGCGCGGCTGGACCGATTTCGAGCAGGCCAAGGACGCCGTCGAACGCGAACTCGGCGACGGTCCCTACCTGTTCGGCGCCCAGTTCACGGCCGCCGACGTGATGATCGGCTCGATGCTCATCTGGCACCGCGCCTTCGGCGGGCGCACGAACCGGCCCAAGCTCGACGCCTACATCCACCGGCTGCAGGCACGACCCAAAGGCATGAAGTTCGGTTGAAGTAAGCGGCAAGGCGTGCCGCGCTGGCGACAGTGCGCGGCAGAGGTTCATCCTCTAATCGGTCCCTCTTTTTCGACCCTTTTCTCCACCACGCCCGCCCCATGACTTCGAACACCTCGCGCTCCCGGTTCTCGTTGACGGCCCTCTCCCTGGGCCTGGTCGCCCTGCTCGGGGCCTGTGCCAGCACGCCGCCGCCCGGCAGCCGCAGCGTGAGCATCGAGCGCACCACCTTCGGCATCGCACACATCACGGCGCCCGACTACGAAGGCCTGGCCTACGGCACCGCCTACGCGCATGCGCAGGACAACGTCTGCCAGACCGCCGAGCACCTGCTGACGCTGCGCGGCGACCGCGCGCAGTTCCTCGGGACGCAGAACACCGGCGACTTCGGCCTGGGCCGCATGCCCAACGCGCAGATCGACCTGTTCGTGCGCTACCACATGGACGACGCGGCGCTGGCCCGCGCGGCAGCCACCACCAACGACGAGGTGAAGGCCGCGCTGCGCGGCTACGTGGCGGGCTACAACCGCTACCTGCAGGACGCGGGCCCCAATGGCCTGCCCGAGGCCTGCCGCGGCAAGCCCTGGGTGCGCCCGATGACGGCCGCCGACCTGGCGCGCGCCACCGAGCAATCGATGATCCAGGGCGGCCTGGGCGCACTGGCCGGCGCGGTGCTGGCCGCCGTGCCGCCGGCCCCGGGCACCAAGACCGGCGCGGCACCGGTCGCGCTCGAGCAGGCGGTGGCCGAGATCGGCCGCCACAGCTTCAACGCCAACCCCGAGGGCGGCGAGCTGGGCTCCAACGGCTGGGCCTTCGGGCGCAATGCCACGCCCGACGGCAAGGGCCTGCTGCTGGGCAACCCGCACTTCCCCTGGAACGGCACCAACCGCTTCTGGCAGATGCACCTGACCATTCCCGGCCAGCTCGACGTGATGGGCGCCACCGGCGGCCTGAGCCCGGTGGTGTCGATCGGCTTCAACAAGGACGTGGCCTGGACCCACACCGTGTCGACCGGCAAGCGCTTCACGCTGTACGAACTCAAGCTCGACCCCAACGACCCGACCGTGTACTGGGTCGATGGCCAGCCGAAGAAGATGGTCGCGCGCACCGTCGCACTGCCGGCCGCCGCCACGGCGGGCGGTGCGCCCGTGCAGCACACCTTCTACGCCACCGACTGGGGCCCCGTGGTCTCGCTGCCGCGCGCCGGCCTGGGCTGGAGCGCCCAGAAGGCCTATGCGATCCGCGACGCCAACACGCTCAACGTGCGCTCGGCCGAGAGCTGGATGAAGATGGGCCGGGCCCGCAACGTCGCCGAGCTGCGCGCCGCCATGGGCAACCAGGGCATCCCGTGGATCAACACCCTGGCGGCCGACCGCGAGGGCAACGCGATGTACGCCGACCTGTCGGTGGTGCCCGACGTGTCGGCCGAGATGCTCAAGACCTGCGCGCCCTCGCCGGCCGCCGCCGCGCTGCTCAACGCCGCCGGCCTGCCCGTGCTGGACGGCTCGCGCAGCGCCTGCGCCTGGCACCGCGACCCCAGCACCGCCGCGCCGGGCATCATCGCGCCGGCCCGCATGCCCGTCGTCGTCACGCCCGACTGGGTGCAGAACAGCAACGACAGCTTCTGGCTCAGCAACCCGCGCGTGCCGCCGATGGCCGGCGTGTCGCCACTGGTCGGCCCCGTCGGCGTGCCGCAGCGGCTGCGCACGCGCAGCGGCATCATGGAAATCGAAGGCCGCCTGGCCGGCACCGACGGCCTGCCAGGCAACCGCATGGGCGCGGCCGAGCTGCGCAGCGTGATCTTCCGCGACAGGAACCTCGCCGGCATGCTGGTGATGGACGACCTGAAGGCCGCGTGCACCGCCACCGGCGCCGCGCTGAGCGCCGACCAGGCCCTGGGCTGCCGCGTGCTCTCCGCCTGGGACCGCACCAGCAACGCCGAGTCGAAGGGCGCGGCGCTGTTCCGCGAGTTCTGGCGCAAGGCCAAGGACCTGCCGAAGGTCTGGCGCGTGCCCTTCGACCCGGCGCAGCCCGTGACCACGCCCACCGGCCTGGACATGGCCACGCCCGCCACGCGCGAGGCGGTGTTCAAGGCACTGGGCGACGCGGTCGGCACCGTGCGCACCGCCGGCTTCGCGCCCGACGTGGCGCTGGGCGTGCCGCAGTCGCGCACCGTGCGCGGCCAGAAGATCGCGCTGCCCGGCGGCGACGAGTTCGAAGGCGTGCTCAACAAGCTCGAATCGCAGGGCCAGCCAGTGATCGACCCGAAGGGCTACGCCATCAACTACGGCAGCAGCTACATGCAGGTCGTGACCTTCGACGCGCGCGGCCCCGTGGCGCAAGGCCTGCTCACCTACGGTCAGAGCAGCGACCCGGCCTCGCCGCGCGCCTACGACCAGCTGCCGCTGTTCGCGGCCAAGCAGTGGCATCCGCTGCCCTTCCACCCGGCCGACGTGCAGGCGCAGCGCGAAGGCAAGCCGCTGCAGCTGGCGTACTGAACCATGTCCTCGAGCACCGTTCCCTTTCCCGCCCACGCCGCTACGGGCATCGACCTGCTGAACCGGCTGGCCGCCGAGCAGCCGCTCGCCCCGGCCTGCGACCACTTCTACTTCCTGCGCCACGGCCAGACCGGGCGCAACGCGCTGCGCGTCTTCCAGGCGCCCGACGAGCCGCTGAGCGCGCTCGGCGAGCAGCAGGCGGTGCAGGCGGCCGAGCTGCTGGCCGGCGAGCCGATCGGCGCCATCGTGTGCAGCGACGCGCGCCGCGCCTTCGACACCGCCCACACCGTGGCGCGCGCCCTGGGCCTCGTGCCCAGCGCGCACGAGAACCTGCGCGAGCGCAACTTCGGCGCGCTCATCGGCACCTCGTCGGCGAACATCGACTGGGCCTGCGAGCCCGAGGGCGGCGAGACGCTGGCGCAGTTTGTCGACCGCAAGCGCCAGGCACTGGCCGCCGCGCTCGCCGCACAGCCCGCACCGGTGCTGGTGGTGGCGCACGGCGGCACGCTCTATGCGCTGGCCGCGCTGCTGGGCGTGGCGGTCGATGCGAGCATCTTCGGCAACGCGCAACCCTTGCGATTCACACGTGCCGGCCCCACATGGGCCGTGACGCCGCTGCAACAGCGGCACGCCGACGGCGGAGCCGCCCTGGCCTGAACCAGCGCTCGGTTGCCCTGTACGCCGTCCACCGAAAGGAATCACCACCACCATGGAATTCAAGGACTACTACAGCGCACTGGGCGTCGAACGCACCGCGTCCGACGACGAGGTGCGCAAGGCCTACCGCAAGCTCGCCCGCAAGTACCACCCCGACGTCAGCAAGGAGCCCGACGCCGAGCAGCGCATGCGCGACATCAACGAGGCCAAGGACGTGCTCGGCGACAAGGACAAGCGCGCCGCCTACGACGCGCTGGCCGACCGTGTCGCGCGCGGCGGCCGCCCCGACGGCAGCTTCGAGCCGCCGCCCGGCTGGGACACCGGCTACGAGTTTCACCGCGGCCCGCGCCAGGGCCCGGCCGACCACGCCGACTTCAGCGAGTTCTTCTCGTCGATGTTCGGCGACGCCGAGCGGCGCGGCGCCACGCGCCAGAACTACCGCGCGCGCGGCGAAGACCACCACGCGGCCATCGAAATCACGCTCGAAGACGCGCTGAACGGCGCCGAGCGCGAGCTCACGCTGCGCGCCCAGTCGCTCGACGCGCAGGGCCACCCGCAGTGGGAGAACCGCACGCTCAGCGTGAAGATCCCGCCCGGCGTGCACCCCGGCCAGTTCATCCGCCTCGCGGGCCAGGGCATGCCCGGCCACGGCGGCGAGCCGGCCGGCGACCTGTACCTCGAGGTGCGCATCGCGCCGCACAAGCTGTACCGCGTGGAAGAGCGCGACCTGTACATGACGCTGCCCGTCACCCCCGCCGAAGCCGCGCTGGGCGCGCAGGTGCAGGTGCCCACGCCCACCGGCGGCGTGGTCGAGGTCACCGTGCCGCCCAACGCGCGCGGCGGCATGAAGCTGCGGCTCAAGGGCCGCGGCTTCGCGGGCAAGACGCCCGGCGACCTGTACCTGCTGCTCGAGATCGCACTGCCGCCCGCCGACAGCGAGGCCGCGCGCAACGCCTACGCCCAACTCGCGCAGGCGACCTCCTCGTTCAACCCCCGCCAGCACCTGGGAGTCTGAGCATGGCGAACTTTTCTTCCGTGACCACCACCACGGCCATCGGCGTCTCGCACCCGCTGGCCGCGAACGAACTGGCGCACGCCTGCGGCGCCGACACCGCCTGGGTCGTGCAACTGGTCGAGGTGGGCATCGTGCAGGTCACCACGACCGACGCACCGCCCGAGCGCTGGGAGTTTTCCAGCACCGACCTGCAGCACGCGCTCGAAGCGCGCCGCCTCGAACGCGACTTCGGCGTGAACCTGGACGCCGCCGCCCTGATCCTCGACCTGCAGCACGAGGTGCGGCGGCTGAAGGCGGTGCTGCGCGCCAACGGCGTGGACTGAAACGCGCCGCGCGCGCGTCGCGGGTCACGCGCGTGCAATGACTGCCAGACCTGGACAGCCGCTCGCCATTTGCGAACAGGATTGGTGAGCCTGCGGCCCTAGATTGCCGCTGCCTGCGGAATTTCGCATGGCAGGCCGGCGCGCAGGCACTCATTCACACACCGCCCGGCCTCCTCACACAGGAGACAAGAAGGCATGACCTCGCACAGGCTGAAGACCGCGCTCGACGCAGCGCTGCACCAGACCGTTCACCGCCACGGCGGCGCCCCCGGCGTCGTCGCGATGGCGACCGACCACACGGGCAATTTCTACGAAGGCGCCGCCGGCACGCGCGAACTCGGGCACGACCGGCCGATGGCCACCGACAGCGTGTTCGCCATCTTCTCGACCACCAAGGCGATCACGGGCACCTGCGCGATGCAGCTGATCGAGGAAGGCAAGATTTCGCTCACCGACCCGGCCGGCGTCTACGTGCCCGAGATCGACGAACTGCAGGTGCTCGACGGCTTCGATGCCGACGGCCGGCCGCGCACGCGCGCGCCGCGCCGGCGCATCACGGTCAACGACCTGATGCTGCACACCTCGGGCCTGGGCTACGAGTTCTTCAGCGAAGACGACCTGAAGTACCGCGCCGCGCTGAACATTCCGACGGTGGTGTCGGGCAGCTTCGAATCGATCCGCACCGTGCTGCTGCACGAGCCGGGCGCGGCCTGGACCTACGGCGCCAACATCGACTGGCTGGGCCGCATCGTCGAGCAGCAGCGCGGCAAGCGCCTGGGCGAGGTGATGAAGGAGCGCGTCTTCGAGCCGCTGGGCATGCAGGACATCGGCTTCGGCATGTCCGAGTCGATGAAGGCGCGCCGCGTGACCATCCACGACCGCGCGGCCGACGGCCGGCTCACGCCGCTGCCCGAGCTGGTGCTGCCCGAGCCGCCGCCGATGGACATGGGCGGCCACGGCCTGTATGCCACCGTGGGCGAGTACATGAAGTTCATCCGCATGGTGCTGAACGACGGCGCCGGGCCGCACGGGCGCGTGCTGAAGGCCGACACGGTGCAGCGCATGGCGCAGGACGGTCTGGCCGCCATGGACCTGTCGGTGGGCGGCTGGCGCACGTCGGTGCCCGCGCTGAGCAACACGGGTGAGTTCCTGCCCGGCACCGACAAGGGCTGGGCCTACACCTTCATGACCAACCGCGAGCGCGCGCCCACCGGCCGCCCGGCCAACTCGCTGATGTGGGCGGGCCTGGCCAACAGCTTCTTCTGGATCGACCGCGAGAGCGGCATCGGCGGCTACTGGGCGACGCAGATCCTGCCGTTCCAGGACTGCGCGAGCTACCCGGGCTTCGTGGCTTTCGAGACCGCGGTTTACCATCACCGCTGAACCGCTGAGCGGTGCGCGCCCCGGGGCGTGCACCTTCTTCCTTCTGAACCGAGGTGCGCGATGGATGCGATCCGCAACGTGCTGGTCACCGACGCCCGCGGGCAGCCGAGCAAGCGCCACCGCCTGGTGGCCTCGCACGACTGGGACGACATCCGGCGCTGGTCGGACCGCATCTACATGCCCTACCGCGTCACACCCATCGGGCGGGCGCGCACGCCCGACTCGGTGCTCGACGCCACGCGCGTCGGGCACTTCACGCTGAGCCGCTTCCACTACGGCATTCCGGTGAACATCAAGGACTTCTCGCCCGACAGCGGCGTCGGCATGGTACTGACGACCGTGCGCGGCGCGGGCCGCCACTGGTCCGAAGCCAACGCCTATGCCGACACCGGCGTGGGCGACGCCTTCGTGGTCGACACCTCGCGCACGCACTACTGGGTGGACTTCGACGCCAACCACCTGCAGGTGAACCTCAGCTTCTCGCACGACGCGCTGGCCGCGCTGCACGCACGCTGGTTCGGCGCGCCCGCCGACGAGCGGCTGTGGACGCGCAAGTTCAAGTTCGGCGGCGCCCATTCGAGCTGGATCGCACTGCTGTCGTATGCGTGCCGCTGCGTCACCGAACTGCCCGAGGCGGTCGACAGCGGCCCGCTGGGGCGGCACCTCGAAGAGATGATCGGCGTGCACGTGCTGACCCAGTGGCGCGCGCAGCTGGAGCACCCTGCCGAGGCGGTGCAGCACCGCATGGCGCCGCGGCATGTGCTGGCGGCCGAACGCCACATCCGCGAGCACGCCCAGCACGCGCCCACGCTCGGCGAACTGGCGAGCGTGGCGGGCGTCAGCGTGCGCACGCTGAACAGCGCCTTTCGCGAATACCGCCAAGCCACCCCGATGCGCGCGCTGCGCGAGCAGCGCCTGCAGGGCGTGCGCGCCGAGCTGCTGATGGCCGACGCCGGCGCGACGGTGCGCTCGGTGGCGCAGGCGTGGGGCTACGCCAACTTCGGCCTGTTCGCCGCGGCCTACCAGCAGCGCTTCGGCGAGCTGCCCTCGGCCACGCTGCGCGCGCGCAAGACCGGCTGAGCCTTCATCTGATCTTCAGCTTGGGGGGCGTTGGCGCTCCCACAATTCCAGCGGGCGGGACACCTCGCCCTGCCTGGGAATTCCGGTCGCCAACGCCGCCGGGAAATCCCCCTCCCCATGGATTCAGGTATCGCATTCGGGCCTGGATGCGACCGATGCCCAGCACCTCTTGAGCGAATGAACAACCCTCGCCCGTCCTTCTTCCCGGCCTGCGCGTCGATCGCAGCCACCTTTGTCCTCACGGCCTGCGCCGCCTCCATCCGGCCGGCCAGCGACGACCCCGACGTCGTCCAGGAACAGGCCCTGCAGCACTCGCTGTCGCTGAACCACCGCATGACGTTGCAGCGCCGGCTCGACGACGTGGCGATCCCGCTCCTGGAGCACAGCGCGCCGTTCTGCGGCGGCGACGTGCGGGCCAGCCTGGGCGCGCACATCGCCAGCCTGTGGAGCTTCGAGAAGGACGAACGCGCGGCAGCGAAGCAGACTCTGCACCTGGACGACCGGCTGACCGTGCTGTGGACGCTCGACCGGAAGCAGGCGCCGGCCACGCCCCTGCGCGCCGGGGACGTGCTGCTCTCGGTCGGCGGCAAGCCGCTGGCTGCCGGCAAGAAAGGGATCGATCGGCTCAACGACGTGCTCATCGAGGCCGCGCGCGCCAAGCCCGCGAAACGCGAAGGCTGGCTGGAAGCCGTGGTGCAGCGCGAGGGCCAGTCGACGGCGCTGCGCCTGCCGTACACCACGGCGTGCAACTACACCGCCGTCACGCGGATGAAGAACGAGGTCCATGCGGAGAACGACGGGCACGAGATCGTCGTCAACTCGGCGCTGATGCGCTTCTTTCCCGACAACCGCGACCTCGCGATCGTGCTGGGGCACGAGCTGGCCAACGGCGTGCTGTCGCATGGCGGCAAGACCCGCGCGGTGGGCATCGCGGCCGGCATCGTGGATGGCGCGCTGGGCAGCACCGGGCTGGCGCAAGAGGCGCTGTCGTCGCCGTTCTCGCAGCAGTTCGACGCCGAGGCCGACTACCTCGGCCTCTACATGGTGGCCGCGGCGGGCTACGACATCGACGGCGCCGAACGGATCTGGCGCGAGCTCGGGGTGCACACGGCCGGCGCGAAGAAGAAGAGCTTCATGAGCGCCCCGCCGAGCTCCGCCAAACGCTTCGTCGCGATGCGGCGCACCATCGCCGAGATCCAGGCGAAGACGAAGAACGGGGCACCGCTGGTGCCCCTGGCGACATCGAAGTCCTGACGCGCCGCGCCCCGGCGCGGGCCGCTACTGCATCTGCTGCAGGTTGCCGATGCGCACCAGCATCTCGGTGAACATCTGCATGTCGGCGTCGAGGTCGGGCACTTCCTTGTATTCCTTGGCGTTGTGCGCCGTGTACTTCTTGCCGGGCATCGCGGGGCCGAAGTTGATGGCGTTGGGCATCAGCTTGGCCGTGGTGCTGCCGGCGGTGGGCACGGGCTTGGCCTCCAGGCCGGTGGTGTCGCCGAAGATGTTGAGCAGGGTCGAGAGCCATGCGCCCTTCGGGTCGCGCGCCATCCAGTTGCCCTGGTCGTAGGCCAGCTCGAGCTTCACCTGGCTGGCCGTGGCCCAGCCGTTGACCTTGGCCGCCACCTGCGCCTTCAGCTCGTCGGGCGTGCGGCCGCGCGGCATGCGCACGTTGGCCGTCACCTCGAGGCGGCCGTCGGCGCCCATGCGCACCAGCGTGGGCGACATCGTGAGCGGGCCCATGAAGTCGTCCTGGTAGCCCAGCCCCATCTTCTCGCCGAGGTAGCCGGTGCCGTAGAGCGCATCGATGTACTGCACGGCGCGCAGGTAGGGGTTGGCCGCCAGCGGCACGCCGGACTCCTTCAGGAACAGCGCCAGGCGCGGCACGGGGTTCACGCCCTCTTCGGGCCGCGAGCCGTGGGCCGAGGTGCCCGTGACCTTCAGCTCGACGGCCTCGGCGCCGCGCGCGATGTCGATCGCGAACTTGCCGCCCTGGCTTTCGTACTTGCGCACGAAGGCGGCCTTGGCGGCCTCGAACTTCGCGGCCACGGCCGCGAGGTCGCCGCCCTTGAGCGTGGCGGTCGCGGTCTGGGGAATGGCGTTGGCCGAGGCCGCGCCGCTCATCGCGGTGATGGCCGTGGTGGCCGTGGCAGCGGGGTCGGCCGCTTCCGCGGGGAAGAACACCTTGAGCGCGCCCGAGCCCTTCTCGGCCACGACCGCGGGGTACTTGCTGTCGAGCACGATGTTGTAGGCCGGCAGCGGCGTCTTGTCGCGGTAGTACTGCATCGCGTCGCCGCCGGTTTCCTCGGTGGTCTCGATCATCAGGCGCACGCCGCGCTCCACCGGCAGGCCGCTGTCCTTCACGGCCTTCATGGCGTAGAGCACGGCGGCGATGGAGCCCTTGTCGTCGATGGTGCCGCGTCCGTAGAGGAAGTCGCCCACGCGCGTCATCGCGAAAGGATCGAGGCGCGTGCCGTCGTCGAGCACCCATTCGGACAGCACGGCCGGCACCACGTCGGCGTGCGTGAGGATGCCGAACTCCTCGCTGCCCCGGCCCTTCAGGCTCACTTCGAAGATGCGGCCGTCGACGTTGCGGTAGCCCAGCCCGAAGTCCTTCGCCATCTTCTCGACCAGCTGGCCGAACGCGACCATCGGCGGGCTCTCGTGCGGCGGCACCTGCACGTTACGCACCGTGGGCAAGGCCACCATGGTGCCGATGCTGGCGATCACGGCCTGCTGGTTCTGCAGCCGGTTGTACAGGCCGAGCAGGCGCGCGATGTTGACGAGGTCGTCGCCCGCCAGCGCCTTGCCGCCGGTGTAGGCCGCCACACTGGGCTGCAGCGCGGGCTGGGCCTGCGCGGCCTGGGCCAGGAAGGCCTTGAAGTCGGGCGCCGTGCGGCCGCCCTTCCAGGCGGCGGCGAGCTGGTCGAGCACGGGCTTCTTGAGGGTCTCGGCACTGGCCGGGACAGCGACGGCGAGCGCCAAGAGAGCCAGCGAAAGCGCCGACAATGAAAAACGAGACTGCTGCATCAGGGTCACCCCCTCATTCCGAAAACATTCCCCGACGATAGCCGAGCCATGCCTCACGACGACAGCCTTTCCTCACTCCCGCGATGCGCCTGGGCCCGCACCGATCCGCTGCTGGCCAGCTACCACGACGCCGAATGGGGCGTACCCGAACGCGACAGCCGCGCGCTGTGGGAAAAGCTGATGCTCGACGGCTTCCAGGCCGGCCTGTCGTGGCTCACCATCCTGCGCAAGCGCGACGCCTTCCGCGCGGCCTTCGAGGGCTTCGTGCCCGAGACGGTGGCGCGCTTCACGCCGGCCGACGTCGAGCGCCTCATGCAGGACGCGGGCATCGTGCGCTCGCGCGCCAAGATCGAGGCCGCCATCGGCAACGCCAAGGCCTACCTGGCCATGCAGGCGGCGGGCGAAGATTTCTCTGATTTCGTCTGGGGCCTCGCAGGCGGCCAGCCGGTCGTCAACACCACGGGCACGGTGCCCACGCAGACGCCGCTGTCCGAAACGATGTCCAAGGCGCTGAAGCAGCGCGGCTTCAAGTTCGTCGGCCCGGTGATCGTCTATGCCTGGATGCAGGCCACGGGCATCGTCGACGACCACGCGCCCGACTGCCATTGCCACCGCGACCATCGCGACCACCGCCGCGCCTGAACAGGCATGAAAAAACCGGACGGTGCTATTGCACGGTCCGGTTCTTTCGGGTGGTGGTCTTGCTAACCGAGGCGGCTTGCGCCGCCGTCGATCACAGGCCAGCCTGGCGCGTGAAGCTGCGTGCCTGCGAGGGGATCACGCTGCCAGCGAAGGATTCGCGGCGCAGGTTCTGGCCGGGAGCGTGGGCAGCTGCCACGGCTTCGGCGCGGACCGAAGCGCGGTCCACCGACGAGGCCAGCACGGGGGCCACGCTGGCCGACACGGCGTCGCTGTATTCGTTGCCGGCACGGGCGGCGGCCACGGCTTGCGGTGCCACGTCGGCACGGCTGTAGCCGGAGGTCACGGCGTGAACGCCTTCGTAGGTCTCTGCGTGGGCGGCGCCAGCGGCGGCGAGCAGGGAGAGAGCGGCGGCGGCGAGGATGTTCGAGGTCTTCATTTCAATTCCTTCTTGATCGGGCTTTGGATGCCCTGAAGTGTGCGCCAAATTCCCAGGGTAAACCCCAGTTAATCTGAATCGCAGTGTTCACGGAATTGAAACAATCACGGGGAACTTTCCGACATGCGGGGTTCGCGTGAAACTTTTTCGTACAAACGCCCCCAAGTTTGCAAACTTTGGCGCTCTGTCGTCAAGTCTCAGGGCCGCCCCCAGCTGCGCACCAGCGTGCGGATCGCGACCGCGCCGCTGCCCTTGACCTCGGCGCGGTAGCTGCCCAGCAGCGCCTCGCGCTCGGCGGCGGCCTGCGGTTCGTTGCGCCAGGCCAGCAAGGCGGCCACGTCGGCGTCGGGCAGCGCCAGCAGCAGCGCTTGCGTGACCAGCTTTTCGAACTCGCGCGCCACGGTCATCAGGTTGCGCGGGCGCGGCGAGGTGACGCCGCGCGACCAGAGCGAATCGAGCGCGGTGTCGAGCGTGCGGTCGGGCAGCGAACTGAACTGCCCGGCATTGCCGCGCGCCAGCTGCTTGACCACCGCGCTCATGAGCAGCTGGCTCGAGAAATCGATCTCGCGCGCCTCGGCCACCGTCATGCGCGACAGCAGTTCGACGCGCGCCGGGTCGGCCGGCCGCGCGTGCTGTTGATGGAAGAAGGTCACCTTGCCGGGCTCGTCCATCGCGGCGTAGTCGGCGCGCAGCTTCGCCAGGCGCGCCACGGCCTCCAGCACGGGCGGCGCCGGCACGGCGGCGCCCTGCCCGGCCGCCGCCACGTCCTGGCGGATCGCGGCCACCGAGGCGTTCACGTCGAAGGCACGACCGGCCGCCATGTCGAGCGACTGCAAGGCCTTGTCGGCGATGGCCAGGTCCGGCGGCTCCAGCAGCTCGCGCGCGCTGCGCGACACGGCGCCGGGGCCGTAGGCGTTCTGGTAGCGCGCCTGCACGCCCTCGAACTGGAGCAGGGCCTGCGCGCGGTCCTGCGTCCACCCCGTCAAGGGGGCAAGTAGCAACGACAGCAACAAGAGGCAACGGGACGACGACAGGCGGGACAGCAAGGACATCCCGCATTATTGGCACGCCGCGATCCCGCGCCCTTCATCAGGCCTGCGCCAGCTCCCCGCGCAGCAGCTTCGCGGCCGCCACCATGTTCGACAGTGCCGCCTCGGTCTCGGGCCAGCCACGGGTCTTGAGGCCGCAGTCGGGGTTGATCCAGAGGTTCTCGCCCGGCACCACCTGCGCGGCCTTGCGCATGAGGCGCACGATCTCGTCGACCGAGGGCACGCGCGGCGAGTGGATGTCGTACACACCCGGGCCGATCTCGTTCGGGTAGCGAAAGCCGCCCTCCCCGCCGAAGCCGCGCAGCAGCTCCATGTCCGAGCGGCTGGTCTCGATGGTGATCACGTCGGCGTCCATCGCGGCGATCTCCGGCAGGATGTCGTTGAACTCCGAATAGCACATGTGGGTGTGGATCTGCGTCTGGTCGCGCACGCCCGAGGCGCTGATGCGGAAGGCGCGCGTGGCCGCCTTCAGGTACGCCGGCCAGCCCGCACGGCGCAGCGGCAGGCCTTCGCGGATGGCGGGCTCGTCGATCTGGATGATGCCGATGCCCGCGCCTTCGAGGTCGTTCACCTCGTCGCGGATTGCCCAGGCGATCTGCTCGCAGGTGGTGGCGCGCGGCTGGTCGTCGCGCACGAAGGACCACTGCAGGATGGTCACCGGGCCGGTCAGCATGCCCTTCATCGGCAACTTGGTGAGGCTCTGCGCATAGGCGGTCCATTCGACCGTCATCGGCGCCGGGCGTGCCACGTCGCCGAAGATCACCGGCGGCTTCACGCAGCGCGAGCCGTACGACTGCACCCAGCCGTTGGCGGTGAAGGCGAAGCCGTCGAGCTGCTCGCCGAAGTACTCGACCATGTCGTTGCGCTCGGCCTCGCCATGCACCAGCACGTCGATGCCCA
>Ga0209676_1000481_pt1 | contig 65739 bp, 48 predicted proteins | sample AraplaCvi_mLB_r2_FD_184282 | JGI IMG/M metagenome (GOLD analysis project Ga0209676, IMG submission 184282) | Arabidopsis root microbial communities from North Carolina, USA - plate scrape MF_Cvi_mLB_r2 (SPAdes) (version 2) | ecosystem: Host-associated > Plants > Roots > Endosphere | place: USA... | reverse complement strand
ACAAGAAATACGCGCACAACTGAGCCGTGCATTAAAACTCGGGCTGAAACCCACTCATATGGATTCGCATATGGGCACGCTGTTCGCGCACATTCCCTATTTGGAAAGATATATCAAAGTCGGGGCAGAATTTGGTATTCCGGTGATGTTCCCCGGCGGGAATAATCAGCTTTTGAAAGAATGCCTGAACAATCCATTGGTCAAAAAGCTGAAAGCGGAGGGCAAATGGAAAGAAGGAATGGAGCTTCCCGAACCTGAGATCACCAAACGCTCAGCCGAATTCGGGCGAAAAATATGGGCGGCGGGCTTACCGGTACTCGACGACCTGCACACGATCAGCGGCGACTGGAAACCGGAGGGCAGCGACGTAACACCCGAGCAATGGGGCAAATACAAGGCCCAAAAGTTCATCGAAACGATCCGCAAAATGCGACCCGGCGTGGCGATGATGATCGTCCACAGCAGCGACGTCACCGATGACTTCAAATACATCAGCGCCTCGGGCGGTTCACGCTATGCCGATATGCGCTCAATGCTGGATCCCGACCTGAAAAATTTCATCCAGTCGGAAGGCATTATCCTCACCACCTGGAAAGAGATGATGGAAAGAAGGAAAAAAGTTAAATAACCAACTCAATACAATGCAAAAGCACTTTTTACTATCCCTCCTATTACTGACGGGCACCGCTTCCACGCATGCGCAGGTACAACCTGTGCATAAGGATAAGCCTTATTTGCAGGATTTAAGTATCAAATATTACGCTGATACTACCCAGAGCTCACTCCAACAGGTGGCCGCCGACCGCAACGGCATTATACAGATGCTTGCCAAAGAGGGCCTTCGCCATACTTCTGCGGGCGAATTCCTGTACCCGGGCAAAGTCGTCCCCGACCGGAATTACCGCTACATGAAGGATAAGCGCATCAGCAACCTTGTTTCTTACGAAAATCAACTTGTTTACCTCACCGACCAGGTGGTATTCAGCAATGCATGGGCTGGAACACTGCTTTCAAAACACAACCTTCCAAAGGCCAGCTTGCTCGCAGGCGGCAAGGATTTTACTTTCCTCGTTTCCGACGGTGCTTCGCTCGAATTGATCAAAGACTCGAAAAGCCTCTGGAATGGCAAGCTGCCCGACGATTCGGTGATCGGATTGGCGTTTCAGGGTAATGCAAACCAGTTCTGGATTCTGGGGAACAAGTCGCTTTACAAGCTGGGGGTTCAGGATAAAAAGCTGACGAAAGTGCTTGCCGGCACCGATTTCACCGCATTTGATGTTGCTTCGAAAGAGACGACGATCATCATCGGAACACTGGATGGTTATCTTTCATTGGATATTCCAACCGGAAAGCAAACCGGCGGCATCAACCGCAAATTGCCCGTTACCAGAATTACCGCAGTGAAAGAAGTGAACGGAAAAGTATGGTTCGGTTCCGATATGGGCGCATTTGCATTGCGCACGGATGGCAAGTTTGATTATTATTTCGGTGAACGCTGGCTACCCGGTAACCATGTTTTGGATATTGAAAAAGGGCCTAAAAATTCGGTACTGGTACTAACGACCAAAGGTTTGGGACAAATCCAGTTCAAATCGATGACTTTGGAAGAGAAAGCCAAACTATTTGACCAGCAAGTACGCCTGCGCCACATTCGCAATGGCTTCAATTCGCAGCTTACCGGATTGAATCACGGCGATTTGTCGACAGGCTATACCGAAGATTCGGACAACGATGGCCTCTGGACCTCGATGTACCTTGGTGGCCAGATTTTCCGGTACGCGGCTACCAAAGATCCGGATGCCTTGCAAAACTGCCGCGAGTCGATGGACGCTATGGAGCGCTTGTATACCGTGAACCCCGTGGCGGGATTTCCGGCTCGTTCCTATGAGCGTGCAGGGCATATCAATGAGCTCCACGATGTTGAGCGCTGGCAGCATTCGCCCGAAAAAGAATGGGATTGGAAATCAACGACCAGCAGCGATGAGGTGATCGGCCACATTTTCGCATTCGGCGCGGCAGCGGAATTGATAGACAACCCGAAAATCAAGAAACAGGCCGTTATGCTCATCGATACCCTCATGTCGCACATTGTGAAAAACAATATGTACCTGATCGACTATGATGGTAAGCCTACTATGTGGGGTAAATGGCACCCCGATTATGTGAATGCGTTCCCTACCAACGTGGGCGACCGTAAGCTCAACTCGTCGAACATCGTGGCCATGCTGCAAACCGCCTACCATTTCACCAAAAAGGAGAAATACAAGGCAAAAGCATTCGAGCTGATGACCAAACACGGCTATTTCGAGAACATGATGCGACCCATGAGCATTATCGGCCGCGCGCCGGAAGATGCCGACGAGCACGCGAAACACATGTCCGACGGCTGGAACCACTCCGACGATGAAATGTACTTCCTGGGCTATTGGGGACTTTACCGCTACGCGCTTAACGACACGCTGAAAGCCAGTTATAAAAAGCAAATCATCGACCACTGGCAAGCGGAGCGTCCGGAGAAAGAAGGCGCCTGGAATATTTTCACGGCATTAACAGGTACCAAGGATTTTGACCTGAACGAATCTGTTTGGTATTTGCAGGAGCATCCAATGGACCTGATTGACTGGGTTATTAAAAACAGCCACCGAAAGGATATCGAAAAGATCGAACCTAACTTCCGTAAACAAACCACGAAGGAAGTATTGCCGCCTGACGAACGTCCTATTCAACGGCATAACGGCAATATGTTCAGCCTCGACAGAAGCGGCGGCAATGGCTCGGGCGAGCATAGCGCCGGCGATATCTGGCTCCTGCCTTACTGGATGGGCCGCTACCTCGGCATTATTACCGGCCCTCAAAAGTAGATTTGCCCATGAAACTTGTTTCTATCCCGGTTTTAACGTTCCTAACACTATTGAGCATGCAATCCTGCCAGACCGACACCGCAGAAAAACAGATCACGCACGACGAAACCTACCATCACGACCTGGACAACAACGACAACTTTTCGCCCGATGGCCAATGGCTCGTGTACGACACCAGGACCGACGACGGCGGCATTGCGGAATCGGCACGGATAGAGCGGGTGAACATTGGAACGGGAGAGAAACAAGTTCTTTTTGATATTGCAAATAACCAGATCTGGGGCCCTGGCGCTGGCGCTGTGAGTTACAGTCCAAAGGAAAATGCGGTTGTATTCATTCACGGCCTTTCCAACAGTACGAAGGAAAACCCCTATCAGCAATGGCGCCGCACGGGCGTGATCATCCACGACGCCCGCCCGAATGTACCCGTGTACATGGACGCGCGCGACGTAACACCCCCGTACACGCCGGGTGCATTGCGCGGGGGAACGCACCGGCACGAATGGAGCGGCGACGGGCAATGGATCGGCTTCACTTACAATGATGCGATTCTGAAAGCGCTGGAAGGCTCGACCGGGCAGAAGCGTAATCTTCGTACGATTGGTGTTTCAAAAAATATCGGTGCTCTTTTAAAAATAGACAGAAGCCCGGAAAATGTTTTGGGGGAATGGTTCAGCGCATTGGTAGTGCGTGTTGTTCCAAATCCTACACCCGGTACAGACGAAATTAGTCACGCGGCAAACGACAGTTGGGTTGGTTTGTACGGCTACATTGATAAGACTGGGCGACCACAAATAGCTCGCGCTTTCCTAGGAACAGTCAAGGACCAGTCTGGCAAGGATGTCTCTGAGGTATTCATTGTAGATATCCCCGATGATATTTCGGAACCCGGTCCTCTCGGGCCGCTAGAAGGCACCGATATGGACTTCCCGATGCCTCCGAAGGGAACCATTCAGCGCCGCCTGACCTTCACTTCCAACACGTCGCATCCAGGTTGCGCCGGCATTGTCCGTTCTTCACCGGATGGCAGCCAGCTTGCATTTCTCGCAAAGGATGCAAAAGGGATCAACCAGATTTTTACTATTTCACCCAATGGCGGTCAGCCGGATCAGGTAACAGAATCCACTTCGGACATTACCGGCAACCTCCGCTGGCATCCGGACGGCAAGCACGTCACCTATGTTTATGAGGGCCGAATTGTGCTTTGCGAGGTGGGTGACGCCCCATTTCAGGAGAGAATCCAGGTACTAACCGAGCCAACAGATGCAGCCCCAAGTAACCTGGTCTGGTCGGCGGATGGGAAGGTCTTGGCTTTTAATCGCTTGATCAAGAATGAAGCCGGGAAGGGTGTGCAGCAGGTGTTTGTATTGGATTTAAAAATGTGATTGCCGCGGTATTGAATTTCGGTCAGTTTTCAAATTCAACTTTTTCAAATATCTCGCTTACAGGCAAGCCTACCTTGAAAAATGGTAAATTGATCGTTTGATCCATCTTGTCGTAAAATTCAACATACCAACGATCTCCTTCCCGCCTGTAGAGTTCAATGTAACAAGCTGACTGTGCAACGATGAGATAGTACTGCAATGATGCGATCGAACAATATTCGCGTAGCTTGATAACGCGATCGGTGTAGCCGGAGCTTTCAGAAAGAACTTCGACAATTAACAGCGGTGAATTACTGTAAAGTCTTGCGTTGCCTTTTTCCTCGCAAATAAAAAAATCCGGTATACGGAAAATTTTTTCCTTTTCAACCTGTACTTTGGTTGCATTCTGTAAAAAGAGATACGACTGTGTGCCTAAAAGTCTACGCAGGTGAAAATGTATGTTCCCGGCTATTTGATTTGCTGTAATTGTTTCTCCAGACATCTCGATGATTTCTCCGTCGACGAATTCAAACCGGCCTTCGTGGGTTTCACAAAAGGCGAAGTATTCTTCCAGTGAATAGAGTTTTTCAGCCACAGCTTCCATAGTTCTGCTTTGTTTCAAAAATAATGATTACAGGAGAATGCGATTGGCAAACGTTGAATGTAATGCAATTTACGAATTCTCCAACCGAATCGATGACCTTCTGATAATCAGTTCCGAGTGTAGGATAATTGGTTCTAGATGACCTATGAGTTTCGTTCCATTTAGTTGACCGATCATTGTAGTCATTGCCGTCTTGCCCATCTGATAACCCGGGTAAAAAACGGTCGTGAGCTGCGGCGACACTACCTGCGAAACCGGGTCATTATTGAAACCAACAATGGCCATGTCCTTCGGAATTGCGTATCCTCTTTCTTTCAAAGCCTGCATGCATATCGCCGCACAAAGGTCGTTGGCAATAAAAAGGCCATCCGGCTTTTCCTCCATTTGGTCAATTTGCTCCGCAATGGCCCTGCCCGCTTCCTGGCTGAGGTCGGTTGACACAACAAGCCGATTATCCACCGGCAAGTTCTGATCACCGATCGCCCGTTTGAAACCTTCCAGTCGGTCGGCATATACATTCCTTCGCAGATCGCCGGTCACGTGCATGATCCTGCGGCAGCCTTGATCCAGCAAATGGCGCGTTGCGTCATAGCCGGCCTGCTCGTTATCGATAATCACGGCGCCGCATTGCGGATGGTTCATAATGCGGTCGAAAAACAGAACCGGGATATTACGGTTGATGAAGGTGGAGAAATGTTCAAATGAATCGGTGTCATATGCGACGGAAACCAGCAAGCCGTCTACACGGCTGTTAAACATGGTTTTGGCATTGGCCTGTTCCTTCAACTCGGATTCCAACGATTGGCTGATCAACAAGTTATACCCGAAATTATTGGCTACCTCCTCCATTCCGGCCAGTACCGTCGACATAAAATTACTATTCAACCTCGGCACGATCACCCCGAGCGTGTTGGTCTTGCGCGTCCGCAAATGGCTCGCAAATGTGTTGGAGCGATAGCCGAGTTCGGCAGCTTTCTCCGCAATGAGCACCTTGGTTTTCGCGTTAATCGCAGGATGATCGTTCAATGCTCTGCTCACGGTTGCGGGCGACAGTGCCAGTATTTTCGCGAGGTCATAAATGGTAATTTCCTTTTCCATTAGTCTTTTCTTGTAGGGGGTTACAGGGGCATTTCCCGTCTATTGCAGAACAGGAATCCCTGCTGCCAAAATTTACGGCAAGTTAATGCAATCGGTTACAATACAAGATAATATTTATATTTTTATAAAAAATTCGTTTCGCTATGGTTCAAACAATGCGCTGGTTCGGCCCGAATGACCCGGTTTCGCTGATGGACATCCGTCAGGCGGGATGCAGCGGTGTCGTCACTGCGCTACATCAGATACCGGTTGGGGATGTGTGGACGAAAGACGCGATCCGCGAAAGGATTTCGCTGGTTGAAGCAGGTAATGAGCGATACACCTCCCTGAAATGGCTGGTGGTAGAGAGCCTCCCGGTACACGAGCATATTAAGAAAGGACTGCCGTCGCGCGGACAATACATTGAAAATTACAAGGAATCGCTGCGAAATCTCGCGGCGGAAGGGATCCGGACGGTGTGCTACAATTTCATGCCGGTACTCGACTGGTCGCGCACCGACCTCACCTACACATTCCCCGAAGGCCACAAAACGCTTCGGTTCGTGTGGGAAGACTTTGCATTGTTCGACCTCTACATTCTCCAACGCCCGGGCGCGGAGGCGGATTACGACGAGCAGGTGCGCGAATCGGCCAGGCAGAAACTGCAAGGCATGTCCCCCGCCGATATTCAAAGATTGACAAACACGGTTTTACTGGGCCTCCCAGGCTCGGAAGAGGCATTTGAACTTGCTAATTTCCAGGAGCTGCTCAATGCATACGCAGCAATAGGAGACCAGGAGCTGCGCGAAAACCTGTATTACTTTGTCGGCCAGGTAGCGCCCGTAGCGCAGGAGCTGGGCATTAACCTTTGCATCCATCCCGATGATCCGCCGCGGCCGTTACTCGGCCTGCCCCGTGTTGTGAGTACCGAAGCCGACCTCGTGCAGCTGATGCATGCGTGTGACATACGGGCCAATGGCATTACTTTCTGTACCGGCTCGCTGGGCGTCCGGGCTGACAACGACCTTCCCGGCATTATCCGGCGGTTGGGCGACCGTATCCATTTCGTCCACCTCAGAACAACCAAAAGAGAGGCGGAAGACAACCGCAATTTCCATGAAGCGCCACATCTGGATGGTGACGTGGACATGTATGAGGTCGTTAAGGCATTGCATCAGGAGGAGCTGCGCCGTGAAGAAGCGCACTATACCGACAATCTGCTGCCTATGCGCCCCGATCACGGGTTCCAGATGCTCGACGATCTGCACAAAAAGACGTATCCCGGTTATTCGATGATCGGTCGGCTTAAAGCGCTGGCGGAGCTGCGGGGATTGGAGATGAGCATTGCACAGTCAGTCCGGGAGTTTTAATCAGGGTTTATAGATTTTAAGATAATGTCCACAAATAGTCAAATCGAAACAACATCATTACTAAATGTCTTCTCACTGGAAGGCAAAATTGCCCTCGTCACCGGCGGAGGAAGCGGCATCGGCTTTTACATTGCACAATGCCTCGCGCAGGCCGGCGCACAACTTGTAATCACCGGCAGACGCGAAGAGGTCCTGAAAGAAGCATTGCCTAAACTCGGCGTGGATGCACGCTACTTTGTCAACGATATTACGGATCTCAAATCGTTGCCCGCACTGATAGAGGCTATTGAAACCCAGGTTGGCGAAATCGATATTCTGGTCAACAATGCGGGGATTAACATGAAAAAACACGCAGTGGAAGTTTCCGACGAAGATTTCGACCGCATTATCCAGACAAACCTCCACGCTGTATTCTCGATCACCCGCGAATGCGGCAAACGCATGGTGGCGCGCAAGCGCGGGTCCATTCTCATGATCACTTCCATGGCTGCATTGTATGGTATCGATCGCGTGGTGGCTTACACTGCATCGAAATCGGCCGTTGGTGGAATGGTGAAAGCGCTAACCACGGAGTTTTCACCCTATAACGTACGCGTAAACGCCATTGCGCCCGGTTTCATCGAAACGCCGATGATGCTCACGGCCATGAACGGCGACCCTTCACGCCGCGATAAAGCCATGGACCGCACGCCTATGGGCACGTGGGGCAAGCCGGACGATATCGGCTGGGCAGCCGTGTTCCTGAGCTCGGAAGCTGCCAAGTTCATTACCGGTGTTTCACTACCCGTGGACGGCGGCAATTCAATTGGATTTTAGTTAAACCTTTTCTTTTAGTACCAATGAAAAAACAAAACATCCTGACAACCTGCCTGCTCTGCCTGCTATTCCTCGGGCTGGGCGGATCCGCAAGCACACACGCACAGAAAGTCAAATGGAACAAGGTTAAAGTCCTCGTCTACACCAAGAACGGGAAGGGCTATGTTCATGACAACATCGCCAATTCCAAAGTAGCGATCCTCGCTCTGGGGAAACAGCATGGCTTTGCCGTAGACACCACTTCCGATCCATCGAAGTTTACCGATGAGAACCTGAAACAATACGATTGCCTGGTGTTTTCGAATACCAATAACGACGTTTTCGACACCGACGCACAGCGCGTAGCTTTAATGCGCTACATTCAGGCTGGCGGCAACTTTGTGGGACTACATTCGGCGTCGGGTACGGAGCGTAAATGGAGATGGTTCAAGGATCTGCTGGGCGGAACTTTCTTCTGGCATGAGCCAGGGCAGAGTTTTTCTGTAAAAATCCTGGATCCTAAGAACCCCTCGCTTGCACACCTTGGCAAAGAATGGCCACGGCAAACCGACGAATTTTATTTCATCAAAGAACTCGGTGTAAATCTGAATGTACTGGCCGTGAATGATCACTCAACCATTCAAAAACCTGCCGGAAAAGCGCTGGACACTTTTGGAAACGTATTCCCGTCAGTCTGGTGGCACGAATACGATGGTGGACGTTCCTTCTACTCTTCACTCGGGCATCAGAAGGAAGATTATGAAAAAGAGGACCTGCGCAAGCACATCCTCGGTGCCATTGAATGGGCGATCGGACCGCAGAAACCAAGAAATTACAGCAAAGCTTACGCTACCAGCCCGCAGGATCCGGTGCGGAACACTATTCCGGCACTTTCGAAATAAGCATATCAGTCATCAATCCTAAATCTGCATACGAAATGAAAGATCAGAAGGAGCAAAATCAGGACAGAAGGTCATTCCTGAAAGCCAGTGCAAAAGGTACAGCAGGCATTATTGCAGCATCGATGTTCCCAACCATCGTGCCATCGAGTGTGTTCGGCAAGAATGCGCCGAGCAACAAGATCAATATCGGGCAGATCGGCTTCGGTCGTATCGGCTCCACACACGATTTACCGGAAGTAATCAAAAATGAAGCGGCACACGTGATTGCCGTGGCCGACCTGGATAAAAACCGCCTTGCGAAAGGCAAGGAATGGATAGAACGGAAATACGTCGAGCGTACCGGAAAGGACAAATACCTCGAAGTAAAAACGTACGACGACTACCATGAAATTCTCGGTCGTAAGGACATCGACGCAGTTATCATCAGCACGCCCGATCACTGGCATGCGCAGCCAGCTATGGAGGCGGCCGTTGCCGGCAAGCACATTTATATGCAAAAACCTACCTCGCTCACGATACGCGAAGGCCGCCAAATGGCCGATATGATCAAGAAGAAGGGGGTTATTTTCCAATTGGGCAGCCAACAGCGCTCAATGAACCCGTGGCCGCAGTTCAAGCGCACCTGCGAGCTGGTACGTAACGGCCGCATTGGGAAATTGAAGAAAGTATATGTGGGCCTCCCCGGTGATCCTGCGGGTGGAAATACAGCACAAATGCCCGTTCCCTCTAATCTGAACTACGATATGTGGCTCGGCTCGACGCCGGAGATTTACTATACCTTAGACCGCGTGCATTCACAAACGGACATCAACGACCGTCCGGGCTGGCTTCGTCTCGAACAATTCGGCGCCGGTATGATCACCGGCTGGGGTTCGCACCATATCGACATCGCGCACTGGGGGATGGACACCGAGCTCACCGGCCCGATCGAGATCGAAGGCAAGGCTACATTCCCGGCAAAGGGCTCCGGTCTTTGGGACGTGCATGGCGATTTCCTGGTGAACGCATTGTATGAAAACGGTGTAACGATGGAAATCGGCGGTACCAATCCTAATGGCGTGAAATTCGAGGGTACCGATGGCTGGATCTTCGTTTCGCGGGGAAATGTGGGCGTTACTGCCTCCGACCCCGTGGCGGCACAGAATGCAAAAGAGAACAAGGCATTCTACGCCAGCGATCCAAAAATACTGGGCTCGGTCATCCAGGCCAACGAAATCCACTTGTACGAAAGCCCCGAGCAACACCAGAACTGGATCGAAAGCATTCAGAGCGGCAAGCAGACCATTAGCCACGCGGAAATCGCGCACCGCTCATGCACCGCGTGCCTCCTCGCGCACACGGCCATGAAACTCGGCCGCAAAGTGAAATGGGATCCCAAAAAGGAGCAATTCATTAATGATAAGGAAGCTACCGCAATGCTCTCACGACCACAACGTGGGAAGTACGGGACGAATAATGTGAAAGGTTGACAGAAACGGGCGGCAGGTGGTCGCCCGTCTTTTTTTAATAATTCCCCTTATACTCCCGCGGCGTGTGCCCGATGTACTTCTTGAAATTCCTGTTGAAATTCGATAGTGAATCGAAACCGCTGTCGTAGGCGATCTGCGCAATGGTCCATTTGTCTTCCAGCAGGAGTTTGCAGGCGTGACCGATGCGGATTTCGTTGACAAAGTCGATAAAGGTCTTATTGGAACGGGCTTTGAAGTAGCGGCAGAATGCGGCTTCGGTCATGCCGGCCAGGGAGGCGACATCGCTGAGGCGAATTTCCTGGAAAAAATGCTGCAACACGTAGTTATGCACCTTCTGCATTCGTTCGGTTTCCGATACTTTGAAGTTGTTCACATAACCATAGCTCGAAATGAACTCTCCCGAGTTGTCGTGCGCAAGCTTGTCGAGCAGTGTCAGCAATTGCAAAATACCTTTAAACCCCTCCACAGTCGTAAGCGATATAAGCTCTTCGCGAATATGCTCGGAGAGCGCGCCCTTATAGGAAATCCCTCTCTTGGAATCGGCCAACAACTGACGGAGCCCGAGCATTTCGGGCTTGTCTAGAAAGTCTTTCCCTAAAAAATCCTCCTGAAAATAGAGCACGATACCGTGGGTCATCAACGACGAACCTGCTTCGAAATAAGCCGGGTCGCTCCGCCAAAGGTGCGGCACGTCCGGCCCGAGAAACACCGTATCGCCCGGACCGAAGGTTTGAATGGAATCTCCAATCAACCGTTTGCCAGTTCCCTCCAGAACGGTAAATAATTGGTAGTGCGGATGAAAATGCCAATTGGGATCAAAATGGGACTCTTTGAGCTCGTGGACCGTCACTGTACGGACCTGACTTTCGATGTTTTTATGGATTGGTGCTTTCATATTCTGTCAGGATTTTACCCAAAAGATCAGCAATATTACATTATTACTATCAAAATATGATCATTTAGCGAATTTATTCACAAAAAATAGATTGAGCCATCGGTAAAAGAATCCGCCTCTGAAACCGTTATAAATTATGCCGTCCATGCTCGTATGACTGGCATATTTTTTGTAGATTTATAAAGCCGCTCAGCTTTTTTGCAACCTTTTTTGCGAGTACGATGTCAATCATAGGTAGTTCTGAAATTTATTTACGCATATGAAAGCCCTTATAATTCCGACAGCATCCGTGCTGTTTTTTTCGCTGCTAATAGGTTGTGGAAAAACTACCACAATCAGCAGCAATGTGGAGTTGACCGGCAAATGGCAATTGGAGAGCATCGTGCAGGAGGATGATACCATCAGCAAACCCGCTACAACGAAGGGGGTGATGGATATAGGTCTCAATTTTAAAGACAAAGGCGAGTTGGAAGGAACTACTTCCACCAATATTCTTACAGGCTTTTACGAAACCGCCCAGCAAAATACGATCCAGATCGGCGGGGGCGGCACCGAAAGAGTAGAAACGAGTTGGGGCAACCTGTTCGTCAACGCACTCCCCAGTGTGAACCTGTATGATCTGAAAACAAATCGGCTAATCTTGTATTACGAAAATAACAATCAGTTGATTTTCAGCCGGGTGCAGTAACTTGCATTGAATATAAAATTCATAAAGTGGCGGTCTTTCCAAAAGGGCCGCCACTTTTGTATTGGGCCAATGAGTCGATTTTACCCTGATATTCGTGCAAGTAGATGCCAACTTATCAATATCAGCTAACTACTCGTCAAATCGTGTATATTGAACAGTACTTTTTTACTTTAAGATTGTATACTGAAAAGACAGGGGCATTTGCCTCCCGCCTAATCCATTCGCCAGCGAGATAAATTCGATTTTTGATGAAGTACAGCATGAACCTCCTTTTGTGGGGAAACCAGATTGACGAAAGCCTATTTCCTACCCTCGAACTCATCAAAGAGATCGGTTTTGACGGCGTCGAGGTGCCTATTTTCAATACAAATCCCGAGCATTGGTTCAAGTTCCGGCAAAAGCTCGACAGCCTGGGCCTCGCGTGCGAGACCGACACGATCTGCGGGCCTTCGGAGCACCTGATCAGCCCCGACCCGGCGATGCGCCGCCACACGATCGACCATTTGAAAAGTGCATTGGATTGCTCACTCGTACTCGGTGCTAGCCGTCTGATGGGCCCGTACCATTCGGCACTCGGCGTTTTCACCGGCAAACCGGCCACGGAGGAAGAATGGCAATGGGGAATCGAGGGAATCCGCGAGGTAGCCGACTATGCCGAATCGCTCGACATTACCCTCGGCCTGGAATACCTCAACCGCTTCGAGTTGTACCTCACCAGCTGCGGCGATGAGATCATCCGCTTCGTGGACGACGTGAACCACCCGAACTGCAAGATCATGTTCGACACGTTCCACGCGAATATCGAAGAAAAAAATATCGGCGACACCATCCGCAAGGCCGGCGACCGCATTTCATTCATCCAGCTTTCAGAAAACGACCGTTCTACGCCCGGCAAGGGCAATGTAGATTGGGAAGGCGTGTTCCAGTCGATCCGCGACATCAAATACGACGGCTGGATCAGCATCGAGGCGTTCAGCCCGAAACTGCCGGTAGCCAACATCTGGCGCAAAATGTTCGATTCGGAAGAGCAGCTGATGCGCGACGGACTGGCATTCATCAAATCCAATCTGGGGTAAACGCCCGGTGTTGCACCATACAGGATACTTTCACCTTGCTTATAGCCTGCCAAATGTCTCTTAAAGTTACATTTGACAGGTTATAAAAGTATTAGCAGAAAAAATTGAACAATTAGAACGAATTAAAAAATGAGTAGGCAATAATGTAATTCATTATTTGGGATTGGTCTAAATAAGACTACTTTTGACACCGTTTTGCCAACAGCCAGTCTATTTAACCCCATTATCATGAGGATATTTTGCTTACTCATACTTTCTCTTTGCAGCTCCCTTGCATTCGCGCAAACCGGTCAGATCAAAGGCAATATTAAAAATACCGCAGGCCAACCGGCGGAGTCTATCAACCTGATCCTCAAAGGAACCGGCCAGGGAACACTGACGGACGCGGACGGCGATTTTGAGTTCAAAGCATTGGCTCCCGGCCATTACGTACTCGTAGGTACGGGCGTGGGTATCAGGCGTATCAACCGCGCTGTGCACGTGAAGGCCGACGAAACCGCTACCCTCGACATTACCACCGAGGAGAATACCCAGGAACTGCAAACGGTGGAAATTACCGGTCGACGCGAAACAACCTACAAAAACGACCTTTCGTTTATCGCCAGCAAAACTGCCACGCCTATCAAAGAGGTGCCGCAGGCGATCGCTTACATTACCAAAGAAGTAATGCGCGACCAGGGCACTTTCCTCATGGGCGATGCTGTGAAAAACATGAGCGGGGTAAACCAGTTTACATTCTATGACGATTTGACGATCCGCGGCTTCCGGATGAACGGCGGTAGCACTACCCAACTGGTGAACGGATTGCGCACGTTTTCGGGCTTCTGGAAACAGCCGCCGGTAAACTACCTCGAACGCGTGGAAGTCATCAAAGGTGCGGCCTCTGCATTGTATGGTAACACCTCTCCGGGCGGCACTATCAACCGGGTAACCAAAAAGCCGCTTGCCACCCCACAGAAATCCCTGAGCTTTACAACCGGGAGCTTCAATACCGTACGTACCCTGGCCGACTTTACCGGCCCGATGAACGAAAGCAAGACTTTGCTTTACCGCCTCAACCTGGGTTACGTGAATGCGCAAGGCTTCCGGAATATGCAGTTTGACAAAAACATCATTGTCGCGCCATCGGTATCATTCCTGCCTACGGACAAAACCCGCATCAATTTCGACCTCGTTTTCAACCGCTCCAACAGCCGCCTCGACCGTGGCCAGTCGGTAAAGGGCAACGACCTTTATTCCAGCTCGATCCGCACGTCGCTGAATGCGGTGAATGACTATCTCAACGAAGAAACTTACCTGATTACCACTTCATTAAACCACCAGTTTACCCAAAATACCTCATTCAATGTCGCTTACCTGCGCACGGGTTACTCCGAAGACCTGCTCGAACACCGCAGCAGCAATGTGAATGCGGTGGATTCGGCTGGCAAGGCTATCGAAAACCTCGTGGCGCGACAGGTGTTTGTCCGAAAAACGAAGTCCTTCATGGATAATGTGTCGCTGTTCTTCAACCATAACTTCAACACGGGCATTGCGGAGCACAAACTCGTAGCGGGTTATGATTTTATCCAATCGTCGACTCCGAAAGGTTCCGGTCAGCAAACCGCGAACGGTTACCTGCTCAAAGCGGGTGGCGCGGCGGCTTACAACCCCAAAACGCCCGAAAAATATGTTTTCTATAACTATACCGAGAACGGCGTCACTTACAGCATTCCCAAGCCGAATATTTCACATTACGACCTGACGTTGCAGAACAACAACATGGAAGATCCTTCCAAATACATTTACAACGTGACGGCCAACGCTGCAACCACGCCGGTACTTTACAAGTTACACGGCTTGTATTTGCAGGAGCAATTGAAAATCAAAAAGTTGCAGATTTTACTCGGCTTGCGTTACGACACTTATATTGATAAAAAGGGATACACCACCAACAACGAGCAGAATGTAACACAGCACGCGTTACTGCCGCGCATCGGGGCTGTTTACTCGCTCACGAACCATGTCAATGTGTACGGTACTTACACCAAGGGTTACAACCCGCAGGACCCTGTGGTGCAGAGTAATCCATTATCCGGCGGGCCATTCGACCCGATCCGCAGCAGCCTTTCGGAAGCCGGTTTGAAGACAGAATGGCTTGACGGCCGCCTGACCGCGAATGTTTCTGTGTACAAAATCACACAGAGCAACACCCTGTATTCTGCCAATGCAGCCGACCGGCCCGACCTGATGATCCAGGTTGGTAAAGAAACAGCCAAAGGGGTAGAATTCGATGTGACGGGCAATATCCTTCCGAACTGGAACGTGATCATGACTTACAGCTACAACGACGCGAAGATCACCGATGCCGGCTCAAAGGCAACCGACCAGGTGCTGGTGAACTTACAAAAACCCAATGCACCGAAAAACCAGGGGAGTGTCTGGACGAAATATACCTTCGTGGATAACTTCCTGAGCGGCTTCGGCGTCGGGCTCGGAGGTAACTTTGTCACGGAGCGTAACTTATCGCTGAACAACACTCAGACATTACCAGGCTATGCATTGCTGAATGGGGCTGTTTATTACAAAATCGACAAATTTCAGTTCCAGGTCAACCTCAACAACCTGACCAACAAAACCTATTGGGTAGGCGGGTATGATTACCTGCGCCTCTTCCCCGGCGCTCCACGCAATTTCATGGCGACCATTTCTTACACTTTCTAATGCGTGCTGTTTCATAATCCGTGAAAAAGACATTCAAGAAGATTGCATCGCAACTACACTTATGGCTGGGGGTTTCCTCCGGCCTTGTGGTTTTTATAGTGGCGGTCACCGGAAGCATCCTGGTTTTCGAAGAGGAGCTGGAACCCGTGATTTACCGAGAATTCCACCTCGTAGAAGCTCCGAAGGATCAATCACCGCTTCCGCTCGATAAGCTACGCTCCACTGTCACGAATGCTTATCCAAAGCAGCGCATTGCCCGCATTGAGATCGAGCCTCATCCCAACCGGACGGTCATATTCGGTTTGGTGAAAGGTAAGAAAGAGAAAGACGTTTTTTCCGTAGCTGTAAATCCTTACACCGCTCAAATCACCGGTACGCGCCGCGAAAACGATTCGTTCTTCCACATTGTACTCCAACTGCACCGCTATCTGTGCATGGAAGACACCGGCAAAGCCGTTACCGGTGCCGCTACCATCATGTTTATCGTGATCATGATCACCGGCCTCGCCCTCTGGTGGCCCAACCACAAGCAAACCAAACAGCGCCTCACCATCAAATGGAATGCCAAATTCAAGCGGCTCAACTGGGATTTGCACGCTGTTTTCGGCTTTTACATACTGCCATTCACCTTCCTGATCGCCTTGACCGGCCTCGTCTGGAGTTACAAATGGGTGAACAGCATCATCTTCATCAGCTTCGACGGCAAGCCTCAGCAAAAACGCGAAGCGCCTGCGAATATCGACATCGATCATGCATTATCAGTCGGTGGCAACGCATTACTTAATGGCACGAATCGCGGCGTTGGCGCATTGTCCAGAATCATTACCGAAACCAATCGCCTGCTCCCCCATCCGGGCCGCATTCAGCTCACTTTACCGGAATCCGACAGCCTGTCCATAACCGTTTCCAAAGTCAATGAAAACGCCGCGATCAGCAACGTCGTCGATTTCCTTTACTTCGATCAGAACGACGGCAAGCTCATCAGCAAGCGCCTTTATGATGATGAAACTACGGGTATGAAAGTGCGGCGATTAGTATTCCCCATTCATACAGGAAGCATTTGGGGCTGGCCATCGAAGGTGCTGGCATTGCTTGTAGCGTTGATTACCGCGACGCTGCCCGTCACCGGGGTGGTGATTTGGGTTGGGAGAAAGTTTAAGAAAAAGGAAAAGAAGGTAAGAAAAAACGGTGTGCCGCTTGCAGCCAGCAGCCGGGCGAATATGACTGTTAGCTAGCCGTTTGTTCGCCGGATAAGTCAAACCGGTTACTTGATAAAGTGATCCCTGCTAAAACTAAGACTCACTTAGTTTTGGCAGGGATTTTTGTTAACACTTCATCACACATTATGGTTATATTTAGTTATTCAACCCTTCGAGATTTCTTTTATAAATACCCTGATTCGAAAGAGGCACTAATTGACTGGTTCAAAACAACAGAAGAGGCGAGCTTTTCTACATTCCACGACTTAAAGCGAAAGTTTAATTCGGTGGATTCGGTGGGCAACAATCTGTATATTTTCAACATCCGAGGCAACAAGTACCGACTCATAACCCGAATCCATTTCGATATCCGTACCGTTTACATCAGATTTATCGGGACACACCAACAGTATGATAAGATTAACGTTCGATCACTATGAAAGACTTAAAACCGACCTACACTGTCACCAACGTCGATGAGCATGCCGCATTGATCGAGCTGGCGGCGGATTTGATGAAAAAAGGAGAAGCTAACGTTACTGCCGATGAAAAACTACATATCCGGGCAATGGCTGAGGCCCTAATGGCATACGAAAAGAGCGCTTATCCTATCCCCGAGCCTTCTTCATTTGAAGAATTTCTTGAACGCCGAATGTATGATATGAAGCGTGAAGGTAAAGACCTTGCTCAAACACTTGGAATCTCGCAAAAGGAACTAGAAATGATCCTCTGGGAAGATCACAAGCCGGATGCTTCATTATTGGAAGTGATTAAATCCCAACTTGACATTCCTGCGGACCTCATTGTTAATCACGTTTGACACAAATTTAATTGTCGGCAAGGCAAACTGGTGGATTTTTCCCACAAATTGTTAACTTTACTCCATGCAGACTTTCAGCTCTGTGGAGGAAGCATTCGAGTGGTGGCTTAAAAACATTTACCCCGCTATCCCAGCAGAAACCAAAGAAGGCAGATACCGCAATGCATGGCGTGATTACACTTTTAAGAAGGGCATCTCGCAGAAACGCATGAAGGAGATCCTGGCCGATTTTGGTGACGTTCACGAAAAGACTATCATCACTTTTAAGTTGAAATAAAAAAATTTACCCCTCATATGTGGGATTTCCCCACACAAGAGTTCGAAATTAACATTATCTTCCATCAACCTATTATTAAGAGAACTATGGACACACTCGAATCCCTAACCAGCACCTCTACCAAACTCAACGAAGCGGCAAGCGATCAACTGGAAACAATTAAAAACTTCTTCCAAAAAGACAGCGGCAGCGAAATGATCGAATCCCTCAACACCTTAATTGAAGCCTATCTTTTTACCGAAAACCTCACGCACGTAACGCCCGGAATGCGGGAGCACATTGTCAATCAACTGCGTGTGGCAACATTAATCGCAAAGCTGGATGGCAGTAATAACGACATTGCTAAGCGTTCACCTCCTCTTTGACAAGTGCCTTCAACCCTAAAACCTCCATCATTTCCCGATCTTGCCCCATTCCCGGGTTCGGCGTGACGAGCAACTCCCCATTCTCATTCGTAAAAATAGAGTTAGCCCCGGCCATAAAGCAGAATGCTTGCTCATATTCACTCATTTCCATGCGTCCGGCGCTGAGGCGTACCATCGCTTTGGGCATCAGAATGCGGGCAGTGGCGATCATGCGCACCATTTCCCAGGTATCTACCTTTTTCATGTCGCCCAACGGTGTTCCCTGTACGCGGGCGAGTGCGTTCACGGGTACGGACTCCGGGTGCTCGGGCATGGTGGATAACGTATGAAGCATTTGGATGCGGTTGTCACGGGTTTCACCCAGACCGATGATGCCCCCGCAGCATACGGATATGCCCGCGTTACGCACATGGTCGACCGTGTTCAGGCGATCGTCGTAGGTACGGGTGGTGATGATTTGCTCGTAATATTCCGCGGAAGAGTCCAGGTTGTGGTTATAAGCGTAAAGGCCGGCGGCTTTGAGTTTCCCGGCCTGGGTCTCGGTGAGCATGCCGAGGGTACAGCATACTTCAAGCCCCATCCCGGCTACTTCGGTCACCATTTCGAGTACCCGGTCGAAATCGCGGTTGTCCTTCACTTCCCGCCAGGCGGCCGCCATGCAGAAACGGCTTGAACCACCCTCACGGGCACGGCGTGCAATGGCCACCACGTCGTCCTTTTTCATCAATGCCTTTACATTAATGCCGGTCTGGTACCGTGCGGCCTGTCCGCAATAGGCACAGTCCTCGGGGCAGCCGCCAGTTTTAATGGATAGCAATGTACACACCTGAATGCGCTCGGGGTCGTGCCATTGGCGGTGAACAGCCGCTGCGTCGTAAATCAGTTGCAGTAAGGGGCGGTTGTAAATAGCTTCGATCTCGTCGAGCGTCCAGTCGTTGCGGATGGTTGCGGTTTGCATAGCAGCATTGTTTTCGAACCAAATGTAGCTGGCCGGCCGGCTCAGCGTTGCGTCCGGTTTTGAAGAAATGCAATAGTCCGGTAACGCAAAAATGCCTCCCGGTTTGTAGTCCGGGAGGCATTTGAAAATGGCATCGTGCAAATGCCCTAATATACTTTCGCCAGCAGGTGCGGACGTTCTTTTTCCAGTTTCAGGATCAGCTCCCCGAACAACGTGTTCACCCATGCAAACCACTTGCGTGTGAATTTCGAGTCGTCATCCTTATCGAACGACTCGTGCATGAAACCGGTGTTGTTATGGGTGGTTTTGAGCAGTTTCAGCTGTGCTTCGATCTCCTTATCACTGGTAGAAGTAATGGCACGCGCGATAATCCCCATCGGCCAAACCTGGTTCACCAGCGTATGCGGACTACCCAGCCCTTCGCCCGCCTTTCCTTTAAAGAAATACGGATTGGAATCGCTTAGTACATATTTGCGTGTATTGATGTAAATCGGGTCTTTCACCGAAACAGCATTCAGGTAAGGCAAGCTGATAAGACCCGGAATACCGGCGTCGTCCATCATCACATGGTTTCCAAAGCCATCCGCTTCGAATGCGTAAATCTTCCCAAACTGTGTATGTTCGACAACCGCGTGCTTTTTCAGCGCAGCTTCTACTTCACCGGCCAGCGACTTAAAATCAGCCGCCAGTTTTGCGTTTTTCGTGGCGGATGCTTTTTCCAGCAATTCAGCTACCTCGCGGAACGAGACAACGGCGAAGAAATTCGAAGGAACGAAGAATGGAAAGATCGTAGCGTCATCCGAAGGCCGGAAGGTGCTCGCGATTAAACCCACCGGCTTGATCGGGTTGCCATAGCCATTGCCTGGTACGGTGTCGGTCGACCACGACGTAACGCGACCGAACCGGTACGGACCCGGCCCATCTTTGCGCTGTTGCTCTTTACAGGTTTGCAGCACGAGCTCCATGGCTTTCAACCAATCGGCGTCGAATGGTTTGGTGTCGCCGGTGGTTTTCCAGTAGTTATATGCCAAACGAATGGTATAACAAAGCGAATCGAGCTCCCATTTGCGCTCGTGGAGCATGGGGCTCATCTTGGTTTGGTCCTTGCTCCATTCGCTTTCCTTCGGGCGATCGTAAAATGCGTTCGCATATGGGTCGATCAGGATGCATTTGGTCTGCCGGTTGATGAGGCCCGCTACCATATCTTTCAGCTTCGGATCCTCTTTCAGCAGCGGCAGATAAGGCCACACCTGCGCCGTACTGTCGCGGAGCCACATGGCATCGATATCGCCCGTAATCACGAAAGTATCGGGCTTTCCGTCTACCGGATTATAATGTACTGTGGTATCAATCGTGTTTGGGAAGCAGTTTTCAAAAAGCCAAGCCAGCTCGGGATCTTTGATGACCTTTTTCATTCGGGCAATGGTCGCTTCCACTGCCGGACTTGTGAAATTGCGTTTTTCCACCGGGATACGTACTACCGGAAAGTCTGCACTTTTAGCAAACGACCACTTGGGTACAGCCATACCAGCGACCGCCAATGCGCCCGCCTTGATGAAGTCTCTTCTTAAGAACATAGAGGTAGGATATTAATGGGTTACGGGTGCTCTTTAAATATTAAAAAAGCAATTTAGGGAAATTTGGGACATTACGAACGCTCCCGCACCATATGAAAATAACGGTGACCCATAAAGTCCTTTTCCCCAGCGACCTGGAAATTTAATTTTTCATATAACCGCTTTGCCGCCGGATTCACCCTGTCCACAATAAGTCCCACACGCGCATGTCCGAGGGCTCCCGCCTGTTCGCAAAGCGCATTGATCAGCTTTTTACCGATACCCTTGCCCTGATGATCGGGATGCACATTCACGCAATCGATATAGTATTCTCCCGGCTCCGTTTCGTCGTTCGGGTCGAAGGTCGGGTCCGCCTCCCGGAGCTTATCGAGCACCGGCTGCCGCAACACCCGCAGCAATGCGCCATCATAGCCATTGATGGAACCGATGATGCCTGCCCCGGTTTCAAACACAAGCGTGTTGGCATAGCTGTACTGATTGGCCGGATGCAGGAAAAATTCGCGAAAGAAAGGTATGGCATCGGCGTGGTTATCCGAGCGTGCAAAAATACCTGCAATATGTCCCATGCCAAGGATCAGTAACGGGGCTACGGCATCAGCATCTTCGGGGCGGGCGGATCGAATCATAAAGTGGGAATTTTGGTAAAGAAAACGCCCCAATATTCGCAAAATCGGCATTTTAGAGCGCTCCTTCTAGCTATTTTTTGCATTAAAACAGATATTAGTCTAAAAATAGATCAAAATACGCACAGTACTAATCAAAACCTGAAAAGTTTTTAGCACTATTTTGCTTTAAAATTGTATTGTCGATTACTATCCACACCAACTCATCTTGAAAGACCCGCCTATCCGGCGGGCGGCATAAGCAGAAATAAATCGATTTTTCCGCTAAGCTGCTGATCTACTGAATCATTAACCTGTTAATCAATATGTCTAAGAAAATTAATGTTGCCATTATCGGATTAGGCTTCGGCGCCGAGTTTATTCCCATTTATCAGCAACATCCCAATGCCAATATGTACGCAATTTGCCAGCGTACCGAATCGAAACTGAATGAAATCGGCGACCAATACGGCATTGAAGTACGCTACACCGACTATGACGAACTGCTGAAAGACCCGAACATCGACGCGGTTCACATTAACTCCCCTATCCCCAACCACGCTGAGCAGACATTGAAAGCCCTCCGCGCAGGCAAGCATGTGGCGTGTACCGTACCCATGGCGACGAGCGTGGAGGATTGCATCGAGATCGTGAAAGCAACCCGCGAAACGGGCAAGAAATACATGATGATGGAAACCGTGGTATATGCCCGTGAATTCCTGTTTGTCAAAGAATTGTACGAAAAAGGCGAGCTCGGCAAAGTTCAGTTCCTGAAAGCAAGCCACCAGCAGGATATGGAAGGCTGGCCTGATTACTGGCCGGGATTGCCTCCCATGCATTATGCGACGCACTGCGTAGGCCCGGTAGCAGGTTTGCTGAAACTCGAAGCGGAATATGTATCATGCTTCGGCTCAGGAACCATCTCCGAAGACCTGATTAAAATCCACAACTCGCCATTCGCCGTTGAATCAGCACATATTAAATTCAAAGACAGCGATTTGTCGGCTTATGTGTACCGCTCATTGTTCGATGTGGCACGCCAGTACCGCGAGAGCTTCGAGGTTTACGGCAGCAAAAAATCATTCGAATGGCCATTGATCGAAGGCGAAGAGCCTGTGATCCACACCGCGAAAAAGCCTGAGCATGAAATTCCTGAGAAAGTAGCGACGCCGGATTACGCGCATTATTTGCCTGAGGAAATCCGTCATTTTACCGGTCACGGCGTTTATAACCTGGATGACAACGCACACTTGTCGTTTGTACAAGGTGGCGGCCACGGCGGCTCGCACCCGCATTTGGCGCACGAGTTCATCAGCGCGCTCATCGAAGACCGCGAACCTTTCCCGAATGCATGGCAGTCGGCCAACTGGACAAGCGTAGGCATCCTGGCGCACGAGTCGGCATTGCAGGGCGGCGCGCTTATCAAGCTGCCGGATTTTAAGAATGTGTAATAACTATTACAATTGAAACAACCAATCTCAATGAAAACCAAAGCGTTATCCTTTATCTTAGGTATTGTCCTGCTGGGATGTGCCTCTCAGCAAAACTCCCAAAACGCGTCGGTTAAAAGCTCCAAAAGCGAATCGAAGGCTCGCCGTTTGGAAATCCTGTTTCTGGGCGACAAGGGCCATCACAAGCCCGCCGAGCGCGTTCCGCAGATCATGGCTGCATTGGGTCCCAAAGGCTTTAACTTTACCTATACGGATAACCTCAACGACCTGAACCCTGAAACGCTCGCCAAATACGATGCATTGATGCTGTATGCCAACTGGGACTCGATCGCGCCGCAACAGGCGAAGTCGCTGCTCGACTACGTGGCCAGCGGAAAAGGCTTTATCCCCGTTCACTGCGCTTCTTATTGCTTCCGCAATAACCCGGAAGTAGTGAAACTGATCGGCGGGCAGTTCTGGCGCCATACCTGGGATACGATCCAGCCGGTATGGACCAAGCCCGACCACCCGGCCATCGCAGGTGTGAAGCCATTCAAAACAGTGGATGAAACGTACCTGCACACGTTGCTGCAACCCGACAACATCGTACTCACCGAGCGCCTGATCCAGAAAGACCAGGAAAAAGACCGTCCCGGACAGCAGAAAGAGCCTTATACCTGGGTGAGAACCCACGGCAAAGGCCGCATTTTCTACACCGCGTACGGCCACGACGAGCGTACCTGGGGCACGCAAGGCTTTGCCGACCTGATCGAAAAAGGTATTCTCTGGGCTGTAAACGACGATGCACGCAAGGCCTTGGCCGCATTGGCCCCCAAGCCGTTCGAATACCGCGAGGCGAAGCTTCCTAACTACGAGCAGCGCCCCGGCCCGCAAATGCAGCAGTTGCCGCTTTCGCCGGAAGAATCGGTGAAACACATTCAAATCCCCGTGGATTTTACACTGAGCGTGTTCGCGCACGAGCCGGATGTCATGCACCCGATCGCGATGACATGGGACGAGCGCGGCAGATTGTATGTGCTCATCACCAAAGATTATCCCAACGAACGCAAGGACACAGGCGGTAGCGACTACATCCTCATCTGCGAGGACACTAACAACGACGGCAAAGCGGACAAATTCACCAAGTTTGCCGACGATCTGAGCATTCCAACCGGTATGGCATTCGCAAACGGCGGATTGGTCGTTTCGCAAGCGCCGCACATGTTGTTTTTGCAAGATACCAATGGTGATGACAAGGCTGACGTGAAGAAAATTCTCTTCTCAGGCTTCGGCACCGGCGATACACACGCGGGTCCTTCTAACCTGCATTACGGCTTCGACAACTGGGTTTATGGATCAGTAGGTTACTCCGGCTTCAAAGGCAAAGTAGGCAACAGCGACCAGCTCGATTTCGGCCAGGCATTGTTCCGTTTCAAACCAGATGGCTCGGACATGGAAATCGTAGCTAAAACCTCTAACAACACCTGGGGATTGGGCTTCAATGAAGCTGGCGATTTGTTCGGTTCTACTGCCAACAACTCGCACGGCTGGTACAGCGCCATTCCTAACCGCTATTTCGGCCAGAGCAAAGTAGATAACGGCAGCCGCAGCACCGATACCCACAAGGATATGCAGCCGATCACACCGAAAGTGCGCCAGGTTGACGTTTTTGGTGGATTCACCGCCGCAGCAGGCCACAACTTCTACACTGCCCGCGCTTATCCGAAACAATACTGGAACAAAGTCGCATTCGTTTCCGAGCCTACCGGCCACATTCTCCACCAGAACGTGATGGTGAAAAAAGGCACGGATTATGAGGATCAGCTTGGCTTTAACCTCCTCGCAGGTGCCGACGAATGGGTTGCGCCCGTGTTCGCGGAAGTTGGCCCGGATGGCGCCGTGTGGGTAGCTGACTGGTACAGCTATATCATTCAGCACAACCCCACTCCTAAGGGTTCCGAAAACGGAAAAGGTAACGCCTACGAAACGCCGCTGCGCGATTTCACACACGGCCGCCTCTACCGCATCGGCTGGAAGAATGCACCGAAATACACGCCGATCGCATTGAGTAAATCGCGTCCGGAAGAGCTCGTAGCGACTTTGAAAAACAACAACATGTTCTGGCGCCAGCACGCGCAACGCCTTTTGGTAGAACGCGGCAACAAAGATGTGGTAGCCAAATTGGTTGAACTCGTTAAAGACAAATCCGTCGACGAAATCGGACTGAATACTGCTGCGATCCACGCATTGTGGACACTGGAAGGCCTGAATGCCATCTCCAACCCACAAGTATTGCCGGTGGTAGTGGAAGCATTGAAGCACCCATCCAACGACGTACGCAAAACGGCTGTGAAAGTGCTCCCACGCACCGCTGCCACCGGGGAAGTGTTGCTTACCGCCGATGCATTGCACGACAAAGAGCCGTTGGTAGTGCTGAACACGCTCCTCGCATTCTCCGAGATCCCGTTGACTCCGCAGATCGAAACGGCAGTGCTTACATTGCTGGATACCTATTCCAATGCGGAAGACCGCTGGATGCCGGATGCATTCGCCGCGATCCTGAATTCGCATGACGGTGCATTGCGTACGAAATACATTGCTCAACGTGTTGCGAAAGCTGGTTCGGCGGGGGCTACCCAGCAAACGGCCGCTGCCAGCCACGCAGATCACTCGGCAATGAACCACGAAGGTCACGGTGCAAGCAAAGTGACCGTGCAGGGCGCAGCAGACCTTGCAGTAACCAACATTACCATCGAGCCGAAAACGCCTTACGTACGTGAATATGCCCGCGTAGTGGTCGAAATTACCAACATCGGTTCAGTACCTGTGACCAAGGAGCAGGTGCCGACGGTGAATGTGGGGATCCGCAGCCGTTCTTTGAATACCAACTACATCAGCCGCCAGCTGACCAACGGCATCGCGCCGGGCGAAACGGTGAAGCTCGTGGAAGGTAACAATGGCCCATGGAAAACTGCATTCGGTTTCACTTCCGATGAAGCGGGTAAAGTGAATGTAACAGCTACCGTGGATGTGGATAATGTGGTTCCTGAAAAAGATGAGAACAAAAACAACACGATGAGCAAGTCGTTCGAAGTGCGCCGCCTGGATCGCCTCTCCGACTTCGCCCTCGAACGTACCGTACGCGGCTATTCATCTTACGCAAGCGGTGACGACGTGTTGAAACTCATCCAGACCTCGCAGTCACTCGACCCGCAAGGCCGCAATGCGATCATCAAAGGCATCCTCGGCGCCTGGAACCCGAAACGCAAGGAAGAGACCAACGACGAAGGCAAAAAACTGCTGGCAAGCGTAAAAAGCACGATCCCTGACGATCTGAGCGGCCGCTACACTACATTGCTGGAATCTTACGGCATCAAAGAAGAGGTTGCTTCCGACCCGAATGTACAGGTTGTGACGATCAAGGCTATTCGTGAAGAAATGAAGTTCACTGTCACTGAATTCACTGCGGTGGCTGGTAAAACGGTTGAAATCGTGTTCGAAAACCCGGATGCGATGCAGCATAACATTGTGGTAGGACGTCCCAAGTCTACCGAGATCATCGGCGCTGCTGCCGACAAGATGATCACCGCCAAAGACGGCGCAGAAAAGAATTATGTACCTAATATCCCTCAGGTTTTGGCCGCGACACCGCTCGTAAACCCCGGCCAGACTTACCGCTTGAAGTTTGTAGTACCGGATCAGGTTGGAGACTATCCGTATGTATGCACGTTCCCTGGCCACTGGCGTCTGATGACCGGGGTCATGAAAGTTGTAAAGGACAAAGGGTTGTAATTCTAAACTGCGCTTAGCCTATGGTTTCAAAATCAATTCAAGTTTAGCGTATAGTTATCAACGTTCAGATTCGCAAGGCATTAAAAATGCCTTTGCGAATCTGGATGGTTGATTTTAAAACACAAAACATGCGATGGATCGTCACGATCCACCGGAGGGCTATTTTTTTGCCATTTTTAAAATAGTATTTATTCAATAATTTTTATTAATAAATAATAATAAAGGTCAATAAAAAGACAATGCTGTAATAACTACTCACATCTAACCCAGGTTAACAATGAACAACTCAAACAGACGAAACCCCTTGCTGGGGCTTCGCAGGCCTCTTTTTGCCCTTTTGGCGGCAGGATGCCTGTCGCCCCAGCAGGGTTGGTCGGAAAAACTCCATTTCGAGCCTGCCGTCAACTACCGGAAACCGGTCGACAAAACGATTACCGGAAAGGTCGTCGACGAAAAGAACAGCCCGCTTCCGGGCGTAAGCGTCGTCGTGAAAGGCACCACCACCGGAAGCATTACGGGTGCCGATGGTACTTTCTCTCTGAACGTGTCGGAAACGGCCACGACGCTCTCATTCTCATTCATCGGCTACTCCTCGCAGGAGGTCGCGATCGGCAACCAGTCCAACATCCAGGTAACTTTGCTGCCCAGCAGCGAGGAGCTCACGGAAGTGGTTGTGGTGGGTTACGGCACGCAATCTTCGGCAGCGGTAACCGGCGCGGTAAGCAACATCCAGGCCAAGGACCTGATCCGCACACCGTCTATCGGAACTTCCGATGCATTGGTGGGCCGTGTGCAGGGTATCACCGCACGTAAAGCCGACGCCCGCCCCGGTGCCGCCACTACCATCCAAATCCGGAATATGGGTACGCCGCTTTTCGTCATCGACGGTGTACCATCCGACGCGGCCAGCTTCAATAACCTCGGCCAGAACGACATTGAAAGCGTTTCGATCCTGAAAGACGCTTCCGCGGCGGTATATGGTCTGCGGGCTGCCAACGGGGTGGTTTTGGTAACCACCAAAAGAGGTAAGGCGGGTGATGGAACGAAGATCAGCCTGTCGGGCTACTATGGCTTGCAGAACTTCACGCGCTACCCCAAGCCCGCCAATGCCTATCAGCACATGCGCGGGCTCGTGGAGTCGGATGTGAACCAGGGTCGCACACCGTCCATTACGCCTGCTGAACTGGAAAAATGGCGCGTCGGTACGGAAAAGGGCTATCAGAGCTTCGATTATTACGATATGGTGATGCGTCCGAATGTGCCCCAGTACTTCGGTAATGCGAGTGTGCAGGGCGGCAGCGACAAAATGAACTACTTCCTGTCGATCAGCCATTTGAATCAGGACGCATTGATCCGCGACTACAACTTCAAGCGGACCAACATTCAGGCCAACGTGGAAGCCAGTCTCACTAAGGGTTTGAAAGTGGGAACGCAGATCAGCGGCCGGATCGAAAACCGGTTCCAGGTGGGTGTGCCGGGTTTGGATGATTATTTCAACCCGTTCCTTAGTATTTTCACCATGTGGCCTACGGAACGTCCCTATGCGAACGACAATCCGAAATACATCAACCAGACCCACAACGTGAACGTGAATCCGGCTACTTATAAAAAGGACGTAACCGGCTATATCGACGAGGTTTGGCGGAATGTGAAGGGCAACTTTTATGCCGAATATGATTTCAAATTCGGCCTGAAAGCGAAAGGGACCTATTCTTATGCCTTCACCAACTTCGATTTCGACGGATTTGAATATACCTACGACGCCTACACTTACGACGCCAAGAACGACTCCTATAACGTAGTACCCGGTGGCGGCAACCAGAACCCCTGGCGCGAACGCCGGAAACGCAATATCGTCGACCGGTTTGCGCAATTCCAGTTGAGCTATGCCAAGGCATTCGGCAACCATGATATTTCCGCCGTAGCCGCTTACGAGCGCTCCGACAATGTGAATACTTACCTGGTAGTCCACACCGTTCCGCCAAACAATTACATTCCTTTGATGTCGTTCGCCAACCAGGATTTGCTCATCGACGAGTGGAGTACCGAAGCGCGGGCCGGTTATGTGGGTAGGATTAATTATGATTTCAAGCAAAAATACCTGCTCGAACTTGTGGGCCGCTATGACGGGTCGTTCCTGTACGCTCCGGGAAAACGGTACGGTTTCTTCCCCGGCGTTTCGGCGGGATGGCGCATTTCGGAGGAGAATTTTTTCAAGGGCAAGCTTGAAAATGTATTCAGCAGCCTCAAACTCCGCGCCTCGTACGGCCGCACCGGTGCCGACCGCCTGAGCAACAACGAGTTTGTGGTGGCGCCATTCAGTTACCTGCCGGGCTACAACTTCCTGCAAGGCAGCGCTATTTTCGATGGCAACTACACCATCGGCGTTCGCCCGAGAGGTTTGCCGATCACTACGCTTTCCTGGATCACCAATATTTCCACCAACATCGGTCTCGATTTCGGGTTAATGGGTGGAAAGCTGACCGGCCAGTTCGATATTTTCGAAAGAAAGCGCGAAGGCCTGCCTGCCGCCCGTTACGATGTACTCCTGCCTTCCGAAGTAGGTTACTCGCTGCCGAACGAAAACCTGAACTCCGATACGCACCGCGGTCTGGAAGGGGTTTTGACCTACAAAAGCTCGGTGGGACAAGTAGATTATACCCTTAGTGCCAATGCGACGCTGTCACGCCGTCGTGACCTGGATTTCTATAAACCGCGCTTTGGAAACTCCTTCAACGAGTACCGCGATTCGTACGTGGACCGCTGGGGTAATATCAACTGGGGCTACCAGGTAATCGGCCAGTTCCAGTCTATGGAAGAGATCGAAAGCTACAAAATCGACAACGACGGCCAGGGTAACCGCTCGCACCTTCCGGGCGACTTCAAATATAAAGACGTGAATGGCGACGGGATCATCAACGGTCTCGATCAACGTCCGATCGGTTATGCGGAAGGCGCTAACCCGTACCTGAGCTTTGCCTTTAATGGAAGTGTGGCTTACAAAGGCTTCTCGCTATTCTTCGACTTCGCGGGTGCTTCGCTGCAAAGCTTCCAGCGCAACTGGGAGTTAAAGATCCCTTACCAGAACAACGGTACCTCGCCGCATTTCATGCTCGAAGACCGCTGGCACCGCGAGGACCCGTTTGATCCGAACAGCAAATGGATCCCCGGCACCTACCCTGCCATTCGTAAAGACAATACCAGCCACGTGAATTTCAGGGGAAGCGATTTCTGGATCACCAACGTGCGCTACATCCGCCTGCGCAACATCGAGCTCGGCTATTCTTTCGATCAGAAAATCTCGAAAAAACTGGGCCTCTCCGCACTGCGCATTTACGTGAATGCCTCCAACCTGTTCTCGATCGACAATGTGAAGAAGTACGAGATCGATCCGGAGATTTCATCGGGTAATGCATTGGTTTATCCACAGCAACGCTTGTTCAATGCAGGTTTCAACCTCACTTTCTAAAAACTGGTTATGAAAAAACTATCACTAAAAATATTTGTCTCTGCCTCCATGCTCGTTTTCGCCGGCTGCAACGATTGGCTCGAACGCAAACCGCAGAACATCATTCTTGAAGAACAGGTCTGGAACGATCCGAAGATGATCACCGGACTTTTGGCCAACTATTACGATCGCCTGCCTGCTCACACGTCGCTTACAACCGGCTGGGCCGAATTTTCCGCTTACGATGAAGCCATGTGGTCCAACAACGACGATGGGCGTAACAACATCATCAACTATCCCACCACCCGCTGGACACTTTGGGATTATGGCTTGATCCGCGACATTAACCTTGCATTGGAAAGCATCGAAACCCACGCCGTTAAGCTCTCGGATGCGCAAAAGGCCCAGTTTAGTGCCGAGCTGCGTTTCCTGCGGGCATATGTGTATTTCGAGCACGTGAAACGAATGGGAGGTGTTCCGCTGATCACCAAACAGCTCATTTACGATTTCAGCGGTGACCCGTCGCCGCTTCAAAATCCGCGTAACAAGGAGGAGGAAGTGTACGATTTCATCGCGTCGGAGCTGGACGCGGTGAAAGACCAGCTCGGTAATGGTACCAGCAATACGCGGGCTACCAAGTTTACGGCACTGGCGGTAAAAAGCCGTGCAATGCTTTACGCGGCATCCATCGCAAAATACAACAACCAGATGGCTTCGCCGATTTCGACACCGGGCGGCGAAGTAGGTATTCCGGCTTCCCGCGCCAAGGATTACTATGCCAAATCGCTGGCGGCATCGGCAGAGATTATCAACAGCGGCAGTTTTGAGCTTTACAAAGCCAACCCCGACAAAGGTGCGAATTTCTATGACGCCATCACCAAGAAAAGCGCCAACCGGGAGGTGATCTGGGCGCAGGACTTCCTGGTGAGCAAAGACAAGCGACACGGCTTTACCTACGACAATATCGCGCGCAATGTACGCGAGGACAACCTCTCATCGTCGTCCATCACGCCGTCGCTGAACCTCGTGGAAGATTACGAATACCTCGACGGGACCTCCGGCGAACTGAAAAACCGCAACGCCGGCAATACCGACTATGTGTATTACGACAAGTTGCAGGATATTTTCGCCAACAAGGACGCGCGCCTCTACGGCACGATCATTTACCCGGGAACCTCTTTCCGCGGCACCGAAGTACAGATCCAGGCTGGTGTGAAAGTGTGGGACAGCGCAGCGAATGCATTCAAAACGGTAGAATCCAATGTGCTGGGCTCCACCTATGAGGACGGCGGCCTGCTCACCGGCTCGTCGGGCCCACAGCGCTCGCAAACCGAAGTTTCGAACACCGGTTTCTACCTGCGCAAATATGTGGACCAAACCGCGATGTCGAGTACCCGCGGTATCCGCAGCGACATGTGGTGGGTGAGATTCCGGCTAGGCGAAATTTACTTGAATGCGGCAGAAGCGGCTTTGGAACTGGGCCAAACCGCAGATGCATTGAAATACACCAATACATTGCGCGAACGCGCCGGTTTCCCTGCCAATAGTCTCAAAACGATTAACCTCGAAAAATTGCAGAACGAACGCCGTGTCGAGCTGGCGTTTGAAGATCACCGCGTGTGGGACCTAATGCGCTGGCGCACCGCCCATGAGGTTTGGAATGGCAACTCCGCCAACCCCGATGCGATGATTTATGCGCTCTATCCCTACCGCGTCGTACGCCCGGGCCACGCTACCCACGGCAAATATGTTTTCGACAAGTTGGTAGCGCCGCGTTTCCGTGCCCCGCGGTTCTTCCAGATCGCGAATTACTATTCTTTCATCCCGCAGAGCGCGATCGACAACAATCCGAAAATCGTCCGTAATCCATTCCATTAATCCAAAAAGCAATGAAATCAAGAATCATACAAAGCATTCCCGCGCTGCTGCTGGCATTGGTGACCGGCCTTTCGGGGTGTGAAAAAGATAACCGCACCGAGCCTAAATCGGTTTTGAAAGGAAAAGTAGTTTTTGAGGGGCAGCCGATCGGTCTTCGCTCCAACGGCGTCCAGCTCGAACTGTGGCAGCACGGTTACCAGCTCTTCACCAAAATACCCGTGATGGTTGCCCAGGACGGCACATTTTCGGCCTCGCTGTTCGATGGCAATTACAAACTCGTAAGGCTCCGCGGCAATGGCCCGTGGGTAGACAATACCGATTCCATCGATGTGGAGTTGCGCGGTTCGAAGGAGATCGATGTGCCGGTTAACCCCTTCTTTATCTTTAAAAATGATGTGTATTCCAAAGGAGAAGGCAAGGTTTCGGCGACATTCAATGTACAGCAGGTCACAGCCGGCCGTACCATCGAAAGGGTGAACCTTTACATTGGTACCACCATAATTGTAGACCCCGGCAACAACGTCGGCAATGCACAGGAAGTGGCGGCGAACATTACCGACTTGTCGAAACCGATTACGCTCACTGCCAACATTCCGGCTAACCTTGCATCACGCGAGTACATTTATGCGCGTATAGGTGTGAAGACCTCGGGTGTAGGCGAGATGCTTTTCGGCATGCCGCAGAAGATTATGCTGAAATAATGAGGCCATTCATTGTCTTATTACTCATCCTGGGCGCCCATATTGGCCGCGCCCAGGATTCATTGCAGACGAATATCCCTGTCCACGATCCGGTGATGATCCGGCAAGAGGGAGTTTACTATGTTTTCGCGACAGGCAGGGGCATCAGCATGTGGTCATCGAAGGATATGCAGAATTGGAAGAAGGAGAAACCAGTATTCAATGCACCGCCTGAATGGGCAATGAAAGCGGTACCGGGTTTTAAAGGGCACATCTGGGCACCGGATATTTCGTATTACAATGGCCTGTATTACCTCTATTATTCAATTTCCACATTTGGCAAAAACCGTTCGTGCATTGGGGTTGCTACCAACAGAACCTTAAACCCCGCCAGCTCCGATTACCGATGGATCGACCACGGTCAGGTAATCGAATCGGTTCCCGGCCGCGATGAATGGAACGCCATCGACCCTAACCTGATCGTCGATGAGCAAAAGCAGCCCTGGCTTGCATTTGGGTCATTTTGGAATGGCATTAAACTGGTCAAACTCGATGCCGACGCGCGCACCATTGCCCAGCCACAAACCTGGTTTACCCTCGCGAGCGTGCCGCGCACGAGGCCCGGCGGCGATTCCACAGCGGGTAGCGGGGCCATCGAGGCGCCATTTATTTTCAAAAAGTTTGATTATTTCTATCTCTTTGCCTCCTATGATTATTGTTGCCGCGGTGCAAAAAGCACCTACAAAATGCGCATAGGCCGTTCCAAAACATTGACAGGCCCATATGTTGACAGGAACGGTGTCCCGATGATGCAAGGCGGCGGGACATTGCTTCTCGAAGGCAACGCCGACTGGCATGGTGTAGGGCATAATGCAATTTGCACGTTTGACGGTGTCGATTACCTGGTTTTTCACGGGTATGATGCCAAAGACAAAGGGCGGTCGAAGTTGCGTGTGGAGCAGTTGCATTGGGAGAATGGCTGGCCTATTATACGTTCGCGCTGATGTTGCATCCCTGACGGGATTTACAATGCGAGCAGCATGTTGGTTGCTACCGATATTGCATCGCTACGCGATTTGGGGCTAATGAATGCCGTTAGGCATGAAACATTGGTAGCAAACGATGCACGGGCAAGACGTTTCAATGCCGTAGGCATGCAACAACGATTGGAAGGTCAGCGTATGTCGCATGCATGTTTCACATATCTGAAAAATACAAAATGCCGGTTGAAATCACCCCCCGCATGAAGCATTAATCAACCTTCGTGTTTATATTTAAAATTATGAAAGTCGTACAATTCACCATACCCGTTTCCCGCGAAAGTACAATTGTTGTTCAGGAGGAAAAGCTGCCGCATTACTACCCACATTTGCACCGCCACCGGGAGGTACAAATCGAATGGGTGGTGGAAGGTTCGGGAATCCTGGTCGCGGGGAATTACATGCAGCGGTTCGAGTCGGGCGACATTTACATTATCGGGGCCAACCAATCACATATCTTCAAGAACGACGAGTCGTATTTCAATCCCGATGAGCCCAGGCAGATCCACTCCGTTTCTATCTTTTTCGATCCCAACTATTTATCCCAAAATATCCTGAGCCTGCCGGAAATGGCCAATATCCGAAAGTTCGTCCACGGCGTACACAATGGTTTTCAGATTCCGGAAGAAGCGCGGGAGGCGGTACAGAAGATCATTTCAGAGATCATTCATCACAAGGAAAGCCAGCGGGTAGCCGCATTTATTAAGCTTCTTTACCAGTTTTCCACTACCCGCGACCTGAAACCGCTCGCGACGAGCAACAGCGAGCAGGTTATTTCCGAAGTCGAGGGTATCCGCATGGACCGCATTTTCCAATACCTCGTCACCAACTACAAACGCCACATTTCCCTTGCGGAAATCTCCGAAATCGCCAACCTCACGCCCCAGGCATTCTGCCGGTATTTCAAGAAGCATACCGACAAAACCTTCGTCAGTTTCCTGAACGAAGTACGGATTAACGAAGCTTGCAAGATTATCCTTTCGGGCAAGTTCGACAGCTTTTCGGATATCTGCTACCAAACCGGCTTCGACCACGTGACGAATTTCAACCGGGTTTTCAAAAAGACGACCGGCATGTCCCCTGGGGAATATCAGAAGGGTTTCAGGGATATTTAGCTGTCATGGGTTGTCAGAAATGATCAAGAGTAGTCAGGATGCCATGAATTGGTTAAATTGGAGGACGATTATCTATTCTCTTAAACCGTTCATTTGAAAACCACATCTGAAACCGCCTGGCAAATCTGGATAGACACCGGCGGGACTTTTACCGATTGCCTGGCCATTGACCCGGCCGGCAACAAAACACGCATCAAAGTACTCAGTTCGAGTTGTCTCCGCGGCCGCATTACCGAAAGGCTCAGCCAGAACACCTACCGTTTTGAAGCTTCCTGGCCATACGACGGCGATCTTTTCAAAAACTATACATTCAAACTGCACGGTATCGATACGCCAAGCCACATTGTCCAAATCGACCGCCAGCAACACGCGATTACATTAGCGGACGATCTGCCATTCGAAAAACCGGCGGATTTTGAAATAACCGCCGGCGAGGAAGCGCCCATCCTCGCAGCGCGCCTGCTCACGCAAACACCGCTCGATCAACCGCTTCCGCCGATTGCCATGCGACTAGGAACCACCAGGGGTACCAATGCATTGCTTGAACGGAAAGGGGCCAAAACGCTGCTGGTTGTTACGAAAGGATTTAAAGATCTGCTTTACATCGGCAATCAGCAACGGCCATCGCTTTTTCAACTCAATATTCCAGAACCCAAATTACTTTACAGTGAAGTACTGGAAGTCGATGAGCGGCTCGACGCGGGCGGGAATGTGATTGAGGCGCTGGATTTAACCGGCTTCAAGACCAAAGTAGGAACTACTGATTACAAGTCAGTCGCTCTTTCGCTTTTACATTCCTACCAAAATCCGGAACACGAATCGCGGCTCGCTGCCTGGTTCCGGGAACAGGGTGCAACATACCTATCCGCATCGTCCGATCTGTTTCCGTTTTCGCACTATTTACGCAGGACACAAACAGCCGTAGTGAATGCCTACCTCGATCCGATCCTCGACCAGTACCTGACCAATATTCGCGGGGCATTAAACAATGGGGCGCCCAATGGCGGGAATCTGCAAGTGATGACGAGCACCGGCAGTCTTTCCGAAGTGGGCGGGTTCCGTGCAAAGGATAGCCTGCTGAGCGGCCCGGCCGGAGGAATGGTTGCAGCCACCAATTTTGCCCAAAAACTGGGTTTTCCCAAAGCCATTACCTTCGATATGGGCGGTACCAGCACCGATACCGCGCTGATCGACGGCCAACCGGAATTGAAATACATTACGGAAATCGACGGTATCGAATTCCACAACCCTACGCTGGCCATCGAAACCGTGGCCGCAGGTGGTGGTTCTGTTTGCTGGTTTGATGGCTTTTCGCTGCAAGTGGGTCCCGAAAGCGCGGGGGCGTCGCCCGGTCCAGCCTGCTACGGAGCAGGCGGGCCGTTGACGGTAACGGACGTAAATCTGCTGCTCGGCAAGCTGGAAACATCGAAATTCAGCATTCCAATTAATGCCGAAGCCGCTATTGCAAGGCTGGAAGAACTTCGCACCGGCATTCAATCCCAAACCGGCAACCTGCTCAGCCATCAGGAAATGCTCACCGGCCTCGAACGCATTGCCAACGAGAAAATGGCTGACGCGATCCGCAAGATTTCGGTTGAAAAAGGTATTAATCCCAATGCATTCGCACTCGTCACGTTCGGTGGTGCAGGAGGTTTGCACGCATGCCAACTCGCTGAATTACTGGGAATGAACACCGTGCTGCTACCCTACGACGGCGGGCTTTTCAGCGCAGCGGGCATTGGTGAGGCGCTGATCAGTACGATCGTTTCCAAACAAATTCTCCTGCCCTGGACCGAAGCTCCCCACAACGTTACAGAATGGCAGGGTGCTCTGGAAAATCAAGCCGCCGGAATTTTGCAAAATCAGGGTATTGAGGCTTTTGAAACTGTATTTTGCCATGTTTACCTTCGTTTTACCGGCCAGGAAAACACGGTTGAAATACCCTATTCCAGCTATACTACGCTTGCTGTTTTTGAAGAAACCTATCGCCTCCAATTCGGTTACTACCCTGCCAATGCGGTAGTGGAGTTGGAAAGTATTAAGCTAAAAGTGCAGGAGCGTGGACCCGGCATTAATCCGTTACAGCTCATTGAAAATGGCCCCAAAGCACAGCACTCGGGTAACAGCAAGCCATTTTTGACTGATTTAAAACTACCGGAAACGGCTGTTTACGAATGGGATAACCTCCGACCCGGCGATCAGCTGGAAGGACCTTCCATTCTGCTCAACAATACGTCCACAACCTATTTGCCCGAGGGATGGAAACTGGTGATCCAGCACGGCCTGGATGCTATTGCCTGGAAAACGGAGGTGGCGCAAACACGCGTAGAAAAACAAAGCGAAGAAGTAGCATTGCAACTTTTCACCAACCGTTTCAAGGCCATTGCCGATGAAATGGGCGTTCAATTGCAGCGGACCGCATTTTCCGTGAACGTGAAAGAACGCCTCGACTTCTCTTGCGCGTTGCTTGACGCCGATGGCGAACTGCTCGTGAACGCGCAGCACATCCCCGTGCACCTGGGTAGCATGGGCATATGCGGGCGCCTCGTGCGCGAGGCCATCGCCATGGGTCCGGGTGATGTGGTGATTACCAACCATCCGCAATACGGCGGGTCGCATTTGCCGGACATTACTTTGATCGCCGGCGTTTTCACCGGAGATGAAACTTGCGTAGGCTATGTGATCAACCGCGCACATCACGCCGAAGTGGGCGGAAAAACACCGGGTTCGATGCCACCGGACGCAACTTGCCTGGCCGAAGAAGGCGTGGTGATCGTGCCGCAGTATTTAGTGAAGGCGGGTGAGTTTCAGTGGGAGGCATTGCGGGAGCTATTCACGAGCGGGCCTTATCCTACCCGGTCATTTCTTTCCAATGAGGCCGATATTATCGCAGCATTGTCGGCATTGAAAAAAGGCAGCGCACAACTGCTGAAACTAGTCGAAAACCACGGCTTGGAAACGGTCCGGAAATATATGGGAATGCTGAAACAAACGGCCGTTTCACAGCTTCGGAATGCATTACAGCCGTTGCATGGGCAGGTTTTTGAAGCTTCGGAACTGCTGGATGACAATCATCGGATAGCTGTAAAAATCAGCATAACCGATGATAAGCAAGTCTTTGATTTTGCGGGCACATCGGATGTGCACCCGAATAATCTGAATGCCAATATCTCCATTTTGTACAGTGCCATTCTGTATGTATTAAGGCTTTTGGTAGATAAGGAAATTCCTTTGAATGATGGCTTAATGCAGGATGTGGAGATCAAACTCCCTGAAAACAGCTTCCTGCATCCTCAGTTTTCCGACGATCCCTGGCAATGCCCTGCGGTGGTGGGTGGGAATACCGAAGTTAGCCAGCGGCTGGTGGATACTTTGCTGAAAGCATTCCGGCTAGCCGCTTGTAGCCAGGGGACGATGAACAACTTCCTTTTTGGCAACGAACAATTTGGCTATTACGAGACCATCGGCGGCGGCGTAGGCGCGGGTAATGGTTTCCATGGCCGTTCGGGGGTGCATCAGCACATGACCAACACGCGCATTACCGATCCCGAGCAGCTGGAACGGAAGTATCCGGTGCGGTTACTGGAATTCGGCATTCGTCGCGATTCCGGTGGCGCGGGGCGCTGGCGCGGCGGGGATGGAGTCGTGCGGAAGCTGGAATTCCTGGCGCCATTGCAGGTTACATTGCTGGGCCAGCACCGGCGGTATGCGCCTTATGGAATGGCTGGCGGTGGCGAGGGGCATTGTGGGCGGCATACGTTGTTATCAAATGGCTTATCCAGTGAGTTGCCGGGGATTTGCAGCGTGAAAGTGATTGCGGGGGATGTTTTGGCTATTGAGACTCCTGGCGGCGGCGGGTATGGTGTGTAAATTTAATATGCCACGAAGACACGAAGGAACACGAATGTCTTCGTGTAGCATTCGTGCCTTCGTGGCAACCCAAATATGTCAAAAAACAAAAACGCCCTCCTAGGCGCCGCATTCCTGATGGCCACCTCTGCGGTAGGCCCGGGCTTTCTGACGCAAACAACCGTCTTCACCGAAAAGCTGGCGACCAGCTTCGGCTTTATCATTCTGCTATCGATATTGATCGACCTCGCCGTCCAGTTCAATATCTGGCAGGTCATCACCGTCTCTGGTAAACGGGCCCAGGACCTCGCCAACGAGCTTTTCCCCGGACTCGGTTACCTTCTCTCATTCCTCATTGTAGCCGGCGGGCTAGCCTTCAACATCGGCAACGTTGCCGGCGCAGGCCTCGGCATCGAAGCCATGACGGGCGTCAGCGTGGAAATCGGCGCCATGGCCAGCGCAGCGATTGCCATCGGCATTTTTCTCTTCAAAGAAGCCGGCAAAGCGATGGATAGCTTTGCCAAAATCCTGGGCTTTGTGATGATCGCCCTCATTTTGTATGTTGCATTTACCTCGCATCCGCCATTGGGCAGCGCCATCCAGCACACCTTTTTCCCCGAAAAATTCGACCCTGTTGCCACCCTCACACTCGTAGGCGGCACCGTGGGCGGGTACATCTCCTTCGCAGGCGCACACCGCCTGCTCGACTCTGGTATGCGAGGCGAAAGCGCCTTGAAGGAAGTGAATCGCGGGGCGTCCACCGGAATTCTTGTCACCGCATTGATCCGCTATCTGCTGTTTCTGGCTACTCTCGGCATTGTCCTCACCGGCGCAAGCATTAACCCCGATAACCCGGCCGCCTCGGTATTTGAAAATGCTGCGGGTGCATTCGGCAGGCAACTTTTCGGGCTTATGATCTGGGCTGCTGCCATTACTTCGGTGGTGGGTGCCGCTTACACTTCCATTTCGTTTCTTCGGTCATTTCATCCTTTGATCGAGCGGCACCAGTCGTACGTGACCATTGTGTTTATCCTTATTTCTGCCATCATTTTCCTGCTGGTAGGTCGGCCGGTGAAAGTGCTCGTATTGGTGGGCACGTTAAATGGCTTCGTGCTTCCCATTGCCCTAGCCATTCTGCTCGTAGCTAGCCGCAAACAGCGATTGATGGGAAAATATAAACACCCGGTATTGCTTCAAGCCGCGGGCTGGATCGTCGTGTTTATCCTTCTTGCAATGGGTTTCAATGTATTTTAAATGCTAACCATGAAAAAACTGCTGTTCACTACCCTTTCAATCCTTACCACAGTTGTTGGCTACGCCCAAAAACCTAAGGAATTGGTAATTAAAATAGACATTAAAAACAAAGCCCAACGAATCGACAACTTCGGTGCTGCCGGGGCATGGTTTACCGAAGGTATTGCCGAGAATTGGCCTACCCAAAACCGCGAGCAAATGGCCGAGTGGCTTTTCAGCAAGGAATTTGATGCCAATGGTAGTCCCAAAGGCATCGGACTTTCCGCTTGGCGCTTCAACATCGGCGGCGGTACAGCCGAGCAGGGCGACAGCAGCGGCATTACCGATTTCCGCAAGCGCGTGGAGTGCTTCCTGCAACCCGATGGCACCTACGACTGGACGAAACAGGCCGGTTATGTTTGGTTTACCAAAAAAGCAAAGGCATACGGCGTCGAAAGCCTGATCGCATTCTCCAATACCCCGCCGGTGCAGTTTACGAAGAACGGCCGGGGTTATAAAACAACCAAAGACTACGTCTCGAACCTCAAACCGGAGTATTACGGCGACTACGCCCGATTTCTGGCAACGGTTTTGAAGCATTTCGATGAAGAAGGTTTGCATTTCAACTACATCAGCCCCGTGAACGAGCCGCAATGGGACTGGTACCACGCTCCCGGGCAAGGCGCCAAGCAGGAAGGCAGCCCGTGGTGCAACGACGAAATCGCCCGCGTAGCCAAAGCCCTCGACAGTGCATTGACTGCCACCGGGTCGACTTCCCAAATCCTGATCACGGAAGCCGCGCAACTCGATTTTCTCTACGGCAAAACCGGTAACGCTAGCCAACAAACGCAGATCTTCTTTACCCCGAAAAGCAAGCTGGCATTAACCAACCTGAAACACCTGCCTCGCCTCGTCGGCGGCCACAGCTACTTCACCGACAAAGGCGACAGTGCGCGCATTGCCATCCGTCGCCATGTAGCCGACACCACCGCCAAATACGGCGTCACCTTCTGGCAAACCGAATACTCTATGCTCGCCGACGGCTACCGCGAAGGCAAAACCGGCCGCATCCCCGCCATGGACTGCGCATTGTTCCTTTCCAAAGTCATCCACGACGATCTCGTATACGGCAACGCCGCCGCTTGGCAGCTCTGGAATAGCTGGGAGCCCGGAAATCCCGATTTTGACACCCGCTACTATCTGATCGCCCTCAACCCTGTTAATAAGGAATACGCGGATGGCACCATTGCTGCTACCAAAAACCTTTGGGCGCTGGGCCATTACAGCCGCTTCGTCCGCCCAGGAATGCACCGCCTGAACGTTACCCGCAATGACGGCCTGACTCCCACGCAGATCGCGCAGGATTTGATGGTTTCGGCTTACGCGGGTGAGAAGGAAATCGTGTTGGTAGTGATTAATTATTCGAATGAAGAGCGGGTTTTGAAGCCGGAGATTAGTGGATTTAAGGTGAAGGGCGGGGAGGTTTATTTAACTACCGAAGAGAAGGGGGTTGATATGAATCGGTCAAAAGTTGGCAGCTTAAAAAGTGGAGTAAAGATTCCAGGACGGGGTATGATGACGGTGGTGTTAAGAAGGTAGTGGTCATTTTCTAATGATTCAAATATTCTTGATTTTTCTAGGTCAATACCCTTAAATTCAAATAATATTGAAAAAAAAATCAAGACCTTTTATATTCAGCACAAATCTTGTTGCCTTTGAATCAGCCTGTTATGCATGAAGGTCGACCACGAGTCGTGGAGGGGTATCCCTTCTAGTGCACCTACGGGCCTTTTTTATTTTATAAGGTTTTCCTGAGTTAGCTTGCGCCGCCTACCGTAATGTGCACCTGACTTAGCCTTCGGCTGTTGAAAGTTATCAAAGTCATAAATATCGATGACTTGACTTACTTTATGACTAATAAAATCGTAAAATCTTGTATCTCCCCTTTCAAGCACTCTCTGAATCGCCCAAACGAAATAGTCGGCCAAATTGAGGATTGGCTCGCTGGTAGGGGTTTGAACGTTAAAAACCACCTCACAATCATTAGGCTGATCGGGGTTTCTCATTGTTGAGCGTTCAACTGATTTCCCAAGCCCCCTCTTAAGATTTGAATGCGTTGTACAGTTAGATCTACCAGCAATGTTTAACACGAGCCTATCATATTTATTCAGCTTGTTTTTTAACAGATGCGAAAGCATATCTGCGTAGAATTCTGCTTCGTTTCCATTGTGTTTCCGTTGATAAATACCATAAATTTTCCGAGCAACCACTGCTTCGAAACTGCAATTAATTGCTTTTATCAGTTCATATCCCATTTTGCAAATTTCAGGAAGATCGTCGTTTGCATGTAGGTGAAAGCCATTCTTATTCTTCCGTCTCTGGATGCTTGGTATACTTTGAAAATACGGGTCGTCTTCGATAGATTTTTGTAAATCCGCAATCTTTATCCTCACATCATCCAGCGGCTCTTTAACTTTTAACATACCTAATATGAAGCATTTAGAAACACCCTGCTGGCCGACAATCGGGATGTTCACTCTCCCATAAAAGGTAGTATCGCCAGCTTCATCAAGAAATCGATGCTCTCGAAATTCAGAAGGCAACAATATCGAAGTTTGTGTATCCATGATTGATCAGTACGTGTGGTTTAAACAATCAAATCATCTCCTCCTTCCTCCCAAACTCCCGCATCTTCCTCAACAACCGCATCAAAATCTCACTATTATCAATGGCGTACAGCGCATGCTCGCGCGAGATGTTCCATTCGTGTGCAGGCCTCAGATAGTGAAGGAGCATATCGTTGAGAACATGCTCCAATTCTACAAGATCCACATCGTCGTTCAGAAAATCTTTGAGCAACTTGAAAGCCGCGTGATCACGGCGCTGTTGATGAAAATCGGTGTGCATATCGATCGGGTTGATGATGGAATGCCGCAAAAAACGGTGCCGCACTTGCCGTTGTCCAACCCAAGTAAAGTCAACGGTGCCTACTCCGGTTCGGTAGTTGCGACACCGTTCTCTGCTGCACATCTCCGCATGACCAAAATATGGCCGCGCTAGTTGCGATAGCTCTAAACTTTACTGGGGATTGGACGGGATAAACTTAAAACGCTTACCGTTAATTACAAAGTCGCAACCGTTCAATTGAAGGAGAAATGAATAAGTGGCTGGTTTCGCTTATCAAGCAAGTTGACTTGCAGTTTTCGGACGAATTATCTCTGCATTCCATACTTCGGAAATGCCTGCGGTGCATGAAGGTCGGCCTCCTGCCGTCGAGGGGTATCCCTCTTAGTGTACATGCGGGCATTTTTTTTTAATTTTAAATGATATGAGACCAGAAAAAAGAAATACTACCATTGTCGATGCATATGCCTCCATTTTGGGCAATCTGAGTCCTGATGACAAGATGGATCTCATAGCCCGACTGAGTGAAACAGCGGAAATATCTATCAAAAAGAAAAAATCTGCATTTCGCAAAGCTTTTGGTGCCTTCGTTTCCGACAAATCTGCCGAGGAGATCATCGCCGACATTCGCAGCAGCCGAGTTTCAACCCGCCAAATAGAGCCGCTTTGAAGGAATACCTCATCGATACTGACATTGCCATTTATTTCATGAAAGGCAAGTTTGAACTTCAAAGCCGTTTTGATAAAGTTACACCTGAGCAATGCTATGTTTCCGAGATCACGCTCGCGGAACTGAAATTTGGCGTAGAGAAGAGCGACCGGCCTGAACAGAATCTCACAACCTTACGTGACTTTCTGAGCGGTGTGCAGATATTACCAATTTTTGATTCCATCGATCTGTTTGCCAAAGAAAAAGCCCGGCAACAAAGAATAGGCACACCACTCGACGACTTTGACCTTTTTATTGGCGTAACGGCCGTCAGACATCAACTGACAATAGTTACTAATAATACACGCCACCATCAAAAAATCAACGAGATTAGGCTCGAAAATTGGACAATTTAATTCAAGGGGACAAGAGCTATCAATCACACATAAAAACAAAAAGGGGAACAGCTCAAAGCCATTCCCCTTTCTCAGGAACATAAAAAAAAACCTACTTACTCAAAGCCGCATTCACATCCAACCTCCCACCAGTAACAGTCTTCCCGGCCAAAGAAGCCGTAGGCACGGCGCTGGATAGGATCGCATTACGTATCTGCGCGACAGACGCGCCCGGGTGCGTGGATGCGTACAGCGCCACCGCGCCCGTCACGTGCGGGGTAGCCATTGAAGTGCCATTGTACGATGAGTAGGTGTTATAGGCGGTGGTAGAGTTAATGGCTACGCCTGGCGCGCCGATATCCACCGTGGTGGCGCCGTATTGCGAGAAGCTGGCCAATGCTCCGTTTTTATCGATAGCTGCAACTGCAATTACGTTGGGGAGATTGTAGTTGGATGGGTAGCTCGCGGTGACGTCGTTGTTGGTTCCTGAGTTGCCGGCCGCAGCGATGAACATGATTCCCGCATTGTTGGCGCGGGCGATAGCATCGTAAAGTGCTTGTGAATAGCCTCCGCCACCCCAGGAGTTGTTGCTGGCCACGATATTGATCCCACGGTTTTTCAGACTGGTAAGGTAATCGACAGCCTTCACGGCATCTGCCGTGGTACCGCCGCGACGGCCGAGGAATTTCGCGGAAATGAGCTTGATGTTCCAGTTTACGCCAACCACTCCTTGCCCGTTCGCTTTACCGCCGATGGTACCCGACACGTGGGTACCGTGGTCATCGAGCGTACCTTTGGTACCTCCGTCGTAGATAGACCCATCCTTATTGGCAAAATCCCAGCCGTTGGTATCGTCCACAAGCCCGTTGCCGTCGTTATCGATGCCGTCTGTAGGGTCGGCAGGGTTAACCCATACCTGGCCTGCCAGATCCGGATGCGTGAGCTGAATACCCTCGTCAATTACCCCCACGTACACCGACACAGCGCCGGTGTTACCCGCTGCCCATGCCGCAGCCGCATTGCTGCCGTAAGGGCTGGCAGGGCTCGTCGACGGGCCGTACATGCCCCAGAGCGAGCCGTTCGTGAAATAGGTATCCGTCGAAATTGCAGTATGCTGGTACAAATAATTGGGTTCGGCGAATTCGACGCCTTCGGCTCCATTGAGTTCTGCGATAGCCTCCAAAACGTTCTTATTAACCTTCACCAGCACCAAGCCCTCTTTCCTGCCAGCCCGCTCCATCGCTTTCGTCAGGATCTTCTCCACAGGTTGCCCTTTTACTTTGTCTAAGGCTTTTTGTTTGGCAGCAGCCGATGCGCCTTCTTTAAACTGGATGAGCATTTCTCCCTCCACAAACTCACTTTCACCACTTGTCCGCAACGCACTGCCGGTAGGGTCCGACGGTGTAGACGACTGGTTTTCAACGGAAGTTTCCTGACAACTTGCAATGGTAAAAGAGATGACCACCGAGGCAATCAACGCCTTCGACGTCAGGAGGTTGTACATACTTTTCATAGATCAAATTTTTAAGGTGCGACTATGATCCAAGGTGCACAAAAATTAGCTTCCGGTAAAGAATTTAGTACAAACATTTCAAAATAAATTACCAAAACAAGGCTACCGATCCTCCAAATCACTGTCCAGCTCCCACACCTCATACCGATAATCCGTTTCCTTGTTTTTCGGCTCTTTGGTGGAGATTGCGCGCGTCACCTTCATGTACGTGGGCCAGCCGGATCCCATATCAATGACCATCGTGACGTAGGTCTCCATTTGCATATCCACGGTGGTAGCTTCCTGCTCAAATTTTTTGTCCCTTTTCAGGCCGGATGCTTCGCGGGTGGTTTGCAAAAAGGCGGCATAGTCTTTGACAAAATCTTTCATGTCCGCAAATTTCTCAATATCGAACTGCGCTATGCCCATGGTGTCGATCGCACTGAGGTACAGATAACAATCGAAACTGATCGGCTTGTTAGTCGCAGGGTGTATAACCGACTCGCGGTAGTTCAGCGTGTCATTAATACCTGTCGTGTAGCCATGGAGATTATGGAACTGGCTCACAAATGTTTCATACATCGTGCTGAACAATACTTTGCCACTTGCGGTTTTTTCTCCGACGGCCGTAATCAATTTCCGTTCGCCCTCACTCCTATCTTTCAAAGCATCCATTTGCTTTTGCCTGACCATCTTCATAATTTGATCAAGCTTGCCTTCCAATTCGGCGCGATTGGTATAGGATTTCAGCATACCATTCGCGTCCGTAGTATATCGCAATGCCAAATCCTCGTCCCTTATGTCCAATTGTTCAAGCGGAAGCTCACCGATGGCCTTATTGGTCTTCATCTGCTTGTTTTCCAGCATTGTGAATACCAGTTCATACGAATTGGCGGTAGAATCGGCAACTTCAAACTGCATGATCGCATCCAACACCTTCTTTTCGGAAATGAGGCTGTCGTCTTTAAAAACTTTATCGAGCTTATAAGCCCGAAACTTTTTCTTTTCGCCCTTCTTCCAATTACCAACCACCTGAACGGCCCCAACAGTCGTATCCCTCGAAACCCAACGCACATCACTTATTTCCTGCCCGAAAGCGGCATTTACAAAACACAAAAAGGCAATTACAACAGACAGTCTCGACAAAGGCTTCATAAGGAGGTGAGTAAATAAATAATCGGTTACCGAAGCTACGCTTTAAATGTCACTTATTCGTGCGAAGCGATTCGTTGCCAAAAAATTTTCACAAAAAAATTTGCGCAACCCAAAAGTTGCATATACATTTGCAACCATCAAGTTGCATATTTCGATCGTATATGAAAGGAGATATTTTTCAAGCTATTGCGGATCCGACGAGAAGGGCCATTCTCGTGCTGATCGCGGCGCAGTCCATGACGCCTAACGCGCTGGCAGAACATTTTGATACTTCCAGGCAGGCGGTTTCGAAGCATATTCAGGTACTCGTCGATTGCGAGCTGCTTACGCAGAACAAGGTCGGGAGGGAGATCCATTATTATTTCAATCCGGTTAAAATGAAAGAGCTCGACCACTGGTTGACACAGTTCAAAAAACACTGGGAAGACCGCTTCAATCAATTAGATCAACTTTTAATCAACCTAAATTCCAATTCAGATGAAAACTAGCTTAGCAATGAATTTTTCGGTAGACAAGGAGAATAACCGTGTCAATGTGGAAAGGGAATTTGCCGCCCCAGTGGGGAAAGTTTGGGCCGCCTGGACGCAGCAAGAACTGCTCGACCAATGGTGGGCACCGCGACCCTGGAAAGCACGCACCAAGTCAATGGACTTCCGCGAAGGCGGCACCTGGCTGTACGCCATGGTAGGTCCTGAGGGTGAAGAGCACTGGTCGAAGGCCGATTACCTCAAGATCGATGCCAAAAAGAGTTTCTCGGCAATCGACGCATTTTGCGACGCCGAGGGAAATCTGAGCCCGGATTTCGCACGGTCGACCTGGACGAATACGTTCACCGAAGCCAACGGCACCACTACCGTTTCCGTGGTAATCCAATATGACAAATATGAAGACATCGAGCAGATCATGCAGATGGGCTTCAAGGAGGGCTTCACAATGGCGCTTGGCAACCTGGATGAGTTGCTGGAAAAGTAATCAGTGCATTTCATCAACAAACAAATGCCCCCTGAACGGTCGGTTCCGTCAGGGGGCATACTATTTCTTTAAACGATATTAGTCCTGCTCCACAGTCGCCACTTCTTTTTTAGCAACCATATAATAAACAGGAATGCCCAATAGCACAATGATGAGCCCCGGCCAGGTGTACTCAGGCTTGTAAATGATCAGCAACACGCAGAATGCCACACCCATGATAATGTAAATGATAGGCAGGAACGGATAACCAAATGCTTTGTACGGCCGCGGCGCGTCGGGACGCTTTTTACGGAGAATGAATATTCCGATGATCGTAAGCATATAAAACACTACCACCACGAAAGAAATCATATCCAGCAGGTTACCATACTTGCCGCTGAGTGCCCACAAGGAGGCGATCACACATTGCAGCCAAAGGCCGATTTCCGGCACCGCATTCTTGTTCAGTTGACCTACTTTTTGGAAAAACAGACCGTCTTTTGCCATCGAGTAGTACACTCGAGCGCCTGACATAATGAGCCCGTTGTCGCAACCGAATGTGGAAATCATGATCATCACGGCGATCACGATCGTGCCCGAATTGCCGAAAATGACATGCGAAGCGGTTACAGCCACACGGTCTTTATCGGACGAGGCGATTTCTTCGAGGGAGAGTACGCCTGTGTACATCACGTTCGTGAGCACGTAAATGACCGTCACGATAATGGTCCCCAGTGCAAGGCTAAGGCCGATATTGCGTTGCGGATTCTTGATTTCACCGGCAATGAATGTCACGTTATTCCACGAATCGCTGCTGAAAATAGAACCCACCATCGATGCGGCAATGGCGCCGAAAGCGGCAATGGTGGTATACGACTCGATGCTGCCATCCGGCGCAAGTTTGTGCAGATCCCACATCCCCTCACCCCAGTTGGCGGCCCATACTTCGGGTTTCATGAAGATCAATCCGAAAACAATGAGGCCGAGCAAGCTCAGCAGCTTGGTTAATGTGAATGTGGTTTGAATGATTTTCCCACTGTTAACACCACGTGTATTCGTAAACGTCAGCACGACGATTACGACGATGGACAGTAGCTGGGCGGGACTTATTTTGAGAAAACCGAGGTCCAATGCGACCAGGTCCTCGCTGAATTGCGGAATGAGGTATGCGGTAAATTTCGCGAATGCCACAGCCACGGCGGCGATCGTGGCGGTTTGGATGACGGTAAAAAAGCTCCAACCGTACAGGAAACCGATCAATGGATTGTAGGCTTCTTTGAGATAAATATACTGGCCACCGGCCTTGGGGAACATCGCACTGAGCTCTCCGTAGCTTAATGCGGCCGTGAGCGTCATGAAACCGGTGATGAGCCACACGAACATCAGCCAGCCCACACTGCCGGTATTGCGCATGATGTCGGCGCTGACAATAAAAATGCCCGATCCGATCATACTGCCGGCAACGAGCATCGTGGCGTCAACAAGGCCTAGTGAGGGCTTGAAAGAGGTGTTTTCTTGTGGCATAAAGGGTAATAGGTTATTAGGTCAGGTTTTAAACTGTGTAAACTACGAAGTATTTGGACTACTCACAATATTCCCGCCCCGCCACTCACTAAAATGGCCCCAAAAGGCCGTTACGGTTACATTACTGATACCGTTCCGGATCGTACAGCGCCACGTCCACGGAAGGCTTCACACGCTCCGCCAGTTCGGCTACTATTTTGCCGGTACCCGGGCCGAGGCTGATACCCATCATACCGTGCCCGCCGGCGACGATCAGGTTGCTCAGCTTTTTGGAATAACCCAAATATGGTAAACCGTCTGGCGAACATGGCCGGAAGCCGTACCAAATGCGGTCCTTTAGCGGCACAGCTACATTCAGTTCAGGATAATATTGCGGAATGGAATTGACAATCCCCTCTACCCTGTTCATGTTGATCTGGTTGTTCAGCGGCGCGAGCTCCATCGTGCCGCCAAAGCGTACCTGCCCGTTCATAGGCGTTACGGCCACGCGGGCTTCGAGAAGCAATGCGGGGTGAACAATAGGATGTTTGCCGTTGGGCTCCATGAAGGAGTAGCCCTTGCCCGGCATTACCGGAATGGATAATCCGGCTTGCTTGGCCAATTGCGGCAGCCACGAGCCACCGGTCATGACTACCAGATCGCCTTCGTAGGTCTTGCCAGCCGTTTTAACCCTTTTGATTTCCCCGTTCTGAATATCAAAACCGGTTACCTCTGTGTTTTTGACGATTTCAGCGCCGAGTTCGGTAATGCTTTTGATCAAACCATTTACCAATGCAGTCGGGTACAAATGCGCGTCGCAGCGGTAATGTACTGCGCCCGCCACATCGAGTTTAATGCCGGGTTCCAATGCCTGTACCTGCTCGCGGTTGAGCATATCGATATCCAGGCCCAGTTGCTGGCCTTGCTTACCTACGTGGATTTCCTCTTCACCGGTTTTGTCGGATTTATAGAGCATTAATATGCCCTTTTCTTCCAGTCCAAAATCCAGGTTTTCGTCACGCACTAAATCTTCGTAAAGCTTTTTACTCAACAAATGGTAATCCCGCAAATGCGGTGCCGCACGCTCGACGTTGGCTTCGGTGGCGGCTTTCATGAATTTGAGCCCCCACGAAATGAGTGAGAAATCGAGGGACGGTTTTACGTAAAAAGGGCTGCGGCTGTTGAACATCCATTTGATACCCTTCGAAACCATACCCGGGGCAGCGAGCGGAATAAAATGGCTCGGTACGATCATACCCGCATTGCCGATGGAACAGTTATCGAACAAATCGCCCTTGTCGAGCAACGTCACTTTCCATCCGCTTTTGAGCAAATAATAGGCCGAAGCCAGACCCGAAATTCCGCCACCGATGATGACGGTGCTGCCTTTTTTTAACATTTGGTTCATTCCGATGACGGCAGGGAAAGTACGTCGGCTTTCGGCTGTCGGCAGTCGGCTTTTTATTAGTTAAAACAATTAAAAAAAGTCTGACAGCCGATAGCCGGCTGCCGACTGCCCCTACAACACCTGAAACCCAAATGCATAAGGGTCTTCTTCGTCGTCGATGAAAATGGTATTGTGCCCGGTAATCACGGCCCAGCCTTCAATACCGGGGATCATGGCCGGCTTATCGCCGATGGTCGTTTCTTCTTCCACCGTACCGATGAATTTGGAGCCGATAATGCTTTCATGTACGAAACGGTCGCCTTTTTTGAGTTTGCCCTTCGCGTGCCATTGCGCCATACGTGCGGACGTGCCCGTGCCGCACGGAGAGCGGTCAATAGCCTTGTCGCCGTAGAATACCGCATTACGCGCCGTGGAGGTCGGATCCAACGGAGCGCCTGTCCAGAGGAAATGGCTCAGGCCTTTGATATGCTCGTTTTCGGGGTGCACGAATGTGTACTGCTCGTTCATTCGCTGACGGCACACACGGCTCCAACTGATGAGCTGGTCGGCCGTATGGTTTTCAATCCCTTTGAAATTCTCCTGCGGGTCTACGATGGCGTAGAAATTGCCGCCGTACGACACGTCGACAGTCAATGTCCCCAGATCCGGGCATTCCACCGTCAACTTTTCCGCTGCGAGGAATGATTTAATGTTAATCAATTTGACGGACTTAACCTTCCTGCCTTCCTGCACATATTCCACCAGTACCAGCCCGGCGGGCGTTTCGAGGCGCAGCTTACCCGGCACTTTGGGATTTACCAGGCCCTCTTCAATGGCGATCGTAACGGTGCCGATCGTCCCGTGGCCGCACATCGGGAGGCAGCCGCTGGTTTCGATGTAGAGTACGCCAATGTCGTTGGCAGGATCAATGGGCGGGTAGAGAATACTGCCGCTCATCATGTCGTGACCGCGGGGCTCAAACATCAGGCCCTTGCGGATCCAGTCGAATTCCCTCAAAAAATGGAGCCTACGCTCCATCATGCTGTTGCCCTCGAGGAGCGGCCCGCCACCTGCGACTACACGTACGGGGTTGCCGCAGGTGTGGGCGTCGATACAGAAAAAAGTTTTGCGCATAGAAGGCTTTAGGCTTTAAGCTGTATGCTTTAGGCCACGTTTAATTTAATTGTAGCCATAGGCTTTAGGCTTTAAGCCGTAAGCTTAGACCAGATTCGTTTTTTGACATTTTGCTTAAAGCTTACAGCCTAAAGCTTATAGCATCTTTCGTTATCTCTCCATCCACCGTCCGCCATATTCCCAGCGGGTTGGCGTTTTTCAATTCATCTGGTAAAAACTCGTCGGGCCAGTTCTGGAAGCTCAACGGGCGGGTAAACCGCTTGATCGCGTCCGGGCCGACCGACGTAAACTGGGCGTTGCTCGACGACGGGAATGGCCCGCCATGGTGCATCGATTTGCACACTTCAACGCCCGTAGGGAAGTTGTTGAAGATAATGCGGCCGCATTTGTTCTGGATCGCAGCTACCAGTTCGCGGTGCGAGGCCAGGTCGTCGCTGGTCGCCAGTAGGGTCGCAGTAAGCTGTCCGTGCAGTTTTTCCGTCACCGCCAGCACTTCTTCTGCATTCCGGCATTTCACGATCAATGCAAATGGCCCGAACACTTCGGTTTGCAATTCATCATTGATCAGGAAGTCGACGCCGGAAACAGTTGCGACCGTCGCGGCACCTTGTCCGTCGTTGGCCTCGGTAGCTGCTACCGCCACCAGCTCCACGCCCGACTGACCAATCACTTTCTCGCGGTTTCCGCGATAGGCAACGGCAATACCGGTATTCAGCATCGGTGCGGGAAGGATATTCACGATCTCCTGGTTCAATGCTTCGATGAAGCCGTCTAAGGCAGGGCTATCTTCTGTGATCAGCAGCCCCGGGTTAGTGCAGAACTGCCCTACACCCAACGTCAGCGAACCTGCATATTGCTTCGCCAGCTCGGCGCCCGCAGTGCCCAGCTTGCCGGGCAACAGGAATACAGGGTTAATACTTCCCATTTCGGCAAATACCGGAATAGGCTCCTTCCGCTTGTTGGCTACCTCTACCAATGCCAGCCCGCCACGGTTTGATCCCGTGAAGCCGACCGCCTTGATAACCGGATGCGCAACCAATGCCTGCGCCTCCTCGATGGTATCCGTAAAAATATGGGCAAATGTGCCTTCCGGGAAACCGCTTTTGGCTACTCCACGGCTAATGGCATCCGCCATGATCTGCGAAGTTTTCGGATGACCAGGGTGCGCTTTCACTACCACCGGACAACCTGCGGCAATGGCGCTGGCTGTATCTCCACCTGCCGTTGAGAATGCAAACGGGAAGTTACTCGCTCCAAAAACCGCCACAGGGCCTAATCCGACATTCGTTTTGCGGATATCCGGCTTGGGCACGGCACGCTGCGGATTGGCGGTATCGATGCTCGCGTCAAGCGAATATCCTTTTTCCACCGCATCGGCGTAGCTTCTCCATTGGAATACCGTCCGTGCTTTTTCGCCGTTCAGACGTGCTTCGGGCAGGTTGGATTCCGCCATGGCCGTCTGGATCAGCTCGGGGCCGAGCGCCTCGATCTCATCGGCAATGGTGTTCATCAACGCCACCCGGCGGCGCAATGCATAGGCGTTCATCGCAACGAATGCCTCCTGGGCTTTTTCAAGAATAAGATCTAAATCGGACAATTTCATAATTTGAAGTTTTGACAAAAACAGAACAATGCAGCACCGTGAATCTAACGACTACACGGTACATTTTTTGTCAATATTACGCTTATTGGTCAGGTTACGACCATCCGGCGTTGAAAATGGAACGCCGCTGGGGTTGGGAATATCCGCATGGTCGGTTTGCTACAAACAGTAGATTGCTCTGCAATCTCCGATCAATCGGCATCGAAAGCTCCGGAGGAGCAACCTGTTTGTAGCAAAATCACCTTGCGCGGTTTGGAACGGCTCCGGAGGAGCCTCCTGCTTTACGCCACGTCGACCGTCAGATTCAAATAATCGGGTAATTCAGGCTGCGTAGCGATGGCCTGATCGATGATCGCGAGCACTTTCTCACGCTCTGCCCCGTGGAGAGGCAGGCGCGGCGCGCGTACGTGCTCCGAACCGATACCCATTTTGGCAGCGGCCAGTTTGATGTTTTGAACGAGTTTCGGATGAATATCCAGTTCCAGCAACGGCAGGTACCAGCGATAGATCGCCAACGCCTCTTTATATTGACCTGCTTTCACGAGGTTGAAGATCGCAACGGTTTCTTTCGGGAATGCATCTACCAAACCACCGATCACGCCGTCGGCACCGAGCATTACTTCTTCCATAATCAGGGTGTCCACTCCGCAGAACACACGGAAACGATCGCCGAATTTGTTGAAAAGGCGCGTTACATTGCTTACGTCGCGCGTCGACTCTTTGATCGCGTGAATGTTCGGAACTTTGGCAAGCTCTTCGAACATCGGCAGCGTCACCTCGATTTTATAGTCGTAAGGATTATTATAGATCATAATCGAAAGCGAAACGCTTTCGGCGATAGTCTTAAACCAGGTTACAGTTTCATCATCATCAGCCTTGTAACGCATCGGAGGGAGGATCATCAGACCATCGGCGCCAACGCTTTCGGCTTCTTTCGCAATGCTTACCGCTTCGGCTGTCGATTGTTCGGCGATCCCCAACACCACAGGCAGGCCGGCAGGAAGTGCCTGTTTAGCATATTTCACCAGTTCCATTTTCTCTGCGCGGGTGAGTGTGCTGGCTTCTCCGAGTGAACCGCCAACGATTACTCCGGTAATACCTGCTTCAACCTGCGCTTCGAGGTTCTTGCCGAACAGCTCAAAATCAATCGTATCATCTGATTTGAATGGCGTCACCAACGCTGGGAAAATGCCAGACCATGCTTCTTTGTTCATATCCTGCTTATGTTAAAATTTTAGTCCAAAATTAATCCATGCTTCCATGCAGATATTCACATGTTTTAATCAATTCCTTACATATTTTAACATACTCTCCAAAATCGTCTCAAAGCTTGTTTTCGACAAACACCACTTGCACCCTGTCCGCCTTTCTGATCTTTTTCAGGAAATCGACCCAGGCCGCAAAATCCTTCGATCCGTAGCGTCCGCCGTTCATTACCACTTTCCTCGCGCAAATGAGCTTGTTGTTCTCATAGGTAGTTTTCAGTTCATAATGGCCAAATGCGGAAGCAATCTGGAATGCGGGTAATGTAGTTTCCAATTTATAGTTGGCCGGAACTTCATACGATATAGTATCAAGATCGGTAAAGTTGTATTCCGAAACCGGCAAGTAGAAATCGGATGAGCGCTCGCTCACAGAAGGAAGCTCGAATGGCCGGCTCAGCAGGCTCGGCTTAACAAACAGCCGGGTACCTGTTTTGGTAGCGCAGTTGCGTACGTTCAATGTCAGCTTTTCCGTCACGGAGGGATCTTGCCCCTGGGTCAGTTCGAAGCGCTGCAAATCGAGACTGGGCAGGTTAATGTGATTCAAAAGCCATTTCTTTTGCTCTTCCTTGGACCCGCTGTTGATCACACTCGCGCGGCTTTCGTGCTGCAAGCCGGTATACAGCACCTGCACGTCCACCACGCCGTCGCCCGTCTCGCCGAGCTTCACCATCGCATGGCTGTTCCGCACATTCTGCCCTGATTTATAATCTTGCGTACGCACGAGCTTGCCGCCGTCGGGCGTCACGAGCAATGCGTAGCGCCCGCCCGTGAAGGAACCCATAAAATTGGGTTTCGTAGTCTGGCTTGTGCATTCGAGCCACAATGTATCCTTATCCACCAATGCGCAGGCAATGGCGTGGTTAAACTGGTTACTCGGAAAGTCGGATTTGATTTGCTCTTCTTTTCCTGCGGCGATCAATGCGGTGTAGCCCTGGATACCGACCGACCGTAATGCAGCGAGCGTGAAATTGGTCAGGGCCTTGCAGTCACCGTAGCCGGTATTCGCCACCGTGGTAGCATCGATCGTCTGCCAGCCGCCGATCCCCAGCTGAATACTCACGTAGCGGGAGCGCGATTGCATCCATTTGTAGATCAATTCAGCCTTCTCGCGGTCCGACTTAGCCGTTTTCACTACATTCTTGATTTCCGCAAGTATACTGGCCGGTAGCACATCCCTTCCGGCATTCAGCGTATGGTAAAACTTCCCGAAATCTGCCCAGGTATTGAAGTTGCCCTTATAATCCTGCACCTCAAACTCAGAAGGCGCCACAATCATATGCGGCACACGGTCTTCTTGCGGCAGAGGGTAAAAATCATCCGACTTTCTGACCGCATAATCTTTGAGCGTCCATTGGTACAGATCACTCCCGTCGGCGTCTGTCGACTTCACCATCGCGGGGGCGTCGTTGTATTCCTTATACCTGAATTTAAACCCCGCAGGCGCTTTGATTTTGTAAGTCGAGAGCTCCACCGCCGATTTCTCGTCCGACACGGGCGTCCACCATGGGTACATCATCATGTTACGCTTGCGGGCCTCGTACACGTACTCGATCGTGTAGGGATAGGCATAGCTCTTCTTCCCGAAACTCGCGAGCTTCACACGGGCGTCGCTGATATCGTCACCACCTGAGCCATAGCCGTAATCCTCGATATCGGCGTTGCGCAGCTTCTTGACCTGCTTGCCGCCCGCATCGTACAGGATTCCGCTGATATCGGAGATCTTCGTGAACTTGTCGTACCGCACAAACAGCGCTCCGTGTTTTTCCTCTCCGGTTTCATTCAAAATGGTGACCACCGTCCTGATCTTCTGAATAGCCTCACCTTGCGATTTGATTTCCCAAACCAGTTCATCCACCCGCACTACAGCATTTGCATCCTTTATTAACGTAGGATTGATTTTATCTACATTAAAATCCGATTGCCCCGAAACACCGAGCGGAAACAGCAGGCACATAGCTATCGCGTGCCTGACCGATATTTTTAATTTTTGCATGAAAACAGGAGGATATTAAATGTTCTTTTTCTTGATCACCAATTGCTGTGCGTGCTTCTGCACGACACGCTCGAAAAACTCTTTCAGATCCGGATATTCTTCGGGCATGAAACGGGTACGGCTCACCTGGATCATCGTGTTGACCTGGATGATATTGCCTACCTGCCGCACCTGATAGGAGAACTTCCCTCCCTTATCGGGCAGCACCACAATCTCCGCCTTCGGCATTTCCTCCAAAGCATATCCCTCGGGCAATGTGAAATTACCGATGAATGAAGCTGAAATGCCCGTTCCGAGATCGATCGGATAAATGCGCTCCTTGGATTTAAATGGGTTCTTCGTCCAACGGCCGGCCATAATAGGATTGAAGTACAACACGCCCGGCGAAGCATTTTCATCCTCCGCCTCAAAATCGCAGCTGACGTTAACGGTGCCTTTGAGATCCTCCGTTTTGTTTTTGATACTCACATTCTGGATTTTCCATTCCGGCACCTCTTTTTTCAATGCGTCGTGCACTGCATTGTCGGCTCCGGCCGCATATTCGGAGCGCCAGTCTAATGCTTCGTAACCACCGTAGGAAATGCTGTAAGTACCCTTCATGGTCCCCTCTTCTGGCGAGACGGTGGCAGTGATCATTTCCAGTTTGCTTTGCGAATCGCCCGGAATAATTTCCAGAAACTTACCTGCTCCCTTTTTCGGAATCAGCCTCCCGAAACCATTCAATGCCCTTTCCGGAAGCATACCCGCCTTGGTGTAGGATTCGGACGCGTCCAGGAAATACGTCTTCTCGCCTATCTTAACATGCGCCACCACATAATTGAAGCTCTCGATCATCGGAATTTCCTGGTGCAGGTACCCGTGCGAGCGCGTGCTCAGCAGGAAAGGGTTACATTCCAGGTCCAGCTCTCGGAGGAGCACGGTGAGCATCAGGTTAATGTCGCATGCATTGCCTTTTCGGTTGTCATAAGCCTTTTTAATACCGGTATCGGAAAACAAGCCCGAGTAACCGTCCCATTTCATGTGGTTCTGGATGTGCCTGTAAGCCAGGTTCATGCGTTCGGTCGGATCGGTTGTTTTCGCGGTGATTTCATCCCGGATTTCTTTCAGAAAGCTACTTTTCCGCAGCTCCCCACCAAACCAGGCGGCTTCGTCGAGCGTCCGCTCCACATTGTCCCAGGTTTGCGAAAAGTTCTTCTTCATCTCACCGGGTATTGTAATGCTCGCCAGCTCGAAGTTGATTTTGGATATGTAGTCCGAAGCCGTCGTAATGTAAGGTTCATTCACAAATGCAGGGACATCTTTGATCACAAACCGGTAGGATATTCCGGGCCCGTCATAGGTCGAGTGGCCGACCGACACGTTTTCCGGCTGCTGCTTGTGGATATCGAGCGTCAGGTAGCCGCCCATCGTCATTTTGTAGTCCAGGAAACCGGGTATGATAATGTTGTACTCACTCCATTTGCGTGGTATCGAGCCCTGGAAAGCCCACATATCAGGCTCATGCCTTACGTTCATCGGCGAAACGAGCGAGTAGGAGTATTCGATAATCGAACCTTTTTTGGCATTGGGAAGGTTAAACTTAACAGTAGTCCGGGTGTCGGAAGTTTTCTCGCGACGGATGGCTTTCTTTTCCAGCTCTGTGCGGACGATCTGATCATTCTCGAGGTTGTAGGTATAGCCCTTCAGGTCATCGATCCATTCCTGCTCCTTGTAGCTGGAACCCATATAATGCGGAATGGCCACCGAGGCCCTGTCGAGCGCCGACTCTTTCAGGATCTTGACCCGGACCCAGATATTGGTCGTCATGAGCAGGCCTTTGAGGTTGTCGTAGGAGAATGTGACTTTGCCATAATCGTACAAGTAAACGGCATCGGCAGTACTATCGCCGGGGTAAGCGGTCATTTCGAGCGAAGCACGATCGATCAGGCCCAGTTTGGGTTTGAAATCATCTTGCGCGAAAGCCTGAAAAGTGAGGAAAAACAACAGGAATGGGATGGACAAAACGTTCCTGCGGCACAGACCGGACAGCCTGATAGGAAGTAAAGAGTTAGTCATGAACAAGTAGATGAGGAGTAACAAAATTCATGCATTATCGTACACTTATTTCGATTTTCAAAGAGAATTTTATCACCGAAACGGGATTTTTTTTCACTTGGAACGAAACTGGCCGAATACGGATTTTAATGCCTAATTTTGACACCCAAACCGGGCTGCAATGTTGCACGCCCTTGTTCCTGCTAACCCATAATCTTAACATTTATCTTTAATCTATGTCATCTTTTCAAAACGAAAGCCCCATCCGCGTACTGGTAGTCGGTTGCGGGAACATGGGTGCTTCCCATGCCTTTGCCTACCAGCTTCTGGATGGTTTCGAGATCTGCGGGATCGTTTCGACCGGAAAAAGCAAGGAAGTCCTCAATGAAAAATTAGGCGGCGGCTATGCCCTTTTCAATGACTACGAAACGGCATTGAAAGAGACGAAGCCCGACGCGGTTTGTATCTCGACTTACCCTGATACCCATGAGGATTTCGCGATTAAGGCACTCGAAGCCGGCGCCCACGTATTTATCGAAAAGCCGCTTGCCGACACCGTTGAAGGTGCGAAGCGCGTGGTAGAGGCTGCCCAAAAAGCGAATAAGAAAGTAGTGGTAGGTTATATCCTCCGCGTACACCCGTCGTGGGAACGCTTCGTAACGGAAGCGCAGGGTCTCGGCAAGCCGCTGGTCATGCGTATGAACCTCAATCAGCAAAGCCACGGCTACATGTGGGGTGTGCACCGCAACCTCATGAAGAGCCTTAGCCCGATCGTGGATTGCGGCGTGCATTACATCGACGTGATGTGCCAGATGACCCGCTCGAAGCCGCTCCGTGTGAATGCGATCGGCGCCCGCCTTACCGAAGATATTCCGGCAGGGAACTACAACTACGGCCAGCTGCAAATCTGGTTCGAAGACGGCTCGGTAGGCTGGTACGAAGCCGGCTGGGGCCCGATGATCAGCGAAACGGCATTCTTTGTGAAAGATGTGATCGGACCGAAAGGTTCGGCTTCAATCGTCGCCAAAGATGCGGGCGGAACCGGAAAATCCTCTTCGGTAGAAGCACATACGAAAACCGAATCGATACGTGTACACCATGCCGACCTGAACGGCTCTGACGAGTTCGTGAAGGAAGATACCTGGATTAACCTCGAAGACGAGCCGGATCACCAGGAACTTTGTAACCGCGAGCAGCGCTATTTCCTGCGGGCGATCACCGAAGACCTCGACCTTACCGACCACTTGCAGGATGCTGTGACCAGCTTGCAGATCGCATTCGCGTGCGACGAATCGGTAAAGACCGGGCGTACCGTGGATCTGGCCTGATCTCCTGTTCATTTTCAAAGCCCTGCTTCGCGCGTTCGGAGCAGGGCTTTTTTATAGTATTTTAGCAAAAAACCGATCGGTTACACTTCATTATTATAGAATTTTATCAAAAACCTCAGCGAGTGCCGGAAGTGAAAATTAACATTGTTTTTATCCAAAATTAACCTCTAAGAGGTTGATTTTGCGTAAGAAAATGACAATTTCGTATAATCACTATGCAAACGTTTGCATAAATAATTCTGCATTTTTCCGCCTGCTTTATTCGAAATCTATTGTTAAATATTATAATATTGCAACGCGTTTTCTTAAAGACTTTTAGTAATGCCAAACTGACGCCACTGACTTTTTGAAGCATTTATCTGGCAGATGATCGGTTGCAGTCCCGAACATCCGTCGTCCATTCCATCCTCCGTTAGAGAAAACGTAACGTTATCTTTTTTGCCCTTTTTTGACATAGTGCTGTCAGGACTCGTGATCATGATGTGATTCAAAAACCTTGGCAAGGATAGTTACGGCCATGCTGGAATGTGATTTATCAAATACCAACTAGAATTATTTAACTACTCACCGAAACATTTTAACTGTAAACCGTAAACTATGATTAAACAAAAAACGCAAAAGCCTAACGAACAGAGATCTGAGACTAAAATTCTACGTGTTTTCCAAGACTGCATGAAAAACGTTTAACAAGCCTTACTACATGAAAATTACCGATACCAACCCATGGTTGCTCCAAATGCGGAGCATCCGTAACTCTCTATTGCTTCTGCCCGCGCTCGCAAGCCCCTTGCTGGTGAACGCAGCCCTCGCCAACTCCGGTATTACAACGACGATCCGCGCCGACAAAACACTCAAAGGAAAAATCACCGACAAGGAAACCGGTGATGGCCTTCCGGGTGTAAACGTAGTTGTAAAAGGTACCAGCAGCGGTACTACCACCGACGGAGAAGGGAACTATACACTTTCTGTACCTGACAATGCTACGCTGGTTTTCAGTTTTGTAGGTTACATCAGCCAGGAAGTAGCCGTTGGTAACCGCACTTCTCTCGATATCTCACTGGCTCCTGATTCCAAGGCCCTTAGTGAAGTAGTCGTGATCGGGTACGGTACCGCCAAGAAATCCGACCTTACAGGATCGGTAGGTTCCGTGAAAGAAGAACAACTGAGAGAGCGTCCTGCTCCATCTTTGAACCAGGCATTGCAAGGTAAAATCTCGGGTGTGCAGGTGAACGTCAACTCGGGTCGCCCGGGCGGTCGTGCCAACGTGCGTATCCGTGGTTTCAGCTCCATCAACTCATCCAACAACCCGTTGTACGTGGTGGATGGTGTAATGCTTCCCCAGGGTAACCAGAACCAGCAGAGCCAGGCGATCGACTTCATTAACCCGAACGACATCGTGTCGGTGGAGGTGTTGAAAGATGCTTCGTCGACGGCGATCTATGGTGCGCGTGGTGCCAACGGGGTAATCATGATTACTACCAAGAGAGGTAAATCAGGCGAAAGCACCATCACTTATGGTCTCGACCTGAGCGTGCCGACAGCCGGTCCGAAAAGAGCGAAGGTATTGAACGCCCAGGAATATATGGACGTGGAAGACCTCGCCTACAAGAACATGGAGAAGTTTGATAAGGCAGGTTGGGATGCTAAGAAATATGTGAGCCACGACCCGCAGGTGCGTCGTGCCCAGCTGGCAGCAGCCCACCCCGACGTATTCACCAAACGCGCGGATGGTACTTTTGCGCCCAACTACGACACCGACTGGTTTAAAGAATCGACCCAGCACCGTGTTTCTCAAAACCACCAGCTGGGTTTCAGCGGCGGTAACGAGAGAACGACCTACTCTTTGTCGCTCAACTACCGTGACGACCAGGGCCTGATCAAAACATCCTATTTGAAACGCTATTCAACCCGTTTCAGCATCGACGACCAGGTTAAGAAATGGTTGCGTTTGGGTGGTACTTTGAGCTACAACAACCAGGCTGAGAACCTTGTCGACATTAACGACGCGGTACCTCGCCAGATGGTGGAGGACTTCCCTTTCCTTCCTGTAAAATGGCCGGATGGATCCTACGCCAACAACCGCGATTATCCGGGCGCTGAGGGCTCATTCAGCTCGGTACACCGTTTGATGGGGCGTAAATACAACCTGAACACGCAAACTACTCTCGGAAGCCTTTACGGAAACATCACCCTTGCAAAAGGCCTCGAGTTCCGTTCGGTATTGGGTGTGAACGTGATCACACAAGAGGTCAACCAATCGCAAACACGTACGCTTACGCCTAACGAACAGGGTACTGCCAGAAAAGAAAACAGAAAAGAAACTTTCTGGTCATGGGAGAACTTGTTGACCTACAACAAAACATTCGGTATCCACTCGATCAATGCCCTTGCCGGTATTTCATGGCAGAAAACAATTGTAGGAACGACAGGCGTAGGAGCGCAGAACTTCTCGACCGATTATTTCGGCTTTGACAACATCGGTGCAGGCTCGGTAGCACCTTCGTCTAACCCATACGTATCCGGCGCGTTGGACTTTGAATTTAATTCATACTTCGGCCGTTTGAACTACACTTTGCTCGACAAATACCTGTTGACAGTGACCGGCCGCGCGGATGGTTCTTCCAAATTCGGTAGTGATTACAAATTTGCATTCTTCCCGTCAGCGGCCCTTGCATGGAAAGTGTCTGATGAAGAGTTCCTGAAAGGCAACCCTGTTATTTCAAGCTTGAAACTACGCACCAGCTATGGTTTGACGGGGAATTCGGAGATTCCTCCGTACTCTTCGCTCGGCTTGCTGAGATCTAACTATTCGGCGGTTTACGGTGACACCCGTTTTGGCGGAACCGGTATTAACAGGCTCCCCAACAACGATTTGCGCTGGGAAAAAACAGCTCAAACCGACGGAGGTCTCGAAATCAGCTTCCTCAAAGGCAGAATCTCTCTCGAAGCGGATTACTACTACCGTAAGACCACCGGCATGCTCCTCGATGCGCCGGTGCCACGTACAAGCGGTTATCCGACAATCCGTCGCAACGTCGGTTCTATGGAGAACAAAGGTTTCGAATTTGGTTTGAACACGGTTAACATCGAAAGACAAAACTTCTCATGGAACACCAGCTTCAATATCTCGTTCAACAGAAACAAAGTATTGTCGTTGGCAACCCCTGCGGACATCTTCGGAGTGGGCGGTCCTTCCATCACTAACCAAACGAGCGTAATCCGTGTCGGAGAACCTGTGGGTGCATTTTGGGGACTTACCCGTCTGGGAACTTGGAGTGAAGCCGAGGCCGATCAGGCTGCCAAATTCTCCAGTTACCGTGCCAGCCTGAAAATGTTACCAGGTGATATCAAATACAAAGACGTGAATGGCGACAATGCGATCACCGATGCCGACCGCGGCATTATTGGTAATGGTTCGCCAAAAGGATGGGGATCACTTTCAAACAGCCTGCGTTTTCATGGCTTCGACCTGACACTCGATCTGCAATTCTCATACGGAAACGACCTGATGGACATGAACTTGCACGCCAGCGAAGACCGCCAGGCATTGGCTAACAGCTACAAAACTGTATTGGATGCATGGACACCTGAAAACCAGAACACGCCTATCGCGCAAATCCGCGATACCAAGGCTGGTTACGTGACCAACGTAGATACCCGCTGGATCTTCGATGGCTCTTTCATCCGTGGTCGGAACCTGTTGCTGGGCTACAACTTCCCTTCGGAAATTGCCAGCAAGCTGAAAATGAGCAAGCTGAGGCTTTACGTTTCTGCTCAAAACTTCTTCATTATCAGCAAGTATCCGTTTGGAGATCCTGAGCAGACTCCTATCCGTGGTGGTGATTCCGACAACGTATTCTCGCAGGGGATGATCTGGCACAGCTATCCTAAACCAACCACTTTCCTGGGAGGTATTCAGGTTGCATTCTAATCGACGGGACCGTTGTATCATTCAAAATGACATTCAGTATGAAACTTCATAATAAAAAATTCTATCAGCTTTTGCTCTGCGGAGCGATCTTGCTGGGCCCGACAGCCTGCTCCGACTTCCTCGATGAGCAGGATCCGTCGAACCTTCAGCCCGAAGTATTTTACACCATTCCAGATCACGCGGAAGCCGCAGTTGCCGCAATTTATGCTGACACCCGCTTCTTCGGTGATGGTGCAGGCATCTTCTCGGCCAACTGGCAAATGCTTGAAGCCCCCACCGGTACTGCCAATACAGAAACAGGCCAGAACTCCGATCTGAACAACCTGTACGCCCTTATTTACGATGGTAATACGGGCCACATCAACAACTGGTGGAACGGCGTTTACAAAGTGATCGCGAATGCGAACCTGGCGATCGAAAAGATCCCAGGCATCCAGTTCCCGGCGGCCAATGAAGCTCAGAAAGTGAGACTGATCGGCGAAGCACGCTTCCTACGTGCATGGGCTTACTTCTATGCGGTAAGATTGTGGGGCGATGTACCTTTGATCACTAAACCCCAGACGGCCGATTCCGAGGACTTCTTCGCTTCCAGAACGTCTCAGGAAGAAGTTTACAAACTGATCGTTGAAGACCTCCTGGCAGCCGAGGCCGCCGGTTTCGCCGATTTCAACACCAACGGACGTGTGTCCAAAATGGCTGTGAAGGCTTACCTGGCGAAAGTGTACCTGACAATGGCGGGTTTCCCGTTGTCGAAAGGACAGTCGCATTACAAGCTCGCGGCTGACAAAGCGCTGGAAGTAATCAATTATGCTAAGGCGAATCCTTCGACGCTCGGCTTGTTTCCTACCTACAAGGAGTTACACGATGAGAAACTGAAAAACCGCATGGAGCACCTGTTCCAAATCCAGTACAACACCGTAGTGGCAGGTTTCCCATTGAACGACTTCTTCCCGAACTTCAAGGCGGTAACCTATGCAGGCGCTAGCGGAACCGGAAGCACTGTGCCTACGCTTTCGTTCTACAAATCTTACGAAACAGGTGACCTTCGTACCAAAGATCAGGAAGGCTGGTTCTACACCAGCTACTACACCAATGGTACCGGTGAGAAATTCGACCTGGGTGCTCCTTATGTATTCAAATACTTCAACATTGCGGCATTGGGTGGCCCGGGCATTACCCCTACGCGTTTGAACAACCTGAACGTAAACCAAATGCGCTATGCGGATGTGTTGCTGATGTACGCAGAAGCACAAGCTGAGCTGGGTACTGTTAATGAAGAAGCTTACGCAGCATTGAAAGCGATCCGCGACCGTGCTAAATTGAATACACCTGCAATTGGCACCTACACTCCTGCTTCTTTCAAAGAGGCGGTTTGGAAAGAGCGGTGGCATGAATTCGCTTACGAAGGCATCACCTGGTTCGACATGGTACGTCTGCGCAAAGTGTTCAATGAGGAAACCAAAAAGTTTGACAACTTCGTTGGCCACAAAAACCTGAACGTGAGCGGCGGCGTAGCGTTGCAGGAAAAACATCTGTTATTCCCGCTGGGCATCCAGGAAATGAGAAACAATCCGAACCTGAAACCTCAGAACCCGGGCTACAACTAGCACTTTCTTATCTGTTTTATAAAAGCCGGCCTTCATCTGAGGGTCGGTTTTTTTCGTTCTTATACCGATACTCCCCACGAAAGCCATTTTCGTTTATATTCATAGCCTAAGTTTACCAAAACGATTTGCAGATGTTGGATAGGATTTGCCCTGCTGCCGGACGCCATGCACATTGCTTGTTCACCCTGCTATCTATCTTCGCTGGTATGATGCCGGCGCACGCACAGCTGGTGATCACAAGTCCGGTTTCAAACCAGGTCATGCAACGCAATGCATCGGGCGCGGCTTCCATTTCAGTCACCGCTTACGCGCATTACCCCTACACCAGCATCAGCGCCGCG